>Ga0315291_10001097_pt1 | contig 36257 bp, 20 predicted proteins | sample YL17G12_20_MG_FD_203070 | JGI IMG/M metagenome (GOLD analysis project Ga0315291, IMG submission 203070) | Sediment microbial communities from Yellowstone Lake, YNP, Wyoming, USA - YL17G12_20 | ecosystem: Environmental > Aquatic > Freshwater > Lake > Sediment | place: USA: Wyoming | collected...
CACTTGGCGCGGGCAAGCTCAACGGCCAATCCTCGCCTTCGGCTGAGCGTTGGGAAGGAGTGTTCGTGAGGATGAACCCGGCGTTTGTCTATGATACGCTCGGTTGGGGCGGCTTCGGTGAGTGGGCTATCTGGGATCTCAAGTCACCCGCTGACTCTACAAAGATCGGGCATAGCGGCAAGTACACCTATGTTCCAAGGATAGGCAAATGGATGAGCCTCCAGGGTCCTGTTTCCTACAGTTACGGTAACTACAGGATCGAACCCAGGTTAAACTCCGACATTGACACCGTCAATGTGGTGGCAGTGGGTCCTGGGACTCTGCCGAAGCCTGCAGTGTTTGCCCTTGAGCAGAATGCCCCGAACCCATTCAACCCCGTGACCAATATCTTCTTCAGCATTCCCGAGAAGGGAGAAGTAGAGCTCTACGTCTACGATATCTCGGGTAGAGTGGTGAAGAGGCTGGTTGACGGCGTTCCGATGGAGCCAGGGAGACACAAGGCTACATGGGACGGCAGGAACGACGCTGGTCGTGCGGTGTCGTCAGGTGTTTACTTCTGCAAGCTTGTTGCAGCCGACAAGGTTGCAAAGATGAAGATGGTGATTTTGAAGTAGGTTGCGACACGCAATGCTGGAGTCGACCTCGAGCCGGGAGGTCGCTCAGGCCGGCTCCAGCATCTGCATCGCGGGCTAGCATGTTCGGAAAAAAGTCGTTATCGCAATGAGGCGTGAGACACTAGAAAAGGTGGAACACACTACAAGAAGGAGGTGGATGCCAGGAACAAGTTCCGTTAAGAGCGTTTGTTTGCTTCAATCGGTTTTGCACCTATGAGTACGGAGGAATTGAAAATGAGTAAGTTCGTTACATTTCTGATGATGGTTCTCGTGGTCGGTTTTGCTCTAACGTTGCCCGCTCAAGCCTTGAACATCGGCGGGCACGACGAGACGAGCGAGGTTAACCTGGGAAGGTGGGCCAACGGTGCACCCACTCCCGGCGTCACACCGGGCCTGACCGGCATCCACCTGCTCATAAGCGAGTTTGCCGTCACGGGCACGCCTGTAGAGTTCATCGAGATTTACAACCCGACCCCGGAGCTAGTTGACTTGTCCCAGTACTACCTTTCGGACGCTTGGTACGAGCCCGTTTCGCTCCCGATCGAGGGATATTTCCTGTTGCCCACGGGAACCTACCAGATCACGACCAACACTGACTTCTGCTCGCGGTTCCCCGCGGGCGCTACTATCATGCCGGGCGGCACGATCGTGATCGCCGTGGACGGGACGGGAATAGACACGCAGTACGGCGCGGGAACAGCTGACTTCGAGATCGAGAACTCGAGCCCGAATATTCCGGACATGATCAATGTTGGCAACAACAACCCGCCGATCATCTACCCCACCGCGCTGCTCACGAACACGTCCGAGCTCGTCGTGCTGTTCTTCTGGGGCGGCCTGCTGGACAACGTCTGTGACGTGGATTATGTGACTTGGGGTCCTGCTACTACTACCTCGCGGGTCGACAAGACCGGGCAGGCGATCGATGGCCCGGATCCTGATGCCCTCCCCACGCCTTTCAAGAACGACACGCCGGACGCAAACCAGAGCGCAGTCGCGGCGCCCAACGCTGCAAATACTAGCGCCGCCAGGGTATTGCTGCCCGAGGGCGTGGAGACCAACCCCGGCGGCAACGGCTGCTGTTTCATACCGCCAACTGCCGTCCAGAACAGCACTTGGGGACAGATCAAAGCGCTTTACCGTTAACCACTTGTCGCTGATGTAGAGCGACTGATCTTTAAGAGCGACCACCCTGGTTCACGGGGTGGTCGCTTTTTTTCCATCACGTCACGCAGGCACGTGCTGCGCGCCCCTCTTGCAAGTCACACCCGGAGCTCACGTCACGCCCCAAGGTAGCTCTCTCAAGTCACGTCCCACACGGCTTTTCCCCTTGACCCGCCTCGTCGCATCATGGTAGCTTCTGCTCTGATTTCGTCTCGGCTAGCCGTCAATAGCTTTTCGTGGATTTAGAACGCTTCGGTGTATCCAGAACGATTCGTGGGATGATACCCATCCGTTGGGTTGTATCGATTCGTGGAGGAGAAATTGAGAAAGAGACCTCTTGCTTTACTGCTGACGTTCACAGCGCCATTGTTGCTCTCCGGCCTGTTTGTCTCTCCGCCTGTTCGTGCTTCTTCGTTCGATGCGAGATGTCTGGGCATGGGTGGAGTCATGCTATCCGAATATCCCGGGGCTCAGAACAGAAACGTATCTTTCAAGGCAGTGCCCAGAGGCAAGGTGCATGGGAGCATCCCTCTACCACTGGGGATCATACAGGTTCTTGCTTCTCCGCCGGAGCTCGACCCTGACAACCCAGACTTTAACCCCTTTGAGATTATCGATCTCGTAACTAATTTTCCCGTCTTCCTCAGGATAAAGAAGCCGGACGTGCTGAGCGACGACATAGTAATGGACATTGCAAAGAATAGACTGGCGATTGACCTCGGGGAGATGGGCCAGGTCATACCTGAGGAATCCTTCAAGCTGGGCGGGATACTTGACCAGCCCGAAGTGGGCGCCAGCATAAAGGGATTTTTCGCCGGCATCTCGCCGCTTGTAGTAGCCAAGAGCGATCTTTCGTTGAGCGAATCTCTCAGGGACGCGTTGCGCGAGGGTCGCGATTTTCTCCCCAACACTAGTTACTACCTGAAAGAGGATGTTGAGGCGCAAGCAGCAGCCGCCTTGGGCTTTGGCTATGCAAGGCAGCTCAACGCGCTGGTGGGCGGCCAGAAGGAAGACCCGAGATTGTCCGACAACCTCGCGGTTTATGCCGGTGGCAGGTTCAAGTATCTGATGGGCTTTGCTTACACACAAGCGACTCCGATTGTGTCCTTCACCACTGGCGATACGCTTTTCGGCAACGAACCACTGAAGATTGACTTCGAGAGCTTGGTCACAAAATCTCTGCCCGATGGGTTCGGTGTAATGGGAAACGGCACGGGGCTGGACCTTGGCGTCTCCGCTTTCAGGGGAGGCTACGAGGTGGGCCTCGGGCTTACAAACGTTGCCACCAAGATCCATTGGAAGGCCGACAGAGAGCTACACGTTCTTCAGGATTCTACGAACGAGATTGAGAAATACACCATAGCAGAGGATTTCGACTATACGAGCACCGTGCCTGTGCTAGTCGTTCTCAACGCAGCAAAAAGGTGGCACGGAAATACGCTCGCATTTGACATACAAAAGGGAGTAACCAGGACCACATTCCATCTCGGCACGGAAATGCCAGTGAGAAACGTCGCCGTGAGAACCGGTACCTGGCTTGATGCTAATGGTAAGCTCCAATTCTCTGCCGGAGCCGGGTTCAGGTTCTGGGTGATGGGGCTCAACATGGCCCTTCTCACAAGCAGCAGTGTCTTGACCGGGGAAAGGGCCATTGACCTTGCCCTTTCGTTGTCTCTGTAGGAGCGGGCGCGAGACCAGGAGTGTGCGCGATTCCACGAATCTTTGATTTCTTTGCGAGTCGGGCCGCCCGCGTGTGAGTGAATCAGGGCTTTGATCAAAATATTGACTCGGTCTGCGCGCATTAGGCGCTTTGATCAGGATACTGACCTGATGTGTGCGCATCAGGTGGTTTCATCAGGATGTTCACTTGGTCTGATGGCGTTAGGTGCCTTGATCAGGTTATTTACCAGACAGACGTGAAACGCAAGTAGACTTTAACAAAGGGTGGAGACGTGAAAAGGTTAGCACTAGCAGTAATAGGACTTCTCGTATTGTCACAATTGCTTCTGTACGGTTGCGGAGACAGACTCTTGACCGTTAATGTCGACATCTTGAGCTTCATGGACTCAACCGCGGTCAGCCTGCCTTACGGAGCACCCGGTCACATAATACCAGCTCATGGATTACTCCCCGATAGCCTCGAGGCCCCATATCAAAATGTCAACTTGACCGAAGGTCTCGCTGAAGTCACAGACGTACAGAGCGTGACTCTGCATCTGAGTTCACAGTTAGCGAACGAAACCGGGAGTGCCAACGTCCGGCTCCAGGTGTTCATTTCCGACACTCTCACGAATCCGTACGATACGACTCCTTGTGCGCAGGATTCTATCGACCTGGAGCCCGCCACCGTTGACACCATGAACGTCAACGTTCTCGGCGACCAAAGACTCGCCGAGCTTCTGACGGGAGAAGCGGTTCGGGTAGGCATAAGGACCATATTTAACTCGATGGGAAGCTCCGAGAATGTGACGGGAGTAGAGACCCTGATACGTTTCACGGCGACAGTTGTCGCCAAGCGTCACATACCGTAAGATATCACATTTGTGATGCGTCGCTTCGCTTGAAACGACGACTGTTTTTCACGTTATTGACACTGAAACAAAACCGTTTAGGATACAGAAGATCGTTTTGACAGCGCACGGCCTCAACCACAGGGCCTTCCTTTGGATAGATTTCTCTCAGGCATCAAAGACTACATATCACATCTCAAACTGTTTCCCCCCAACGCAAGGGCTTTTCTTATCGGAAGCCTGCTTATCTGGATCGGCGCTTCCATGTTCGCGCTTCTCCTCAATCTCTACTTTAAGGAACTGGGCTTCTCAGAAGCCTACATCGGGAAAGTGCTTTCGATAGGAGCCGTTGCGTCGGTTATTCTGGCTGTTCCGATGGGGCTAATCATAGGCAGGTTCACGTTCAAGTCGGTGCTGACCTTTTCCGTGGGCGTGATCGCGGTGGGCTACGCAGTTCAGGTCATTACGGGAAATCGCGAGACCATTCTCATCGCGGCCTTCGTGGGAGGCCTGGGAACCACGATATTCAGAGTTGCCACGGCTCCTTTCTTTATGCGGCATAGCAACGAGAAAGAGCGCATGTATCTTTTCAGCATGAACTTTGCCATCAGCACCGCCGGCGCCTTTGTTGGGAGCCTTGTAGGTGGTTTTCTGCCCAGGCTCTTTTCCGTCATATCTGCGAACAGCTACGAACAGTACAGGTTTTCCCTTCTGGTTGCTGCGCTGATCATAGCTTTCTCGTCCTTGCCGTTTTTCTCAATCGTTGAAGAAAAACCTGACCGCAGGTCGCATAGCGAATTTCTGGCAAACCTGCGGCACACCGACTGGGGTCTAATCGGCAGGTTCTGCCTGCCAGCATTCATAGTCGGAATCGGCGCGGGTCTCATCATTCCTTTTCTTAACCTCTACTTCAAAGACCTTTTTGGGGCATCGGCAGAAACCATAGGTATTCTCTTCGCCGTGCTCCAGTGTTTCATGACCGCAGGGACTCTGATGGGCCCTCTACTCGTGCACAGAATGGGCATGGTCAGGAGTCTGGTAGTCACCCAGATGGCATCAATCCCCTTCATGGTAATACTCTGCGTGTCGAGATATTTCCCCATGGTCGTGGCGTCCTTTCTTTTGAGAGGGGCGCTTATGAACATGAATCAGCCGCTTTCAACCAATTTTGCCATGGAATCCGTGAGGAAAGAGGAACACGCAGTTACTAATAGTCTACTGTTGCTTGCCTGGACCGGTTCATGGGCGGTAAGCGTGCGGATAGGCGGCATTCTAATAGAACGCTATTCTTACACCCCTTCCTTTGTTGTGGCGATAATACTGTATATACTGGCAAGCGCGCTTTACTATTACTTCTTCAAGGGGACAGAGGCCAAGAGACTGCCCCAGCACGAACTCGAGCTCAAAGAGATTTGAGGGAGGACTCGCTGTGAGAGCGCGGTCACAAAAATCACAACGAAGACTCAGTTCACACAACTCACGACAGAGACTCCCTTCACAACAAAGACTCCCCTGGGACGACTACTTTGCCAAAATCGCTTTCCTTGTGGCGGAACGCTCGACATGCAGGCGACACCACGTTGGTGCAGTCATTGTCAGAGACAAACGCATTCTCACGACCGGGTACAACGGCGCGCCTTCCGGCATCAAAGATTGCCTCGAGCTCGGTTGCTTGAGAGACGAGAAGGGAATCGTGTCGGGTGAAAAACACGAAGTCTGTCGCGCCATACACGCAGAACAGAACGCCGTCATACAGGCTGGACTCCATGGAATATCAATCCAGAGGGCCACGATTTACTGCACCCACACACCTTGCATCCTCTGTGCAAAGATCCTGGTTAATGCAAAGATCAATAGAATGGTTGCTTGCGGAACATACCCGGACCAGGACGCTCTTACCCTGCTTAAGGAAGCGGGGATTGAATTCAAACGACTGGAAACACCTGGCCTTACGATAAGCACGCTTGACTGAAAGCTCCGTTCTGGGCGAGAAGACTCTCTTCAGTCTCTCTGGGGCAAGAAGATTGCTTACGAGCGAGTACAATCAGATTGACCCGTGTGGTACAATTGTATAGTGAATTGTGGGACTCTTGTATGATTGTATGGTGAATCTCGGGGCTCTTGTATGGTAGTGCAGAAAATGTGGGTTCTTGCATAATTGTATTGAGAATGTCGGAGCCCTTGATCGATGGGATTTTTGATAAGAATCGTGACAAGGATTGTAGAGTCTTTGACACAGGGATAATCCAATGAGAAAAGACACCTTTCGTCTTGCGATTGCCCTGGCTACGGCCGGCTTGGCCATTCTGATAGCTTGTTCCGGCTCCGAGACGTCTGGCAAATCCCAAAAGGAGGTGGGGAATGTGAGAAAACCGGCAGTTGCGGGAACCTTCTACCCGGGGCAGCCAAGCGAGCTGCGGCAGATGATTGCTGATTTCCTTCGCAAGGTCACGCCCGTACAAATACGGGGCGAGGTCATAGGTATTGTCTGTCCGCACGCCGGCTATGTCTATTCGGCCCAGGTGGCGGCTTATTCTTACACGGCCGTCAAGAACAATTCTTATGATGTCGTCTGCATTGTGGGCCCCTCTCACAGGACGTACGTGACTGGGGCCGCAGTTTACTCTTCCGGCAGTTTCGAAACCCCGCTTGGCAGCGTTGATGTGGCCGAGGAAACGGCAAGGGCGCTTATCAGCTCGGGCCGCGGATTTATGGACGACGCGGGCCCCCACCTCATGGAGCATTCCCTGGAGGTCCAACTTCCTTTCCTCCAGACCGTTTTGCGGAGTTTTAAGATAGTTCCCATACTGGTCAGCGATTTGCCGGCATCGCGCTGCGAAGAACTGGGCAAGGCTCTCGCCGATTGCGTCAGGGGGAAAAAGGTGCTCCTCGTGGCGAGCTCAGACCTTTCGCACTATCCTGCCTACGAGGACGCCAACAAGGTTGACAACGAGACGACCAAATCCTGGAAGAGCATGAATCTCGAGGAAGTCTCATCCAAGGAAGAAGAGATAATGGGCAGGCGCATTCGCAACCTCTCCTGTACGATGTGCGGCAGCTCGGCCATCATGTTCGTCATGGCTGCGTCAAAGGCTCTTGGTGCTGACTCTACGATTATCCTCAAATACATGAACGCCGGTGACGTGTCTGGTGACAAGAGCGGTGTTGTCGGATATGCGGCGGCGGCCTTTGTCAAAACCCCAGGGAAAGAAGAAAAGGACAAGTCCGAGAAGAAGGGAGAGATGGGCAAGGGAGAGATGGGAAAAGTCGGGAAAAAAGAGGAGAAGGAGTTTTCACTGACAAAAGCAGAGAAAAAGAAGCTTCTCTCGATCGCAAGAAGCTCGATTGAGGCGACCCTTAGCGGAAAACCCCTTCCCGAATTTGACGTGACCGAACCCGACTTGAAGACTCATGCGGGTGCGTTTGTCACGCTTCGCAGGAGCGGCGACCTCAGGGGTTGCATCGGCAGACTCGTGGGAGATAAGCCGCTCTACGAAGTGGTATCTCGCATGGCCGTGGCAGCGGCTACTGAGGACACCAGGTTTCGACCCGTTTCGCTCCCGGAATTGCAGAACATTGACATGGAGATTTCCGTCCTATCACCGCTCAAGAAGATGTCGAATCTGAAAGAGCTAGAGCTCGGCAAGCATGGAATATACATCGCGAAGGGAATGAGAGCCGGCTGTTTCCTTCCTCAGGTGGCCGATGAAACAGGCTGGTCTAAAGAGGAGTTCCTGAACCGCTGCTGCACCGACAAGGCTGGCCTTGAGACTGATGCATGGAAAAAGGATGCCGACGTTTTTCTTTTTACCGCAGAGGTGTTCTCGGAGAAGGAATAGGTTCCAGAGAAGGAATAGCCTGGCGTAGGAGACGGCACAACCTTCCACGAAAAATCACGTGGCCACCGTTATGGTGTCTCCACCCGTGGCTCAGTGAGATGGGAGTGGTGAACGGCGAATGGGGAAACGAGCCAAAGACAATCCCGCTGGTCAGATCTCCAGACGAGAGTTTTTCAAGAAATCATTCTCGTTAGCGACAGCCCTTGGTGCGTCGAGCCTTATCCTGGGCTCTGCTGCTAATTCTGAAGCATCTACTGAACTCGCGGCAGCGGCGCCTTCAAACCTTGGCACGGCTAGCGGTGGCTCGTCCCTGGCTGCTTCGACTGGTGGAACCGCTGGTGCAACTGCTGCTGCCACGACTGCTCCTGCAACTGCAGGTGCGCCCACTGGTGCACCTGCGTCTTTACCACGCCGCGACCTTTCAAGAGCTCTTGTTATCCTGGCAAGGAAGGCGGACAGAGGCAACAGCCTTCAGGCCTTCTACAAGACTCTTCTCGATGCTTCGGTCAAACGTCTTGCGAACACCGGCAAGCCCGAGGAGGCATGGGCGAAATTTTTCAAACCAGACGACGTTGTGGCAATCAAGGTAAACTCAATAACGGGTAAGAGGCTCTCCACTTCGCCTGCTCTTGCCAACGCAATTGCCGAACGACTGATGTCGTGCGGGGTGCGACCAGACAGGATAATCGTGTGGGACCGCACCATCTCGGAGCTCGACGCCGCAGGTTTCCAGATAAGCCTCGCCAAAGAGGGGCCGCTCTGCTTCGGAACCGACGCCCCTTCGATGGGGTATGAGACATCGCCGACGGTTCTGGGTGCCGTGGGTTCGTGTTTTTCCAGGATTGTTACTGGAGACACAACGGCTCTGATAAACGTGCCTCTCTTGAGGGAACACGAGCTTGCGGGCGTGTCGATCTCACTTAAGAATAACTACGGAGCGATTCACAATCCTAACAAGTACCACGCTGACGGCTGCACTCCATTTGTGGCAGACGTCAATACGCACCCGGCCATAAAGAAAAAGACAAGGCTCGTTATCTGTGACGCTCTCAATGTGCAGTTCCAGAGCGGGCCAGGTTACAAGCCCAAGTGGGTATCGAACTTTGGAGGCATTTTGGTCAGCACCGACCCCGTGGCGGTCGATACGGTGGCTACAGAGGAAATCGAAAAGCTGAGAAAAGCAGCGGGCCTGCGTTCGTTGGCCGAAGAAAAGCGCTATCCAGGCTATCTATCGGTTGCCTCTGATGACGCACACGCTCTCGGAATTTCTGACCGCTCGCGGATAGACGTAATAAACATGGAGCTGACGTAGCAATATGAAAGACTGTGATCTTGAATGTAGCCGACGCGAGTTCTTTAAGAAACTTGGGATGTTTTCTGGGATTGGGGCGCTTTCGGGGATTGCGGCAAGCTCCCTCTTCTTGCCTTCTCTCGCTCGCGGAGGCGCATCGGGGACAGCGGGGGCAGGCGCATCACGCGGAGCGGGAGGCTCAGCGACGAGCTCGACGGTACGCGGGGCGGGCTCAGCGGCGAGCCGAGCGGGGGGCGGAGCACGCGGGGGAACCGCGGCCCAAGCTTCAGCCGCAACGATGGAAGAACCTTCACAGGGGTCGACTTCCGAAAAGACTCGACGCAAAGAAGCAATGTTCTACAAAAAGCATCCTGAGATGCAAGTGGAATGTGAGCTCTGTCCCAGGAAATGCAAAGTCGGCGATATTGAGCGAGGTTACTGCGGCGTGCGAGAAAACAGAGATGGCGTCTATTACTCTTTAGTCTATGCGCTCCCATGCGCAGTTCACATAGACCCTATTGAGAAGAAGCCACTCTTTCATTTCCTTCCGGGAACAAACGCCTTCTCCCTGGGGACCGCGGGCTGCAACATGGATTGCAAGTTCTGCCAGAACTGGGAGATGTCGCAGGCAAGACCCGAGCAGACAGAGAATTTCTATCTTCCTCCAAAGGAGGTTGTGGGGAAAGCAAAACAGACTTCTTCATCTTCCATAGCTTTTACATATTCCGAGCCTGGCGTCGTCGCAATCGAGTACATGCTGGATACGGCGATCGAAGGAAACAAGTCCGGCATCAAAACCGTGATGATCTCCAACGGATATATTAACCGCGAGCCAATGCTCGAAGCCGTAAAACACCTCGGTGCCGTCAAGGTGGACCTCAAGGCTTTCACCGAAAAGTATTACAAAGAGGTGTGTGACGCGACACTGAAGCCGGTTCTGGACACGCTCGTCCTTCTCAAGAATGCGGGTGCCTGGTGTGAAATCGTGTATCTTGTTGTTCCAACGCTTAACGACAGCGACTCGGAACTTACCTCCATGTCAAAATGGATTGCCCAGGAACTTGGACCCGACGTACCCCTCCATTTTTCTCGCTTCTATCCCATCTACAAGATGAAGAAACTTCCACAGACTCCAATCTCCACACTCGAAAAGGCGCGCAAGATTGCAATGAACACGGGTCTGCACTATGTCTACATCGGAAACGTGCCTGGTCACGAGGGAGAAAACACCTACTGCCCTGGCTGCAAGAGGCCGGTGGTAAAGAGAATCGGCTTTTCGATCGTGGAGGAAAAGATCTCCGCGGGCAGATGCGGCTACTGCAAGACAAAAATCGCAGGGGTTTGGGGTTAGACGAAGCTAATCTGAGGCTAAGCCTGAGCTAGCTCAGGGCTAGTTTCGCCTTGCGCGAAAGGCACCGCACGAAAGCGGCCGCACGACTAGATAGATCGGTCTCCCGCTGCGCGAAAAGGACCACACAAGTGCGCAGCTTGATCCTGCCTTGCCCGAAACGGCCACAGAAGTACGTAGGTCCATCTCGCGTTTCACCAAAGGGCCCACACAACTGTACAAGTCGATCTGCCCTGCAAGTGTGATTCTAGCAAGTTATGGCTTTGGCTCCGTCGCGTACACCCGGTCGTCCTGCACCAGGCAAAACGTGGTTCTAAAACAAGGAGAACCGCGTATTACTTGAGGCAAAATGAGTGGGTGTATGCGAGGAGGCTGAGGCTCTAGGGACTTGAGCACTTGGGGACTGCCTGCTTTGAGGGGTCTGACAGACGTCAGCCCCCTTGTTGTTTGCTGCTGGACGGTGACAGGCGTTTTCCCTTGCGTTGGCGGTACTTTAGTGATATACTTTCTCCACGTCAACCGAAAGGGGCTGACGAAGGTGACTCTTTAGGCTAGACAACTGCGGAGACGTGAATGTTTCGTCGATTCTCGGTCGCTCCTAGTGTTTCATAAAGACTCCGAGCCTCATCGATTCGTGATGAGGCCTTTTTGTTTTGCTTATGTAGCGTTTTCGGTCGGTCAATTGAGGAGGTGCGCTTATGCTTCGAAGGCTAGTGATCGTAACCGTCTTGGCCTTGTTGGTTAGTACGATCGCCAACAATCTGTCGCTTTGCGCCGAATCCACGCCGGTTCGTGAGCAGATCCGAGCCAGAATTGCTGCGGCTGCAAGTAGGCCTGACCTGGAGCCGTGGCAGCGAGAATATATGCAGGCCCTACTTGAAGGCCTCTCACGCGTATCTTCACCTGGGTTCAATCAAAACACGCGAGGCGCCGTAATAAATCCTGCCGCCGTTGCCGACGATGACGGGGTTTGGGCCCAGGTGCCGGTATTTGGCTCTCGCGCTCTTCACACGTCCATCTACGATCCGGTCCGTGACCGAATGATCATTTTTGGTGGACTGAGTTTCGGCCAGAAGGTAAATGAAGTGTGGGCGCTGCCGCTTTCCGGAACCCCCGAGTGGGAGTTGTTAACCCCCATTGGAACCCCTCCTCCCGCAAGGACCTACCACTCGACAATCTATGACCCGGCCCGTGATCGGATCATCTTGTTTGGTGGTGGAGACGCTGGGGGGTATCTGTTGAATGATGTTTGGGAATTGTCACTGGCAGGCACACCGGCGTGGACCGAGCTTTTTCCTTCAGGCACGGCGCCAGCGGTCCGACAGGGCCACTCCGCTATCTATGATCCTCTAAGGAACCGCATGCTGGTTTTTGGCGGGTCAACCTCTGGAACCACACGACTCGGTGATGTATGGGCTCTGTCCCTTGCTGGGGCTACGACCTGGACACAAGTGATTCCGGAAGGAACGCCTCCTAGTGCTCGGCAATGTCACAGTGCGTGCTACGACCCCCTCCGTGACCGGATGCTTGTTTTTGGTGGAACCACGACTACGGCGAACGTCAACGACACCTGGGCACTGTCCTTGTCGGGAGCGGCCACATGGTCCCAACTCGCCCCAACCGGCACATTGCCTGGTGCCCGTCGATCACATCAGGCGATGTATGATGCCGGCGCTGATCGTATGTTGGTGTTCGGTGGGATTGACTCCTCTGCTTTCAATGACACATGGGCACTGTCACTTTCTGGACCGCCGGCGTGGAGTCAGATCTCTACCTCGGGGACACTGCCCGTTCCACGCTACGTTCACGCTGCTATTTTTGATCCGGCCAGAAACAAGCTAGTGACTTTTGGGGGGTCTTCATACGCAAACTACCTTGGCGACACTTGGCTCTTATCACTTTCTGGACCGCCAACATGGACTAAGATCCTTCAAGCAGGGGACCTTCCATTTGCAGGGTCTGCTTTGAAAGCAATCTACGACCCAGTTCGTGACCAAATGGTTGTCTACGGTAATGACTTCAGCGGTGCGCCAGCCCAGCCTTGGGTCTTTGACCTGACAGGTACACCTCAGTGGGTCAAACTCTCCCCACTAGGGACTCCGCCGGACCCACGGGGAGGCCATGGGCAAATCTATGACCCTGTCCGTGATCGAATGATAATCTTCGGCGGTATTGATGCTTCCATTTCTATGCAGGAGAAGAACGACGTCTGGGCACTATCGCTTTCGGGGACACCGACCTGGACACAGATACTGCCTGAAGGCACGCCTCCATCGCCGCGAACCGATGTCGAGGCCATCTACGATCCGGTCCGTGACCGGATGATTATTTTCGGCGGGGACTTTCTCAACGAAACGTGGGCTCTTGAGTTATCTGGTACGCCCCGATGGACCCAAATAACACCTGCTGGTCTGTTACCCGGCGGACGGTCCTGGCATACCGCCATCTATGATCCCATTCGAGATCGAATGATAGTCTTTGGGGGATGGTCGGGTGGTCGGTCGAACGAAACGTGGGCCCTTTCCTTCTCGGGTACCCCAACCTGGACACAACTGCTCCCATCAGGTACGCTGCCGATGCCTCGCGACCTTCACTCTGCAATCTACGATTCCAGTCGAGACCGCATGGTTGTATTCGGTGGACGCGACCCGGACGGGGTTCCGCTCGATGAGACATGGGAACTATCGCTATCCGGAGTACCTGCATGGAGGCAGTTGCAACCCACCGGCGGGCTCATTACCCCTAGGGGGGGACATGTCGCCATATATGACCCGCTTCGAGACCGAATGGTCCTCTACTCAGGTGCAACATACGACCACTACCGTTTGAACGATACCTGGACTCTGACGTGGGCTCCACCCGCCCCACCTCCTTCCGGATTCTCTGTATCCCAGATTCATCCGACGGCGGGCGGTAACAGCGGCTCCGTAACACTCTACGTCTACGGGAGTGGTTTTGAACCTGGAGTCATGGCTCGGCTGGTCAGAGCCGGAGAGCAAGACATTAGCGGTGACTCTACTGGTGTAGATTCTGCCGGTGGCGTTCTGACCACTCGCCTGAACCTCCTGAACAAACCGCAAGGTTTCTGGAGCGTCGTTGTGACAAATCCCGACGGGGAAACAGTGACTCTTCCTGGAGCATTTACCGTCGAGTCTGGGCGTGATCCGGTGCTGTCGGTTGATATAGTCGGAAGAAGTGTATATCGCCCGGGGCGACCGCAATCATTCTTGGTTGTGTGCAGCAACCGAGGAAACACTGACGCAGATGGCGTCTTCGCTTGGATAGACGGCATTCCGGCCGACGCTTCGTGGCAGATCTTCCCGCCCGTGACCGATCCTCCACCCATTCCCGGCGCGACACCGATTGACTGGAGTGGGGTTCCAATTGATATTGTGCAGAACAATCAGATCACTATCCCGCTTCTTATCCCTCGAATACCTGCTGGCGGTACGCATACTGTCCGCCTTACCGTCACCTCTGGTACTGCTAGCACGATGACGTTAAGGGCATGGGTGAATCCGCCGTATCCCGTGTCTGAGGGCTCGACAGCCGGGCTTCCCACGATGGCCTCCCTGGGGCCATTGGGCACTCTGGGTACAGGAAGCGGCTGTACAGTTGCAGTATTGGGGACGGCGATTAGCGCATTGGGAATGATCCCGGGAGTCTCTTGCCTCGGCCAGATGGCAGGTCTTTTTGGTGATTATGTTGCATTTAAGGCAGGAGCCTATGCCGATCCATCAGGAGTCGGTGTACTTTCAAACGTTGCGTTTTGGACAAATATCGCTGTTGGCGCCGCACAAACTGTTGCCGCATGTACTGCAGCCTTGGTCCTGCCTCCCGCGACAGTGGTTGCTGGCGCCATCTCCACTTATTTAAGTGCGGCGGCTGCAATGGACGAGTGCCAGGATGTATTCAGGAAGGAAGATGAGAAGATCGCAACTTCACATCCGATTACTTCTGTCGATCCTAACGACAAGATTGGCTCATCAGGCTCGGGTGTAGAGCACTGGATTTCAAGTCAGGAGTTCGTGAAGTATACGCTATTCTTTGAGAATCTAGAAACAGCCACCGCACCTGCACAGGAAGTTGTTATCGGGGATAAGATAAACCTTGAGCAGCTTGATGCATCCACCTTCGGTTTTGGGCCAATTGCGTTTGGAAACCGACTAATAACTCCGCCACAGGGTTTGAAAGACTTCACCACAGATGTTGACCTAAGGCCTGAAAAGAACATCCTCGTGCGGATAAACGCCCACCTGAACATGGGCACAGGAACAATCACATGGAGCTTCGTGTCTCTGAATCCCGCGACAGGGCAGCCCATTGATGACCCGCTGTTGGGGTTCTTACCGCCAAATATCAACGCTCCGGAAGGGGAAGGGCAGGTAAACTATATGGTAATGCCGCGCCAGTCCCTAGCAACCGGTACACAGATTGGTGGTCCCGCTGTAATCGTGTTTGACACCAATGATCCGGTCTTCACGCCCTCGTGGATGAACACAATGGATAACAGCTCCCCCGAGAGTCAGGTCGCATCACTGCCACCAACGCAGTCTCAGGTCCGGTTCCCTGTTGCCTGGTCTGGTAGCGATGGTGAATCAGGAGTACAAAGCTACACCGTGCTGGTCTCGGATAATGGTGGGCCGTTCGTGCCTTGGGTCGAATACACATCTGCCCTCGCGGATTCCTTCGACGGGCAGTACGGACACACCTACAGGTTCTACAGCATAGCTCGTGACTTGGCAGGTAACATCGAAGATACACCGCCGACTCCCGATGCCACTACTCGTGTAACCGCTCCTTTTGTTGCAAACGCCGGGCAAGATACGACTGCGGAATGTTCGTCTTCTGCTGGAGCTGAAGTCACCTTGGACGGGAGCGGCTCCACTGACCCAGACAACGATTCGCTAACGTTCACGTGGCGTGAAGAAGGCAACGTCATTGCTGGCCCGACAACTAACCCGACTGTCGAAGTTGCCCTCGGTTTTGGCGAACACATCGTAGAGTTAACGGTAGATGACGGTCAGGGAGGTATAGACACGGATGAGGTCGTCATTAGGGTAGTAGACACTACTGCCCCGACCGTTGTGGCACTTCTGATTCCTCAGGTAGGCACGGATGAAGGTGTTTACAGAGTTCGTTGTAATGTGTCAGACGTATGCGATTCGACACCGCAGCTTTTACATCTCGATATCAACAGCATCTCTGTCTCTGACGGACAACTCGTGACGCTGAGGGCTGGTGATGAGTTCAAGTATCGAACTGTGAATGGGATGTTAGAGATGCAGGGAAATCGGTTGATACTGAGATGTACAGCCCAAGACGCATCTGAGAACATCGGGATTGGGCAAACTACTCCAGTTGTCACGGCTCGGGGGAAGGGTTTCTGGGCTCATCAATTTCGGAGTAGCTCTAGTGCGCAATTCGATGGAGACGTGTTGTCTTCAGAAACAGAGGACGGGGTGACCTACTTTAGGACGATGCCCAAGGGGGCTGACCGTGGTCACTCCGTCGCCGATAGCGTGCATGAACCAACACAAAACCTCATTGCCTACCTTAACACCATCAGGAATGAGTTTGAGGCATTTGACTGGCTTATAGATGAGCCAGTAGGTGAAGATAACTATGAGCGCATCTCCAACAGGGTATCCGCGCTTCTAGCCGCAAAGGGTAAGTCCATGCGCTTGAAGGCGGAGTGCCACGTGTTAGCTTTGCTCCTGGATCTCGCCGCCAACCGACTTGCCCGGAACACAGTTGTGAGCCCTGACGATTTGCTCCTTGATGCTCTGGACTACCTGCTCCCTGTTCTAACAGACAGTAGTGCATCAAAGAATGACCTTGAGCGCGTGAAGGACATTGCGGATGCAATTAGCAATGGAGAGCTATTGGCGGATGCAGATTTGATCCCGGGCGATTCGCTTCCCGGCCTCTTGGTCACTGGCGAGAGAGTCTCTGAGATTGAGAAGAAACCTACATCAGCACCACTGCCCAGAGAGTTCGCGGTTAGCCAGAGCTATCCGAATCCATTCAATCCTATGGCGACCATAACCTATGCTCTGCCGACTGAAGGTAAGGTAACCATTGAAATCTACGACATCGTGGGTAGAAAGGTAGTTACGCTGCTTGACGCAACTGAGCAGGCTGGTTACCACAGCGTTGTCTGGTATGGAGAGGATACCACTGGGAACTCAGTGGCTTCCGGAGTCTACTTCTGCAGAGTGCAATTCGGGAACAAGGCTGACGTTAAGAAAATGATTTTGCTGAGATAACGCCAGCAGAGGTGGTGGCACCGCGCCTTGCCCTCCGGCGTCTACTTCTACTCGATCAAGGCTGGCGACTTCGTGGCCACGCGGAAGATGGTGCTCTTGCAATGAGTGCCCAGCTAAAGGCGCGCTGTTCTAGCCGGCTGAGAGGAGCCGGCCGGGGTAGATGCTTGTCAGCCCCATAGTGAGGAATCCGTCTTGGTAACATCGACCGCGGATGTCGGAATTGTCGCTAGGGGCTCAGCTACGAGATAGCTGGAGGCAAATAGGCATGGGGTGATATCTGGAACAGAAAGCGTCCCAAGAAACAGTTGTCCCGAAACGGCGAAAGCCTTAGTAAGGCTCACTTGACTGATCGCAGGGAGGCGACCAATGGTTCCCAACTTCAGAACTGGCTGTTTGTCGCGTTTCAAGTACATTCTTGCTCTTCTTATCACTGCCTCCGCAATTCAGGTGGTGGCATTCGCGGATAGCGTGAGCGGATTGAACCGAGGAATGTGTGGCTCCTCGATTTTCTCTCAGCAGCACTCTTATCCAATGCTGAGCGGACAGGCGAGGGTCGCGCTTGCGACGGCTGCAGAGAGCCCCGTCCTAGCCCCATGGCAGCGGCCAATCATGCGGGATCTTACGCGTGGCCCAGCGGACCCGTCCCGGCTACAGCTTGGGCCGGAGAGCAGCTTATTCCAGTCACCGATCAATGCGGTTGCAGAGGGTGACTGGACCCAGCTCTTGCCCCTGACAGGTTGGGCAGGTCACACAGCCATCTATGATCCGGTGCGAGACCGGATGGTGGTGTTCGGCGGGCACCACTCGGAGTTTGTCAGCACGGACGTCTGGGTACTTTCTCTTCAAGGCACGCCCAGGTGGACGCGACTGCTCCCCTCAGGGATCCCGCCTCTAGCCAGGTCCGGTCACACAGCCGTCTACGACCCCGTCCATGATCAGATGGTCGTTTTCGGAGGGTACAATAGCGGCTATTTCGGACTGAATGATACATGGGTGCTGACGCTGGGGCCTGACCCGGCGTGGAAACGGCTCTACTCCCCGGTCTCTGTCCCGGTGCCCGGTGGACGCTGGAGTCATGCGGTAATCTGGGACCCAGGGAGAAACCAAATGGTCGTCTTTGGCGGAATCATTAATGGTCAGCCCGACTTTTGGAACGACACTTGGGTAGCCACGCTGGGAGACAGTGTTTGGTGGACCCGGTTACAGCCTGTTGGAACTCCACCGTCGGTCCGGGGCGGTCACACCGCCATTTACGATCCAGTTCGAGACCGGATGGTGGTGTTTGGTGGATCCGCATGGTCGAACATGTTCTACAATGACGTGTGGGTCTTGTCTCTTGGCCTCACGCCCACATGGACGCAGCTCTTGCCCGGGGGTACGCTCCCGTCTCAGCGATCAGGCCACGCGGCCGTCTACGATCAGGCGCGAGATCAGATGGTTGTCTTCGGGGGAAGCTCCGCAAGTGACAGTTGGACGCTCAGTCTTGGAGATGGCCCCACCTGGACGCAGTTGGAGCCTTCAGGAGGCTTACCATTTGCAAGAAGCAGCCCTACTGCGATCTACGATCCGATCCGTGCTCGGACGCTGATCTTTGGAGGTTCAGACGTTAACGGCCAGGATAACGACACCTGGGCGCTTACCACGGGCGAAAGTCCTACTTGGACCGAGCTCTTTCCTGCCGGAAGCGGCCCCTGCAACCGTTCCTGCCCCACGGCCGTCTACGATCCATTGAGGAATAGCATCGTAGTGTTCGGCGGCTGTGCTCTGAACGATGTTTGGATGCTGTCTCTGGCCGACGCTGCTTGGACCCGTCTCTTTCCCACGGGAAGCGCTCCTCCGCCACGAAGCAGGCACGCCGCGATCTACGATTCCATTGGTGATCGAATGATCGTGTTTGGGGGCACCTCTGACGGAGTAAGTGGTCTCAACGACACTTGGGCGCTGTCGCTTGGGGACAGCTTCCAGTGGCAGCAGATCTTCTCGTCCACGAACCCTCCTCAGCAGCGCATGGGGCAGTCGGCGGTTTTTGATCCCCTTCGTGGAAGAATGATCGTATTCGGAGGTCGCGCTAATTCTCGCTGGGGCCCAGACTACAATGACATATGGGCGCTGTCGCTTGACGGAGCGCCAGAATGGACGCAGGTTTCTCCATCGGGATCACTTCCTTCGGCCCGCTCTTTCCACGCGACCATTTACGATCCGGTCCGCGATAGAATGATCGTGTTCGGAGGAGAATACCAAAACTACCCGTACTATCTCAACGACACTTGGGTGCTTGCGCTGCAGGGGTCACCAGAGTGGAGCCAACTCGCGCCCTCGGGGGATGCTCCGGCTGCCCGTTCTCTCCATTCGGCAGTCTACGACTCTGTGCGTGACCGAATGGTCGTGTTCGGTGGACAAGAGACCTTCGGTGGATACTGTTATTATTTCAATGATGTCTGGTCAATCGATCTCGGCATGAGTCCAGCGTGGGTAGAAATGGCGCCCTCGGGGACCCCACCTTCTCTGAGATGCGGGCACACCACCACGTACGACCCTGTCAATGACCGGATTGTTGTCTTTGGAGGGAGCGGGCCTTCTAGTGGCGCTTCTTACAACAATACTTGGGCGCTCCTCTTCTGGAGTGGGCCAACCGGGCTTACGTTTGCCTCAGCGTCTGTGAATGCTGCACAGGGTCAAGTCACTCTGTCGTGGAAGATGACTGTGGACGTGCCTGCGTCGAGCTTCCAGATTGAACGCTCTGAGACAAGGGACGGCGGATATACAGTTCTTGCCACTGAGGTCATGAGAGATTCGCAATACTCCTTCTCTTGCGTTGACCGGAGCGTGTCTTGTGGCAGAACCTACTGGTACAAGATTGTGCTTGTGGGTGCGTCTGGAGAGGAGAGCTACGGCCCTGTTGAGGTGCGCATTGATGCGGTGCCGGTTTCGTACCAGGCCTACCAGAGCTATCCCAATCCTTTCAATCCGCTGTGCACGATACGGTATGACATTGCGCGTGCGGGCAGGGTGAGCTTGAGAATATTCGACGCGGATGGCTCGTTCGTGCGAACGCTTGTGCATGCTTGGCGAGAACCCGGTCTGTACAACGAGGTTTGGGATGGCAAGGCTGACGATGGTAGCGCGCTGCCTTCCGGCGTCTACTTCTACCGCCTCGAAGCTGGCGACTTCGTGGCCACGCGGAAGATGGTGTTGCTGAGGTGAGTGCCCAGTTGAGGGTGCACTGTTCTAGTCGGGTAAGGGGAGCCTGGAGATCGGGTATAGTTGCCGGGGCCTCGGCTCCGCTTGAAAGCGGACGGGAATAGCCACCCTGAACCTGTAGCCGCCGCACGAGGTTGTTACTCCACAGAGTACCACGTGGATACCTGATTGGAACGCAAATGAGAATCCTATACATATTCCCGCATCCGGATGATGAGTCCTTTGGCCCTGCAGCGGTAATCCATTCCCAGATCAAAAACGGACACGAGGTCTACCTGTTGACTCTGACAAAGGGTGGAGCGACCCAGCAGAGGCATAATCTGGGATTGACAGTGGCTGAGATAGGTGAAGTACGGTACCGGGAAATGCTGGCTGTTGAGAAAGTCGGCGTCATGGAGAAGATTGGCGATCGGGTCTATCTTGAGATCTACGGTGAAGATTTTTCGCCGCCGCTGGGTGATTTGACTGATTGATTGCAGGCTTAGTGCCTTCTGATTATTTTTTGGGGGAACGGCAAACACGAGGTCGAGGCTTCGCGCCCGCTGACCCCTCTTGGTCTGCTGGCTGTGGTAGAGGGCTGCTGGGCGAGAGCCTTGCGCTATGTGATCGTGAAGACTGGAAGGCAAGCGCCGATTGCGCGGAGTGCGCCCGAGGGCCGCGGAGGTCGTGGCATCGACGGCGAAGTACGTTGCCGAGCTATGCTGGGATAGAACCGAGCGGTAGCGGCGATCGGCGTCTTAATGCACGGCTCTCCGTGCATTAAGACCGTTCAGCCCTTTTAGCCTCGCACCCAGAAGAGGCTCAAACCTGAAGCAACGAGCAGGATCGCAACAATAGCCGTTGTAGTGGGAACTCCTACTACAGGAAATAGCACAGCGCTGCACAAAACGGCACCCAGACAGGAGCCCAAAAGGTCCCAGGCATAGGTGAGGCCGACACTACCAGAAGTTGCACACGCGAAGAAAGCTCTGCTTGCGGAGCTGAAAAGGGCTCCACCAAGGGCGCCCGCAAGAAGTGCGAAGATTGGGAAAAACCACTCGAAAGCATTGAATAGATGCTGCGACGCTGTACCAATCGCCGCCGTATGACTAAAGGCCGATTCGACGGCCAGATTCGGCGACGCCGTTGCCCCTGTCAGATTTTGCGAGCCCATTCTTACTGCTAAGTAAATGACGCCCAAGAAAGCGAGCGCAAAGGCAGCGGTCAAGATCTGGATAATTGCCGGTCGCCGTAAAACCGCAACGTCTGAGACCATTGAGTGCTGCCCAGGTCTCTCCAAGGCAACCCCAGCTTCCAGGCCCGAGGGCATTGAATGTTCCCCGCGTCTCTCCAGGACGGCCCCCGCTGCCAGGCCCAGCATGTACGCGGTCAGAAGGACACCGATTCTGTCGTACAAATTTCCGTAGAGTAGTTGAAAGCAAAGCAGTATCTCCAGCTCGAGCACAATGGCCGCGAACCCAGAAACCGCGAGTGCGCTGAGCACAAGCCTGCCCCGCCTTTTCGACCCTGTCAGGGCGATCAACGCGATGGCAACTGCTGCGGTAACCACCCAGACGCTCCATCGGTTCCCAAAAATCCATTCGAGGACCCGCTTCATGAAGTGTTCATATTCAGCGCTCCACAGAACCAGGTCGTAGTAGAAACTTGTGGGGCTGAGGTCGGTGTTGACTGATCCGACTTTCGATGTGGCAACGCGCTTTCCCACGTAGGCAAGACGCTCACTCGAAAGCGTTGACATAAGAAAATAGTCTCTAACAAAGAGCGTCCTAATATTCCTCGCGGCAAGACGAGAAAGAAGTGACTCTGGCGCGGCCACGATGTACGGGTTCTTATCCGGAGAACACACAAAGAAGCTTCGGCTCGCAGGGATGATGATGTTTGATTTGAAAACACTTTCCGAGGTTCTAGAAAGCGAACCGAGAAAAGCTCCAAGCTCTGGGCCAACGTACTCTGCCACTGCCGGAGCCGAGAAGGCAAAGACACCCCCGGGCTTGAGATGGCTTCTTACAAGCGCGAAGAACTCTCTTGTATAGAACCTGTTTAGTTGTGCGGTGTAGGGAGGTGGGATCTGCATGACCACCACGTCGTAGCACTTTGAAGTCTGCTGCAGAAATCTCCTTCCGTCCGTATACTGTACGCGCACTCGCGAATCTTCCAAGTCAGACACATACTTGTGAGGTAAGACCTCTTTGCTCAGGGTGATCAATTGAGGGTCAAGCTCAACGTAGTCGAGCTGTACGAGCGTCCTGTGTTTGAGCATCTCCCTGACCACGCCCCCTACTCCCCCACCGATGAGAAGCACTTGCGCGGGTGCGCGATGTTCAAGCAACGGGATGTGAGCCGCCTCTTCCGCCGACTGAATATCCTCGGTCGTGAAAACGAGTAGCCCATCTTCATAGGTAGAGAACTGGGAGTCTATAGAAACGACAGCGAGATTTCCGTAGTGTGACTGTCTCAACGCCACTATCCTAAACCCCTGCCATCGCCTGTGAGCTGCCCAGTAGGTGACCGGGTCGAATACGCAGAAAATCACCCCCACTGATGCCACAAGATACAGAAGCTGGCTTAGTCTGCGCTGACCCGAATTCTTCAGGAGCAAACAGGCCGTGAACAAATCGATGGCGGAGAGAATGGCAATGTTCTGGAAGGAGCTCATGAGATGAACAAGGACGAGGCTGAACAAAAGGCCGCCAACGCCGGCTCCCAGCGATTCCAGGAGATAGACGCGGGAGACTGAGGTCGCGGGCTTTTCAGAGTACAGGTTTCCAGACTGAAACAGTCTCGTCCCAAAGGGAAAAAGAAGGCCCTGTAGCAGGCAAAACGGGAAGAGAAAAAGCGCCGCCGAGGCAAGAGCTGCAACCAGACCCGGCATTTCTCCTGGGGCAGGTCTCAACGGATTCGGCAGAACCAGCAAGCCAACAATTGAGAAGAGAAGACCAATCGCAGAAGCGGACTGGACAACGGCAAAGCGCAAGATTGGGGAGCCGTCAGTAATCTGAGCGCCGTCAACAATCTTAGCGTCGTCAGCATTGTTCGTTGCAATCGGTGCGTTAGCGTCTCCAACGCGTGGCGCGGAGGTCTTTCCTCTTCTTGCAAACAATCGAGCCACACGCCCACTCCGCGTTGCGGCCCTTGTTCCTCCCACAAACAATCTAGCCACGGGCCCACTGCCGACGGCCGTGGCCAGGAGCCACACCGAAAGGTAGATGCCTATGACCAGCTCGTTCCCGTGAAACGCGCTTATGAATTCGCGCAGAAGGAGAATCTGAGCAGAGGTCGCGGTGAATCCGATGAGGAAAAGGGCAAATCTGCGCAGCAACATTATTATCTCAAGGTTTGCTACGAAATGGACATTAGTGCGGAATGGCAATCAGTCCACAAGCGCAGCTACGATGCATTGCTTTCGCCGGAACTTTCAGGAAGATCTGTCTTCTGAGTCTTGTCTTCGTTCTCTGGCTCTTCCGGCTTCGTCTCTCTCACATGTTTCTCGGCGCTTCGTCCGGTTATCCACGACCAGTTCATGGGATATACGTCGGGATCGAAAATGGTCCAATAGAAATGCCAGACAAGTATTGCCAGCGTCGCAAGAACCGCCTCGTAGAAATGGATTGAGGTGACAAGTTCAGCTACCCAGAGAGGAAGATATCTCAAAATGACGTTTGCAAAAACGAGGGCCAGCCCCGTAATTATCATGATCGTCGAGCCCCACACCAGCGCCCAGTATTCGCTCTTTTCGATGTAGCCATACTTTCCAAATCCAGGCGGCACCTTGGAGATTCCGAGGTCGTACTTTGCTGTTGCGATCAGGTCCCTGAAGTCCTGGAGACCGGGTTTGAGTGCGTTGACTTGCTCCTTGCCTCTGCGTGTGAGAGAGACAAACCACCAGTGATAAACGCAAAGAGCGATAAATATGCCAGCGGCAACCCTATGAATCATGCCGCGCGTGTTTGCGGGATTCTCAAAAAGCTTGAACGGCGAAGACCACCAAGCCTCCGGAAATCTCCTCGCAAAACCCGAATAGGCCAGAACGAAGAACGTGATTGTTAGTATTATGTGCTGCAGCCTTTCAGACAATACGAACCTGAACTCGGTCGCGCTCACCTTCATGACACGGAAGTGGCTGGAGAGCTTCTTGGCGAAATCGATCAAGTTGTGCAGGAACATCCCACCTATCACAAGGATAATGAGCGTGAGGTAGAATATGATCACATAGCGCACAACGATGTTTCTGCTCTTGATCGGAGTCGAATGAACGTAACCCTGGGCCAATCTTCGTCCTGCGCCGGTGTGGCACTTACCGCAGGTTGCCGCGAGATTCGCTTTGTTCACCGAGGAAGCGGGGTCACTCGAGGGAAGGATATCGTGGTGACCGTGGCATGAGGCACAGTTGGCAACCGTCAGAGAACCGTTTCTTGCTGCGAGACCATGATAGCTCTGGTCATACGTATTCACTACGTACTTGGGAAGGCTGTACGCAGAAGTTATCCTCTCGGCTGCGTGGCAACTGCCGCACGTTTGCTTTATTGAGCTGGGATAAACAAGCGAAAACGGGTCGTTTGGCGACAGGATTAGATGCTCGCCGTGACAATCCGTGCAGACCGGAGCCGCATCGATGCCCGCTCTAACGGCACGTCCGTGTACGCTGTTCCGATATGCAGCAAACACCTGGCCATGGCACCTCCCGCAAGTCTCGGGGACGTTCTGCCGGAATATGTTGGAACTGCGATCGGAAGTCGACAGGAGCGAATGCAGGCCATGGCAGTCCGAACAAATCGCGGCATTCATGTTTCCTTTAGCAAAAGCTTTGCCATGGACGCTGGCCATGTAAGATTCGTACGATTGAACCTGCGCAAGCGCGGTGTTCCTCATCATTGCCGGATTGTCGTGGCACCTGGCACACAGCGAGGGTATCCGTGCACGAGACACGGGCGAGTTCGGGTCCGACGGAGAAACAATGGCATGAGGTCTGCCGTGGCAGTCGCCGCAGACTTGACCCTCCGGTCGATTCCCTCCAACCTTAATTCCATGCCTGTTAGAAAGGTATTCTCTCGCTTCAGTTGAATGGCATGAGCCACAATTGACTGCCTTGAGCTTTTCAGAATGAGGAAGCGAGGAGGCCTGCGTGTGGCAAGAAACGCATGCTAGGGTCGCGTGGGCCGAGGCCTTGAGGACAGAGACGTCTACGAGCGGAGCCCCACCCTCTTGCGAGTGACACATCAGACAGTCTTGATTGCTCTGCGAGAAAGCGGGCCGAAGCAACGGGCCAAAGAGACAGCTACATGCGAACAGAAACACGACTAAGAATAATCTTCTTGCCGTTGCCATTTCTTCCTCCGACGTGGGGCACCAGCAGAATCTGGAAAACCGGCCAGCTCACCAGATGGAGGACATTCTAGCCACAACTAAAGGTCTAAACAAGTGGTTTTCGCCGGCAGAACGCCCTTGCGCTCCGCGCAGCAAGAGCGCGCACCACGCAAAGATCATGCAGAGGTCTGGCCAAACACAAAAAAGGCGCCCGGCTGCAAAGGTTCTGACGGCCTCGCAGCCGGGCCCGCGCGAAATCTGAGTTTCCGAGCGCCTAAAGCGCCCCGAGCGCCTAGACTATCTTGAAACGTGCTTCACTTGCTTCGGGCTGACCCCTTTAAGAGCAATTGGTGTTCTGACACCAAGCTCCGCAAGAGACGCTTCCAGGAGTGCCTTGCTGTAATCAGTGTTGTGTATACCCTCGCTTCGATCGTCTTCAACATACAGATAGTTGAAAAGGGCACCGGCCCCCGCTTCCGAGTACTTCCCCGGCACGGCAAGACCCTCTGCGTCGATGATGCCTCTGTTCAAGAGTTCAGTGTGAAGCAGTTCGAGTAGCGGGATGACCTCAGCCCGTGCACCGGCGTAGTTGAAGTTGGTCACTGCACCCCAGTGACAGTCCTGCACGTTGCACCCGCTAACCAGGTCTCTTTCGGAACCTTGGAATTCATAGGTCATGTTCATGTTGTGACCTCCAGCCTTTGCAGCGAAAGGAGCAGCCATGTGGCAGGAGGGACAGCCATTGATGACGACACTCGCGTGGGGCGAGTCCTCATACTCGTACCCCGCGAATTCGTAGCCGCCGGTACCGGAAAGAATGCCAGCTTGCGGGCCATGGTGCGGGCCCCAGCGCGAGTTGGTGACGGTCGTGGAATCCGGGGCAGCCGCAATCCGTGGCGAAGGCACCAAAGCCTGGTGACAGTTGGCGCACAGATTCCCGTGCCCCTTGTCGAACACTCCCCCCAGCATCAGGCTGACCGGAGCATCCGTGCGCAACCTGAAGTCACCGTTTGTGTGGGGCTCGTGGCACGTGAAGCAGTGGATCGGCGACGGATTAGTCGGGGTGCCGGGTGAACCCGTTGCAAGTCTCGCCAAGAAACCCTCGTGTGTGTGGCAGCCAGAACACGGAGGAGTATTACGCTCAAAATTCCCACCGATGGCGTGGATCGAAGCCTCCCACTGAGTTTCAATTGCAAGCAACCCCGTGTCTTCACCATGGCACACCATGCACTCCGCGACTCCGGACTCGCCCTGAGAGCCCTTCGGTCCAGTGGGTCCCTCACACCCAGCCAGAGCCAGCAACACACCTGTCGCCAGAACGAAAACGGCACACAAGTACATCTTTCTCATTCTCTTCCCTCCTTGGAAATACGCTTCTCCCTTAGAAAGACGTTCCTCTCATTCAACCGTGATGGCTTAGTGCGATCTCGACAGTCTTTGAGCGACACTTCGGCTGTGCCGGAGCGATGTTACCGCGACGACCCAGCGACGCGTAGCCGTGTTTTCGCGACGCCCCCGCGAAGCGAGAGCTGTGTTTTCGCGACTGTCCAGCGACGCCGGAGCTGTGTTCCCACAACGGCCTGGCCATGGCCCAGCAACCACCTTGCCGACGGCCTAAAGAGGATGGACTTCAGGTGCATGCTCTTTGGCCCAATCAACAGTCTTGGAAACATGGCAACGCAAGCACACGTACTGAAGCGTCAAATAGCCGTTAGCATACTTACCATCAGGCGTGAACATCTGAGCCGATGTGTCTGTGTTGATCCTGAACAGATGCGACCTTACGTCTCCCTCGTGTCTAAAAGTCTGTCCCTCTGCTGACTTATCAGCGTATGCCATGTGGCACTCTATGCAGGTCACGGTCCCCAGGTCGTAGTGCGGAAGCGAGCTATTCGCGAAAGCCGCAGCCTCTTCGTAATGACACGTCCCGCACTTCACTTTGATTGCGCCGGCGCGGGTGGGGTTCGACCTGTGCAAGCTGACATGAGGGTCGTGACAGTCGACACAGGCAAAGCTTATCTTCTTCGTCGAATGTATTTCGTTATACTGCTCATGATTCTGTATAAAGCCACCTTCCGCAGGAATCTTGGATACGTCACCTCGCACGTGGCACTCGCCGCACAATGTTACAGAACGATCTATGATCATTCGCACGTCATATGGAGCGCGAACATGCCTTCCCCCTGGCCCGTGACACCGTTCACATTGGACACCGTCGAGAGACCATGTGCCGGCTATCCCCGCAATGTTGCCCTGGTGTCCTCCGTACTTATAACCCGTCGTGTGGCAAGGACCGCAGTCGTAAGGTGCGACTGTCCCTGTTTCGTATGCAACCCACCTGTCGGTCGCCAGGTTATACTGTGCTTGGTCGCCGGTAATGACGTACCCCTGCCGATCGATGAAGCTGGCTTTCCACCAGAAGCCTCCAATCACATAAGAAACGTCGTCCCAGCTGTAACCGGCTGGCGCGACGGCGAGTTGCCCGTCGTATGGATAGTAGTTGCGCTTGCTCGCAAACGAGGAGGCATTGAGGATGAAATTGTGACCGGATTTGCTGAACTCAGCGTATAGGTCGGGGTGACACGCCTGACAGGCAAGAGAACTGACGTAGCTTTGGGGTTCTGACTCAACGATGTTGGTTGTCTTCTCGCACCCTGTCAACGGCAACCCGAGAACTAGTATCAGAGAAACTGCCAGAACAGAAATGGGTCTCAATAATAAGGCGTGCGAAAACATCTCTTGAATCCCCCTTCTTAGGAGGCCACCTCGCCGTGGCACATCAGCTCTTGTCATGTAAAACTCGCGCTCCGGCCGCCAGCCCTTGTCGCAACGCGCCGCGGCACATCAGTTCGTGCCTCATTCCTCGCTGTAGTCAGAACCAAACTTCCTGGATAAGCTCAAGGTGACGACGTTGGCCGCGTAGTTTCCTCGATAAGTCAACAAGTCATCATAACTAAAAAGATCGTACTTGAGCCCAACGGCATAGCCTGAGACAAACTCGTATTCCAAAGAAGCGACCACAATATCCTTTCTAATGTTCAGATCTTTTCGTACGTCGACATGAGTAATCCCGGCCTCTGTGTTGAGACCTTTCAAAGGGGTGTAGTTCAACCTGGCTGAAAGCAGGATGTTGTCAGTCAGAAAATCCAGCCGCTGCTCGGTAAACTTGCTTCTGAACGTGGACGCACTCAGCCTCAAGCTGGGTGGGTGTTGTCCCAGCGCGGGGGAGACGTTTGCGAATACCGTGAATCCCGTTACTCTTCCTTTACTCAGTAGCTCGTCGTTTGACCTTTCCCTGTCCTCGAACGCCAGCGAGTATTGAACGTAGGTACCCGCCCAACCTTCGAGCTTGGAGACAAAATTGTCCGTGTCAAAAGGCCCTGTCAAACCTTCGTACTTTGTCCTGTCAGTTGTTCTCGCCCGATACCTGAGAATCAGCTTTGTCCTATCAGAAAACCGCTCCGTCATACCAACTAGGAAGGCGTTGCTGGAAACCTCGCGCTTGTCTTCGATCACCAGAATTTCCACCGGCACTTCTGTTCGTCGCGTGTATTCGTATCCGGCCTGGGTGGTCAAGGAAGTGTGGAGTCTCACGCTGGCTTGACCGCCGGCCGTGAGGATGCGAGAGGAAATCTCGGTCAAGTCATCTCGTGTGTTCTTGTGATTGACGTGACCCGAAACGCTCAAAGTTTTGGTCGGAACCAGAGTCAACGTCCCAGAATATGATCTCATGTGGAGCAAATCGCCGGTCTCGTCGAAAATGCTCTTGTCCTCGATGTAAGAAGCCGAAAGGCTGAGACCTCCGGCCACCGGGCCGTGAACAAAAGCACGCAGCCTTCTACCTCCTCTGTTGAGAAGAGAATTGTTCTCGCTTTCGAACTCCCTCCACTCGTAGCCTACCTCTGCACTCCTGCCCTTCCACCTGATTTCGGTTCCAATGTTTCTGGTCTGCGTGGAGTAATCGTAGGTTGTGCCTGTAAAATCGAGTCCGTCTGTCAGCAGGGCGACTCTATCCCCGTGCTTGTCTTGTGATGACAACCCGCCGTAAATCGTGAGCCAACGCCGAGGGGTGAGGTTTGCCGTGACCCCCTTGAATTCCCGGGAAAACTCAGGCGTTCCGGAGTCAGGTTGGAGGTATCGAAGCCTCCTGCCATCAAATCTGATATCGAAGATTCCTGACGCGGCGAATTCAAGAGAACCGTTCATCTGGTGTTCTGTCACGTTCTCAATGTCCAGGGAAATCATGTTGTTCTTCGCCAGCTTCCCGTTGAGTATGACCTTGTTGAACGTGAGTCCGTTGGAGAGGTTGTACGACTCCCTCATGCTGGCTGCCTCGCCATACTGACTGATTGCCACCATACCCAGTTTGATGTACCCGTAATATACAGGAGCCTCCTGTGCCACAGCGGAACAAACATAAAGAGCGCAAAAAGCGGCGAGGCAGAGCGCGCAGGAGACCCCGCGAAAAATCAAAAAGCCTCCCGTTGTTCTCGCTGACCTCGCGTCTCCTCTTTCCATGGCGTCACTCCGAGTGGCAACCGGCTCTGAAACAGGGCCTGCTAAGCATGTCCTCGTTGAATAGTTTTGGGCTCGAGTAGGAACCATGTACGTCAGAGTGACATTCCTCGCAACGTCTGTCCGCCCAAATACCACCATGAGCAGTGAAATGCTTGGGAACTACATGGCACTGGAGACACAACCTTCTATCCGGCTCCTTGAGAAGCTTCCCGTTGGACGAGCCGTGTGCTTCGTGACACGTCCAGCATCCGTGCTCTTCCAGCGTGTAATCGTTTAGCGCCCCATGCTCGTAAGGGAATGGCCCATCGTACTCGTTGTGGCATTTTACACATATCGGCCTCGCCCCCTCGACTGAAAACGGGCTGTCGAACGCAGAAAGAACTATGTGGCAGTCCGTACACTTCAGAATACCTTCCTTAACGGGGTGATGAGACGGCAGGTTGAACGTTTCCGATACCGAACGGTGGCAATCAAGACACAGCTCGACCGAAGGTTTCTTGAGAAGACCTGGCTCGTTCGGCCGGTGTATTTTGTGACAGGAAACACATTTTATGCCGTTTGCCAGGTGAGGATTCCCGTTGCCAAGTTCTCTCAAGTGCTGAGAAGAATGACAGACCGAGCAGGCTGCCAGCATTTCCGCCGCGGGCATGTCTGCGGCCCTGCTGGCGGTCTCGACGCTGGGGTCCTCGAGATGCTTTTCCGGCCGCAGGTGGCAGTCCTGGCAGAAGACCCTTATCCCCACCTTCCCCGTCTTGTTCTTACTTGACAGGGCATGAGGGGTGCCCTGTAGGTTCGCTGCCTTGTCCTCATGGCACATGGCACACTGTTCTGATATGTCGGACGGGGAGGCAGGAATGTCCCCTTGCTGAGAATAAGCTGACAGAGCAAGGAAAATAAGGCACAGGGCAAAGAGCAGTGTTGTTTTCAAGATGCTCACGTGCGGAAGCCCGCGGTTAGATCGTCAGCTCGCCGGGAGCCAACCCCTAGCAGACACCCTCAAAAGACCACTTCGACAGATTCCTAACCACTGCCAAGTGCGACAAAAAATGAGTCTGCAAAGAATATCAATGCGTCCCAGTCGAAAATTGACGGGCACAGTATTCAGCAATTGCAATCCTGGGAGCAATTACCTCGGCTAAGGATGACTTAAGGCATATGCCTCAACGCCGCGGGTCACATCAAGATAGCTGCAAAAAAAATTACTGTCAAGATAAAATTCTCCTGTGTGTTGAGCCAAAGCGATAGTGTCAGTGCTCAGCGCCAAAGGGAAAAAATCACCCCCGAGTGCTATGCTGAGGTTCGGGCCTTTAGGTGGAGATCCCGTTGGTCTTGGCAGGGGGAAATATACGGCGCCGCGGCGCCGGTAACTTGGCGGGCATGATCGCGCTGCTGTCTTTCCGCACCACATCCGTCGTCAGAAAACACTCTTGACAGAGCAGCGGCGGCTGTTACTCTTGATACTAGCTGACCATCCACTTCCAGTTTTGAGACCCGGGTGAAGAGGCAATCTCTATCACCCCGACGTATTTCCATGCATTGTACGAAAGGGGTGTTACCTGTGGCACAGCGGATTGCAGTTGTCTCGCTTCTAGCGTTGTCTTTCTGCCTGATCTGTTTACCTCGACCTCTCTTGGCTACTATTGGTAGCTCCGGCATGCCACACACGATTGCTTACAAGCTTGAGCCTGAGTCTGTGAATGTGGGCTCAACGGTCAAGATTACTGGCACTCTCATCCCAAGCGTTGATGTTGAGAGCCTAGTTGTTTACCTGGGGCTACCTCACGAATCAGGAGCTGAGGTTAGTCCTCCGTTGGTTCGGGAGTGGCGTGGAGAGGGGAAGAAGGGTAAGGCAATTAGCATTTCTGGCGACGTTGTCTTTCACAAGCCTGGCAGGTACGGGTTTTTTGTCATGTACGCGCATCCTCACCCTCGGTGGCGTCGAAGTCTATGCGTAGACGGTATCAACTTTATCATACGTGTTCCTGGTGGTATAGAGACTCGCAAAACGGAGGATGAGTCCTTTGGTGAGGAACCTGCCCCTCCTGATACTAGGGTGGTCAGAGCCAGGCGTGTTTCTGAGGAAATGCTTCAAAAGTTCCGCGGGTGACTCCGTAGTCACCGCGTTTGTCACCCTCCCTTCCTCCGGGAATACCGTTTGGGCGCCCGAGACTCACGTCATTGCAACATGCGACAAGATATTCTCTTGGGTGGTGAACGAAAACATCATTGACCTAGATAATTGGCGTGTTGTGCCGCCATCGCTTGGCACTGTTGTGGAGTTGCAAGACCACACGGCTCTTTTCATCGCTGGTTCCACTGCGGGTGTAGGCAATATCTTGGCTGACGGTGACAACATGGTCTGGGCAAGATCTGTTATGGTGATTGCGAACTATCAGCTCAACGGTTGGTTTCTTTATGACGACAGGAATCTGATTGAATATCTTCCCGTGAAACGTTCACTGGTTAAGCTCCATACCCCTGATCCGCAGTCAACTGACTTCGTACTCACGATCGATGACCAGCAGATCCGTTTTCGATTTGTTACTGGAAGGTACACGAATGAGAATGGTTGCTATGAGTTTGACAGAGAGGGACACTTGGGCAGCACGGCAATGTATCCTCGCTTCGGTTCGGTAGAGATGTCCGTAATGTAGAGCGGGACGCGTGCGTTGACTTGTGGTTACAGTCGATGGGCCATGTAGATTTCTGATAATTCTGTTGACACCTATTCTGTGTGTCCCTAGCATCAGAGTGGCGGCAGATGCAGCACCGTTCCCATCCAACTTAAGAGGAAAATACCTCCGGGGTTAGAAGTTTCACATTTGTCGGGAAAGGAGTGTGGGCTATGAACCAGCGAACTGTAATCATCCTGGTTGGAGCTTTGTTTTTCTCTTTGTTCTTTTTAACTGGGCGTGCCTTGGCGGGAGATATTAAAGCGGGGCCGCCGCACATTATAGGTTTAGCGCTTGAGCCCGAGTCTGTGACTGTGGAATCTCCAGTAAAGGTCACTATCACATTCATTCCATGTGTTGATGTGGAGAGTCTATCCATATCTTTCAAGATTCTTCCTGAGCCCGATGCCCAGGTTTTTGGTGCCCTGCAACACACTTGGCACGGAAAGGGCAAGAAGGGGCAAGTAATTGCTTTCTCTGGGGCTACTGTTTTTCATCGGCGTGGCAACTACGTTGCTGACGTTGCTTACGAACATCGCGACCCTGCTGGATTCGCAACAATGGTTAGGGACGGGAGGGGGTTTATTATCCGTATACCGGGTGGTATACAGCAGCCCGGCAGAATCGAAGATCTGCGCCCCTTCCACCTGAAGATTCCTCGAACTCTGGTGGGCACTGCGACGCGTGTTCGTGTTGATACTATGGCAGTAGTTGGACGTAGCGATACGAGTGCGACCGGCGTCCAGCGTATGCCTCCACAGGTTATCGAATTAGGGTTTGTAGAGGGCAAACGTTCAGGTATCGATACGTCGCAATCGACCATTCAGACTCATCCCCCTTGTGTTGAAGACTCTCTGCCTCGCATCTGGCTGCAAGGGTCGCCAGGGGATTCGGCAGCGACTCGATCTGTGTTTACCACCTCCTCTCCAGAAACTCTGCACGTGATCGCAACCTGCGACAAAATAATCTGGTACCACGATGGGCAAGGGAACATCGTGGACATGGACAATTGGCGCGTGAATCCATGGTGGCTGGGTACAATTGAGGAGCTGCCCGATCACAGGGCCCGTTTTACTGCTGGTTCCACCGCGGGGGTTGGCGAGATTCTCTGTGACTATCAAGGATACACCTATCCATGGCCCGTGATAGTGATTGCGAACTATCAGCTTAACGGTAGCTTTCTTTACAAGGACAGAAGTCTCGGTCAAGACCTCCCGGTGAAGGGCTCATGGGTTGTGCTCCACACAGCGGATCCGCAGTCGAACGACTTACTGTTGAAGATCGGAGATGACTGGGTCCATTTTCGATATGTCACGAGCATGTACACGAACGAGAACGGCCATTACCAATTCAATAATCTCAATGTGGATTCTATTCTTGTGCTGGATCTTATGACGTGCCCGAGCCATGGAGTAGGTTATGCTTACGGCGGATACTGGTATTGGTACTGGTGGGGGTACTATTCGTTCGGATTCGAGAATCAGATGAATTGGCAGAATCCGGTTGTGTCATATAGCTACTCCTTTTCAGACGAGTACAGGGGTGCATGCAATATCATGTCGCTTACGCACCAAGGGGTGGATTATGTTGCAGGGCTGCCTGGTTCCCACTTCCCCGAGAAGGTAATCATGTGGTGGGCCCCGGACGATCCGGCTGATACGACAAGCTTCTACTGGCATCAAGCAATAACGCTCGACGGGCAGGTCTACGACTTGATTGGTGTGTCGGGGTTGCGCGACTGGAGCTACATCGATGAGTGGGATCAGGACGTTTTTCTTCACGAATACGGGCATTTTGTGATGGACAACTACGCTGCTTTTCCACCAGTGGGGGATGAGTGCAAGGACCACCATTGGGAAGTGCCAAGTGGTAATGAGTGCGCGTATTCTGAAGGTTGGGCAACTTTTTACAGCTGTGCGTGCCAGCCCGATCAGGTTTACCTGGATACCAACCGGGACGGAACCACGTACTTGGAAATTGACGTGGAGCTTCCGGAAAAGGATCCACAGGGCACCGATGTTGAAGGAGCCGTATGCGCGAGCCTATGGGATGTCTTCGACTATCCCAACGACGGGACATTCTGGGGCGGAGACCGCTGGTATCACAACAACGATCAGAATGCAGACCTGCTGTGGCAGTGCATAGATGAGATATGGTGGGCGCTTGGCCAGCCCGGTGACCTTGGCCACTTTCCTTACACCGTCTGCGACTTTACCCATATTTGGGCATGGAGCGGTTATCCGATAGACGAGATATGGCGCAACATCTTCAACGCTCACGGTATTGAATGCACTCCCGTGGGTGTGGCAGATGAGCTTGCTTCCGCGAGCAACGCAACACCGTTTCTCTGGCCCAATCACCCTAACCCTTTCAATCCCGCAACGCGAATCTGCTTTCGAATCGTCAAACCTGAAATAGTCTCTCTCCTGGTGTTCAACACAAGTGGAGAGCTGGTTCGGACGCTTGTGAACTCAAACAGGGATCCAGGGACCTACACAATATGGTGGGACGGGAAAGATGATTCAGGGAAGCTCCTGGCAAGTGGGGTCTATTTCTGTCGCCTGGTTGCGGGTTCGCTCAAACAAACAACAAAACTTGTCGTTCTAAAGTAACGCCTCAGAAAAAGGAGGTTTGCAGCCCGGACCTAAGGCGCTAGTCCTTCTTCTGGCCCCCTTCGGTCGGCTCTGTTTTGATCCAGGGAGGCAATATGCGAACCAGGACGAGCAAGATTAGGAAAGGTAGGATGGTCAGACCAGCCGCGGCTATCACACCCTCTCTCCCTGCAATGCCTATTTTGTAGACAGTAAGTCCCCTGAGACTCTTGGAGAAAAGCTGCCCTCCCAGCACCACGTTCCAGCGCATAAAGAAAATGGAAACCAGTACGATCGAACCTGTGGCAAAATAAACCGCTTTGCGAACGATTTCCCTTGGCTTGAGCGCGCGCAGCACTGCCAAGGACACCAGCGGCAGCACCGTACCGACCAGCACTTGAACCACGACCAGCGAAACGAAGAGGCGATTTTGTATCATCTGACCCAGAATGTCTATTGACTCTTCCGCTTCGTAAAGTCGGTGCACAAAATCGAGCAACTCAAGGGACACGTCAAGAATTATTGCGTAGAAGAGAAACTGCCCTAGTCTATCCAGGCAGGGCATGTAGATGGGAGTTTTTCTCAGCCACGAGCTCACCATGTAGATAAGCAGAACGAGAGCGATACCGGACACAATTGCGGAGAAGAGAAACACTACCGGCATGAGCACACTCGACCACCATGGATTCGCTTTCACGGAACCGAAGATAAAGCCGACGTAACCGTGAAGCAGAAAAGCAGAGGGTATGCCGACGATTGTTATAAACTTGCCGGCCTTTTGGTCAAACGCCAGCGCCTTGTCCGAAGTAGACCTTACGCCCAAGGTGAGGACGGAATAGAGAATCCGGCGCCACGCCCTGGGACTTTCCGACCAGAGAACAATGTCTCTCCTGTAGTCGAACCAGATTTCAAGCAAGAGTACGACCATCAAGTACC
>Ga0315291_10001098_pt1 | contig 36254 bp, 32 predicted proteins | sample YL17G12_20_MG_FD_203070 | JGI IMG/M metagenome (GOLD analysis project Ga0315291, IMG submission 203070) | Sediment microbial communities from Yellowstone Lake, YNP, Wyoming, USA - YL17G12_20 | ecosystem: Environmental > Aquatic > Freshwater > Lake > Sediment | place: USA: Wyoming | collected...
TCTGGGATTCCCCGGTTCTCGTCGAGGTCGGCGGCGATGCGGTGGAGGGCGGCTTCTTCACCAACCACTTCTCCAAGGACGATACCCGTCCCGAGGTGCAGGCCTTCGTGAAGGACTACACTGCTAAATTCGGTGCCCCGCCGGACGCGTTAGCCGCTTTGGCTTACGATGCGGCCAACCTGATGTTCGACGCCATCAACCGAGCGAAGTCCACCGACGGCACGGCTATCCGGGACGCCCTCAAGGTTGCCAACTTCAAAGCCGTTTCTGGCACGATCAAGTTCGACGCCAACCGCAACCCGATCAAGGCTGCGGTCATCATCGAGAATAAGGGCGGCCAGCAAACGTACAAGGCCACGGTTCAACCGTAACTCGCGCGTTGTCGTCTGAGGCATCTCACACATAGCGTGCATCTTGCAGCCGGGAGCCGGTTCCGGCTCCCGGCTGCTTTTGTAAGGAGGTCCCTGTGGATTTAACGACATTCTTTCAGCAACTCGTCAATGGCCTTCAGCTCGGTTCAATCTACGCTCTAATCGCACTGGGCTACACCATGGTCTACGGCATCATCAAGCTGATCAACTTCGCCCATGGCGACTTCCTCATGGTCGGCGCCTATGCCGTCTATTTCTTCGCCACTTTCATCCTGGCCTTCACCAACGCCATCCCCCCGATCATCCTCTTCATCCTTTGCTTGATCGTCAGCCTGGCCGCAGGAGCCTTGATCGCCGAGCTCTCCAACTGTCTGACCTACAAACCGCTGCGCTACCGCCCCCGCCTCTCGGCGCTGATCACGGCGGTGGGCGTCTCAATGTTCCTGGAGTATTTCTTCGCCTCTCTCCCCTTCATCGGGCCCTCCTTCCGCGCCTTCCCTGACATTATCAAACAGGTGAGCTTTGTGGTCGGCGGCGTGTACCTGAACAACATCCAACTGCTCGACATCGGCCTGGCCATTGTGCTGATGATCCTCCTGACTTTCATCGTCAACCGCACCATGACAGGCAAAGCGATGCGGGCCGTCTCTCAAGACAAGGATGCCGCTAGATTGATGGGCATCAACATCGAACGGACCATTACTTTTACCTTCCTCATCGGTGGCGCCCTGGCCGGTGCAGCCGGCATCCTCATGGCCATGACCTATCCCCGCATCTTCCCCTACATGGGTATCCTCCCCGGCCTGAAAGCCTTCGTGGCGGCCGTGCTGGGCGGGATCGGCAACATCCCGGGCGCCATGTTGGGAGGCTTTTTGCTGGGCATCGCCGAGATCTACGCTACCAGCTACAACTCACTCCTGGGTGAAGGCATCGCCTTCGCCATTCTGATCCTGGTGCTGCTCTTCCGCCCGCAGGGGCTCCTGGGCGAGAAGCAGTCGGAGAAGGTGTAGGTGCGACGATGAAAAAACTGTTCCGCAAAAGCACCTTTCGCCTGATCCTCTATGCTGCTTTGCTATACACCCTTGTGATACTCCTTAGCCAGGTGATCCCGGCCGGCGACGGGTTTGTCTTGAACAACTATTTCATGATCATTATCAACATCTCCCTGGTCTATGTGATCCTGGCCACCAGCCTGAACCTGATCAACGGCATCACCGGGCAGTTCTCCATCGGGTACATGGGCTTCGCCGCAATCGGCGCCTACGTCTCCGGTACGCTCACCACGCTTATCTGGAAGCTTATTCCGGGAAGTCTCACGGCCACTTCCCTCTTCATCGTGGCTCTTCTGATCGGGGGAATCTGTGCCGCCATCGTCGGCTTTTTGATCGGGATGCCGGCCTTGCGCATGAAAGGCGATTACCTGGCCATCGTCACCCTGGGCTTCGGGGAGATCATCCGCACGATCATCAACAACATCGACTACGTCGGCGGACCGCGCGGTCTGCTGGGCATCCCCCAGCTCTCCAACTTCACCATCATCTTCATCATCGCCCTCCTCACCGTGATGGTCCTGCGTTACCTGGTCTTTTCCAGCCACGGGCGAGCCATGCTCTCCATCCGCGAGGACGCCACCGCTGCCGACCTGGTGGGAGTCAACATCACCAAGTACAAAGTGTGGGCCTTCGTTATCGGCGCCTTCTTCGCCGGCGTCGGCGGCGGCCTGCTCGCCCACATGATCCAATTGGCCCACCCGACCCAATATGGCTTTTACGCTTCTTTCCTGGTGCTGATCGTGGTCTACATCGGCGGGATGGGCAGTATGACCGGCTCGATCATTGCGGCTTTCATCCTGACCTTCCTGGAGAAGTACATCCTGCCGATGGTGCTCCCGATGATCGGCCTCGGGGTAGAATGGCGCATGGTGATCTACGCCGTGTTGCTGATTATCATCATGATCTATCGCCCGGAGGGGCTGATGAGCCGTGAGGCCAAGTTCATGATCCCGGAGGACCACTGAGATGCCTGCCGAGCAGAAAATCGTGCTGAAAATCGACCAGTTGTCGCACTTCTTTGGCGGTCTCAAGGCTGTCTCCAACTTTAACCTCGACCTCCCCGAAGGAGTCATTTGGGGTGTCATCGGGCCTAATGGCGCGGGCAAGACCACCGTCTTCAACCTGGTTACCGGTGTCTACCGGCCCAGCCAGGGACACATCCAGCTGATGGGCGAGGAGATCACCGGCAAGAAACCCTTTGCGATCGTCGCCAAAGGGGTTGCCCGCACCTTCCAGAACATCCGCCTCTTCGGCAATATCCCGGTGTTGGACAACGTGCGGATCGGGATGCACAAGAACTACCGCCCCAGCATGTTCGACTGCGTGATCCGCGACAGGAAGTTCCACCGCGCGGAAAAGAAGATGCGGGAAGAGTCGATGGAACTGCTCGCCCGCTTCAACCTGCAAGGACGGGCCGAAGAGATCGCCAAGAACCTGCCCTACGGTGAGCAACGTCGTTTGGAGATCACCCGCGCCTTGGCCACGCAGCCTAAGCTACTTCTCCTCGACGAGCCCGCTGCCGGCATGAACCCCAACGAGGTGGACAAGCTGATGGAGATGGTCTACCACATCCGCAACGAGTTCAAGTTGACCGTCCTCTTGATCGAGCACCAGATGCGTTTCTTAATGCGCATCTGCGAGTGGATCAAGGTAATGGATTTCGGTGAGACGATCGCCGAAGGGACGGCCGCCCAGATCCAGAACAATCCTCTCGTAATCGAAGCCTACCTCGGAAAGGGGGTGCACTGATGGCCCTCGCCCTGGAAGTTAAGGACCTCCATGTGGCTTATGGCGGGATCAAGGCCCTGCGAGGGGTTTCTGTGAAAGTGGAGGTCGGCTCCATCGTCACCATGATCGGAGCCAATGGCGCCGGAAAATCCACCACTCTACGAGCCATTTCCGGTATCGTGCATAAGCAAAGTGGCCATGTCACCCTCTTCGACCAGGACATCACTGCCACGCCGGCTCACCGCATCGTGGCCATGGGGATCTCCCACGTGCCGGAAGGCCGGCGCATGTTCGCCACCCTGACGGTGATGGAGAACCTGGAGATCGCCACCTACACCCGCCATGATAAAAAAGAGTTCGCCGCGTCCTATGAAACCGTTTTCAGCCTTTTCCCCCGGCTGAAAGAGCGCAGGAAGCAGTTGGCGGGAACGCTCTCCGGCGGAGAACAACAAATGCTGGCTGTGGGCCGCGCCATGATGACCAACGGGAAAGTGATGCTCCTGGACGAGCCGTCGATGGGTCTCGCCCCCGTGCTGGTGGAAGAAATCTTCCGCACCATCAAACGGATTAACGAACTGGGAACGACCATCCTGCTGGTGGAGCAGAACGCCCGCATGGCCCTGGAGACCGCTCACTACGCCTACGTACTGGAGGTGGGCACGGTCATCGCGGAAGGGCTCAGCTCGACGCTGGCGGACGATCCGCGCGTGAAGGAAGCCTATTTGGGAGGATAGAGCAAGGGCTTTCGACCAATGTACAGAACATGTTCGCTCGATCCGATGATGGTTGGCTTGGTGCAGGTGGCAAGATGGATCTGCCACCAAATTCCAGCAGCGTGCTTTGCAGCCAACTGATTGGTTTGGGGGACCAGCGAGGAAGCCAGTCCTTCCAATGCTGCCAAAGTCAGTGTTTTGCATCCCATACTCTCGTAGCACTCCTTCAACTCCCAAGGGTCTCCAAAGTGGGCGGAAGTGAAACCGCCTGTATAATCCTTTGCGCGTTTGTCCTGCCAAGGTCGCTCCAGATACCGCAGCGCCGCCCCGCTCTCAATGAAGTCGGGAAACTCGGCAATCGCGGAGCGAAAGACTCCCAACAATGGGATGATAGCTGCTGCCACTACTCCACCCGGTTTCAATACCCGCAAGCTTTCTTGGATTGCCTTTGCTCGGTCTTCGTTGGCAATTAGATGGTAGAGAGGGCCGGCTAACAAAACCCCATCGTAGAAACAATTTGCCGAAGGGATCTCTGTTGCTGAAGCCTGCACATAGTCTTCCAGGACGATGCCTGCTTTGTCGGCCCGATACCTGGCAGTTTCAAGCAGATTTCTCGAGAGATCCAGCAATGTGACTCGGTAGCCAAGTTTGGTGAAAGCAATGCTGTATCGGCCAGGTCCACCCCCACAATCGAGAATCCGGGCGGGGGGTGGAGGTAGAAATTTACGAAACAGATGGAGGGTCGTCCAAAACTCCAACGAGTGGTAGTAATCGCCACAAAGGCGGTCCCATTCCCGCTGCGGATTGGAATCGTAGAATTCTTCTACTTCATCATGCATGAAATGACTTTTGGAAAAATAGGGGTCGCGTCAACTCCCGTGTACCAAGCTGCATTGCAGCGAGAGATTCCTTCTTGGTCCTCTCTCTTGGTCCGGTATCGGCAAGTGGCGCGACCGTTATACCCATTAAAGTAAGCAAAGCGGAAATTGTCAACCTCACCATTTTTTCTGGGATCTTGCAGCATGGATCCCGGAATGCAGTCGGATGACCGAATCCCCACAGAGTTCGCGTTTGATATCCCCACAGTGCCGAGATCAAGCTTGAAATGCTCAAGTTGATGGGGGGAGGGCTTCTCTTGGCTGTAATGTGCTTTCTAACATCGATTCTATTACTCTATTGGGAAACAATGCGAGAGAGACTATTGACGTACCGTTCACAATCACCAGAGGAAACGAGGGCTGTAGGTCAATCGTGGTCCAGCGGGTGTCGTTCGGGTGATTTTATTGCTTTGTTCGGTTCCCTTGGAGCCGGAAAGACGGTATTCGTCCAAGGATTGGCCTTTGGTCTCGGAATCCCTGTCGATTGGGTGAAGAGCCCAACGTTTACACTAGTGCGAGCCTATCCTTCTGACCCAGCCTTCTATCATGTTGACCTCTACCGATTGGAAGGGGAGCAGACCTTGAACTTGGATTGGGAAGATTTTTCCAGGGGAATCACTGCGGTGGAATGGGCGGAAAAACTTGGGGCGTCATTGCCGGTGGATGCCATCCGAGTCACGATCGAAGTGATTTCGCTCCAGGAACGGCAAATAACCATTGAAGGCGATCATGATGTTGAGGAAGGGAGTTCTGATCATCCGAAAAGTGATGGGATCTTTAAGGTAGGTTAACGAAAGTGCACACGAAGCAGGGGAATCCAGTGTTAGGCACGGTGGATCCCGTTTTGGTTCTTTCGTTTCATACCGCCACTCCTCGCGCAGGTTTGGCATTGCTCAATCGAGACATTGTGCTGGAAGAATCTTATTGGCTAGCGGGGGAAGCGCAGGGGATAAAGGTTCCCCATGCCAATCGTTTGGCGGCAGAAACGGAACGGATGATCCAAACCCACCAAGTATCGTGGGATCACGTTTCTGTTTTGGGGGTTACGGTGGGGCCTGGTTCTTTCACGGGGATCCGCTCTGCCCTATCCTTTGTAAAAGGCTTGGCCTTCGCTCGAAATCTTCCCGTAGCTGCGATTGGAACGCTGGAGGGCTTAGCGTGGCAAGCCGGAAATGGGTTGATTTGTCCGCTACTGGATGCCCGGCGCGGTGAGTTTTATTGGGGCTTATATCAGGTTGATGACGGTGCCCTAACAGAAATCGTCGCTCCGCGTGTTTCTACCGCAGAGATTCTTCAAATAGAGTTGATGGATAGGTTTCCGATCGTGTTTTCGGGTGAGCCATTGTACGAAGCAGCGAAGCTGCCGGAATGGTTAAGGGATGTGCATAAGACACCACCATCAACTTGGACCCTTCGTCCATCTGCTGTCGGCCAGCTGGCTTGGCTAAAATACCGGATGGGGCAACTAACGACCGCGGCGCAACTTTTACCGGTCTATTTGCGCGCGCCAATATAGTTCTTTTTAACAACCAAAGTGACTTTCCCATTGGGGGAGCGGCACCTCTGTCAGAGTGGAACGGGCGCAAAACGAAGTGGTGTTTGCATTCCTTTTATAGAGCTTCCGCTTCTACTGAAGTAAACAAATTCTGCGCCATTTGATCCAGCTCATCTTTCCGCTCTAGTTGAGCCAACCATTCCGGGGGAAGCCCCTTTATGCCCAAAAACGCGCCTGAGAGGGCTCCGCAAATTGCCGCGATCGTATCGGTATCTCCACCCGTCATCAACGAACCCGATACCGCATCGCGAAAACTGTTCGGAAAAAAAAGAAACGCGTAAAGAGCGGAAGCCACGGTCTCCGGCGCATAGCCGGAAGTACCCAAAATGGGAAGTGCATCCCGGGGTGACACTCTCCGCTTGCGCAGCTCGTTTGCCTGGCGAAGTTTGGCCGAGACCTCCGTGCCTTTCACCATACGAGCCACAGTCAACAACAAATCCTTCAACTCCCCCCGAAGCGCTTGCTGAAGGGCAAAGGCAATCACCATCGCCCCAGCTACTGCTTCTTCATTTTGATGGGTGATGATCGAGCAATTGAATACATCCTGTCTTAATCGTTCCGGGTGGTAAATATCCCACAGGGCAATGGGTAATACCCGCATAGCAGGTCCGTTGCCGGCGGAGGAAGGCCCCACGATTCCCGATTGATCCCAAGGGATGTTCCGTTTCAAACGACGAATGGCTTCTTTGGTTGTATTTCCAATTTCGCGTAAATCATCGGTATCAAACCATTGAACAAACTGAGCGGCAATGTCCGATGGTACGATTTTTTTCTGCTGGAGGATGCTGGATAGAGTATAAATTGACATCAGGGTGTCGTCTGTGAATTGTCCTGCCTGTAATCCTCGGCTGGGGAGCAAACGAATTCCATCCGCAAACAACAGGCAGGCCTCTGCCGAACTAAGGTATTCTGCCGGCATACCCAAGCTATCCCCCAAAGCCAAACCCAGCAGGCTGCCTCGAAATCCGGAGCGAAGTGGGAGTTTATTCATGTCTGCGCCATCAAAGCCGCTCCCCAAGCCCCGATCATCTGTGGTTCGGGTGGAAGTAAAACTTTTATGCCCAGCTCTCGTTCCAAGGCTTCCACCATCCCCAGATTCTTAGCCACCCCCCCAGACATTGCCACCGGACCCTCGATCCCCATCCGAGCCGCCATTGCTACCACACGTTGCGCAATTCCAGTCATCACACCGCGGGCGATCTCATCGCGCGGGGCACCGCGGGCGATCATCCCGATCACTTCCGATTCCGCAAACACAGTACAAGTGGCAGAGATCTGTACGATGTTCTTTGCTCGACGGGCAGCCTCGCCCAGCTCATCCAGTGAGAAGTTTAAGCCATGAGCCATCACTTCCAAGAAACGGCCTGTACCAGCAGCGCATTTGTCATTCATTATAAAATCGACTACTTTGCCACCCGGATCGATACGAATCGCCTTGGAGTCCTGGCCGCCCAGATCAATCAGGGTTTGCGTCTGGGGAAGAAAATGGGTAATGCCGCGGGCATGGCATGTGATTTCGGTGATGGTCTTATCGGCGAAGGGAACCGATACTCGCCCGTAGCCAGTGGCGACGACAGTGGCGATGTCGGTTTCTTTCAAGCCAACCTCTCTCAATAGATCCGCATAGAGAATCGATATCGACTTTGGTGCATCGGCTCCGGTAAGCAACATCTTTGCCGCCAGGAATTGGCCGTCCCTCAAGAGCACACCCTTGGCAGCCAGGGACCCGATATCCAATCCGCAGACAATGTGGGTCATTCCGGTCATCCTCGCTGGATTGCTTTAGCTTGCGTCGGTTTCATGAGTACTTGATGTTATCAGCGGGAAATGGCTCGGTGCAAGAAAAGAATTCTGGTCGATGGCGGATTCTGCCATTGGATTTTGCCGTTAGAGCAGTTCCAGAAATCCTTCAATCCTTGTACGCAATTGCTCGGAGGCATACTCTCTTGGATCAATGCAGTCTCCATCGAGGATCAGGGTCGGGATACCGGCCTGACGGAGTTTTTCTTTTAACAAATATGCACCACCCGTGGCCTGACGGCAGCCCCGGTGAGACCAGTGGATCACTCCCTGCGCTTTCCGTTCGCGAACTTTTTCCAGGATGTGTTGCAATCGAATCTCCAAACCTCCAATTCCGGAGTTCGCATAGATCTTTGCAGCGAGACTGCTCTCCGGTTGCGCCGGGTCCAGCGGGGGAAAGGGATTGCTGGTCATTTCATCGCCAACCAGGGAAACACTCTTGCTTTCTAGGAAATCATAGAGATCGTTGCGGTAGAAGGGGAAGAGATGTAACCAGAACAGGCGATATTTCTCCGCCTTGGGCACTTCTCCTTCCAGACGTTGTTTCCACTGGCGAAAGATCCGCCCACCCCAGGGGTTACCGGCAAAGGAGTAAAGGGTACTTACATTACTCATCACTCCATCTCCCGGGACGGCCGAGGGGATACGGACCTGTAGTTCAACAATCCCGGACCATGCGTCTGTCATCTCCCGCGAGCGGGCAAAAACCAATTGCCAATTTTCCGTTTGTACCCGTCGCTGCAGCAAAATTTCCAGCTCGCTTCGTATTCGTCGAATCTGCTCTTCAACATAAGCCAGGCTTTCCGGGCTACGGTGTTGTGGCACATCGATTAAGAAATGGGGCACTCCAAAGAATTGAGCAATGTTGGCAAAACAGCGGTTTGATCCGTCGCACAGGGCAGAGAGAGATAGTACAGCAGTCGGCTTGGGTAATAGGCCATTTAAGGCCATGCCTAATCCCACACGATGAAACGAGCATAAATCGGGAGAGTACCATTGCTCCTCCGCTTTCTGCAGGAAAGAAACGGACATCCCCAGGCTGGAGGTCGCCCCAGCAATTGATTCTAAGGGGAAGGGGGTCATTCCCAAGGCATAAACCAGTTCAGCCGGAAAGAAGAGAGAGGTGAATGCAACCGGTTTGCGGCCGAGGTAAGCATCGCGAGCGATTTGGAAAGATAAGCGGGTATTCAGGCTTTCCCTCAGGAGCAACGGGGAAAGAAAGCGGTATGGCCAGGGAGAACGAAGAAACTTTGCCGCAGATCCGTCTTGCAGTTTCCGTTGGAGGGTATCACCGAAGCTCACAAGGTCTCCCGAAACGCTTCCAATCGCGTGCGCAATTGACCGGATGGTTTTTGGGTATAATCCTGCTCCAGGATCAGACAGGCATTCCCGGCTGACTTCAAGCGGGCAGCCAGTATCGGTAGATCGTAGAGATAATGATCGCAATACTTGGTGGGCAGGAAAATTGCTCCCCGCACTTTGCACTCCTTGACGCGGTTGGTGACTTCCTGCCAACGACGTTCCAGTTCAGCTGTGCGCGGGCAAGGAGTCCGAGCCAGGTATGCGTAGGCAATGCGTAGGAACGGATCTCCATCCGTTTCTGCCACCAATGTTTTGGCTTGTTTTTGACCGTAGCAGAAATCTTCCCCCACTACAGTGAAGCTCAATTCCGCAAGCATCTGCCAAATCTCCCCATCGTCCAAAGTGTTGCCGAAAAGAAAGACAGGTGGTCCATCCGATGAACCTTGGTCCCGGTCAGCGTGATCCAGGATGGCTTCAATCTCTGCGATTGACATCATGTTGTATGCCTGCAAGGCGTGGTAATAGTCCAATGGGACTAGCTTTCTCTCCCGCGCGTGGATTTCGATCCTTCTCCAGTTAAGGCGTAACTCGTTACACTGGCGGATGGCTGCTTCTAGCTCCATTCGGGAACACTTATTACCCCGATGGAGGAATTTGGCCAATCGCATCAGCTCACGGGCAAATACGGCAGCGTCAGTGGCGGAATGTGGCAGGAACAATAGGAAAGTCCTCCCCGGAACAACCATTTCCAGGGCATCGGCCAGGCGTCGCGTGGCATCGCAGCAATCCGCCAAGATGAAAACGTCCTCTTGAGGGCACGCCACTGCCTGCTCGAAGATGGTTCGGGCATATGAGCAAAGATTCGCTGGCAGATAGCGATCTGCTCGGGGTATTGGCTGTCGTTCCGCCCAAAAACGGCGCGGCTGAAACCCACAGGCCAGTGAGATTTCCCAGGGAACGTAGGAACAACTCCAAAAGGAAACTGACATTCAGCCCGTCTTTCTGCGTACCGCTTCCACTTTCCCCCTAAGCGTCAGCTGCTTATCCGTACGATCATCGATTTTAAGCGTAGTGCTTACTCGCAGGGCGCCCAATTGGAACAACCGGAAATGAAGTCGTTTCGTAAGGGCCATGATTTCCTCCAAGGAACCTTCCACATTGGTTCCCATGGCGTGCAGTTCACTGGGAAGGCCGCTTTCGGAAACGATCTTTTCCAACTCAGCCAGATAGTGTGATAGGCTTGGAGTTCCCGTTCCCAGCGGTACAACTGTGATTTCGGCCACGGCCATCAGGCAACCTCCAAAAAGAATGTACCGAGCATAGCAAAAATGAACCACACTTGTACCGGACGGTACCCCCATCGATAATAGGTGAATGAGAAAGCTTGCATCAGTTTTTGGATGTCTGATACTTTGTGCGGTGCTTTCAGCCTGTATCATGAATCTTGGAGTCAAAGCCGAACGGTCTGGGAGTGAAACGTATTCCGTATCGCGTAGCTTGCAGCGGTTGACGATTGAAACGGCCAACGGAGAGGTGATCGTGCAATCGGAGAATCGCACGGACATTCGGCTGGAGTGGCGCAAAACAGCGCAAGGAACTAGTCAGGAGGAAGTGGATCGGATGGTTGAGGAGATCACCATCGAAAAAACTACCCCTTCGGCAGACTTGATGCGCATCACCGCAAAATTTGAGGGTTCCCCTGGCAATCGCGGCTGCGCATTTCATTTGCGTTTGCCAGAGAGTCTGGCTCTTGTAATCCACACATCTAATGGGAGATTGGAATTCCGTGGGCTGAGCCCCAGCTTGGAGTTGGTCACTTCCAATGAAGCGATTCTGGCGATCCTGGATGAACCGGCTAAACGGATCCGGGCAGAAACTTCCAATGGAACTGTTCACATTACGGGAGATGCTACCGAGGACTTGTCGCTCGTTTCCTCGAACGGTCAGGTAGAGCTTCAGACGACCTTGGCCGGGGTCCGCTACGACATGCGCAATTCCAATGGGCCGATCACATTGCAAGTCCCCCAAAACGCCACCGGCCAATTGGAAGCGGAAACCAGCAATAGCCGGATTCAGGTGGATTTGCCCTTCCAGAGCGATCCGACCGACAATGGAAACCGGATTAGTGGCCTACTGAATGGTTCCGATACAAGGACCATTATCTTGCACACTTCTAATGGGCAGATTTTGATTGGAACGAAACCTTAATAGCATCTTGAGCACCCAATGGAAGGTTTTGTGGTCTCTAGTTTCCCCAATCTCCTCAATTGCTGCCGCGCCTTGGTCTTTAGCGCGGAAAGTGACTCTGATTGTTCCTGCTCTGTTACTTTGTCAGTGGAATCTCGCGCAATGAATGGAGGGTTCGTTTATGAAGATTGCGATCCTGATTGCTGATCTATTCAATGAGTCGGAGTTGATCTATCCCTACTACCGGGTACAGGAAGCTGGTTACCAGGCTGTTTTGGTTGGCCTGGAGGTTCAGGAATATCGCTCCAAGCTAGGGTTGCCGATGAAGGCGGATTTGGCTGCAACAGATGTCCGACCGGAGGAATTCGCCGGCTTGGTGATTCCTGGCGGTTTTGCGCCGGATTTCCTTCGCCGCTCACCGGCTATCTTGTCTTTGGTCAAAGCTTCTGACAGGGCTTTTAAACCGATAGCCGCAATATGCCATGCCGGATGGGTGCTCATAAGCGCCGGAATCGTGAATGGTCGGAATGTCACGGGAGTCATGGCCATCAAGGACGACCTCATTAACGCTGGTGGCTTCTATCATGATGAAGCGGTGGTGATCGATAGAAATTTGATCACCTCTCGCAAACCCGCTGACCTTCCTTGTTTTATGAAGGCCTTCCTGGAGGCATTGACCAAGGGCTAGTGTCACAAGAGCGGGGCAAATACATCCGCCAGTCCATTCTGGCGATACCTTCGGCACTGCTGAATGCGGCCACTATACCACTGCCAGTGGATATTTTGAGGGATTCCTTTTTAGACGCAACGCGGGTCGTCCTTCATGGATGCGGATCTTCTTATCACGCCTGTTTGATCGCTTTACCGATGCTGCGGCAGGCATTCCCTTGTGAAATACTCGCAGCCCCTTCCTCGGAGTTGCTTTTTTACTCAGAACGTTACGGGTGCGAAAGGATGTTGCAAGTAGCCGTTTCCCGTACCGGCGAAACTTGCGAGGTGGTTCGAGCAGCACAAACAATGAGGGAGCTGTTTCACTCCCGCACTGTTTCGATTTCATGCACTCTTGGCTCCACCCTGGAAAAATGGTCTGACACATACCTAGCAGTGGATATTGCGGAACGCAATGGGCCGATGATTCAGTCCTTTGCTGCTCTGTCAATGCTACTGTTGCGCTTGTCCCTTCAAGGGGATATTTTGTTTGATTCCAACTCCATTGCTTCTGTGATGAAACGCGAGGTGAACCGAATTTTAGAATGGACGGAATTTGTCCTTCACAGGAGACGTTTTCGTCATTTCGTTTTTTTAGGAAGTGGCTCTTGGTACGGGCTGGCCAAAGAACTAGCCTGGAAGATGCTGGAAATGGCGCAGGTTTCCTCTTTTGCGTTTCATTCGCTGGAATTTCGCCACGGTCCCCGAGTAATCCTGGACCAAAACACGCTGGTGTTCCTCCTTACCCAACCAACCAGTCCTTCCTATCCGCAGGAGAAGATACTTTACGATGAGATCGCCAGCCAGGCGAGCACGATAGCGATCGATTGTCGTGGCCTGCATACCAATCCACTTTCATTCCGCCCGATAGAAGGTCTCAGCTATTGGCAGAGTTTCTTTGTGCAAATGCTGATTGGGCAATGCCTGGCATACCAGGTGGCAAAAGACAAGGGCCTCAACGCAGATTTTCCACTAAGCTTGCGGGAATTCGTGGAGCTGGAGGGATTGTAGGTGATTCACTTTGATCAAGCGTTTCGTGCGTCAACGGAAGAGTTTCAAGAGTTTCAAGCCCTTTCGCCAACCGCGAATTTGCAAAAGAAAGAGGAATCTGCTTGAAAACTGAGGATGCCAATCGAATCTCTGGTTTTACTTCTGTGAATGGAACGCGGCTCTATTTCGAAATGTCCGGCACGGGGAAGTCAGTGGTTTTTATCCATGGAGGATTGGTGAACTGTCATCTGTGGGACGGTCAGTTTCCGAAGTTCGCACAGTACTTCCAGACCGTACGATATGACTTGCGAGGCTTTGGGCAGTCGGAGTTTCCGAGCGTCCCCTATTCACACACAGAAGACTTGCGAGCCTTGCTGCAATTCCTAGGCATCCAGCAGACGGCGATCATCGGTCTTTCTCTTGGTGGTACGATTGCCACCAACTTCACCCTCGCCTACCCTGAATTGGTCGAATCTTTGGTTTTGGTTGGAGCAGGGCTGGATGGTTACCGGGTAGCCCAAGAGAAATACCTAGATGTAATCCAGCAGTTCATCGAGATGGATGAGGCGCACGAGCAGGGGTATCTGGAGCGGGAGTTGGAGTTAACCTTGCGCGTTTGGACGGATGGCCCAAACCGTTTCCCAGAGCAAGTAAACTCTCAGGCCCGCGCGCTCGTCCGCCGGATGAGCGAGGAAAACTTACGCCGGCAGAAACCGAAGGCGAAAGAGAAATCACCGGAAGGACCGCCTGCAGCGGAACGACTGGGAGAACTCCGTACGCGGACACTGGTGGTTCTGGGAGCAGAAGACGTCGCCCCTATCCTGGAGATCGGCGAGGTATTGGCCCGGGAAATCCCCGGAGCCAGCAAAGTGTTGATCCCGGAAGTCGCCCACCATTTGCCTCTGGAAAAACCGGAAGAGTTCAACCGGATCGTACTGAGCTTCCTCAAGCAATAATTGGGTCGCTTGGTTTCCGCCGATTTTTGCTCAAAAACCTGAGACACACGTGCGTATCGGCGGGTTGTCATTTTGGGAGGTGTCTCTGAACACAAAATGATAGAGAAATCGGCGACGCCCTCTCCAGATCTATCGTAAGCGGGAATACCTTATCCGACAACAGCCGGTTCGATCACCAGTTCGCCTTTGGCGAAGCGCTGATAGTTGAGTCGCGTAATGTCATAAGAAAGAGGCTGGCCCAGCATCCACTCGGCCATGATTGGAGCCAGACCGGGACCGTACATAAACCCGTGTCCTGAACCCCCAGCAGCAATGAATAGGCCGGGTACCTCTTCGATGGGGCCGATGATGTGATGGGAGTCGGGCGTGATTTCATAGAGTCCGGCCCATTGGCGAACGATGTTTAAACCCTTAAATCGTGGTAAAATCCGGTGCACCGTGTCTGACATCCGCTCCAGGAAACCCCAGGTAGGGGAAATGTCGAACTCGGCCGGGTCGAACCAGCGATGTTTCTGCTCGGGTGGCAAACCCATGATGAACGAACCGTGCGGGCGCTGCTGGATGTAGTAACCCAACGAGAAAGAAATTACCATTGGGGAGAAAACCCGCTCCACCGGCTCGGTAATCAGGATCTCGTGCCGTTCGCCCCATAGGGGGATGTCCAAGCCGATGGTCTTCATCAGGTGGTGAGTCCAGGCTCCGGTGGCCACTAGCACTTGCTTTGCTTCGATCGTGCCCCCATCGGCCAACCTGACACCCTTGATCCCCTGGTCGTCCCGAACCAATTCGGTGACTTCTGTCCGCTTCCTGATTTCCACCCCGAATCGTTCCGCCGCCTTGCCATAAGCGAAAACGGTATAGAACGGGTCGGCATGTCCGTCCTTACTGTGATAGGTGGCACCAAAGCACCCATCAACATTCACATCGGGAAAGCGGTATTTCACCTCTCCTGGTGTAAGAACTTCCGTCATCACATTCAGGCGGTGTTGGACAGTCACGCGGGCCTTAAGGCTCTCCCATTCCGTCTGGGAACTGCTCATGACCAAGTAGCCACCCTGCCAAAGGCCGATTCGGTCCGCAGGGTACTCCAACTCTTCAGCCAACACCTCAAACTTTTCTAAAGCCAGCTTCATCAGACCGATGTTAAATTCGGAACCGAACTGGGCACGAATGCCAGCCGCGCAGGAACCGGATGAACCGGCGGAAAGGAACTCCTTTTCCAGCAAGAGGATCTTACCGGCCTTCTTTTTCGCTAGCTCGTAGGCAATGGACACCCCGGTGATTCCGCCACCGATAATGATGATGTCGTACGTCATCCGTTCTCCTCCTTGAGAAAGACCTCAAATGAGGTGGAGCGAAGCGGGGGACGAACCACAGTTGGGCGGTAGTTGACTTGATCCACGGAAAGCATCAAGTGATTGGCCAACTCTCGCAGTACCAGCAAGCGACAGGTTTTTCCGCCACAGGGTCCTAATCCGATTCGCAACACTCGCTTGAGTTCGTCCCAGGAAGTGTAACCTTCGGCAATGGCCTTACGCACATCCTCCAATGTCAAATCCTCGCAGCGGCAAACAATGACATCTTTCAGATTCATGCTTGCACCCTCCTCCGGAAGAAGCGGACCTCCATGACCTTCTCCGGGGGAACTCTCAATCGGACCAGGGTGGTTTTGGTTTTTTTTTCGATACCAGGCAGGGAAAATACGCGACTCACAGAAGCTTCACAAACGATGCACCCTCTCCGGTCCAACCCATCCACCAGTTCTCCCACGGACGGGAGGGGGACAAACTCGTAAGCAAGGGTGACAAAGCCATCTTCGTCTTTTTTCTCGACCATGAAAATGGCGATACCAGGACAGGCTGCCACACAGGCAGAGCACCCTGTACACTTCTCGTGATTGATTTCCGGTATTGAAATCAAGGTCTTCATTGTGATGGCGTTCACCGGGCAGGAATAAACGCAGGGATCGCAAGGAATATCTTGATAGCATTCATGCAAGGCCACTGGCTTCCTGCGCATCCGATCCTCGCTGGGAGTGGAATTTTTCAGATCTCTTTCGGTGGGAACACCGTCCACGTCAATCACTGGCTTGCCTCCCTGCCAGCCAGACGGTCCAGACCGCGGCAGACATTTTGGCTGAGTGTGGAGCAACGGAATTCCGCCAAGGCTTCAATCAATCTCCGCCGCGATTGTTCATCCACCGTATATCCGAGGTCCGTTGCTGCTGTGAGGCCGGCGATGCGTCCTTGCAGGCTGGCTGTGGTTGCTTCCTCGATACCACTGACATCGCCCACTACAAACAGGTCTTTGCGGTTGGTGCGACCGGTCTGATCGTGCCAAGGTACGAAACCACCGAGTTCTGGAATATAGTACTCCTGGATTCCTAGCTCAAACAGCAGGTCAGACAGGGGGGTTAAACCTACGGCCAGGCAAACTACGTCCACATGAAAGGTGAGCTCGGTGCCAGGAACCAAACGGAACTTGTCATCCACACCCACGGTCTCGGCCCGTTCCACTTTCTGGTTTCCGTACACTCCTGTGATCGTTCGCTGCAGCAGGATTGGGATTCCGGCTCGCTGAATTTTGGCGGCGTGTACCCAATAGGCTCCACCCAGCCGGGGCAATACATCGATCACGGCCTGTACTACCGCTCCGGCTTGGAGCAATTGGTACGCTACAATGACCCCTACATTACCAGAGCCCACAATCAGGTAACGTTCTCCAGGCAAAATACCATAGCTGTTCATCAGGGTTTGCACCGCACCCGCGCCGTACACGCCGGGCAGGTCGTTGTTTTCAAACAGGATCATTTTCTCAGCGGCACCTGTGGCAATTACCGTTTTTTTTGGTTTGATCTTGATGTACTTCTCCTGGTCGGCTACAAGCCAGATGCCGTCTCTGTAAGCACCGATCATTTCTCTACCAAGTAACGTCTCAACCTGGGGCTGGGCTAACACAGCGTGACTCCATTGCTCGGCCAGTTCAATCCCCCGAGCGCCTGCACCCCGGTCCGCCCAACCGAAAAACTTATGGGTCTGCTTTACCAGCTGTCCTCCCAGTTTAGCGAAGCGGTCCACCAAAACAACGGATGCTCCGCTTTCCGCTGCTGCCAGGGCAGCGTTCATCCCCGCCGGGCCTCCTCCAACCACGAGAACATCCGGCTCTTTCATTTCAGTACCCCTTTATCTCTTTGCACCTGTACACGCATTCCTTGGTGCAAAGGAACGATGCAAGTTCGCACGTTAGGCACATCATCCACCACCATCAGGCAGGAGGAGCAATTCCCAATGGCGCAGAAGAACCCACGAGGCCGATGCAGGTCTACACTCTCTCGGAATGTACTGATACCGTTCGCTACCAAGGCAGCGGCAATGGGTTCTCCTTCCGCTCCTTCCATTTGCTCTCCTTCAAAGAAAAACTGCACCTTTGGCTTGGGTGGGAACGTGAGAATCGGGTGAATTTCAATTCTGCGCAATGTAGTCGGCCATCTCCTTTCCAGGTAATGGAAGCACACGAGATTCATTTCCAAACTTACAGAAGAGCCGCGCTATTTTATCGCAGGCCAAGTGGATATGCCACTCTTATTTCATCAAAATCCAAAAGCCCTGGCTTGGAGCCAGGGCTTTTGGGACACTTCTATGCGTTTCAATTAGGGCCGGTAAAAAACGAGGATGCAATCACGTTGTAGGGAGTTCAACCAGTATCCCTTTCCGGCTGTAAATTCACCAGCGCTGTGAGCGTTGAAATAACGATAGTCCTCCCACCCATAGGCTGATCCGGCGATCCAACCAGAAGAGACTGCTTGATCCAATGTTTGTGTGAGTTCGCCCAAACAGACGCGGGCATTGGTCCAAGGAATGACCTGCTCGTATGGGCTGCCGATCATGTTCCATCCGTAGGAAAGCGGGATCTCCTGCTGCAATTGGACAAACGATTGGCCGCTGATCTGGTAATCCGCGGAAGCGGACACTCTGATCCAGTAGCTAGCACCCGGAACGAGGCTGATCTGGTCGTTGGTCTGGTAGCGAAGGCTAACGGGATCCCAGTAACACAGCATCCAACCGGAAGGCAAGCCAGCAAAAACGACACTAGGCTCGCTTGCGGTTTTAAGCGGAAAACCAATCAGGTTCCAACCTTCCGTGAGGGAAAGCGTGAAGGTCGCATTAAGGATCTGCACTTCCGCGGCGGAACGCACGCGGATGCGGTGCCCCTGCGCGTATTCTCCAGTCAAGCCAATCACGGAAACGGAATCCCCTATTTTCAATCCGACCGGCAAGGTTCCCACATACGCATCGAGGAAGATGCGGGACGGACCGGAACCGTCATCGATCAGACAGGTTCCGCTATCTAGGATCTCCGTAACCGCACCCTTGGTTTGAACCAACCAACCCTCGTTTGCATTGAACATGGTCTCATCGGTGATCATCGGGGTTGGATCCAGCGGATCCGTCCAACCCACCCAAAGAATGTCTTTGTAGAAGTCGGCGTATTTCAGTTCCAAGTCACCGCCGTACTCATCAACCACACCGGTTACCTGCAGCACCGTTCCCAAAGGAACGATCTTGTCCGAGGGCAACGAGCCAAAGACGGTAACGCCTCCGCTTTCATCCTGCAGATAAAGCACGTCGAAGAACGTGCCGCTTCCTGCAGTTACGATGCCGCGAATGGTTACAGTCTGCCCCAGTGTCACTTGCGCGATTTGGGTATTCTGGGCCGGAGCTCGCAGATCGCCGATGGGCGTGATTCGATCGTAATTGCACAACCAATCCATCAGGGCGACGGAAAACGCTTCATTGTTGCAAGCGGCCTGGCCTTCTACCCATTGACCCATTTCATAGTTGGAGAAAATCGCCCGGCCGAGAACAGCTGCGCGCGCTCCGTTGGGCAAGGTTTGAACCGCCATCGCCGGCATCGTGGCTCCACTGGGGTGTGAGGCGTAGGAGTAGGTCCAGTAGCCGGTGGTAACATGAGTGGCACCGTCCACATCATCTTCGTCATAGCTGGTGGCGTTAGCAAAGGCAAGTACTTCCAGATTTTGGGCTGGATCAGAGACCAGGGGAGTCTTGTCCGGTTTGATCAAGGAAGCGCCGCTGAAGAAACGGATGTTGGAGAGATCGTCGGTGATCTGGCTGGCTGCAGGGGGGAAGTCACGCAGATTCACCGACCAGTCGTAGCCGTAATTGTCCGATTTGTCGTAGATGTTGTCCCCGTTGACCACGACCCCGATGCCCATCGAAATCAAGAGATCGTTATAGCGAGTGTTGGTCTCGCCATAATTCGATTTTCCGGCAAACAACAATGCGCCACCGCTGGAAACAAAACCTTGGATGGCGTCCATTTCCTCGGTCGTCATGTCGCGCCGGCCGCTTCCACTCTGCGGATATGTGATGACCAAGATGTCGATGTCTGCTAGAGCCGTGGGCGTAATGGAGGCATTGTTCTCCATGACGGTATAACCGTTGTAGCGAAGCAGGTCGGCAAATTTGGTTAAGTTATACAATCCGGTGTTGCTGGTGTAATCGTTCTTGTGATAGCGATCAATCATCACGTTCTTGCCGATGCCCGCGATCACTCGCACCGTAAGAATGCCGGTGTTGTCAACCGGTGGATCCTCGGGCGGAGCGGTAAGGACGGCATAGAGAGAGAAATTGCCACCGGCCGTGGGGGTCCAAGTGGTGCTTACAGTCTGCGCTCCCCCCACCGCTACGGTGCAGGTGGCGGTGCCAATCGGGAGACCGCCGGCATTGGGATCTCCTTGATAGAAGCTAACCAGCAGGCTATTGCCTGCGAACAAACCGTAGTTGTTCACTACGGCCGAGAGCGTGGTTTGCGTGTTCGGGAAGGAGGGCAGTGGTGAAGCGGTAAACGAAGTCAAGCGCAGGTCCACATCGCCCGCAGCAGTCCAAATGGGCGAGGAGATCCCAATGTTGCCGTCCGTTTCGATCACTTTCAGATAATACCAACTACCGGCGCCCGGATTGGTGTAGCTGTAGTCCAAGCTGAATTGGCTGGAATTGGGTGACCAGGATTGAAGCACGCGCCCGCCATTGGTGATGATTTGCACGGTACTGATCGGATCGCCGGGCTCGGTGTCGTTGGCATAAAGGTGGAACTGGATGGTTTCTCCCCTGCCGATGTCGATCGTCGTGCCCATCCAGTAGTTGTTGGCGAGGAAGTGCAGCGTGAGATCACGGTCCTCGGTGCCGAAAGTGCGCATGTCGCGCATCGCAGCAAGCACATCGGCTTGCGTGAGATTGTTGGCCACCACACCAGTAAGGTTATTCGGCGGATATCCCCAATTGGCGGCGTGATTGTCCTGGTTGTTGGTTGCGCCTACATGCCACCCCTTGTCCAAGGCGTAGATATAGGCCTCTTCCAGGCGGGCATAGCTGTAAGGAGGAGAACCGTTGCCGACCTCTTGCATGGTGATCTTTTGATCGATCGCTGCATCGTAGGCAAAGCCATCAAAATCCTGCAGGGTGAATGGGTGGTTGAACTCGGCAACAGCGTTGGGTTGGTTTTTCAGCCAGGCGTAGAACTTGGCCAACGAGTTGTAATTGGTATTGTCCCGACTGACGTATGTAGTCGTGGTATAGACGTTGACGTGACCTTGTTGGGTGTGGGTCCATTCAAAACCTGGCAGGGCGACGAAGGTCCCGTCTTGGGTGAAGGTTGTCGCTTGCGCTTGAACATCCGCCCACTCGCTGTCGTTTAAGCTGTTGGAATGGTCGGTCACTGCCAAGAAGTCGATTTCGGCCACATCTCGGGCATAGCCAAAGGCCTGAGCGGGCGTTCCTGCGCCGTCGGAGTAAGAAGTGTGCGAGTGCAAATCGCCCCAATAGGTGTTCGGTGTCACCAAGGAAGTGATCACGTTGAAATACCAGGTGATTTCGCGCAGGTTGGTTCCCATGTCTTTTACTTGCACTTTCACCGCATGAGATCCAGTGGACAAGTTGCTTGTGGGAATCCACGTCACGCTGCTGGCGGTGATGGTGACGTTTGCCGTCTGATCGATGTCATCCAAAAAGATTTTAACAGAGGAGATGTCGATACCACTCTGACTATCCTGGTACGAGGCAGAGATGGTTGGGGTGATGCTGTATGTGGAGGCAAAGCGTGCCGGATGGGGGCTGAAGATATCGGGCGGAGTCATATCCCCGCTGACGGAAGGTCCTGTAGAGGAAGACGCAGGTGGTCCACTGGCAGTAGAACCGTTAGAGTCTTTGGCTTCGAAGAAGTAGGTGTAGTTGCCCGGCGCCAGGGTCGTGGAGTAGGAATAGATCACACCCGTGGTGTAGCTTGTGCCGGTCCCGGTCATGCTGAAAGGGCTGCCGACGACTTCCACGCTGTCTTTTAGGATATGCACCTTGGGATTTCCGGCTAGAGGCGGATCGTTATCGCTATCAGCGTACAGCACGCGATAGTTGAAGGAGGTTAAGGTGTTTCCGCTCGGCGGCTGCACACCGCCGGTTTGATATCCCGTCTCTCCCGTCCAAGCCAGCGCGGGGGGATTGGTGGCCGCGATATCTTGTCCTGTTGTCACGGAGCCGGCAACCACATCGACGCCCGATCGCGTACCGATCAGGTTGTTGTTGGAAGGTTCCCACAATTCCAGACGATAGCCGGTGCCCGCCGGCACCGACAGCTTGAAATAGCCAGTATCGGTGGAGGTATAGCCCTCTTCCACGCCGTTGTTTTCGGTCAGGTAGGCTCCCACGATCTGGCCGAGGGTGTCTTTGGCCACCACCACTTTTCCCGCCAAGGGCACGCCGCCTAGGTAGGCGTAACCCTGGACCCAACCCCCGACACCGGTGGAAGTCATCGTCATGCGGGTCACATTTACGCTACCGAAATCATAATTTCCACTAGTAGGAGGGATTCGAAAGCGTGGCCGATAGACTTGGGCATCCGTCGGAGTGAGGGTGGGCGTCAGGGATTTGGCCACGATCCAGCCGCTCCAATTCCCGTTGGCATCGGTAGTGAATGGCAAACAAGTGGCGTATGAGGTGTTGTCATCCCCCCAGAACGTGCCCATCCAACTGCGGGATTGGGTCATCGAGCCGGCAGGGGGGCCTTGACGGCTTTTGATCACACCCCCAGTATTGGCGGACCCACCTGTAATGGACACATACGCCGCAAACGGAGTGCCGACGGACGTCGGGGTAGCACTGACTGCATCACCTGGGACAAACAACGGGTAATGTACGACAGTTCCTGCGAGAGCTGCCAGCACGGGCTGTGGAACGGGTAGTACGAGAATGGTGAATAGGAGTGCCAACGTGAGAAAAACATTAACGGACTTCTTCATGACTTCCCTCCGAGTGGAATTTCAAAAGACAAAGATGATTATAGGGGGTATTCGGGTGGGAATAAAGAGAAGCAGGGCGGTTGGGGGAACCGCCCTGCAAGGGGAAGGGGGGAGGTATCTCTGTCTTCTACATAACAATAATCATTCAATCCTATTCCCCGTTTTTGACCTGACTCTCCTCGACCCCAATAGCGGGTGGTTCTGTTTTTGAAGGAGGCGAATTGTCCGACAATTTCTCGTTGTTTGGATGATGATATTTTTGCGATGGTTTTGCTTCTGGCGTATGCACTGGGCTGGTTTGATTACAAGAAGACAGCATCTTTACCTTCGATTCGGTCTATCAAACGATGGTTTTTAGTTTGTCTTGTACCAACTGTCTTAGTTTTTTCCGGTCTAAGGAAGAATCTCCAAGGCGTTCATCATTAAGGTAGACCCCCTCCCATTCACCCGGAGTTTCCAAAAGATGCGGGCGTAAAACCAACTCCTCCGGACCGTTAGCAAAATCATGTAGAAGTTGTTGATATCCAAGCCAAGCATGAGGACATCGTAATGAAAACGCAATGTCCAGGGTCACCTTGTGTTCGGTAAGAGGTCGGGGTGGAAGTTCATTCCAATGTACCGTTTCTTCCCCACTTGCTTTCCGATAGAAACAAACCCCACGATTGGTTAGCATTGGTTCTAACCCGAAATGCTGCAGGAATTCTCCAATCGTTGGGTCTTCCGTCACAGCGCAGATTCCACTATGTTTCTGAGCCAATTCCAAGGCTTTTTCCAACAGTTTTCGACCAATACCTTTACCCCTGCGCGTCGGCACTACATATAAGCAGGCTAGCCATAGGAAATCTGAACCGGTCACAGGAATCCAAGCGGACTTCAGCGGTGCCAATTGCAGGCAGCCCACGGTTTCCTCTCCCATTTGCGCTTGGAAAAACCTCCAACCTTCATTCAAACGCTTTTGCCAAAAGATACGGTGTTCGGGTCCGGTCTCTCGCGTGCAAGGTGGATGATATTCCGTCGGGTTTTGCGCTTCGACGACGTCAATCTGTGAAAAAAGGGGTAATGCAACCTTGTGTTGACGGGAACGTATCGGGGTAGCGCTTATTGTATCTTCCGTTTTTTCACAAGATTCGGATGGGAGCTTTTTTGTTGTTGGTTGCTTTCTAACAACCCCCTGAATTCCTTTAATGAAAGAAAAGGTCCGGAGCGCAGGGGCTTGCCACAGATATCCCCGGGCGGAGGGGTAGGCTAAGAAATCGAAAAGCGGAACTAGGATACTTGCGAATGGCCAGGAAAAAAGGATACCCAAGACTGGGCCCAGCGTTAAACGAAAGGGTATCGTAAGCAAACCAGCAAGAAAAGCATAAAGCATCCGGTATCGATCTTTTAGCGGGCTCGTGCTGGGATCCGGGATCAGAAAAAGAGCGAAAAAGATTGAATCTGCTGCAAATAGTTGAGCGGTGAGAGCTTGTTGCGCAAAAGGAAAGAGGCTAAACGAACCCACCAAGAAGAGTAATGTCATCCTCCAATCTAGGCTTCGGCGTATCAATAGGAAGACAGCGGAAAAAAACAGGGAGAGCACAGAAGTACTGCCGAGTGCACCACTACCGGCACCCGAAACCAATTGCTCATACCAAATTGGTACTCGAACACCACCCGGTAGCGCTTCCAGGCCAGGCCAGGAGTAAGTGATCGCTTGCGGGAAAAAAAGTGCGAGGAACAGCAATCCCAGTAATACTGGATGAAAAAAGCTTCGTCCCTGTCCGCCAGGCAAAGTCTTGCCGAGAAATACGGCCAAAGCCGCTGCCAGGGGGGGGAGTGCATACGATACCGAACCCGGAAGCAATAGACTGACCAACATCCCAATCGAGACCACCCAGCCGTCCTCTAGGTGGAGATGTTGGGAAAAAAGCAAAGACAAAAATATCTCTGCAAGAACAGCTGCCATCACTGTCAGGAGAAGGATAATGAATGGTTTGCTCACTCCATAAATCAGGATGCTGGCGAGGAAAGGAATGGCCAAGGCGATGCACAACGACCAATTTCGCTGGATATAACTATCCCTAGTGTAGATGTGCGGCGGTAGGAAACGCGTCCGCCTCATTGAGTCGTCCTTCTTTCCAAGACACGACGGAGGTAACGTTGATGAGCAATGCGAGAAGGGCAGACATAGGAGCAAGTCCCACAAAGAAGGCAAGTTCGCACGCGAAGCGATTCTGCTGAATCCCAGTCAAGCGATTTCACTGCCGTGGAAATCAACACGGGATAGAGCGCCTGGGGGCAAGCGTCAATACACTTGCCACAATAGATGCACGGCTCTTCCATCGAACGCAATCGGCGGGGGAAGAAGACGAACCCCGTGGATTGGCGAGAGATGGGGATTTCCAAACTGGAGATCACCTGACCGCGCATCGGTCCACCCATAATGATCAGTCCTGGTGGTTGGGCAAAACCATCACACTGCGCGATCAACTCGGATAGCAAGGTGCCAATCCTTGCTTCCAGATTCTGTGGATTTCGAATAGCTGGGCCGGATAAGGTCACTACTCGGTCTAGCAATGGATTATGATTTACGATCGCTTCGTGTGCGGCGATTGCCGTAGGAACATCGACGATCGTCGCGGTCGTTCGTGGAGCAAGCGAGCGCAATAATAGCTGCGGGTTATCCTGTGGATAACGCGGGGGTAAGTTTACAAACGAGATCCGTTTTTTTACGAATACCAGATCCTGCAAATCCGCAATCAGCTCATCTTTATCCGTTGTCACAGCTAGGATGGCCTGCTCCGCCTCAAAGGCTTGGAGTAGGATTTCCATGCCGGAGATCAATTCCTTGGTTCGTTCTTCCATTAAACGCTGGGTGGAGGTCAGGAAGGGTTCAAGTTCGCAACCATTCACAACTACAGTCCGACTCGGCTCTGAGCCAACCTTGAGTTTGATAGATAACACGCCAAGGTGATAGAGCAATTCACGGATCTCTGTCGGTTCCCAAGGTCCTTTGCTCGGTTGCAGGGGCTGTGGTGGTTCTTCCTTTCCCGGGAGAATCACAATCGTCTCCACTGGCTCTGGTGCCCAGGGAACAACCAGCGGTTCCATTGCGATCACTTCTCCCTGGACCGGTGCATGTAACGGCAAAGCGCTTTCGTCAGTCGCTTCTGCGACGACCTGCCCTCGTCGGACGGTATCGCCTGGACGAACAAGAGATCGTAAGGGTATGCCAATTCCCGGGTCCAGTAGGGGGAGGAATAATTTGTTGGGGCTGATGGCCTTACGGATGAATTTGTCGATTGTCACCCCTTGAAACAAGGGAATCCAAGCCCCTCCGGGAGAGAATCCACGTGTGGTTCCCTTGTTCAGCAGATCCGGGGTAGAGGCTCTCCGGAAAGAGATTCTAATATCCGTGTTCCTCCGATCCTACTTCGTAAAAGAGCCAGCCCTTCCGGTTGGCATTGCACATCCCCGATTCGCTCAGCTCTGCGGCCGTATGTGTGCTGGTGAAGGATCCTTAGTGCTTCATTCGCTGCAGCGGAGGGGACGATAATCACAAGCTTCCCCTCGTTTGCCAGGGTGAGAGGATCCAGGCCTAACATATCGCACGCAGCTTGCACGGGCGCGTCAATCGGAATCTGGTCTTCCTGCAAGGTTACCGCAAGCCGAGAGGCTTGGGCAAGCTCACTTGCCACTGTGGCCAGACCACCCCGGGTTGGATCCCGCATAGCGTGAATTGGGATCTTTGCCGCCAAGAGGGCCTCTACCAAGCCCCACAAAGGTGCGCAATCGCTCTCTACTGGCAGTTTGGTGAAAAAGGAATTCCTTGCCTGCAAAACTGCCAAACCGTGATTGCCGATAGAACCTGTGATTAAGATCGCGTCTCCATTTTCCATCCGTCTCGGTTGGGGGACCGGATCCACCTTCAGGTAACCGATACCGCTGGTAGATATATAAATTTTATCCCCTGCTCCCCGCTCCACTACTTTTGTATCAGCAGCAACCAATTTGACCTTGGCTTCGTTGGCAGTTTCGGCCATCGAGTCAAGCACAGCGTCGAGTTCTTTCCACGTCAAACCTTCCTCCAAAATAAATGAGGCAGAGAGGTAAACAGGCTGCGCTCCTACGGAAGCCAAATCATTGATCGTTCCACAGACTGCCAGCTTGCCGATGGTGCCTCCGGGGAAGAAAATTGGTTTCACCACAAAAGCATCCGTAGTAAAAGCAATCTCTTTCTGTATCTCCAATATCGAGCTATCGAGAAAGGAATCTAGAGTAGGATTGGTGAAACGCGGCCAGAAATGTTCTTCAATCAATTCCTGGGTAAGTTTTCCACCACTGCCGTGGGCCATAGTGACTACGATCGATTTCATTTCCACCTCTCATAGCGGTAAGCAGCCGCGCAAGATCCTTCAGAAGAAACCATGCAGGGACCGATAGGGGTTTCGGGCGTACAAGCATGATCAAAGAGGGGACAATCCTTCGAAGTAAACCTTCCGCATAGAATTTCGCCACACAAGCAACCGTCATGGTCTTTCGAAGCAAATTCCTGAAGCGAGAAGCGTTTCCGCGCATCGAAATTGGCATAGCTCGATTGAAACGCCAAGCCACTGTCTGGAATTAACCCTAGGCCTCGCCAGGTAACATCAGTGGGTTGAAACACTTCCTTCAGCAAGGCTTTGGCCGTACGGTTTCCTTCGGGGCGAACTACACTGCGATAAGCGATTTCCACACCGATTTCTCCTGCTCCAATTCGTCGGACTAGAATTGCCAACGCGAGTAAGATTTCTTCCGGTTGGAATCCTGCCACGACTCCAGGACGTCTAAACTCAGTCGCCAAGAACTGGAGAGGTTCGATTCCGAGGATAGCGGTAACATGGCCCGGCAATAGGAAGCCGTCAATCCGTGTAATGTCTTGCTTACAGAGAGATCGCAGAGCTGGTGGCAGTAGTTTTCCCATCAGAAAGAAAGATAGGTTAGTGATTCGCTGTTGCGCCGCTGATCGGATGGTTGCTGCAATCAGTGGCATGGTCGTTTCAAATCCTACCGCCAGGAACACCACTTGTTGTTCGGGGTTTTCCATAGCAATGTGCAAAGCGTCATATGGCGAATAGAGGATGCGGATATCCCGACCGCACGCGTGCTCCATCTGCAAGCTGCTTTCCGATCCAGGGACCCGAATCATGTCCCCAAAGGTCAAAATCGTAACACCGGGAATCCTGGCCAAGGCGATGGCAGCATCAATGTCCCCTTGCGCGGTCACGCACACCGGACAGCCCGGGCCGGAAAGCAGCTGAATCTGGGGTGGTAGCATTTGTTTGAGTCCGGACCGAGCGATGCTGACAGTGTGGGTACCACAAACCTCCATTACTCTACAGGGGCGATTGATTCCTCGTAGGGAGGCCAATAGTGCATCACGTTGTTTAAGGGAGAACATTCACTTCTTTTAACAGGCGCAGGGTTTCTTCGGCTTCTTCCGGTTTTAAGAGGGAAATCGCGAACCCAGCGTGCACAATGACGAAATCATCCAACTTTGCTTCCGGCAAGAGATCCAATCGAATTGTCTGTTGTACACCACCAAAGTCGACCAAGGCTTCTTTGTCAGTCATTTGGATGATTTTGGCAGGGATAGCTAGGCACATGTTTCCTCCAATTGGGCAAAAGCTGCTGCAGCTTGACCCACAGCCACACATCCGTCGTTTGAGGGCAGTTTCCGCGGCAAAAGTACTCGAAACCGCTCTTGGGTAAGCATTGTTTCCGCAATCTGCAATAGCAAACGGTTCTGGAATACCCCTCCACTGAGTGCCACGGTGTCTAGGCCGCGTGTTTCACGCAGATGCCGGCAGCCGTCTACAATGGCTGTTGCGACAGCGCGGTGAAAGCTAAAGGCCAACTCACAGGGGTCTTGTCCTGCGAGTTTCCGTTCCGCTATCTTCTTCAGTAGGAGGGCAGGATTGAAAACAAAAGGATCCTTGCCTTCCAGGGGGAAATCCAAAACCGGTCCCTGGGTGGTTTTCTGGGCTGCTTTCTGCAGTAGAACGGCTGCCCGGCCCTCATAGCTGATTTCGGTTGGGAACCCAAGGATTGCGGCCACTGTATCGAACAAGCGGCCAGCAGAAGACGTGAGCGGTGTGTTGAAGCGCACTTCGATCTGACGCTGGATCGTGAACCATTCGGAGTCGCTGCGATCGGGGAAAAGGCGAGCGAGCAAAGGTAAGGCGTCTGTTCCGTAGGCCGTCATTAGGTGTCCAACGGCCATCCGCCAGGGGTGCAGAATGGCTTCTTCTCCGCCCGGCATCGGTGCATAAGAAAGGTGTCCGGCTCGTTGAACACTCCTAAGGCTTGCCACCAACCACTCCATGCCCCATATGGCTCCATCTTCGCCATACCCGGTCCCGTCACATGCCACTCCGATCACCCGTCCCTGTTCTCCGTGCTCGAATAATACGCTGGCTATGTGTGCATGATGGTGTTGAACAGCGATTTTCCGAGAGAGTGACAAAGACAAAGCGTAGCGTGTAGTAAGGTAATTCGGATGTAAATCGTAAGCTACAACCTCAGGTTGGATCCGGTACAGCTTCATCAAGTGCTCGGCAGACTGCTGGAAGTGTTGTAAGGTTTCGTAGTTCACCAAGTCACCAATATGGTGCGATAGGAGAAGCAAATTCCGCGTAGAGAGCGCAAAGGTGTTTTTAAGCTCCGGTCCCACCGCGAGCAGGGGTGGGAATTCACGCCAAAGGCGAAAGGGTGTAGGAGCATATCCCCGCGCTCTGCGAATGAACTGCAGCCCCGATCCACCCGGAGCAATGACCGAATCGTCCAGCCGTTGCACAATGGGACGATCGTGCTGCAGTACAGCATCTACGACAGAACACAATCGAATCGCTGCATCCTCATTACTGGAAACGATCGGCTCCTGGCTTTCATTGGCCGACGTCATCACCAAGGCCGAAAAGCGTTCGAGCAATAGAGTATGCAACGGCGTATAGGGTAGCATCACCCCAATCTGATGATTGTCCGGAGAGATTGAAGGAGCCAGCGCACTATTCTCTTTCCGCAGCAGGAGAAGGATGGGCCGCTGCCACGATTCCAGCAGACGTTTGTCCTCTGCAACCAGGTCAACATGTTTCTCCGCTTCACCGATACTTGGGCACATTACAGCAAGCGATTTGTGCGGCCGCCCCTTCCGATGTCGCAGAGTTTGCACTGCCTGCTCATTGGTTGCATCGCACGCGAGATGGAAGCCTCCGAGGCCTTTCACTGCTAGGATTTTGCCCATAAAGAGCAAGTCATGCGCTTGTTGGAGAGCCTTTTCTCCATAAAGAGGCTGAGAAATGATTGCCCCGCCAAGGCCATTCTGGTTGTTGATTTCGATCAACTCCAACAGAGGCCCACAACGCGGACAGGCAATTGGTTGAGCATGATATCGCCTTTGATGGATGTCAGAGTATTCAAGAGCGCAGTCCGGACACAGCGCAAAAGCTTTCATCGAAGTATTGGGTCTGTCGTAGGGTAAGCGCTCAATGATGGTAAAGCGAGGACCGCAATTGGTGCAGTTCAGGAAAGGGTAGCGATAACGTTTGTCTGCTGGGTTTTGCATTTCCCGCATGCAATCCGGACAAGTGGCTACATCAGGTGGTATGAGCGCTATGGGTTCTTCCTCGACTTGGGAAGCGCGAATTTCAAATTGAGTATAACCTGCTGGTTCCAGTTCCTCTACCTTCACCCGCTCTAATACCGCCAAAAGCGGTGGGTTGTTTTTAAGTTCTTCCAAGAACCGTTCTGGCTGCTCCCCTTCCACTTCGATTAGGACACCCGAGGGTGAATTCAATACCCATCCCTTTAAAGAGTGTTTTTCAGCCAATAGATGGACAAAGGGCCGGAATCCGACCCCTTGAACAATCCCTTCTATCTTGATCCGATACCGCAACATCCTATTTCATACTATCGGAGAACGATCGATTTAATTCCCAACCAAGGGAAGCCGAACATAGACTGTTGTTCCTTTCCCCTTTTCGCTGTCTAGCCATATTTCCCCCCGATGCGATTCCACAATGACCTTGGTCGTGTGTAAGCCCAGACCGGTTCCGGCAACGGCTGCTTGAAGGGCATGCGGGGAGCGATAAAAGCGGTCAAAAATACGGGGTAAATCCTCTGATGGGATTCCAATGCCTTCGTCACAAACAGCGATCAAAACAGAATGGTCTTCTTTTTTCAATCGAATTTCGACTTTTCCGCCCCCTGATGAGAACTTCACCGCATTGCTCAGGATGTTGGAAAACGCTTGTCGGAGGTAATAGGCATCGAAGGGTAATTCCAACCTGGAAGGCTCGAATACCGTCTGAAAGGTTAAACCCTTATTGTGGCCTAGGATCCGTGCCGATGCGAGCTCTTCCTCCAAGAGGGATACGATGTCCGTATTCAGTAACTTCAGGTCGGAGAGAGTTTCTCCTTTCGAGGTGATCAGCAAATTATCGATGAGGGAGAGAAGTCGCTTTAAATTTCGTTGAAGGATCTCATGGTATTCGATCATCTTCCGTCGGTCTTGACCCTGGTTGAGAAGCTCTACGGTACCCAAGGAAACCATCAAGGGAGTTTTCAGTTCGTGAGAAACGGTGTATAGGAAATCCTCCTTCACCTGAGACAGCTTGCTGATCTCCTGTACATCATGTTCCAGCTGAATGACGAGCTTCTCCTGGTCTTTAAACAGAAGGGCGGTTTCTACTGCGATTGTGGCTTGTTGAGCGAATAGCCAAAGCGCATCTTGGGCATTTCTACTGAAAGCATCCTCTACCTGAAAATTCTCCAGGTTGATGTAACCAAACAACTCACCCCGCACCATGATCGGTACCGAGAGCAAGCATTGGATTTCCTTCTGTCGGCCGTATGTCTCCAATTGCTCTTGCAATTCGTCCGTCAATTCCTCATGGTTTTTTTGCCGCAGTGTTGAACCTGTCAACAAGCTGATCCGTCCTTCCGATAAGGACCGGCCAAGGGAAGTATTTGTCGGAAGGTTGATCTGTTGAAGTTTGGTCAGATCATAACCAACAGCTGCTCGATAATGAAACTCTTCCCCTTCTCGGACCGAAATGGAACCGCTCTCGGCACCAGGGATGACCGCAACTGCCAGTTCGAGGATTTCCTTGAGAAGCTCATCAATCTGGATTTTTTGAGTAATTCGGCGGAAAGCCTTAATCAGACTCTCCAGAAGTTTCTCTCGTGCTTCCAAATTGCGAAACACCGCCCTAAGTTGTTTGTTGCTGGTTTCCACTTTTAAAAAAAGCTGTGCATTGTCCATGGCAACACTCACGCCTGCCGCGAACGTTTTTAATAGGTTCAACTCGCGCTCACCAAATTGAGCTAGACCGAGTTTCGCAGTTGTAATCACCCCTCGGACCTCCCCTTTCACCTTCAATGGAACGGCCATGAAGGTTTCATCAACCACCGGGGTTCCTTCGATGTGTCGCCCGCGGGGATCGCGATCCGCATCATCCACCAGCAACTCTTGACCCGTCTTAGCTACATATCCCGTTAATCCTTGCCCCACCTTCATTGGCAACCACTGCCCAAGCTCTTCATCAGAAAGGTTTGTATAACCTTTCTTGTAGCGCCATAAGAGAGGTCGAAGATTCTCTTGCTCTTTTTGATAAATGATTACACCTTGCGCGTCAAACAACTTATACAAGGCGTCGACCGTACGATCGAGAGCCACCTGCATATCCAGCCCTAAGAAAAGGTCAAGTGAACTCTGGTAGATAAATTCCAAATCCTTCAGTCGGTTTCCCATCATCTGGTCAAGACGCAAACGCTCGAGACCAATCGTTAAATTCTGCACAAGGTTTTCTAGGAACTGAAACTCTTCTTCTTGCCAAGTTTGGGGTCGAGCCCAGCAAAGACACAGCATACCCAGAAGACTGCCTGTGCGCAAAAGAGGGTAACCGATATAAGCGCGAACGCCAAAATCCGCTAATTTGCCGAGGTCATCATCTTCTCTGTAAAGAAAGACTGGCCCTTGTGCTTGTTCCACTAGTTCGAACAGCAATTTGGCCAACCGTTTACCCTGTGGAAATGACTTTTGCCATGTCGAGGGTAGATTGGCTTCTAAAGTAAGGATGTCCCCCTGTTCTCCATATATTGCAATGGCCACGGCATCAGCCTTCATTAGTTCTTTGATGCTGGCCAGCATTTCTTGCAGGGGTCGGCTGGCATTGGCAATACCGGAGATGCGCCCCAAAGCTTGAGCTGTTTGAAAGAGTACGGCTAGTTCTTGCGTCCGCATCTCCCGCGCCGCGCTTTCTTCCTTCTCCTTCGTAATGTCCTGAAAGAGTCCTACGGCGAAGTCCGGGCGTGTTCGATGCCCTTGGATGGGAAAACAGGTCAGGCGCAACCATTTCTTCGCCCGGCCTGGAAGTAGCACATGACGCAATAGCTCAAAGTCATACTCTAGATCCAAACTCATTGTCTCTAAAGCCTCATAAACTGCTTGCAAGCGAACAGTTGCGCCAGCCTTCTGGAGCACTTCATCCCGAAAAAGATTGTATTTCCCCAAGATTTCGTTCTCGGTGACGAGGGAAAAAAAGGAGGTAATGGCTCCGTTTAAACGGATGGCTGTTCCCATTTGATCTAAAACCATCATCCCCAGGGGAGACTGGTCTAGGATGGAGGATAAAAAACTTTGTGATGCCTCCAGAGCTTGACGTTGCTTCACCTGATCGGAGATATCCAGCAAGATTCCGGAGATAGAAATGGGTTCTTTCAAGCGAGTGAACACTCCACGCACCCATCGTGGGCGGCGACTTGCACCCAAAATACAGAACTCTAGTTCCAACGGGCTGCCTCCCTCGCGGGCGTATTGTCTCAGGGTGGTTTCGATATGTCTGCGCTCCGTTGGGTGCAGATATTCCAGCCATGAGTCGTTCCCGATCAGCCGTGAGGGTTCCAAATCGAGCAACCGTTCAACCCCAGGGGAGATATACCAGGGATAAAGCATCTCATTAAATCCGATCAAAACTAAATTAGTGCGCGGTAATATGGTCTCCACTAGGTACCCAAGCTGAGAAAAACTACTTTCGGTCTCCTGACGTTCCAGTTCGAGAGCAATTTCTCGAGCGGCATGTTCGTAGAAACTGAGGGCTTCCTTATCGAAGGGGATCCGCGGGGCCTGACGTTGTTCCCCCATTACTAGCAGTCCGGATACTCTCTGGTTTCCTTGCAAGGGGAAAATGGCCAATGCGCTCAGTTGCGCGCCAAAATCGGCCGTGATCTGGTTAAAGGTGAGCTCGTTGGACTGATCGCGCAGAAGTACCTGAACTCTCCGCTCGGTGATCGCTTTCCAATAAAGGTTCTCAGGATTCTGCAGGTATTCCGAGTGAATGAGAGGCGTCCATTGAGTCTGGCGAAGGGGTTGTGCAGCCTTAATACATAATCGTTCAGGAGAAGTGATAAGTAGGATACGACAGAATGTGGTAGGAGCTTCGTGCAAGATCAGAAACGCAAGATGGTTGAGGCTTTCACTTGTCGGGTGTTGTCCTTCTAGTGCCCAGGCAATTTCCTCAGACCTCACCTCGGTTTCCGTCCTTCCTTGTTCTATCAAACCTATCACGGTCTTGACGATGAATTGACGATAATTTGACGATCTTGGATTGCTCTATTTGGTCTTTTCCAAACCAGTGATCAACCAAGGACCCTGGTCCCACAGACGACTCGCCTCAATCCGCCAAACTCCCTTGTCTTGCACAATCAACGCAACGGGCAAAGTTTTAGATTTCGGGTCCATTTGCTGAGCTCCCTCGTAATAGGCCACTAATTTCCGATCCGGACCCAATACCGTTAATCCCAATCCTGCTGTCACCAATTCATAGCTGTTACCTTGTGTTAAACCGAGTAGGTCAAAGGTGAAATAAAAGGATGCCTGCAAGGGAGCGAGAGCCCATTTGTCTCCTGCCAAATCAGGAAACCCATTGGTGGAGGTTGTCGTAAGGAGATCCTCGATCTGGGAACGGGTGTAGTTGACCCAATTGCCTTGATGATAAATATGAAATCCACCGCTAGTCCCGGAAGAACAGGCAGCAAGGAAGATCAGAGAAAGGACCAGCAATGCAAGGCCGAGCCGTTTCATGACTCCCTTTATACCGTAGGAGTTTCGGTCGGTCAAGGAAATTGATTTCACCTAGTCAAATCCTGACTGAAATAGTAAGATTCTTGTATGAAGATATCCGCTCGTGGCGAATATGGTTTAAGAGCAATGGTCTTCCTAGCATCCCGCCAGGGTGATGGGTTGTTTTCAATGCAGCAAATCGGGAGCAATGGCATTGTACCGCTACCGTTTTTGGCACAGATCCTTGTTGACTTGCGTCGGGCCAATTTGATTGAAAGCGTAAGGGGAAGTAAGGGCGGATACCGCCTTTGCCGTCCTTCCCAACAAATCCGGGTGCGGGAAGTGATAGAGGCTTTGGCAGAGCGCTTGGACCTAGTGAACTGCCTGAGAACAGAAACCTGTGCTTTAAGCCTTTCCTGCCCCACACGTCCCTTTTGGCGGCGGGTACAACAATCACTGGAAGAGGTTATGGATCATACAACATTGGCTGATCTCACTACCGGTAAAGGAGATATTCCGTGAACCGAGTTTTCCTCGATCATGCAGCAACCACTCCCGTACACCCAAAGGTATTGGAAACGATGATTCCCTATTTCTCCCAGAAATTCGGGAATGCTTCTTCGCTGCACTCCTTCGGTCAGGAAGCCTATCAAGCGGTCGAGAAGGCCCGAGAGTCTTTGGCTCGATTGCTGAATGCGGATTCCCGCGAAATCCTGTTTACCGGCTCCGGTACTGAAGCGGATAACCTTGCGCTCCGCGGTGTTGCTGCCAAGATGAAAGCGCGCGGGAATCATATCATCACTAGCGCGATCGAACACCATGCGATTGATCATACAACGGCGTATCTGGAGAAACTGGGCTTCCAACTCACCTATTTGCCGGTAAATCAATACGGGCAAGTTGATCCGGAGCATCTACGACAAACTATCACCGAGAACACAATCCTGGTATCAATCATGCACGCCAACAACGAGGTGGGGACGATCCAACCGATCGCAGAATTATCCTCCATTGCTCATGAGCGTGGGGTACTGTTCCATACTGATGCAGTACAAACCGTGGGCAACATCGCCGTGGATGTAAGAGTTCTAGGCGTGGACCTGCTCTCCTTGTCGGCCCATAAATTCTACGGACCAAAGGGTGTGGGCGCGCTCTATCTGCGCAAAGGCGTTCCATTGGAACCGTTGATCTTGGGGGGTGGCCAAGAGCGAGGGATCCGCGCCGGAACCACCAATGTGGCAGGCGTCGTCGGTTTGGGTAGGGCAGCTGAGATCGCCCTGGCCGAATTGCCCCAGAGAATGGAACACAATCACGCATTGCGTGAGCAATTGATTGATAGTTTGGAAAGAAATCTATCCGATTTCCAATTGACCGGACATCGTAGGGAACGCTTACCTGGTTCTGTTTCGATTTGCGTGCAGTACATTGAAGGAGAATCAATGTTGCTCTATTTAGACCAGGAAGGTTTTGCCTGCTCCTCCGGTTCCGCTTGTACCTCCGGTAGTCTGGAACCTTCCCATGTATTATTGGCAATGGGTATCGAACCGGGGTTGGCCCAAGGATCTCTTCGCATTAGCCTGGGCCATGATAATTCGGTAGAAAATGTAAACGATTTCTACCGGGTATT
>Ga0315291_10001099_pt1 | contig 36239 bp, 27 predicted proteins | sample YL17G12_20_MG_FD_203070 | JGI IMG/M metagenome (GOLD analysis project Ga0315291, IMG submission 203070) | Sediment microbial communities from Yellowstone Lake, YNP, Wyoming, USA - YL17G12_20 | ecosystem: Environmental > Aquatic > Freshwater > Lake > Sediment | place: USA: Wyoming | collected...
CGCGAGCAGCGCTACACCACCCTCCTCCTGCCCGACGCAACCGAGTTACCGCCGCCGGCTGCCGAGGTCGCCAGAGAGTTTGCTCGGCGCGGCGGCCGGATGGTTACAGGTCCGCGGGCCCCGGGGACACAATCGGAACGGTTGTTGATCGAGCTGCTCAAACCGCCCTACACCATCTTGCCCGCCTCGGGGCAGATCGTGTTGGGGCAATTCCTGCGGGGTGGGCGCCGCATCCTGCTGCTGGTGAACGTGTCGCGGGAGCCCTACCACGGCCGGCTGGCCATCGACACCCCGGGTGCCTGGCAGGTCATGGATCCGGCCACCGGCAAGGTCCAACCGGCCGAAACCGATGAAGACGGCCGAGTGCGCTTGGGGCTCGCCGCCCGGCAAGCGATCCTCCTGGTGCAGTTGCAGTGAAGCATCGCACCGGCAGAGCACGCCGGAACTCCGCCCTTTGGGGAGTGTGGCTTGCGTCGTGTGCTGTCGCGTGCCGGCCTGGCGGCTGGTTTTCCCGCGGTGCAAGTCGTGCTTTCCGGCAGCTCCAGGGTGTCGTGACTCTCGGGTCGGTCGGGCAAAGCCAGCCAGACCGGTTGTCTAGGCCTGATGGGCTGTCACACGGTCAGCCCGGTTTACCGGGCTTCTCTGCGCAAGCGGTCTTCGGCCCGCCGTTTACGGCGGGTTGTGCGGCCACGCGCACCACACCAGTAGCCCCGTTCACGGGGCTCATTGCGGTCCTGCTGCCCAGTTTCGACCACCCGGCGTAAACGCCGGGCCGAAGACCGCTGGCGCGGGGAAGGGCCGTAAACGGCCCTGGTTTCCACGGTTGCGACGAATGCCCGTCGGCACGTCCACATCACTGCCATCCACGCGCCCGAATTCTATGGCCACCCAGGCGCGCAAAGCACGACTTGCACCCTTTTTCCCCGCGTCGCGGAGATCCCCCTTTTCCGGGACGGCGGTGCGATTATAATAATGGGTCTTGTTACCCGCCGACGAGTGTTAAGAGGTGCCACCGAGCCATGCCAAAGCAAAAGACCCACAAAGCGACCAAGAAGCGTTTTCGGCTGACGGCCAAGGGGAAGGTGCGGCACCGCCAAAGCGGGACCAGCCACCTGGCCACGCGGATGAGCCACAAGCGGAAGCGGAATCTCCGTGGGACCGGGCCGGTAGACCCGGTCGAAGCCAAGCGGATCCGCAAAGCCCTCTGCGGGAATAGTTATTGACGGACAAAGGCGTGCGGGACGGGCAGGACAACGCTCCCCAAAACAGGGGAGGGCCTTGAACCCGCCGAAACGTGAAGGACGACCATGAGAACCACCAAGGGTGCGGCCCGAAATCGGGCCAAGAAACGCCTCTTTCGCAAGGCCAAGGGGTATCGCGGCGGGCGGGGTGGCCTGCTGCGGACCGTCAAAGAAACACTGGTCCGCGCCGAGGCCTTCGCCTATCGCGACCGCCGCACGCGGAAGCGCGACTTTCGCAGGTTGTGGATCATCCGCATTAACGCCGCGGTCCGGCAGCGCGGGCTGCGCTACAGCGAGTTCATCCGCGGATTGCACCAGGCCAACGTCGGACTAGACCGCAAGATCCTCTCGGACATGGCCGTCCGTGACCCACAGGCCTTCGACCAGGTCGTCGAACTGGTCAAGGAAACGCTGGCGGCCCCGGCGGTTTCCTAACGGTTTGCGGCGACCGATTTGCCACCATCCGTTTAGGCCGGATTACTCACGGTGGTGTGCCACTGCTTGCCGTAAGGCAAGCAGTGCGTCGACGTTACGCACTGCACTGCTTCTGGCGAAGCAGTGGCACACTGCGACGGCTTTCGCTGGCCCGTGAATAATCCGGGTTTAGCGGCCGGGCTTGCCCGGCGCGAGGACGGAGAATCGCACCAGCCGCCAATACCCGCGCCCGGCAAGCCCGGCCGCTAAACGACTGTATGTCGTCAATTCCCCACCGCCCACGGTACTGATCCTCCATCGCACATTGCCCCATGGCCCTTGCCGAATTCCTTGCTGAACTGGACCGGCTTGCCCGCGAGGCCCTGGCGGCCTTCGAGGCGGCCACAGACACCGAGGCCCTGGAGGCGGCGCGGATCGAGTTCCTCGGCGCCAAGAGCGGCCGCTTGAGGGCCCTGCAGAAGGAATTGGGGCAGATTGATCGGGCGGATAAGCCAGCGGCCGGCCAGCACTTCAACCAGGTCAAACAACAGATCGAGGCGGCCCGGCAAGCGGCGGCCGAGCGGCTCGCCCGCGGCACTGTGTCGGGGGACGAGACCCGCCAGTTCGACCCCACCGTGCCCGGCGTCCGCCCGCGACTGGGACATCTGCACCCGCTGACGCAGACGGCCGAGGAGCTGAAGGACATCATGGGCCGGTTGGGGTTCACCGTGGCCGACGGGCCGGAGGTGGAGGATCGGTGGCACAACTTTGAGGCCCTGAACATCCCGCCCGATCACCCCGCCCGCGACCCGCTGGACAACTTCTACCTGGCCACTGCCCAGAGGGCCGCCGGGAGGTCGCCGTCGCAGACGCCTCCCACAGCTTCGGCTGAGGAAGGTTGGCTGTTGCGGAGCCAGACTTCCACGGTGCAGATTCGCGTGATGGAGAAGACGCCGCCGCCGGTGCGGGTGATTTCCATCGGCCGCGTCTATCGTCCCGACACGGCCGACGCCACACATTACCCCATGTTCCATCAGATCGAGGGCCTGTTGGTCGACCGCCACGTGACCATGGCCGACCTGAAGAGCATCTTGCGGCTGTTCGCCCGCAGTTTCTTCGAGGACGACGTGCACATCCGCTTCCGGCCGTCGTTCTTCCCGTTCACCGAGCCCAGCGTCGAGGTCGACATGAGCTGGCAGGGCGACTGGATCGAGATTGCCGGGGCGGGAATGGTCGATCCGAACGTGCTGCGGGCGGTGGGCTACGACCCGGAGGAGGTGACCGGTCTGGCCTTCGGCGTGGGCATCGAGCGGATCTGCATGGGCCGGCACGGCATCGACGATATCCGCGAGTTCTACAAGAACGACGTGCGGTTCTTGCAGCAGTTTTGAGAAGGAGTTGTCAGTGATCAGTTTTCAGTTGTCAGTGATCAGTTTTCAGTTGTCAGTCGGCCGCGGGCGGCAACGAATAAACACACCGTCAATCGCCAATCCCTAGCCCCTGACCCCTCGCCCCTAATCCCTCGCCATGATCGTCTCCTGGAACTGGCTGACGCAGTACGTGCCGCTGGGCATGCCGCTGGCGGAATTGGAGCGGCGGCTGATGATGTCGGGGCTGAACCACGAGGGCACCAAGGAGGTCGGCGGCGACCTGGCGATCGAGCTGGAGGTGACCAGCAACCGGCCCGACTGCCTGGGCCACATCGGCGTGGCCCGCGAGGTGGCGGTGCTGTGGGGAAGCCAACTGAAGATCCCGGCCGCCGATCCGCCCGAGGGAGGGACCCCGGTGAGCAAGCTGGTCGGGGTGCGGATCGACTGCCCGGACCTGTGTCCCCGCTACACGGCCCGGTTGGTCCGGGGGGTGCAGATCAGGCCCAGCCCGCGGTGGATGGCCCGGCGGCTGGCGGCGGTGGGCATCGCGGCGATCAACAACGTGGTGGACATCAGCAACTACGTGTTGATGGAGTGCGGCCAGCCGCTGCACACCTTCGACTTTGCCAGACTCACCGGTTCGCAGATTATCGTTCGCCGGCCGCGGCCGGGAGAGACCATCGAGGCGATCGACCACAAGGTCTACCAGTTGGAGCCCGACATGTGCGTGATCGCCGACGCCCAGTATCCGGTGGCCATCGGCGGGGTGATGGGCGGCGCGCAGACGGAGATCTCCGTAGCCACGACCGAGATCCTGATCGAGGCGGCCCAGTTCGCCCCGGTCTCGATCCGCAACACGGCCCGGGCGCTGAACCTGCACAGCGAGTCGTCGTATCGCTTCGAGCGGGGCGTCGATTCGGAGGGCATCGACTGGGCCAGCCGGCGGTGCTGCGAGTTGATCTTGGAACTGGCCGGGGGAGAACTGGCCCAAGGCGTGGTCGACGTCGGCGGGCGGCCGCCGAAGCGCGAGCCGATCGTGCTGCGGTTCTCGCAGCTCAGGCGGGTGCTGGGAATCGGCGTGCCCCCGGCACGGGTCGTTGAGATATTGAGCGCCTTGGGGAACACGCTTTCGGAAGGGGACAGTCCCATTTTCGCTGCGCGAAAATCGCCCGAGCGAGAAGGGGACAGTCCCATTTTCGCTGCGCGAAAATCGGGACAGTCCCCTCACCCCCTCACCCCCTCACCCCCTCACCCCGGCCCTCTCCCAGAGGGAGAGGGAATTGTGGTCGTGCCGCCCAGTTGGCGGCGCGATCTCTCGCGCGAGATCGACCTGGTCGAAGAGGTGGGCCGAATCCACGGCTACGACCAGATTCCCGAGGACGTCGGCGTGCCCATGGTTTCCTCGACCCGCACCCAAGAGGATCGTGTGGTGGCCAAGGTCCGCCAGGTGTTGACCGCTTCGGGGTTCGACGAGGCGATGACCCTCAGCGTGGTCGACCAGGAGACCTACCGGGCGCTGAGCCCGTGGACCGACGCCGAGCCTCTGCGGAGCCTGACGCCGGTGTTACGTGGTGCCGACCGGCTCCGCCTGAGCCTGATCCCCAGCTTGCTGGCCGCCCGGCGGACCAACGAGGCGCTGGCCAATCCCCAGATCGAGTTGTTTGAGATCGCCCGAGTCTACCTGCCGCGGGGCAGTGAACTGCCCAGCGAGGAGCCGATGCTGGGGATCACCAGCGGCCGCGATTACCCGACGGTCAAGGGCGTAGTCGAGGCGGCGGTAGCGGTGCTGCGGCCGACCGCCGCGCTGGAAAGCACCGAGGCCGGCTGCGACCTGTTCGATCCCGACCAATCGTGCCGGTTGCTGCTCGGCGGGGAAGTGCTCGGTTTTGTAGGCGGGCTGCGGCCGGAGGGGCTCAAGCAGTTTGACCTCCGCGGGCCGACCACCGTGGCCGAGGTGAAGCTGTCGCCGCTGGTCAAGGCGGCCAGCCTGATCCCCCGCCACGTCTCCCAGGCGCCCTACCCGGCGGTCACCCGTGACCTGAACCTCGTCGTGGACGAGGCGGTCCGCTGGGCCGACCTGGCCGAGACCGTCCGGGCCAACTGTGGGACGTACTTCGAGACCCTCGAATACCCCGAACCTAAACCTTACCGCGATGTCGAGCGCTTGGGCCGCGACAAGAAAAGCCTCCTGCTGAGGATCGTGCTCCGCTCGAAACAGGGGACGATGACCAGCCAACAGGCCGACGAGATCCGCGCGCAGATCGTCGCCGCCTGCCGGGCAAAGCACGGGGCCGAGCTGCGTGCGTAGCCGGCCGCTTAACGGCAATACCGTTCAATTGGGTGTAGTATCTGGGAGGATCGAGTGGCACCGGCGTCTCGCCGGTGTGACACAAGTGAGCGACTTGCCTTGAGCTGCCTCACACCGGCGAGACGCCGGTGCCACTGCGTTGACGCCAGGTTCGCCTCTAATTGAATGGGATTGCGCTTAGCCGGTCTGCCAGAAACCCAGCATGTGGTCGTAGACGCGGCCGAACTCTTCCAGGGCCGCCTGGTATCGTCGAGTGCCTTCGGGCCGAGGATGGACCGTTCTGGTGGCGGTTCGGCGCTCGCAGGCGGTGGTTGCCGGGTCGCCAATGAGCCCCGCGCCGGCCGCCCCCAGCAGGGCCGCTCCCTTCAGGCCGGCCTCTGGCTCGTCTGAGAGCTCCAGCGGCCTGCCGACCACGTCGGCCTTGATCTGGTTCCAGAGCTGGTTGCGTGTGCCGCCGCCGACGCAGAGGAAGCGATCGACCCGGACCCCCAGGCTGGTGAACAGCCTGGCGTCGCGGCCTAGGCCCAAGGCCACGCCCTCCATGGTTGCCCGCACAAAGTGACCCGCCGTATGGTTAAGCGTGATTCCCAGGAAGCCGCCGCGGGCGAAGGCGTTTTCGCGCCGCCGTTCACCGAGCATGTAGGGATAGAAGATCAGCCCGTCGCTCCCTTCAGGGATTCTGGCGGCCATCTCGATCAACGCCTCATACGAGACTTCCTTCTCTTGCGCGGAGCTGATCAGGTCTCGGCACCACTTCATGCTCAGGCCGCCGCAGTCGAGGATCGTAAACGGGATCCAGCCGTCGACCACGTGGCGGAGGTTCTGCACGGCCGGATGCACCAGCGGCTGCGGGCTGTGCATGGCCAGTAGTGTGCTGGTGCCCGTCACGTCGCAGGCGATCCCTTGCCCTACGACGCCGAAGCCGAGCATGGAGATGGGAAAGTCGCCGCCGCCGGCAACCACCGGCGTGCCGGGCGGAACGCCCGTCAACCCCGACGCCTCCTCCGTGACCGTGCCGATCACCTCGTGCGAGGCGGAGACCGGGGCGAACCGCCCCAGGTCCACGCCGATCAGTTCGGCCATCTGTTGCGAATAGCCGTCCTCCCGCCAGTCCCAGAGGAACGAGCCGGAGGCCTCGCTCGGATCGGTGGCGGCCGTGCCCGTGAGCCTGAAGTTGATGAAGTCCTTGGGCACCAGGAACCAGCGGGCGTGGTCGTAGGCCGCGGGTTGGTTCTGCTTGTACCAAAGGACCTTGGGCCCGGTCCACGAGGGGGCGATCGGGTTGGCCGTCACCGCCGCCAGCTCCGACTCCTCGTGGGACCGGCGGATCTGGTCGCACTGCGGCTGGCACCGCTTGTCGCACCAGAGCTGCACCCACTCGGTGGTCACCTGGCCCCGCTCGTCGACGCCCACCATGCCGTGCATCTGCCCGCAGGCAGAGACGGCGGCGATCGACTCGGCGGCGACGTTCGTCCGGCCGAGCAGGTCGCGGATTGCCCCACAGGTCTCCTCCCACCAGGAGTCGGGCCGCTGCTGGGCCCAGCCGGGCTGGGGGCTGTCGACCTCGTGCTTGATCTGGGCGATGCCCAGGATCTCGCCGTGCGGGTTGACCAGGGCCGCCCGGGTGCTTTGGGTGCCGACGTCCAGGGCGAGGATATTCTTGCTCACTTTGGATAGCCACTTGTTGATAGCCGGCAGGCAACGCCTGCCGGGCCCACCCGGCGGCTGTTAGCCGCCGGCTATTGGCGCAACGCACATGCGTCGTTGACAGCGCACATGCGTCGTTGACAGATTGTCAATACCGCAACAGAGCCTTGATTACGTTGCCCTGTTTCACCTCTTCGAGCACGTCGTGGATCTGCTCGACTGGAAACTCATGGGTGATGAACTCTTCCGCGCGCAGCTTGCCCTGGCGGATCCACTGGCAGAGCGGCTCCTGCGCAGCCCGCTCCCGGGAGCGGGTGGGCCACTGGTGCATGTAGAGGTTGAAGTTGTAGGGCCCCCGGCCCTTCTCGATGGTGATCGTTTCTTGGGCGATCACGCCATAGATGCCGATCGAGCCGCCCAGCTTGATCCAGGGCAGGGCCGTGTTGGCGATGGCCGGATTGCCGACCGCGTCGATCACCGCGTCCAGGGGCCTTTGGCGGGTTTGGGTCAGCTCGGTCACCAGCTCGGGCCAGTCGGGGGCGAAGACGGCGTCGGCCCCCATCGCCAGGGCCTTTTCCCGCTTGTGTGGCAGTGGATCGACCACCGCGATGTAGTCCAAGCCCAACAGCCTGCCGAACTTCACGAAACTCAAGCCCACCGGCCCGGCGCCAAAGACCAGGATATGCTCGTGGGGTTGGAGGTTGAAGTCGCCGAAACCGCCGTAGACCTCCCGCCAGGTGCACAGCATCACGGCGGCCTCAACCGGGATGTCCGCGGCGACGGGCCGCTGGATCTGGTACACCTCGAGCCAGCCGTGCGCGGCGTCGGCCACGCCGTCCGCTAACATGGCGTCGTGGTCGCCCACCAGCGTGTACTGGCAGAATCCGCCCCAGCCGCTGGCGTACTGGGGATCGCCGGGCCGAAGCAGCAGCCCCCCGATAACCCGGTCGCCGAGGCGGAAGCTACGCACCTTCCGGCCGACCGCGTCTACGATGCCCACGGACTCGTGTCCCAACAGCAACGGGTAGTCCTTCACGCCGGGAAAATGCCCGGCAACCAGCTTGCCGTCGGTGGCGTTGCAGAGGCAGGCCACCTCGGTCCTCACTCGCGCCTCGTAATCGGTGGGCTCCGGCCGCGGCACGTCGACCAGTTCGACTCTGCCGGGCCGAGTGACTGCCACTGCTCGCATGTAGGGTCTCCGCTGGCTAAGAGGAAGAGAACGTATCGGGCGACGCGTGTCAAGCGGACGGCTCGGGTGCCTGGGGTCGAGCAAAGCGAGCCCCCAGAGGAACCCGCTGGGGGCGGCCTGCGGCCGACCGCCAGCCACCCCCACATCCACTAGGAGAACTCGCCACACACGCTCATGCGGCCGCGTCGATCGGCCCGCCTGGACGTTCAAGCTGGAACAGCCCGAACAGCTCCTCCTGCGTCAGTCCCCAGTTCCGTGGGGGCTGGCCTCCGGAGAAGATCGCGTTGAACAAGTCGCGCTTCTGCTGCAGGATGCAGTCGATCCGCTGTTCGATCGAATCGCGGACCAGAAAACGGGTGACGGTGACCGGGCCGCAGACGCCGATGCGGTGGACGCGGCCGGTGGCCTGATCCTCGACGGCCGGATTCCACCAGCGATCGAACAGGAACAGGTAGTTGGCGAACTGCAGGTTCAATCCCACCCCGCCCGCTCCGTAGGTCATCAACAACACGTGACTGTGCCGGTCCTCGCGGAACCGGCGGATGACCGCGTCGCGCCGGCCGGGAGGTACCCGGCCGTGGTATTCCAGCGGACCGAAGCCGCGCAGCCGGCCGGCAAGCTGCGTCAGTGTGCCGACCCATTGGCTGAACACAATCGCCTTCCGTCCGCTGCCGGCGATCTCCTCGAGGTCGGCCTGGAGCTGTTCCAGCTTCGCGCTGTCCCCCGTGGCGGGATCGAAGTTGCAGATCTGCTTCAGACGCAGCACCAGCTCAAACACGTGCCGGATCGTGGCCGACGCCCCCATCGCCGTCAGCCGCAACACGCCCTGCTCCTCGGCCAACTGGTAGCTCTCTCGCTGCTGGGGGCTCAAATCCAGCTCGGCGTCGCGGAACAGTCTCGGCGGCAGGTCGTGGAGCACCTGCTCCTTGGTCCGCCGCAGCACGTAGTCGCTTACGGCGCGGCCCATCCGGCGGGGTTTCCAATCGGGTGAAAGGAAACCGGGGGCCAGGAACTCGAAGATCCCCACCAGGTCCTCAGTGCTGTTCTCCACCGGCGTGCCGGTCAATGCCCAGTTCCGCTTCCGCGAAATCGCCCGCGCCACCTGGCTGGTCGTACCGGCGCGGTTCTTGATCCGCTGCGACTCGTCGAGCACCACCAGATCGAAATGCACGCGCGACTCGCCCTGGCCGGAGCACTCTTCCAGAAGCTGGCGGTCGCGGCAGAGCAGTTCGTAGTTGACGATTCGCACCGGCACCTCCGGCAGTTGCCATTCCCAGAGCCGCTTGGCTTGATCGCCCTCGATGACCATCAGCGGAACCTCCGGCGCCCAGGCCCCGAATTCCCGCTGCCAATTGGTCACCAGCGCCTTGGGACAGACGACCAGCGCCGTTTGCACTTCGCCGCGGCGGAGCAACAGCCGGATGGCCGTGATCGCCTGCATGGTCTTCCCCAGGCCCATCTCGTCGGCCAGGATCGCCGCCTGCCGAGGATACAGAAACGCGATCCCCTCCAACTGGAAGGGGAACGGATCGTGGGGAAATGCCAGCGAGCGCTCAGCAAGCAACGATTCCAGCGACGGCTGCAAAAGGTAGTGGAGCCGGTCCTTGAGCTTGATCACGTCGCCCGGCGGCTTGATCCGCGTGCAGCCCGCCGCGGAGCGTGGCACTGGCGTCACGCCAGTGGCACCCCCGCCGCCGACCAACGCGACCAAGGCTTCGCTTCGGCGACCACTCCTGCGGAGCGGTGCCCGGTCGGTGCCCGGCCTCGCGGCGGGCTGGCTCTCGGCGGGCCCGGCAGTCTCCGCCGGCTCGGGAAACGCGAAACTCCGCACTTTCAGCGCCGGCTGCCCGATCGCCACGGAGATCACCCGCGGCGACCGCCCACCCAGCCGCAGGGTATCCACGTCCACCGTCGACCGCCGGAAGAGCGGCCCATTCCAGCGGCTCAGCAGCGCGTCGCTCAGCGACCGGACCGGCTCCGGCCGCACCTCCATGCTCGTGACAGTCGGCGGTGGCGGCGGACGCCAACTGAAACCGGCTTCGGAACCCGTCTGAAAGGTGCGGAGATTCACTCTGGTACCGCCCTTCTCCAAGCCGCCCTCCGCTCGACCCCGCTCAGGCCGCTGCAACTGAAGGTGACCTCACAGCCTGTTGGGCCTCCTCGATGGCTGCGCGGATCCGGCCGAATGGCTCGGCCAGGTCGAACGACTCAGGCAGGCAGGCGAGTCGCTCGACAATCTGCCGGCGGTCCCCGTCGGACTGCTCGGGCACGGCCAGACGATTCCTCCCCACCTGGAAGGTCGTCAAGCCACTGCCGACCACTCCTGCGGAGCGATCCCCTGGACGGTCCGAATAGAGGTGCAGGTGTTCGCCGCCTTGCCCTGGTTTCCCGCCGTCGGTCGCCAGGACCAGGGCCACCGGCAGGCAGACGTGCTCACGGACCGCCAGGACCGCCTCTCGATCGGTGCAGACCAGAGACGCCTCGACGCTCGCCTTCTCCAGCAGCGTGCGGCCGATCTGCTCACCGTAGAGAAACGATTCGAGCGTCGGTCCGTAGAGGATCTGCTGGGCCCGATTCGGCTTGATCGGAGCGGTGCAGTGGAACTCCAAGGGACGCCCGGCCGTGCTGAGCAGCAGGTAGCCACCGAACAGACCGTATTGTGGGTGGTCGACCACGGTCAGGAATCCCAGCGTAATCTTGCGATTCACCGCATGTGTGCCCATTGAACCTATCCGCTTTGCCCATGCACCATATCTTATGCACTCTCGCCAGACTGACAGACACCAACGAAGGCTGCCAGGTGGATCGGGTGGAAACCGCTCTGGACTTTAGCGTCTGATGGGTACACCAGTTGACCATTGGCCGAAGTTCACTCCGCTCGATGGGGGGGGCAGCCCCTATTCGTAGCCTCCTTGTCCCCTGGACCCATGATGCTCACTCCGCTTGCCCGCATTCGCATTGCCGGTCGCCGCACGAGGCAAGGACTTTTCCCGGGCGCCTCGACTTGTGGACCCCTTCATGTCTATACTGGAATGTGGAAAGGGGATACGTCCTATGAGCCAGGGCCAGCCGCGTTCTCGACCTCCGCTTTACAGCCAGATCGACGTTGCCCAAACCGCTTATCCACCCTCGTCGCTTGGAACCGGCGGCCACGGTGTCGAGCAGACCCGCCTGCTCCGCGAGTTGCTAGCCGGGCAGGACCGGCAGAACGATCTGTTGGAGGAGTTGGTCAACATGCTGGGTGCGGCGCAGAAGCAGCGGGCCAGCGAGCTGGGGCACTGGAAGCAGGCCAATCCGCGGCTGGCGCGAAATTGCCGCCTGGCCGCCGAAGCGCTCAGCAGGGTCCAGGCCGAGTTCCTGGAAAGCCTGACCCAGGAGATCGCCGAGAACGTCGAGACGCTGGTCGACGGCGAGTTCATGCTCAATGAATTCGTCGATCGCTTCGGCCCGCGGATGGCCCACCTCAACGGACTGCTTCAGGTCCTTTCTCAGTTGAGTGCCACCCCCAACGAGACCAACACGCCCAACTCGCCGTGACGCCCCAAGATGCCTCCTGGTGGATCCGCTGGTGGATGGTTCTGGAAAGTAGGCGTGATCCTGGGCCTGCTGTGTTGGGCCGGGTGTTCCCCCGCGCATGATTCGGCCGGCCCGCAAGGCCCCTCTCTGCCGGCCAACGTCGCCTCGACCGATAACAGTAGTTCCAAGTCTGAGGAACGGGTGGCTGAGGAACGGGTGGCTGGGGTCGACGGGCACCGACGCGAAGCGTTGGTCGATGAGCCCCCAGCCCCTCGGCTTTCCGGGGGCTCGCTGGTGCTCGACCCCGGCCACCCGCTGCCGCGTGCACCGGCGGAGGAATCGCTTCCTGTTGCCCCGGAGGCCAGCGACAACTGGCCGCTGTTCCGTGGCGATCCCCAGGCCACGGGAGTGGCCACGGCAAGCCTGCCGGAGAAACTCGAATTGCTCTGGACCTTTGCCGTCGACCGCGGGGGATTCCAGTCGACCGCCGCCATCGCCCAAGGCATGGTCTACGCCGGCGGCCTGGACGGTAAGCTCTACGCCGTCGACCTGGCAGGCGGCCATAAGCAGTGGGAGTTTCCCACCGAACTGGGCTTTACCGCCTCGGCCTCCGTCCGCAACGGACTGATCTTCATCGGAGACTCCGACGGCCGCTTCTATTGCATCGACGCCAAGTCGGGCAAGGAGAAATGGCACTTCGACACCGAGGGCGAGATCAACTCCAGCGCCAACTTCTACCAGGACCAGGTGCTCTTCGGCTCGCAAGACGGCAAGCTGTATTGCCTGAAGGCCGACACCGGTCAGAGAGTCTGGCAGTATGAAAGCCAGGACATGATCCAGTGCAGCCCCACCGTGGCCGGCGACCGCGCCTTTGTGGCCGGCTGCGACGCCAGGCTGCACGTGATTGACCTGGCGGGCGGGCGGCCCGCCGGCGAGGTGGACATCGAGGCGCCCACTCTCTGCACACCTGCCGTGCTGGGCAACATGCTGTTCGTGGGCACGACACAAGACACTTTCTTCGGCATCGACTGGCAAGAGCTCAGCGTCGTCTGGAGGTACAAGTCACCCGGGCGGAGCGCCGAGTTCCGCTCCTCGGCCGCCGTCACCTCCGAGCTGGCCATCGTCGGCGGACGCGACCGGCTGGTCCACGCGATCGATCGAAAAACCGGTCAGCGGCGATGGACCTTTCCCACCAAGGGCCAGGTGGACAGCTCGCCGGTGGTGGTGGGTAGCCGGGTCTTCGTCGGCTCGGACGGCGGGCGCCTCTACGCCTTGGACCTGAAGACCGGCCGTCAGCTCTGGATGTTCGAAGGCGGCGGATCGATCCTGGCCTCGCCCGCCGTGGCGGCCGGTCGCTTGGTGATCGGCACCGACGACGGCAACCTGTATTGCTTTGGGGCCAAGCCTGAACCCTCACCCCCAATTCCCGGTTCCTCCCATGACCAAGAAGCTCACGGTAGTCCTCTCCCAGGGGCGGGGTAAGCCCTCGTCGCGCCAGGCACTCGAACGGGATCTCGCCCGCGCTCTCGATGACTGGCCAAACATCGACGTGGCGACGCTGCCCCATCTGTACGACCTGGCGCCGGACGGGCCGGGCATGCAGCACCTGCGGTCCCTTTCCGGCGACCTGATCGTGCTGAGCTGGCTCTACCCCCGCGCCGCCTTCTGGGTGCTCGATGCCAACGGAGTCAAAGGTCGCATGGGCCGCACCTCCTTCTTCCCGGAGGAAGAGCTGGAAACGGCTCCTGAAGAGGTGGTACAACTCCGCAGCGCCTCCCCCCACCGCACCATCTGGTGCCTCGACCTCCGCGAGCACGACCAGCTCGAACCGATGCTTGAGGAGATCGAACGCCTGGCGGCGGAGTCCGCGGGCGAGCCGGTAGTCGTGCTGGCGCAGCACGGGGCGCCGGCGGCCGAAAGACCGCGTTTCGCGGAGAGCACCCGCTACCGCTGGTATCCGGTGATCGACTACAGCCGCTGCGGAAACTGCCTGGAGTGCCTGAATTTCTGTCTGTTCGGCGTCTTCGGGCGGGACGAGTCGGAGCAGATCTTCGTGGAGCAGCCCGACGCCTGCCGCGACGGTTGCCCGGCCTGTAGTCGCGTCTGTCCGTCGCACGCCATCATGTTCCCGCAGCACAACAACCCGGCCATCGCCGGCGATCCCGAGGCCTCGGCCGACGCCTTCCATCTCGACGTGGTGCAACTGCTCGGCATGGCCAGCGCCGCCGAGCTGGCTGTTGCCGAACGCGACCGCGCGCTGGCCGAGAAAGCCAAAGCCGAGAAATCCGCGACGAAGAAACCGGCCCGCAACGACGACCTGGACCAGTTGGTCGACGAGCTGGACGGTATGGATCTATAACCACAAAGCCGCGACCAGCGGTCGCGCCAGGCAACCATAAAGCCGCGACCGCCGGTCGCGCGTTTGGGCGCGGGAACATCGTTAGCCAACGTCGGGCGTAGTGGGCGCGACCGCCGGTCGCGGCTTTGTGACTCTTGGGACGGGAGATTTCCCCATGACGCTTCACCGTTTTCTGCTGGCCGGCATGTTGTGGTTGGCTGGGGCGTGCACAGTAACCGATCTGCGGGCCGAAGACCCCTCGCCGCTGCCCGGAACCGCACCGCTGGAGCTTTCGGGCGACATTGCCTCGCGGCTGGTCGAGGGCGTGGACCGGTTCCTGCTGGCTGAGATCGAAAAGTCCGTCGAGCGCCGCGCTGAGTACTGGAAACACGACACGTCGTCGCCGGAGAAATACGCCGCTTCGATCGAGCCCAACCGGCGGCGGCTGGCACACGTCCTCGGGCTGCGCGACCAGCGCGTCGCACCATCGGCCTTGGAGCTAATCGGCACGACGAAACAGCCGGCGCTGGTCGGCCGGGGAGAGGGCTACGAGGTGTTTGCCGTCCGCTGGCCGGCCTTCGGCGACGTCCACGGCGAGGGCCTGCTGCTGGTGCCGTCGCGGGCGGAATATGCCGCAGACGTGGTGGCGATTCCCGACGCCGACCAGACGCCCGAGATGATCGCCGGATTGACCCCGGGCGTGGCGGCCGAGTCGCAGTTCGCCCGGCGGCTGGCCGAGAGCGGCTGCCGCGTGCTGGTGCCGATGTTGGTCAACCACAAGATCGAGCAGCGCCGCGCGGTGCGGCTCAGCAATCGTGAGTTCCTTTATCGCCCGGCCTTTGAGCTGGGCCGGCACCTGATCGGCTATGAGCTTCAGAAGGTCCTCTCCGGCATTGACTGGTTCAGCCAGCAGACCCGCGGCGGCCCGCCACGAAAGGCCGTGATCGGCTGGGGCGAGGGCGGCATGTTGGCCCTCTACGCCGCCGCCCTCGATCCGCGGATCGAGGTGGCCTGCGTCAGCGGCCACTTCGGCCCGCGAGAGGGCATCTGGCAGGAGCCGATCGACCGCAACGTGTTCGGGCTGTTGCAGCAGTTCGGCGCCGCGGAGCTGGCCGCCATGATTGCGCCGCGGACACTGATCGTCGAGGCGGCCGCGGGGCCGCAGTTCGAGATCCCGCCTGGCACTGGCGGTGCGCCCGGCCGGCTGGTCACGCCCAAGCTGGACGACGTCCGCCGGGAGATCGAGCGGGCCCGGCAGTTGGTGAAGGACCTGCAACCGCCGCCGCGGATCGAGTTGGCCGTCAGCGGCGACGGCACGGGCCAGTTCGGCTCGGCGCCCGCCTTGCAGGCGTTCTTGGAGTCGCTCGAGCCGGGGACCAAGCTGGTGGCATCCGGCAAGGCCCCGCAGCATCTCCGCAACGAGTTCGACCCCGGCCCGCGCCACGACCGGCAGATGCACGAGCTGGACCGCCACAACCAGTGGTTGCTCGAAGAGAGCCCATACGTCCGCGAAGAGTTCTTCAAGAGACTAGACCGCAGCTCGCCGGAGAAGTTCCAACAGACCGTCGAGTGGTATCGGCAATACTTCCGCGACGAGGTCATCGGGCGTTTTCCGTACGACCTGCTGCCACCCAACGTCCGCTCGCGGAAGGCCTACGACCAGCCGAAGTTGACCGGCTACGAAGTGGTGATGGACGTACTGCCCGACGTGATCGCCTACGGCATCCTGCTCATGCCCAAGGACATCAAGCCCGGCGAGCGCCGGGCGGTGGTGGTCTGCCAGCACGGGCTGGAAGGCCGGCCGCAGCACGTCGTCAGCGGCAACCACGCGGCCTATCACGACTTTGCCGCCAAGCTGGCCGAGCGCGGATTGATCACCTTCGCCCCGCAAAACCTCTACATCTTTGGCGACCGCTTCCGCACCCTCCAGCGGAAGGCCAACCCGCTGGGCAAGACGCTCTTCTCGATCATCATGCCGCAACACCGGCAGATCGTCGCTTGGCTGGCCTCGCTGCCCCAGGTCGACCCGCAGCGGATCGCCTTCTACGGCCTCTCCTACGGCGGCAAGACGGCCATGCGGGTGCCGCCGCTGGTCGAGGGCTATTGCCTGTCGATCTGCTCGGCCGACTTCAACGACTGGGTCTGGAAAAACGCCTCCACCCGCGCCCCCTATAGCTACGTCTGGACCGGCGAGTACGAGATCTTCGAGTTCGACCTGGGCAGCACGTTCAACTACGCCGAGATGGCGGCCCTGATCGCCCCGCGGCCGTTCATGGTCGAGCGGGGCCACTTCGACGGCGTGGCCCCGGACGAGCGGGTGGCCTACGAGTTCGCCAAGGTCCGCCACCTCTACCAGGCGCAGCTCGGCATCGGCGACCGCTGCCGCATCGAATGGTTCGTCGGTCCCCACACCATCCACGGCCAGGGTACGTTCGACTTCCTGCACCAGCACCTTCGCTGGCCCAAACCCGGAGGGTAGGATGACCGAGCGGGATGTGGTCCGGAAGCGCTTGCAGGAGCTCTACGATTTCAATCGAGGGGCCCTGTACTCGAACTCCCTCATCCAGGCCCAGGCGGCGTTTGAACACGGGGACTTCGTGAACACCCTGGAGTTGGTGAGGGCCTCCCGCGAGCTTTTTGAGAAACGGCACAAGAAGAAGCTGGATCAGGACCCCCAGAAACCGGACGGCAAGAGAATCGCTTCCCGCAAGGAGAGGCTTGCCCTGGAGGACAAGCAGTCGCGAATCAGGCAGATTTTGGGCATCTTCGACGAGGTCCTAAGCCCGCTGGAGACGATGGCCAAGTTCCAGCGCCTCGGACGCCCGCGGCCTGTGGCCGAATCCGGCCCGCCTTGCGGGACGGAGCCTGGCCCGCAGTCTTCCCGGGGCTTGCAGGCAGACTACGAGGCTGCCCAGACGGCGGCCGCCCGCCACCAGGTCATCTGTCGATACTTCGATCTCGAACCGGTCGCCTCCGATCAAGACATCACTCCGGACACGCTCTACTATGTCCGCGGCAAGGAAAGCCACCTGACCCGAAGCACTCCGGGTGAGCCAGGTGCGGACCCTGTCTCGATGACCGTGGTCCCCTCGGGGCAGGCGATGAAACCCGTCCCAAGGCAGAAGCTGCTGGAGCTGGGAGGGAAGGGACAACTCCTGAAACTCGTGCCGAAAGCCCCGGCCGAGGTAGCCCTCCCGTCAGGTTCCGCGAAGGCTGATGCGGACTCCGCTGCGGACGGTTCGGCCGCCCCAACCGGCGTGCAGAAAAGCTACACCGAGTGCCTGATCGACATGGGCTCATTCACCCAGTTGCTGACCTCGGCCCAGCAGTCGGAGATCGTCCCCAATGCCGATCAGATCGCCCACGTGAGGGACCGCGAGTTCCGCACGCATAGATACCAGGCGGCCTTCGACGCCATCGAGCGTCTCTTCGTGAAATTCAACCTGCTGGCAGCACAACGAGAACAAAAGCTGCGGAGAGAAGAAATCGACTACAAGAGTGGGACGCTGAAGATGTCGCCCAAGCAGTGGCAGCTCAAGAAGCAGCGCGACACGCTGCAAACGCAGAAGATCGAACGCGCCCGCCGGCACTTCACCCGCGTGCTCGACGGGCTGCGGGTCCTCCTGGCGTCCCAGTGAGCAACCGTGCTTTGAAGCGTTTAGCGGGCGGGCTTGCCCGCCGTTCGGTTGCGGCTACGCTGCTCCCCTCTCCCCGCCTGCGGGGAGAGGGGCTGGGGGTGAGGGGTTTTGGGATGGGCCGTGAATCAAAGCCCGCGACACCTCTCCCGTCCGGCTTGTCCGTTCCCCCGCGATATGGCAGAATTGACAACAAGGGGCGACCGCCCGCAGGAGTCCACTCATGCTCAGCCGAGAAACACTCCAACAGTACCGCGACATGACGCCGTCAGAGCGGCTGCGACTGACGCTGGAGATGATCACCGAGAACACTCCCTACCTTCTGCGTGGTACTCCCGAAGAAATCGACAGGCGATTCGGGTCCGGAAAAGGGGACATTACTGGTTTTATCAAGAGAAGTCGAGGCCGAAGACAAGCGACAATCAGTGATGTCCCAATTCTGTACACTCCGATAAGCTTCGCCTCTACCGCCAAGCCGGCAGTCCGCAGGCGTCACCTACCCGGCGCGATCAGTGGCAATTTGCGGCGGGCATACTCCTTCCATCGCACTTCGATCTGCTCCAGCTTCGGCACGCCCGCGTGATTCCACAGACCGTAACGTAACTGCAGCCGCTTGTCCGGCTGGATGGTGAGCGGGGCGTTGAGAGTGAGGCTGGCGCCCATCCAGCCGTCGTTGCGGACATGGAAGGGCGTGGGATGGCCGGGGTTTTGCGGGTGGTCCATCAGCGTGATCCCGCCGCGAAGCTGGCTGGTGACCGGGCCGCTGTAGTCGACCCAGCGGGCCGGCTTGCGAAAGGCCTGCTCCTCGTTGACCTGGCCCTCGGAGTTGAGGATCCGGCCGCCGCCGTCGTTGACGCCGATTGTCTTGGCCATCCGCACGCCGATCAGCCCAAAGGGGGTCTGGCCCAGGGTGACCGGGCCACCGGGCGGGGCTTCGAGTTGGAGGTCGATCAGCATCAGCCAATCGTCGCCGTCGAGTGGCTGCACCTCGCAGCGGCGCCACTCGTTCAGTAGCACCTTGCCCTGGGCATCTTCCCAGGCATTGAGGCTGAGCATCCAGGCCGACCGGTCGCCGTCTTCATACTGCTTGACCCAGCGGTGCACGATTCGCCCCAGGTTCTGGCCGTGGTCGGACCAGAAGTCGACGCCGCCCACGCTGGCATGGGAGATCCAGACCGAGTTGTGGTGGCTGTGGGTGTACGGATCGCGGGGGTGGCCCATTTGCGTGAGCAAGCGGCCGGCCGGTCCGGCGATTGGATACCAGAACGGCCGCCGCAGCGATGGCCCGAAGTGATAGCGGGTCAGCTCGCGGTCGAGGTGGCGAAACGCGGCCTGGTCGTAAGGCAGGGGGATCACCTGCACGTCGGGCACCGGCTTGGCGTCGGGCAGTTCCGCCTCAGCCCCGATCACGCGCGCAGCCGCGCAGAGCGAGAGCACCAGGACGAGGCAACAGGCACAGGCAGGACGATGGCTCATCAGATCGGCTTTTCAAGGGTAAGCGAAGAACGAGTTGCAGAAGGTACTTATCACGCTCCGCGTGATGGGCCCACAGGCGCCGTTTCCTCCGCATGACGGGCCCTCATCACGCGGAGCGTGATGAGTACAACTGGTGAAAACCGGGACGTTGTCCTCCGCTGGCTCCTTTCGGTTCTCCCCGCTCGAACCCGTCAGTTTGCCGGTTCCTTCAGCACCACGAAGGCCGCAAACTCGCCGTCAACCGGCACGCGGATGGCCTGGCCGTCGAAGGTTCCTGACGCCACCGGCTTGCCGAAGAACTCGCGAGGGTTCATCAGCCGATACCGGTCGCCCGCCTTTAGAAACGACTTGGGCAGCACCTCGACGGCCGGCTTCTTCGCCCAGTTGAACACCGCCAGGTTGGCCCGGCTCGGGTCATATCGATTGGGCCGCAATACAATCCGCAGATCCGGGTCTTTCGGCCGCGGGTCGTTCTTGTCCAGCACGAGGTTGCCCTCCTGGACGACCTTCTTGTACTTGTTGATCTGCAATCCGCCGCCCACGATGAGGTTGTCGCGGATTTCGCACTCCTCGTTGTAAGGGGCCGCGTATCCGACCTGCATGTTGACGTTGAAAAGGTAATTCTCCGCCGCGCGGATATTGTGGCTGGGCCGCCCGCCGCCGATCAGAAAGGTGCCCGCGTCGTAGCAGATGTTCCCTTCCACGCGGTAGTTGTCGACGTATGCCTGCGACGACCCGTAGGCGTGCAGCGTGTAGCCGTATCCGCCGGTCATGATGCAGTCGGCGACGGTCTTCACGCCGCTCTGGTTCTGCGTGTAGATGGCGTGGCCGTGGCCGCGGTCGGGGGCCTTCCAGCCATTGTCGTAAATGATGCAGCCGTAGACCTCGCTCTCCGTCGAGCCCTTCCACCAACTGATCCCCTGGGCGTTGTCGTGGATCAGCAGGTTGACGTACTTGCAGCCTTCGCCCGCGTGGACGTTCAGGCCGCCCCAAGGCCGGTTGTAGCTCGCCGGGCTCGACCCCGGATCGTCCACGGTCCGCGACATCGAGAAGTTTTCGGAGACGAGGATCTCCAGGTCCCGGATCCACAGCCAGGTGGAAGGCTCCTGCACCGAGAGTCCGCCGTCGACGGTGACCCGCTGCCCGGGCAGGGTGCGGACCACGATCGGCCGGTCCTTCTGGCCGGCCAGCCGGACGACGAAGCCGGCGCTGCCCAGCTTGCGGTCGGGATGCTTGTAGGTGCCGCCCAGCAGCCAGAGCGTGTCGCCGGGCGCGAGCTTCTGCCGCCCGGAAAGCGCCGACTCGAGGTCCCACGGTGCGTCCTTGGTGCCTTGGCCGTCCGGCTTCCCGCCGGGTGCGGCATACCACTCGGCTGCGTCCGCTGAGACGCCAATTCCCGCCAACATGACAATGCCGGTCATCAGCTTCGATATCTTGCCCATGTGGATTCTCCCATAAAGTGAGCCAATTGTCTTATCACGGCGTCTCCGCCGTCGGTTTCGGCCGTGGGGACTTGGCCGGGGCCGGGCGCGTTTTCTTCTTTGCCGGGCCCTCGGCCTGCCGCGGTCCTTCCGGCACGTTGACCTTCGGCAGCCAGGCGGCCAGCTCCTTCTTCACCTCCGCCAGCTTCGCCTCGCCGGCCAGGTTGGTCCATTCCAGCGGGTCGTTCTCGTGGTCGTAGAGTTCCTCGGTCCCGTCGCTGTAGCGGATCAGCCGCCAGCGCTCCGAGCGGACCGAGTGGTTGCTGCGTCCGTGGGTAGTGATCACCGGCCGGTCCCACGGGCGGGCCGGGTCTTCCAGCAGCGGCTTGAGACTCTTGCCCTCAAGCTGCTCCCCGACCGGCAGCCCGCACAATTCGGCCAGCGTGGGATAGATGTCCAACAGGCTGACGGTCCGGTCGCAGCGGCTGCCCGGCTTGGTCAGCCCGGGCACGACGAACACCAGCGGCACGCGGCCGGCCTCTTCCCAGAGGGTGAACTTCCGCCAGTGCAACTTCTCGCCCAGGTGCCAGCCGTGGTCGGTCCACAAGACGATGATGGTGTTCTCGGCGTAGGGGCTTTTGTCCAGGGCATCCAGCAGCCGGCCGATCTGGCCGTCGGCGTAAGTGATGCTCGCCAGGTAGCCTTGCACGGCCTTCTCCCACTGCTGGTACTTGAGCACCTTGGCATGATCGCCCTGGGGCCGGGCCATCTGCCGGCCGATCGGCGGCACGTCGTCCAGGTCGTCCTCCTTGACCTTGGGCAAGGTGACCTCGGCCAGCGGATACTCGTCGAAGTACTTCTTTGGCACGTACCACGGCAGGTGCGGCCGAAACAGACCCACCGCCAGAAAGAACGGCCGATCGTGCTCCTGGCCGAGGAACTTCACGCCCCAGTCGGTCACCTGCGTGTCGCCCATGGACTGGTCGCCCACCTCGACCGGTCCCCAGTCGAACTGCGCGGTGTTCGGGATGCCGTTGACCGGCCGGAGCTTGGGCACCGGATCGCGGGCTTGGGGGAAATAGACGTGCCAAGACTGCGGGTCGTTCATCCCACCGTGGAAGATCTTCCCGCCGCCCCAGACCTGGTAGCCGTGGGCCATGAAGTGCTGCGGCAGCGTGACCGCGTCGGGCAACTGCACCCGCCAGGGGTTCGGATTGTGGTAGACCCCCGAGGTCGACGGCCGCACGCCGCACAGCAGGCTGGTCCGTGAGGGATTGCAGGCCGGCGCCGCGCAGTACGCCCGGGTGAAAAACGTCCCCCGTCGGGCGAGCCGATCAAGGCTGGGCGTCTTCACACCCGGATAACCGCCCAAGAAGGTGGTCCAATCGTTCAGGTCGTCGACGGCGATGAACAGCACGTTGGGCTTGGCCGTCTTCTTGGCCTGCGCGCCTGGTGCGCCGATCGGGAAACCAGCGGTAACAATCAACGCCGCGGCAATAGAGGATGCAGCAAAACGTGGCATGGAGATGCCTCCGGCGGGTGCGTATTCACAGGCCAAGAAGAACAACGTGCCCGATGGGGTCGCTGTGCAGCATGTTAGCCGCTGAGTGAAGCACGTGCAAGCAAGCCGGCGGAAGACCTTCACCGGGCACGCCGGCTGTCGGCTACTGCCGAGTTCCCTGCCGGGCGATCATCGCCTGCAACGCCCGCCAGCCTTCCAACTGGGCGGTGCTCAGCGTGGGTCTCTTGCGAGGGCGAGGGTCCAGTGGTTCGGACGAACTCGTCCAAACGGGACGCTGCGATCCGGCGCGGTGTTCCACCGCGCGGAGCCAACGGCGGACGCTCCGCGGCAGGTTTACCCGATCGTTGACCACCAGGCCGGTTACGATCTGCTGGTGGTGCCGGCGGCGGATGCTGAGCTTCTTGCGATGGTGAAGCCGGTAGCCCTCCGCCTCGACCACCCGGCGGACAAACCGCTGCATGTAGTGGACCTTCTTCCGGTCGTCTGCGGCCAACGAGATCGTGATGTCGTCGGCGTAGCGGGTGTAGACCGCGCCGAGTTTGGCCGCCATGGCCGCCAGTCGTGCGTCGACCCGGTAGTTGACCAGGTTGCTCAGCCGCGGGCTGGTCGGGGCGCCCTGCGGTAGTCCACCCTCAAAGCAACACCATCGCAGCAGCAGCTTGGCGGCCGGCCGGTTCCAGCCGATCCGCCGGAAGTATCTTCCCACCCGCTTGGTGCTAGTCGACGGGAAGAAGTCCCTGATGTCGAACCGCAGGACGACTGCCTGGCGCCGATGCGCCAGAGCGTTGGCCACGATCGAGCGGCCCCGCTCGAAGCCCATGGCTGCCGGGTGGACCCTCAGCCGCGCAAGCAGCCGCCGCAGAACCAGCCGTTGCAGATCCTTCAGCTCCCGCTCCGGGGCGAGGATCCGCCGCGTGCCGCCGGAGCGTTTGGGGATCGTGAACGGACGATAACGCGGCTGGATGCGGCGAAGCTGCGCCTGGTCGACGTCCAACCGCCGGGCCAACTCGGCCACAGTATGGCCGCTGCCCGGAAACAACCAGTCCAGCAGCCCCATGGTCGCCGTGCTCCTGAAGCGACGATCCAGAGAAGGAGGGTGTCGCCGGCCACGCTCGCCTGGCGACACCCGGCTGCCTTGCGAAACCGCTTAGTATGCGGTTTTTGACGCTGGCGGCGATAACCGCTTACTAAGCGGTCTCGCCACTCTCCAGGAAGTCCAACCGGACCCGGTCGACGAAACATCGACCTGCGCTCGGCAATCGAGCACCCCAAGGCAGTTGACGAGATTATGCCCGATTGGTGGAAGGCCGTCAAGCCTCCCGGGGCACTGTTTTCCGGGAAAAAGGGGACAGGTCCAATTTGTGCGAAGCACCCTTCGGGCCGTTCCGGCAAATTGGACCTGTCCCCTTTTTCCCGGAATCACCGAGGTCGTTTAGAACCTCGTGATCACGTCGAACGCCACCAGGATCTGGTCGTCGCGGTGGCCCACAGGCAGCGAGCGGCCGCCCAGCGGCTTGGCCCAGTCCCAGCGAAGCTCCGGACGGACGGTGACCCACTCCCTGGGCATCCAGTTCAGGCCCAGGCTCAGGGCGAAGTAGTCGGCCCCGGCGTGGGTGTCGACCCGCACGGCGTCTTCGTCGCGGAACCACTCGAAGCGGACGCCGGTCCGCCAGGAGGGGTTGATCGTGTAGTACACGTTCTGGTTGATGCCGAACCAGTCGGCGTCGCCGCCCCCGGCCGCTGCTCCCTCCTCGAAGGCATGGTCGTACTGGATCGCATACTCCAGCCGCTGGGTCAGCCAGTGCTGGGCCACCAGGCTGTAGGCGGTCCGCAGGTTGGTCTTGAGCGGCGGCTCGTCCTGCTCCCGGCCGATGTGGATGGCAAAGGCGATCGCGGTCCGCTCGTCCGGGCTGCTCCAGTTCATCCCGCCCAGAAAGCCAAAATCGTTGTTGTTGTCTTCCCAGTTGTTCCAGCCCCGCGTCATGCCGGCATGGAAGTCCAGAGTGCCCAGCCGCGTCGAGCCGAGAAAGCCGGTATGCGTGATCGGCTCGCCGTACCGCAAGGAGTAGGACTTCGAGTAGAAGAAGTTCTGGGGCGCCGGCACAGTTTCGTATCCGAGGATGCTATAGAAATGGCCCAGCTTCATCGTCAGGCCGTTGCCCCACGGCGCGTAGACCTCCATGTAGGCCTGGGGCATGGCCAGGCCGTAGCGCTGCGAGTTCCACTTGGGCGAGAGGTCCCCTCGGGTCTCCAGTCCTCGCGCGGTCGTGAAGATCTGGTCGGTTCCATAGAGCAGGTCCACGCGACCGCCCACGTCCCATCGCCAATCGTCGTCGCCGACCGCTCTGGCCAGAGACAGATAGAGCTGGTTCAACTGGTAGTCGTTCGAGCGGTCGTTGAAGGCGACCGGGAAGTTGGAGCGATCTGCCGGGCTGTCGGTGTTGATCGTGAGCCCCTGGCTGATCCAGCCGTCCAGCGCGATCCCCCCGAGCCACCCGCTGGACCGGCCGCACTCTCCCCGGCACCTGCCGCACTCGGCGCAGCCGCGGCCCCGTGCACATCTGGCACACTCGGGGCATTGGCAACCGTCCTGACAGTCCTCTTCCCCTTGGTCCTCCCCCGAAGGCTCGCCCAGTGGCGGCTCGACGTACGCTCTGTCGGCCTGGCCCGTTGGCAACCTGCCGGGAGGCGACGTCCCCTGACCGTCGGCGGGCGTGGGGGTCCGAGGTGCCGGGAGTTCGCCCGGAGGTATCGGCATGGGCTCCTCGTGGAACGGGCTGGCCTCTTGGAGCGACGTCTGCCTGACCTGCTCCTCGAAATCGCCCGCGAAGGCGGTTCCCGCCTGTGGGCCCCAGTCCTCGGACGGCAAGTTCTCGTCGTCTGACGTGCCCGGAGACGGCGTATCCTCGTCGTTGACCGGCAGTTGCACCTGCGTCGGCTCGTCGGCCGCCTGGTCCTGGTCGGCCGGCGCGGATGGTGTGGCAGTGAGGATCCACAGGGCCAGAATGCTGCTGGGGGCGAACATTGGGGCCTCCTTGCTGAATGCTGAGTGCTGAATGCTGAATGTGACCATGTTCCTTATCTAACCTATTTTCGGCAACCTGATTCTGGGACTCTTTGCTTTTCGGGCAAATCTTTTCGATTGTCGGCATCATGCCGGATTTGACGATTCGAGGGCCTGGTGAGGGAATCCCGGCCGGCAAACCGGCAAAGCCGCCCCAATTGCCCTTGCCTACCTCACCTACTGCCGCGTAGAGTCACCGCCAAGTACCGGCCGGCAGGCCAAGGCAGTAAAAATGGATGAGCCAGGGTACAACGTGCTCCACGCCAGCGGGGGCGTAGCCTATGGCACCCTCGATCTGCCCCAGGCCGAGCTGAGACACCTGCTCGACGCCCCCGACGTATTGCTGTGGCGCAACCTCCATCGCCCGGTCAAGATCGCGCGGAACAGCGTGATGGTCGAGGCGGAACTGCCCCTATTAAATGGGGAGCGGCACGTAGCCTACAAGCAGTATCGCCCTCGCAACTGCTGGAAGTCCCTGTTGGGCCTCTTCCGCCGCAGCCGTGCCCAGGCCGCTTGGCATCTGGGATGTCGTTTGCTTGCCTGTGGGATACCGACCCCCCGGCCGCTGGCAATGTGCCGACCCCGTGGGCCTTGGCTTCACCAAACGAGCTACCTTGCCACCGCGTGGATCGAGGCTGCCGAGAATCTGCACCTCTACGGCTGGCGACTGGCCGCCCGCCCCAGCGGCCAGCGGTTGCGGTCGGCTGCCCGGTGCGCAGAAAGTCTAGGACGCCTGGTGGGTCGCATGCACGCGTTGCAGATCGCCCACCGGGACCTGAAAGGGGCCAACCTGTTGGTCGCCGAGCGGGGCGATGGGGTCGCCACTTACCTGATCGACCTCGACGGCGTCCGCTTCTGCCGACACCTCAGCTCCAGCCGACGCGCGGCCAACCTGGCCCGCCTGGCAGCCGGCATCGTGGCCCATCCCTGGGTCACGCGGACCCTCTGCCGCCGATTTCTTCGCGCCTACCTCGAGCAACTCCCCCCGGGAGCGGTCGCCTGGAAGGCCCTCTGGCGCGACGTGGCCGCCCGAGGCCGCCGTATCGTGCAGCGGAAACGCCGCAGCGGCGAACAGGTGCTATGAGAAGTGGGGCCGGATCCCCTACAGCGAACCCCGACAGGGTCTCTCCTGTTACCACGGCTTTCCCAGCCCTGCGACCGACGTCCACTGCTCGGAGGATCTCCCCGAGGCCGTTCAGTACTGTGATCGAGACCCGAAGCCCCGCAGGCAGAAGAAGCCCACGACGATCACGCCAACCAGCACCAGCACCCACTCCTGCGTGCCCATCGAGTTGACCACTCGCATGACTTCCCGCCAGAGATGGCCCACGGTCGGCTCCTGATGTCCAGGTGTGCAGTTCGCCCGCTCTTCCCTCAACTCAAGCCTAGGTCATGGAAGGCCGCCGGCCAGCCCCCGCCGCAAGGCCTGGCAGAAGGTACTCCGTTTAGTGGGATTGACACGGCAGGCAAGATCACCAGCCGCACGAGTCCCGAGTAGCTCAGGTGTCTGGTTCAACGGTCTTGCAGGCCCGTCAAGAAGGGCTATAATTCCTTTTCTGAAGGGCTCGGGGGCGTAGCTCAATTGGTTAGAGTATCGGACTGTCGATCCGGTGGTTGCGGGTTCGAGTCCCGTCGCCCTCGCTGACGAAGCCCATTGACAGCATGTCAACGGGTTCTTTCTTTTGACGGGGTAAGCACTTAGGGCGACGGCATCAGCAGCGACCAGACCGTCTGGGCCAATGCCACGGTGACCCTTGTTGACGGGCAACAAATCCGGCTGGGCGATCTGCCGATCAAGGATCCGCTCTGCTGGGAGCGATCCGCCGCCACGCCGCCGTTCTCGTTCTCCTACGGCGACCGGCACTCCGACGAGTTCCTGGCGACGTGGAAGTTCCGCGAAGAGCGGGACACGTCGCAGCCGGGCCGAACCTCGCGCGTGCGGACGTATACCGATCCGCAGACGGGCCTGGTCGTCCGATCCACGGTCGTCGAGTATGCCGATTTCCCGACCGTGGAGTGGACGCTCTCCTTCAAGAACTTCGGAGACCACGACACCCCGATCCTGGCCGGCATCCTTCCTCTGGATACGCGATTCGAGCGCGGCGAGGAAGTCCGCAGTCCGCTGGTCGTGTTGCAGTTCTATCGAGGCGATTGGACCGGCGCGCAGAACGTCTGGCGGTCGTGGATGCTGGAGCACAACGTGCCGCGCCGAAACGGCAAGACCCTCCAGCCGTTCATGTTTGTCTGCAACGGCGGCTACTATCCCGGGCTGATGACCGCCGCCGCCGCGGAGCTGCAATTCCTTCGCCGCTACTTCGTCATCCGCGACAAACCGGGCGCCGCTGTGTTCACCTACCGCCGGAAGAAGTGATATACTAATCGGATCGCGGTGTTCGAACAGCGAGGGCCCAAGTAGGGAGGCGGTCAGCTATGTCTCGCGAGCGCAACGTCGATCTGGGCCGGCCACGTATCCTCCCCGCCGTGCTGGGGTTGCTCCTGCTAAGTCGCGCCGCGCCGGCCGGCACATGCCTCGCCGCCGCCGAAGAGAAGGAACTCTTCGCCTGCACGTTCCCGGATGGCGCGCTCGCCAAACCGTGGAAGACAATCGGCGGCACGTGGCAAGTCGAGCAGGGTGTTCTCAAGCAGTTGGACGCGGGGCTGGACGACCCGAGCAAAGCGGTCCTCGTCCTCGGCGACGCCGAGGAGATGTCCTGCGGAATCGTTGTGACCGCCAAGCTTCGCCTTGACACGTGGAAGGGCGACGATCAGGCACGCGCCGGCGTCGGCTTGTGTTGCGATCCCGAGAGCGGCTACGGGCTGAATCTCGCCTTCAATCGCGGACGGCTTCAGTTCGTCCACGACTACGTCACTTGGGCCCCCGGCTGCACCTTCTCCGTCAAGACCGGCACGTGGTATTGGATGAAGCTCTGCAAGACCCCGGGCGCGCTGAGGGGAAAGGCCTGGCGCAACGGCGAGCCCGAGCCGCCAGACTGGATGGTCTCGTGGAGCGGCTTCGACGAGTCGCTCACGGGCCATCCGGCCCTGCTCGGCTCGTCGGGCGGTCCGGGGGCGGACGGATCGACGGTCTCCTTCGCCGAGTGCCGCGTGGTGCGCATCGGCCCGGGCCCGGCGGCGTATTACACCAGGAAGTCAACCTGGCAGGAAACGATGGGCGTCAGTCTCGAGGCACTCGCCCGGCAGGATACCGCGACGGCCGGTCCGAGCGGCCAGGCCGTAATCGCGCGGCGGGAGGCCCTTTGGCGACGGGTCGGGCGAGACTTCCCGGATGCGCAGTCGCGGCGGCAAATTGCCTGGGAGCGGCAGGACGACATCTGGCCGCAGGGCGGGCCGCCGGCGGCAGCCGCCGCGCTGGCCGAGCGCTATGCCGGCGCCACGCGGGCCGGCTTGGCCGGACGGGTTCGCGAGCTCGCCAAGAACGTAAGAAACGCCGCCGACCTCGAAGCTCTGCGCAGGTTGTACTACCGCTCCCGGGAGATCGACGACACGCTCGCCCAATGGAACGACGCGAAGATCCAGTCGCTCCGCCTGGCGGTGCAGGACTTGATAGGGACGTGTGGCTCGCGATACGCGCGGGGGCCGGAGTATCTCCGGCGTCTCGCGGAATTGCAGGCAACGATCGCGGCGTCGCGAGCAGACGCCGGCCAGTCAGCCAACCTCGAGCGGTGGTACGGGGCAGTCCAGCAGTTCGAGGAGCTGCGCGCTGAGGCGCTTCTGGCCAACCCGCTCTTGGATTTCGACCGGCTATTGCTGGTGAAGCGCGCTGATGCGGGGCAGAAGACGCCGCAGCCGCGGGTCCGCGGCGAAGCGGGCAATTTCGTCGGCAACGACGCCATCGGCTTTCTCAACGGCCTGCCGATCAATTTCCAGGGCAACGGCTACCTCCGCGAGATCACCATGGACAACGAGATCGCGGTGCTCTCGCCCGTCCGCCCCGGCGCACGGCTCACGACGCTCTTCCGCCCCGAGAAGCCCGTCTACGTCGGCGACCTGAAGCTCCACTTCGACGCGGACCGGCTGCTGTTCTCTTCCGTCGGCAGTCACGGGCGTTGGCAGATCTTCGAGATCGGCGCGGACGGTAAGAACCTCCGCCAGGTGACGCGCGGCGAGGAGAACGACGTCGACAACTACGACTCCTGCTACCTCCCCGACGGTCGCATCCTCTTTGCCTCTTCCGCCTGTTTTCAGTCGGTGCCGTGCGAGCGGCGGTGCGACGAGGTGGCCAACTTCTGCGTGATGAACGCCGACGGCTCGGCTGTCCGCCGCCTGTGCTTCGACCAGGACCACAATTTCTATCCCTCGGTGATGGTTGATGGCCGCATCCTCTACACGCGCTGGGAGTACACGGACATCGCCCACGCCTTCACCGGACGCCTGATGACCATGAGCCCCGACGGCACGGGGCAAAGGGCCCACTACGGCAGCGGCGGCTTCTGGCCCAACCGCATCTTCTACGCCCGTCCCATCCCCGACCACCCCACTGAATTCGTGGCCGTCATCACCGGGCATCACGGGACCGCGCGGGCGGGCGAGCTCGTGCTCTTCGACGTGGCCAAGGGCCGGCGCCAGGCCGAGGGGGTCGTGCAGCGCATCCCGGGACGAGGCAAGACCGTCGAAGCGAAGATGGTCGACAACCTGGTCGATGCTTCCTGGCCGAAGTTTCTTCACCCTTATCCGCTGAGCGACAGGTACTTCCTCGTCTCCTGCCAGCCGACCAGCCAGTCGCGATGGGGCATCTACCTGGTCGACGTGTTCGACAACATACTCCTACTCTGCGAGGAAGACGGCTGCGTGCTGTTCGAGCCCGTCCCCGTACGGAAAACGCCGCGTCCGCCGGTCGTTCCCGACCGAGTCGATCTCGCCAGCCGGGAAGCGACCGTCTACTTGAGCGACATCTACGTCGGCAGCGGCCTGCGAGGCGTCCCGCGCGGTACGGTCAAGAAGCTCCGCCTATTCACCTACCACTTCAACTACTACGGCACCTCGGGCATTGAGGACTACGTGGGCATGGACGGGCCGTGGGACGTGCGGCGCGTGCTGGGCACCGTGCCCGTGGCCCCCGACGGCTCGAGCTTCTTCACGGTCCCGGCCAACACGCCCATCGCCGTGCAGCCGCTCGATGCCGAGGGCAAGGCCGTTCAACTGATGCGGAGCTGGTTCACCGCCATGCCCGGCGAGGCCGTCACGTGCGTCGGCTGCCACGAAGACGCCAACCGCACCCCGCCGCAACTCTCCGCCGCCCGTGGCACTGGCGTCTCGCCAGTGGCACCCCTTGCGCCGTCGCAGATCACGCCGTGGCGCGGCCCGGTGCGCGGGTTCAGTTGGGACCGCGAAGTGCAGCCGGCCCTGGACAAGTACTGCGTGGCCTGCCACAACGGCCAGCCGCAGCCCGCCGGCACGGTCCTCCCGGATCTCAGGCGCGCGGAGCCGAAAAGCATGCCGCTCTCGCCCTTTCCTTTTCCCCCGTCGTTCTATGAATTGCGGCGGTTCGTGCGAAGTCCCGGGCTGGAAGGCCCGAGCGTGATCCCCGTGGCCGATTACCATGCCGACACCAGCCCGCTGGTGCAGATGCTCCGCAAAGGGCATCACAATGTGCGCCTCGATGAGGAGGCGTGGGACCGCCTGGTGACTTGGATCGACCTGAACGCTCCGGCCTATGGCACGTGGCTGGAGATCCCCACGGTCCGCAACCGGGCGCAGTACGTGCAGCAGCCGCCGGAGTTCTTCTCCAGTTGGCTGCGGCCGTCGCCGGTCAACGAGATCGAGCACTTCCGCCAGCGGCGCAGGGAGTTGCTCAGGCGTTATGCTGGACTTGAAGAGGATCCGGAAGCGATTCCGCCCGCGCCGGCCGAAACCGCCGTCCCGGTGATGCCACCGCCCGAGGAACCTCCGGCAAACGTCCCTGCGCCGGCCGACCAACCCTCGGTCGGTGCCCGGCCCTTCGACGCCCACGAGGCCCAGCGACGCCAGGCCGGCGCCGGAACCCCGACCGCGATGCAAATCGGCCTCGGCGGCGGCGTCACGATGGAGTTCGTGCGGATCCCGGCGGGGGAATTCATCCTGGGGGACCCGGCGGGCTATCCGGACGATCGCCCGCGGGGAACCGTGAAGATCTCCCGGCCGTTCTGGATGGGTAAGTACGAAGTGACCAACGAGCAGTTTGCCCTCTTCGACCCGGCGCACGACAGCGGGTCCGAGCCCATGTTGTGGTTGAAGTGGCACCCGGGCCATTTCGCCCCGCTGAACCAGCCGCGCCAGCCCGTCTGCCGCATCTCTTGGCAGGAGGCCATCGCCTTCTGCCGTTGGCTGTCGCAGAAGGCCGGCAGGGAGTTCAAGCTGCCCGATGAAGCGCAATGGGAGTGGGCCTGCCGGGCGGGTACCGACACGCCGTGGAGCTTCGGCGCTCGTGCCGCGGACTGCCCCCCCTTCGCAAACCTGGCTGATGATTCGCTCTTGGACCTCGGCCGCCTGGCCGCGATGGAGAAGGTAAGGCCGTTCTTTGCCGTGGATTCGGTCAACGACAAGCAGGCCGTTTCCGCCCCCGTGGGATCGTACCGGGCCAATCCCTGGGGCCTCTACGACATGCACGGCAACGTGGCCGAGTGGACCGCGAGTGCCTATCTGCCGTATCCCTTCCGACCCGACGATCCGTGCCACGGGGCGGCCGACAGCCGCAAGGTGGCCCGCGGCGGCTCCTGGTACCAGCGTGCCGACTTGGCCCATTCGGCGTGCCGCACGAGCTACTGGCCTTACCAGCGCGTCTTCAACGTCGGCTTCCGCGTGGTTTGCGAAGCCAAGTAGTCGGGGAGGAAAAAGGGGACAGGTCCAATTTGTGCGAAGCACCCTTCGGGCCGTTCCGGCAAATTGGACCCGTCCCCTTTTTACCGGAATCACGCAAGGCTATTTAGTTTCTGTTGCGGAAGGTCTCGCCGCGGCGTATTTCCCGTTTAGCCGCCGCGGCCACGCGGCGGAAAAGCAAGCCAAATCGCCCACATATCGAGCGCCGCGTGGCCGCGGCGGCTAAACGCACTTGTGGACAACCACTTTCCGCAACAGGAACTATTTAGCCGGTCATGTCGTTGAAAGGTCCGTTCAAACAACCCCGCCTCCGCCAGGGTCGTGTGAATGATTGGCTGGGTTCCTCCTGTTCCTGTACAGTGACGGATCCACTGCTCTTGCCATGCTTTCCACATCCAGCTTGCCGTCGAGGAACTCACTTACGCGTTCCGCTTCCCTTTCCGGCTTTTCGACCAGCTCGTTGTAGCTGACCCGGAGGACCTCAATGTGTCGTTGTCGCCGAAGCCACTCGTGCAACCTTTCAAGGTGCAGTGTATAGGACCGTTTCATCTCGTCACGAGGCACCGCATCACGGTCTAATCGGTTGAGCATTGTCTGCTGCGAAAGCAGCAGCTCCTCCAGATCTCGTTCCATGAAGATGATTCGGTATCTCTCATTTGGAGGAAGGTCGTACAAGAGTTGCGACACCATCTTGACGGCCCTTCCACGCGTTTCTGCCAGCCAGGAGACGTCCTGCTTGATTTTCTTCACTTTCTCGAATTCATAGTATCCGTGGGGATTGTCCAGATCGGCAGTTCTGATGTCGTCCTTCACAACGGCCACACCGCCGTTTTCCAGCATTTGCATCATCAGGGAGGTGCCTGAGCGAGGCAGACCGGAAACGATAATGATTTGGCAGTCCATCGGCAACTCCTGTCTTCTCCGCAAGAAGCGGCAGGTTCAGATACTGACGTTCAGCAAGGGGCGAAAACACCAAGCGGCGACCATGGACATCGCAAACCAGTAGACCACCCACCAGTCGCTGCCGCTCGTCCAGGACACGCGATCGGCGTAGTCAATCTCAATCGACTCGACGGGGGAACCGGGCCGAAAGGGCCGCTCCCCAGGGTGAAGGAGAGCATCTGACCAGCTCCAACCCGGCCGCTTGGCGCTGAGGCGCATGAACCCGTCGCCGATCGCCAGTTCTTTGGCGATTTGCTGTTCGTCCACTCGAAACAGAACGCGATGGTAACCGTTCTTGCGGGCCTTGACGTTCCAGCAAATCTCGCGCTTGCTGAGCACTCTGACCGGCCCGATCGTAACCTCGGCGGCCGACGTGGGCTGAAGCCTGACGTCGGGCCAGGAAGACTGGGCATTGCCGCCCAGCTTCAAGGTCACGACAGCCTCTTCTCCGACTTGCAGTGGACGCGACTGGTACCACAAGGCGAGTTGTCCCAGGAGCAGAGACACGGGCACGATCATGACCAGCATCGGTACGACGGCAAGAACCATCAAACGAGAGGCTCCCACGAGGATTCGCCCCTGTGCCCGAAAGGTCACCGACGTGCTGTCCTTGAACAGTTTCAACGCCAGCAGATGGGCCTTGATGTCGTCCCTAACCCGTCTGATCGCCCGTTGGTTGGACGTGTACTTGAAGACGACCAGCAGCAGTACCCCAGTCGCTGCCGAGACGATCGTGGCGGACAACCATCCCGGCAACCACTCGACAGGGGCCAGCAGGAACCTGCCCAGGACGTTTGCCGGGAGGTTGAGCCAGGCTACGATCTGTGTGAGACCATCCATCACTCGAGGTATCCCAAGCCGCGAAGCTGGTCGGCAACCTGCTCTTCGGCTTCCTCGGCTTCGTGTTTTTGCAGCTCATTCTCGATGCTGTGGGCAACAAACTCCTCGACACTACTGTAGCCGGCAGCCTCCGCCGCACGCTTCGCCCGATCCAGCAGGCTGCTGTCGATCTTGATCTTGGTCATTTGTTCGTTCTCCGTTTTGCAGATGGCACGCCTATCCGGAAAAGACGCTCCTGCCTTCCATCGACGACGGCACCGGCAACCCGAACTCGGTCAGGATCGACGGGGCCAGATCGACCAGCGAGGGGGCCTTGGCGCGAATGGGTTGGTTGCTCAGCAACACGCCGGGCACCTCCGAGACGTCGGCGCAGTGGTCCGCACTCCAGGTGGAGTCGTTATCCAGAAGGATCTCATTGGTCAGATCCCCCAGACACGTGGCCCACGACGCCCGGTAGCCGCGGCAGTAGCCGACGACGAGATCCGGCGCCAGGGCGGTGGCGCTGCCCGAGTAGGCTTTGTCGGTGCGGTGGACGTGGCGGATCACCCGTTGTCCGTTGAAGTCCCGGATTGATTCGAGCCTGCTGGCCAATTCCTGCAAAAGCGCTTCCTGCTGGTCGCCGGGTTCAATGATGCCGTGGCGCTCGCGCCCCTTCAGGTTCAAGTACAGCCCGTTGATCCCCAGCCCATAGGCCGCCGTCCGCGACCAGTCGACGTCGTGCAGGATCGACGTGCAATCGGGCGGGTTGAGATACCCGTAGTAGCGCAAGCAGGAATTGAGGTTGAACTGTCTGCCGAAGTTGGCGAAGCCGTGGTCGCTCATCACGATGACGGTGGCCCGATAACCGTAGCGGGCCAGAACGTCGCCGACCACGGCGTCGAGCCTCTGGTAGAGTCGTCCGATGTGTGCGAAGTACCTCTGGGCATCCACGGCGGATCTGGTCGGATGTTTTTCGTCTGAGTCCCACCAGAGCATGTGAGATTGGAGATCGGTGCTCGAGAAATAGAAGAACAGCAGGCCGTCGTCGTAATCTGCCAGCGCGTAGTCGAGCAGCGCGAGCCGCTCTTGGAGGACCATTTCCGCTTGCCTGACGAACTCGTCGTCGGAAAACACGTGGTTCGACAGGGCCTTGTGGTCTTCCTGGAAGCCCGTGGTGTAGAACAGCCCCAGACGACTCGATACGTCCTGGACAGACTCCGCCGGCTCGGCCATCCTCACGGCGGGGGCAGACGGGTCGATGTTCACTGGGGTGACGTAGAGCCTGAAGTTGGGTGCGACTTCTTGCAGATAAAAGCGGCAGATCCCACTGACGTTCTTGTTCGGCACGAAGGCGGGCGTGGTCAACTCGAAGTTGAGCTTGATCCACCGACTCCACTGACCTGCGCTAAGCAGGATCTTCCGCTCTTGGATCTCGATCACCGCCGCATTCGCCTTGCGGTCGCGATGCACGAGGAACTCGACGCAGGCCGGGCGGGGCTCCTTGAGGAAACCGTTCTCCGGCCCCACGATCTGGGCCTTGGCCGTCTCTTGCTCGAACGATAGCCCGGATCGCTTCCCACCGCCTTCGTCCACGGTTTCCCGAGGGCCGTCCTCGGCAAAGTGCTGGTACGTGCCGTAGGTTCCCAGCATGTCCGGTGTACCCATCCCGGCGATGCACCGGTGATTGCCGTACTGGGAGGGGCTCGGCGGGTAGTTGGACGGCAGATCGTAGAACGTCGAGGGTATTCCCGCTGCGTCGAGATAGTCCCAGAACGGCACTCCCTGGCGCCGCAGCACCGTGGTGGGCGGTTGGTGGCTGAACGGCCAGAAGTCGAGCTGGAGCCTGTAGTCTCCCACCTCCCAACCCCCTTGGCCGGGGAGCGTTTCCGCGGCGGAAAAGAAGGGGGCGCACTGCTGGTGCGGATGTCGATGAATGAAGTCGAAGATGCCGTGGGAGCCCGGCCCGGCGCCGTTGATGAAGTTGGCCCAGGCGACGGGGCTCTGCGGCGGAATGCTGGTACCCAGCCGGCGGAACCCCCCGCCCGCGCGAAGCTTGGCAAGGTTCGGTAGCAAACCGGCACCGATCATTCGTTCCAACAATCCGGGGTCCATCCCGTCGAAGCCGATCACAATGACTCTCTCTCCGCCGCGGGTCGAGACGCGCCCTCCACGGCCCAGCCAAAGTGCGCCGCCGCCGACCGCTGCGGCACCGGCGGCCGCCGCGACGGCTGAACGCTTCAGCCACGCCCTCCGATTGATTCGTCTTGCCGAGGATCTGGCCATGATACGGCCTATCGTGAAGTACTGCTATCTTGTTGCTGTTGCGGAAAGTCCCGCCGCGGCGCATATCCCGTTTAGCCGCCGCGGCCACGCGGCGGAAAAGAAGGGAAAACGCGAGACTTTAGCATCATTATTGGGTTTTGATGATGACTCACACGGGTATTTGTGCTAGGTTTTCGGCCTGGAAAGCGGGGCCACGGAGGGCTTTGCCATGCCGGGACCAGGCGAATACGTGTCCGAT
>Ga0315291_10001103_pt1 | contig 36143 bp, 36 predicted proteins | sample YL17G12_20_MG_FD_203070 | JGI IMG/M metagenome (GOLD analysis project Ga0315291, IMG submission 203070) | Sediment microbial communities from Yellowstone Lake, YNP, Wyoming, USA - YL17G12_20 | ecosystem: Environmental > Aquatic > Freshwater > Lake > Sediment | place: USA: Wyoming | collected...
CGCCCATCACGATGTATTTCATTCCTGCCTCTATCGCCATCCATTCATGTCTGCGGAAAACGACAAGAGCGTATGAGGGGATGGACATCAGCTCGAAGAACAGATACAAGACAAGGAAATCGGTGGCCAGGCCTATTCCGACAATCCCAGCAACCATGAGAAGGAGAAGCGGATAGTAGTATTCCTGCCCCTTGTCATGTTCCATATAAATAACTGAGTAGAGACAGACAATGGTCCCAAGGCTCAGTGCGATTAGGGCAAGGAAGACCGATAATGCGTCCATGCGTAAGAGCGTATCTCCGATGTAGAAACTGAGCGATCCATTGTCCCAGATTTGCATCGCAAGAAGTATCTGAAGGATTAACGCAATACTGAAGAACAAAAGCGCTGTTGCTGCAGCAAGATATTTTTTCTGATAGACCTGTTCAGCGCGCCCCATTGCATACGCAAGGAATGATCCGCTGAAGAGAAACACTAAGGGGAGAAATGGGTTGAACACGTTACATTCCTCCTATGAAAAAGAGAATGATGAGTAACAGGAGGAATCCCAGAGCTATCCCAGCAATATTGTAGTTGAGATCACCGGTGTGGGTTTTTCTGAATCTGGCGGCAAACCCACGAAGACACTGAATGATCCATCCATAGAATGTATCAAATCCATACCCTTGTCGTGCTACAATCACGGTGCGGTTGCCAACCTTGTTTGCTGCATAACGTTTCCGTATCATGAACAATCCAACACCGATGATAAACGCTGCAAGAGAAATCCAGACCACTGGTGTTTGGAACGTCTCAATGATAAAGGAGCTCAACGTGAGTCCATGTTCAGATAAGTCAAAAGATGTATACGCCCTGGTAAGGAACCCGATTCCCATCCAAGACACTATCGTACCAATGGCGAGCAGGAGTAAAGGAACTGCCATCTGCCATGGTGCTTCATGCGTGGTGGTATTCCGTCGGCTTTCACCCCAAAAGACCAGGTTTACAATCCGGATAGTATAGGCAGCAGTAAGAATGGCTGTAATGACCATGAAGAGTAGCGGGATGTAATTTCCTGTCTCCCAGGCTGTCGCAAGAATCATATCCTTACTCCAGAATCCACTCAAGGGAATCAGCCCAGCAAGGGAGAGACCGCCGATGAGCATGGCGATGTAGGTGAGTTTCATTTCTTTTTTCAGGCCACCCATCTGATACATATTTCGCGTTCCAACTGAATGGATTACTGCACCAGCTCCAAGGAAAAGCAATGCTTTGAAGATCGCGTGGCTCATCAGATGAAATGTTGCTGCGGTAAACCCGGAAATAAGGCCAAGACCGAAAATCATGTACCCGAGTTGACTGACTGTCGAATATGCGAGCACCCGTTTTAAATCATGTTCAACAAGTGCCATGGTTGCCGCAAGGAACGCGGTGATACCACCAACCACCATAAGTGCTGTCATCCACCCTGGGACTTCTGAGAATAAGGGGAGCGAACGCGCGAGAAGATACACCCCTGCGTTGACCATGGTTGCCGCATGGATGAGAGCGCTGATTGTCGTTGGCGCTTCCATCGCATCCGGAAGCCAGACGTGTAACGGCACCTGAGCTGATTTCCCCATTGCACCAAGCAAGAAACAGAACCCAGCGATTGCAAGAGTCCCTGTTGGTATCGCAGAGACATTCTGGATCAGATAATGGATACTGAGTGATTGCCAGAAATCAATCCCAAGTGCGGTCATTGCGCCTGATGCGAGAACAAAAATCCCGATAAGAAATCCAATATCACCGACACGTGTTGTGACCAATGCTTTGATGCCGGCTTTCGCTGCCTTTGGATCCTTTGTGTAAAAACCAATTAACGCATAGGAACATAGTCCGACTGCCTCCCAGAAGAAATACAGGACGAGTAAATTATCCACGAAAACAAGCCCGATCATGGATCCGATAAAAAGCAGCACGAGAGCATAATATCTGGTTAATCCTTCTTGACCAGCCATATATTTCACGGAATACAACAGGACAAGAGAACCAATGCCCCCTGCGACCGCTGCCATCATGACTGACAAAGGATCAATATAGACAGAGAACACCAAGCCAATAGAGGGTGCCCAATTGAATGTGTAAGCAAGTCCTTGAGTTCTACCCACCCATACCTCAGGAAGAAGAAGCAGGACGGATCCTGCGGTAACAAAACCAATGATGACTGCAAAAGCAGTTCGTATGGATTTCCCTAGTCGAGCGATTACAGGCACAAGTGCTGTACCAACGAACGGGAATACGAGAGAAAGCCAGACGAGCAGTTCATTTTCAAACAGCATTTTTTTCTTACCCCCAGAGCCGTTTCAATGCTTCGAAATCAAGGCTTCCTGTGTGTTTGTAGACGTTCACCGCCATGGATAATAAAACCGCTGCGACGATCGCATCAATGACAATGATAAGGACAACTGCGACTTGTGCTGTCGCACCACCAGCGACCAGGAAACTCAGCGAGCCACCTTTCACCATGATACTGATGCCGATCGCGCTTTTGATGATGCTTTTTTTTGTAAGGATGCAATAGAGGCCAAGGAAGAGGATTGCACCTGCGAATATAAGATACAGTTCTACTCCCATCGCCAGCCCCCTCCAAGTAACACTAAAATACCTGTACCCCCTGCGAAGATAATAAAAGATACAATCACGATGGTAACACCCCAGGTTCCCCAGAGCGCTTCACTAAAAGATTCAGTGGTTGTGACAGGTGGAGTAATTCCTTGAAACGCCTGGTAGAAAACAAACACAAATCCAATAAGCAGGAGAACCGCAATCCCATAAGTTAGAAACGGTTTTAACTTCATTTCGTTCCCTCCTTGTCAATCATGCCAATCGCTGATAATAACAGAATCGTGACTAACCCTGCCGCAACACTCAGCTCAAAAACCGCTGCATACGGTGCATTGAGAATATAAAATACCGAAGCCAGAAGAGCGCTTCCAATCCCAAGTGCGATGGTTGCTTTTACTAGATCTTTAAGCTCGATTGCAATAATCAGAAACACGGTTGTTGACAGGAGAATGATCATTCCTATGAGACTATCTATTTCAAGAGACATTTCTACATTCACCTTTTATCTGTTGGACTCGTCGGGGGTACATCTTTTCATATTACATAAAACTATTGAAAAATATGGAAGAACAAGAAAAAAAGAGCGGCAAAAAAAAATAAGGTTTAAAAAAAGGAAAAAAGGTTGAGGACGATTAAACGTCCTTACCAATGTCCCAGATTGCTTTTATTGAAAGGATGCCGACCGCGGGGGCAATGAATATTGCCAGGCTCATGGATACTCCGGATAACAATGATCCGATCCATGGACTGAGGTTGATACCCTGGAAGACTGCATACATAACGAGTAGCGCAATACCTGCGGTGAGAAACGCTGGAACTTCAGCTTTGGTGATAGTTCCCTTTCCTAACACGGCTAATATTCCTACGATACCACCGATAATCGCTAATAACCAAGCGATCCATCCACCCATATCAGTCATGAATGCTGGTTGTTGGTTTTGTTCAATGGTGTAGGCTTGCCACAGACCAACTAATAGTGCTACTAGTGCGCCTATGATAAATGCCCATATTGCTACTTTACCCATCATATCTTTTGTCATATTTCATACTCTCCTCTAACGTTTATTTCAACTATTTGTTAGATGGTAGAAACTACAAGCTTCTATTTAAAAACTTCGATTTTTTCAACAGAAGAAAATCAGGAGAAACGAAAGAAGTCTCTTACTCGATAAGCCATTGCTCATCGATGCGGCTGTATTGTGCGATTTCTTCAGGGGGAAACCAGAGGTTGATTTCAAACTGCGCAGTGTCTTTCCCATCAGAGGCATGGATAATGTTTCTGCCGATGAACTGTCCATAATCTCCTCGAATGGTCCCCATTGCTGCTTTCTGCGGATCGGTTACCCCAGTCATTCCTCTGACCATCTCAATAACATTCACGCCTTCAAGAACCATGGCAACGACAGGAGAAGAAGTAATGTATTTCACGGTTGGCTCAAAGAACGGTTTGCCTTTATGGACTCCGTAATGTTTTTCTGCGAGTTTCCGGTCAACAGCAACGAGTTTCATCGCAACTATCTTGATTCCTTTTTTTTCAAACCGACTGATGATTTCTCCGATGAATCCTCGTTGGACTGCATCAGGTTTGATCATCGCAAACGTTTGTTCTTTCTGCATAGCTCTTTCACCTTTTTGATTACAAAGGGATGTGTCTCCTGTTTATAGAATTAACGTTTACATACCAAAAGATTTCCCGAAAAAATACAGGGTGAGGCTTGTAATGTTAAGGGCAGTGTGGGCGAAAATCGCTGAATAAAGGTTTTTTGTTTTCAAGACGACAAGAGCAAAGAGCAATCCGAGGACGACTGCTACAATTGCGGTATAGGCATAGGTATAGGTCAGATGGGATATCCCAAAAAGAACAGAGGTTGTTACGACAGCGATTGTCGTACCACCAACCCTCGTGATTTTTTCCAGGAGGAATCCTCTGAAGAAAAACTCTTCGCAGAAGGGTTGAATTGCTACAATAAGGTACAATGAGGTGATTGAAAACAGTTGTTGAAGATCAGGAATGTTGCTTAACGTGCTCGGATTTGTTTTTGTTATAAACAGGTAGACAAGACCGATGGTCATGGTGATGCCAAACGCAATAATGACAGTAATGATTCCCCAAAGAATCGCATTATTTAATCCTTCTTTACGAAGATTCAGCCTGGCGAACATTTCTTTTATAGTAATTCGGTTCACGAGCTTGTACCACAGCAAGGGAACAAGGATGAGACCAGCGAATACGAAAAGAAATTGGAAAAAGAGCAGGGATATCTCTAGCGTGAGTTTTTGTACCGGGGTCATGGATGGAGTGTAAAGTGAGGGAATCTGTGTGAATGAAAAAACGGCGATCAGTGGGTAGACGACGAACAGAAATAAGGATCCCAACAATCCGATAAGTGCAAAAAGATGAGTTGGTTTTTTAAAATTGAAATCCATGGGCTGGTGAAAACAGGTGAGAGTAGATAAATATTTTTAAATACAATATGTTGTTACACCGTGTATGCTGGGGCCTGTAGGGTAGCTTGGTCCATCCTTTTAGCTTTGGGAGCTAGAGACTTGCGTTCAAATCGCAACAGGCCCATTCCTCCATATAATTCGTTTGTTTTTCCGGGTGTTTTTCTTGATGGCTGTACACTCGTATTATATGTATCGGGTACGTATTGTATATTTTGTGGGTTAAAAATTTGCTGTCTCATTGCGAAGTAATTTAGTAGTTGATTTTCCAGAAATTGACTAAGGTTTATTTTGTAGTCTACCGCCATATTGAATACAGCTTTTGATAGCGTTATGTTTGTCCTTATTCTTTCTTCTTCACCCATTCTTTTCTTTTTCATACACATCACATGTAATATGTAATACATACACAGTATATTTATTTTGCTTTAGGATTAACAGATATAGCACAGGAGAGGCTATCTGGTACTGTCTGGCATCGGTGTGGTTTACCTGGTGGGTGCGTGCGTCTACGGGCTTTATTTTCATTTACAGATAACCTCCAAAAAGTTAATATCAACAAACAGACATATTCTTGAGTGATTGGATGAAAATAACGGCTTGTCTACGATGTGGTAGTAAAAATTTAGATATTGCAGATATGCGTGATGGGATAACTCCAGGTATTGATTGGAGTACAATGGTATGCAGGGATTGTGATTGGCAAGGGATTCCTTTAGAATTTGAAACTGAAAACGCTTATCAGAAATTTCTAATAGGCTTAGAAAAACAAAAGAAATTTGAGAATTTACCCATACAGATGGATCCTGCTGAATCTGCCCCAACTGAAAGACTAATTGTAAGATATGTAACTGCTTCTTTCTTGTTCTTATTATTTTTAATAATCCCGTTATTAGTCTATGCTTTAGTATCGGTATACGGTGGTTTCCCAATTGTTTTTGGGTTTTTATTCGCTGGTATATTGTTTCTTGTCTATCTCTATTTTTTCTGGACAAAAGAATTATGGAATATGATAAAGAGATAATATTTACTAAATAATCACTTGATTTTTTTATTTTTCAATGACAGATAACCTCCCAAAAATGTTAATAATAAAACATTGTTCTTGTAGTGTAAAAAGAATGAAAAATAGATTCTTGATAGCATCAACAATCGGAATAATCGGAATAGTTTTGATAATAGTTGGGTTGATAATTTCAGTAATTTTTTTTAACGCTTTAATTGAATTTTTCGTAGGGTTGTTATTAACCTGGATATTTTTAATAATGATAATTGGTTTACTATTTACTAAATAATCAGGTGAAATAATTATGGAAAAAGGAGAAATGCGGAAAAGGCAAGTAATGATATATGGACTATTGTTCCTAGGGAGTGTTTCTTTTGTATCGATGTTATATTCTTTAAATGATACTCGATTCTTCACTATCTCTCTTGCTATCCTAATAATCGCTATTACAAGTTTTATGATGAATGTTTTATATCTTCTTTCGGAATCGAATAAATAATCATGTGTTTTTTTATTTTTTGTTCCTGTTCTTTAACTAATGTTGTAGTCTCTGATTTTTCCTTGAAAATAATAAGATTATCAGCTCCAATAGCGTAAATGTTGTCTAACTGTTCATCGTTCATTAATCGATATACAGCGATATTTTCTGGTACCTTACCCATGAAATACAATGCGTCATTTTGATTACCAAAATTAGAAAAAAAGTATCTTCTGAGGCAATGGGCCCCATAAAGAGGTTTCTTTGTTACTGAATCTAAAATGTACTTATCGACTTTTTTCGTCAGATTATTCCATTTTGTCTCTGCGGTATTGTGGTTCATCGGAAATACTTTATTAAGATTCAATGGTTGTTTTCGTTTTCCTGTTGCTCGTTTACTTCTGGTCTCAATTATTCTCGAGAACTCTTTTTTATATTGAATAAGCCATTCTTTTACCTCAGGAGTTATCCTTGAACGAATCGCTTTTTTACCTTTGGAGTCCCTCCAAAATAAACGTGGAAACTCATGCTCTAATTCTACGTCTGTCCATTCGAGATCTAATATCTGTTCTATCCTTTGTCCTGATGTCATCTGCATACCGAATATCGCTAACGACTCGACATCTGCATTTGATAGAATTTCCTTTAACTCTTGTTTAGTGGGTGTTTTATAGTTTGTAATGGAATGGTTACCATTTCCGCTTCGTCTTATATTCGACCAAAAATCAGGTGTCATAACCGTATTGTTAAATTCTAAAAATCCTTTCATCGCCGAAATAAACACATATGCTGTTTTCCCATGAAAACGATTCGACTCTTCGTTGATAAATTTCCAATATCTCAAAATATCATGTTTTAACTTATCCTCATACGCAATCAACTTAGCTCTTTGTAGTTGACGTGTATCTTTGATATATGTATCAATATCAATGATTTCTAACCATAAGAAATAGTCTTGTAAATGATAACGATAATGTCTTCGAGATTTTTTACTAACTCTGAGTTCTAGAAACTCTTGTACTTTTTTAGATGTATTAAAAGCATCTAAAACAGCTTTCTCTTGGTCTGTCAATTGCCTCTTTCCCATAAATGATAAATCAATGCAAGACTATTTAAATTTTTTATTCACATTGAGTTTACTTAGTGTAAACTCCCATTGGCACCAGAGGTTTTTAGGATGGCTGTCTGGTGGACAGACAGTACATTTCACCACAATGTTCGGGTTAAATTCTTTTGCAAACGCTTTCAGGAACCCAAAACGAACCGGTTTGCAACCAAACTCCTTTAGCCCTTTACTCATTCGTGTGTTTTGGACGCGGCAGCGGACATTCCGAATCATTGCATAGTCTTTTTTTATCATGATTTCTTTGTCTTCAAGGTCGAGTGCCCAGGTGGTGTATTGCAATGCTTTCATCATCGAAGGAATATCGGTCCCGGTGATAGTAAGGAATTCTTTGAGTTTTCGCGCCTCAATTTTCCCCATCACCGTCCAGACCTGTGCATCAATCTTTGTAGCAACCTCTGTCCCATAAAGTTCCTCGATTCCAAGGAAATACAATCCATCAGCAGCCCAAAGGTTCCGCAGCTGCATAAAAAGGTAGTCAGGTATTTTTTCTTTCGGAAGTTGAGAGAGAAGCTTCACGTCGTCATTTCTACTCATACATACCACTGTAAAGAGTTCTGCTCAGATCTTGAGCATGTTTTCTAAGTGAAGAAATTGAAATAGTTACCCCATTTTTTCTTTAATCGCGCTGGTCAACTTCGGCAGAACCTCGTAGAGATCCCCGACAATCCCGTAGTCAGCGGATTTAAAGATCAGTGCTTCTGGGTCTTTGTTGATTGCGACGATGACACCGGAGTCACGCATCCCTGCGATATGCTGGATCTGACCGGAAATCCCGCAGGCGACATAGAGCTTTGGTTTTACCTTATGGCCGGATAATCCTATCCAATGATCCTCAGACAGCCATTTCAGGTCTGCAGCGATAGGACGGGAGCATCCAACGGTCCTTCCTTTGAGGACGTCCGCAAGTTCACTGACCAATTTGATATCTTCTTTCTTTTTGAATCCTCTGCCGCAGGAGACAATGATTTGCGCGTCCTCAACGTTCACTCCCTCTGATTTCATCTCCTGGACTTTCAGGATTTTTGAGGGGGAAGGCTCAGTGTCGAATTTCTTTTTGATGATTTCCCCTTTGTGATGCGGATTCTTTGGTAGCGGGTCAAATACCTTCGAAGGGATTGTGACAATCTGTGGAGGTGAAGTGAACTGTTCAACTGCGATTGCATTTCCGCTGTAGACGATGCGTTCTGTGGTGAGTTTCTTTTCGTGAATGTATACTTTCGTGCAATCCATGACGCAGCCGGCATCCAGTTTTGCTGCAAGCCTTCCAGCAAGTTCTTTTCCATTTTTATTTGAGCCAATAAGCACGATCTCGTTGCGATGTTCTTTCATAATACTTTGGAGGATGCTGGTGTATTCCTCTGCTTTGAACTGATGCTGTGGCGTCTCAGCAACAATCACCAGATCAGCACCATGCTCAAGGTACTCCGTTGCATGCTCATCATGACCGATGGCAACCGCAATGACTTTCTTATGAAGTTCTTGCGCAAGCTCCCTTGCTTTGTACAGTAATTCCAAGGTCAACTTCTTCTCATCAGAATAGACAAGAACCATGGGAATCACCTCAACACTCCGACTTTGGCAAGCTCGTCAACCAGTTTTCCTACTGATTGGTCAAGGTCATTTTGATAGATGATGTTCTTCCGCTGCATCGGGATCCCTTTGATATCCATGGTCTGTAGCTTTGGCACCAGTGCTTCCGCAGTAACCCCGGTCGCAGGCCATTCATGAATCGGTTTACTAGATGATGCAAGAATTGCCATGAGACTGGGGAGCCGCGGTTGATTGATTTCTTTTGTCACGGTAATCAACACGGGAAACGGGGATTCAATAATGACTGCTTTCTCTCCAAGGTTCCGTTCTGCAACCACTTTATTTTGTTCCACGGTCACCTGCTGCGCATAGGTTATCTGCGGGATATTCAGCAGTCCAGCAATACGTGGCCCCATCTGACCTGAGAACATATCAATGGATGCCTCACCACAGATGATGATATCGTAATTCCCAATTTTTTCCATCGCACCAGCTAAGAGATGAGCGATCACATGATAATCAGCATGTTCCGGTGGCGGGATTAAAACGCCTTCGTCTGCACCCATGGCAAGCAGCTCCTTCATCCGTTCCTTTGCATCAGGGGCACCGACGGTAAGAATCGTGATTTTCCCACCATGTTTTTCCTTAATCTTGATCGCTTCTTCTAGTGCATTTTTATCCATGTCACTAATTTTCTGAGGCACACCAACAAGAATCGGTTTTTTCGTTGATGAGTCAACCTTTATCTCTGCGACATCAACCACTTGTTTCGCACACACGATGATGTTCATTTCAACACTCCTTTCTTTTGTTTTTCCAGTTCTCGTAAATCCTTTCTTTTAATTTTTCCACTCTGCGTCTTTGGAAGCTCAGTGACAAACTCGATTTCCCGCGGATATTTATATGGTGCAGCGACCTTCTTTGTATGCTCCTGGATCTCTTTTACCATGTTTTCTGATGCGTTCGTCCTATCACGGAGCACCACATATGCCTTGATGATAGTCCCTCGCATCGGATCAGGGCTTGCAACCACTGCGCACTCCAATACCTGTGGATGGGAGATGATCGCTGATTCGACTTCGAACGGTGAGATTCGATACCCACTCGCCTTGATCAGGTCATCGTTCCTCCCGCTGAACCAATAGTATCCCTCTTCATCCTGATAGAGGACATCACCGCTGAGGAACCAGTCGCCGCTGAAGCTCTCTTGGGTTTTTTCTGGTTTGTTCCAATATTCTTTGAAAAGCCCGGGATCTGTTTTTTTCACCGCAAGCGCACCTGTTTCACCAACAGGAACCGGTTTTCCGTTCTCATCGAGAAGCGCGCAGATATGACCAGGTTGTAGTTTCCCACAGGACCCTAGTTTAATCTTCATGTCACGCATGTTGGAGAGATACACCATCACCTCGGTCATGCCAATCCCATCATGGGCATCCAACCCGAACCGTCGTTTCCACTCTTTGATCACCTCAGGGTTCAAGGGTTCACCCGCTGATATACAATGACGTAAGGACGAAAGATCGTAGGTTTTCTCCGCGTCTTTTATCGTCAGAAACATCCGATATGCGGTCGGAACAGACGCGAGGTTCGTCACCCGATATTTCTCCATGAGTTCAAACCAATGCGCCGGATCAAATTTCCCGTCGTAGACAAATGTGGATATCCCCCAACGCCAGGTATATAAAAACCCGTTCCCCAGCGGATAAATCCAGTTGAGATCCCCAGTATGAGCAACGATATCGGTTTCCAGAGCATTCTGCCAGAAGATCACACTGGGGTCGTTCCCCGGGACCCATCGATGGAGATGCACCGCGCCTTTGGGGTTACCAGTGGTGCCTGAGGTGTAACAGAAGAATGCGATGTCTGTGCTCTTTGTCGGCTCCACATCAAGATGAATGGAGGATCCTTTCATAAGCTCGTCATAGGAGAGTTCTCCGCTTTGTGCGTCACCAACCACGATAATATGTTCTAGGGTCTTGCAGTTCTTTTTGATCGCATGAACCTCTTTGACAAACTTAGGGGTGGTAATCACTGCTTTTGCGCTGCTGTCATTCATTCGATATTCTATTTCGTGTTCACGGAACATGACGCTGGAAGGAATCGGCACCGCACCGATCTTGACACCACCAAGAAACGATATCTGAAACGCAGGGATATTCGGAAGACGGATCAAAAACCGGTCTCCTTTTTTAAACCCGATTTTTTTTAACGCGTTCCCAAACTTGTTTGAAAGGTTCTTCAGATCGCCAAACGTGTACTTCGCGGTTTCACCAGCAGCGTTCTCCCAGTAGAGCGCCACCTTGTTGCGGTTCTTCGAGCTTGCATGTTTATCAACAACATCTGCACCGATATTGTACTTCTTTGGGATGTCCCATTTCCACGCCTTATATGTTTTCTCGTACTCAAAAGCCCCCATTTATTTTCACCTACCTGAATGCATTATCGACTATGAGTAAACAGGATATCATCCGAGGAGATTTGCGGAGATCACCATACGTTGAACTTCAGAGGTACCCTCGTAAATCTCTGTGATTTTTGCATCTCTGAATAATCGTTCTACCGTGTATTCTTTTGTATACCCGTACCCACCATGTATTTGCACTGCCTTGATGACAGCCTCCATCGCGGTTTCTGAGGCGAACAGTTTTGCCATCGCTGCTTCTTTGGAGAATCGTTCTCCTTTATCTTTGATATACGCTGCGTTGTACACAAGGAATCGTGCTGCTTCAATCCGTGTTGCCATATCCGCGATCATCCATTGGATCGCCTGGAATTTTGCGATGGGTTTACCGAACTGCTCACGTTGTTTGGAATAAGCGATGCTTTCATCAAGTGCTGCCTGTGCAATACCAACCGCTTGGGCAGCAATCCCAATTCGTCCGCCGTCAAGTGTGCTTAACGCGATTTTAAACCCGTCGCCTTCTTTGCCTAAAAGATTCTCCTTAGGAACCTCCATGCTTTCAAAAAGAAGCTCTGAGGTTTGTGACGCGTTAATACCAAGTTTATCAAAGATGCTGCCAACCTTGTATCCTTTAAATGTGTTTTCAATAATGAACGCGCTCAGTCCCTTGGTTCCCGCGTTTTTATCGGTCACCGCAAACACAATGATAATCCCTGCTTTCGGACCACTGGTGATAAACGTCTTGTCCCCGTTGATAACGTAATGATGGCCTTTGAGCACCGCAGTGGTTTTCATCGCACCAAGATCTGAACCCGCGTTTGGTTCGGTCCCTGCGAACGCGCCGATTTTTTCTCCTTTTGCGAGAATCGACAAGTATTTCTTTTTTTGTTCTTCTGACCCATATTTCATGATAGGCCAGGCGGCAAGCGAGTTGTGAACTGAGGTGATCACACCAGTTGAGGCACATTTTCGCGATATCTCCTCGATGACCGTGGCGTAGCTGATGGTGTCAAGACCCGCACCGCCATATTGTTGTGGGATGATAATACCAAGCAATCCTAGTTTTGCCATTTTTTCAAGTGTCTTTGTTGGATACTCCCCGGTTTTATCAAGTTCAGCGGCGAGTGGTGCAACCTCTTTTTCTGCGAATTCCCGTACCATGTTTCGGATCATTTTCTGCTGTTCATTAAGTTCTAGTTTCATGGGGGTTGGAATCAAATCATCAAACATAAAGGTTTCTGTTAATATCTATAGAGATAATCCTATAAAAAGATGGTTTTCTTAAAAGAAAGAAATATAATACGGATAGAGGTTAAAGAAACTCGCCATGTCCTTAAAAAAAGGTTTTATTCACGTGTATACTGGTAATGGAAAAGGGAAAACAACCGCTGCAATTGGTTTAGGTATACGAGCGACCGGGGAGGGTCTGAAGGTCGCAATGATTCAATTTATGAAAGGACGAAGGTACAGTGAACTTGATACGCTACAACATATAAAAAATTTCACGGTGGTACAATTTGGCCGTGATGAATTTGTCTCCAAAGAGAAACCAGAACAGATCGATATTGATCTCGCACGAAAAGGATTTGCTTATGCAAAAGAAATCATACAAAAAGATGCGTATGACCTGGTGATCCTTGATGAAATCAATGTTGCTCTTGATTTTAATCTCATCTCTTTAAAGGATGTTATCGAATTACTTGAAAATAAACCAGAGACTCTAGAGCTGGTTTTAACCGGTCGGTATGCATCACCAGATATCATCAAACACGCTGACATGGTAAGTGAAATACTTGAAATCAAACATCCGTATCAGAAAGGAGTCAAGAGTAGAAAAGGTATCGACTGGTAAGATTTAGGGCGAGGAGTATCATGGTTGAAAAAGAAACAATCAAGCAGATACGAGAGAAACGAGCAGACTGGGAGAAACAAAAATATTCCAAGGCGATTCAAGAAAACCCTGAAAGAAAACCGAAATTCAAGAATCTCTCCGATATTGAAATCAAAAATCTGTATACACCGGAAGATATCGCAGATCTTGAGTATCTGAAGGATGTTGGATTCCCTGGAGAGGAACCGTTTCTTCGAGGCGTGCGCCCGAACCTGTATCGAGGACGTCTCTGGACGATGCGTCAGTTCGCTGGGTTCGGTAGCGCGGAAGAGACAAACAAGCGGTATCACTATCTCTTGGAACATGGTGAAACCGGGTTGAGTGTCGCGTTTGATTATCCGACGTTATACGGTTACGACACCGATCATCCGCTCGCGCGCGGTGAGTTTGGGAAATGCGGTGTCGCGATTTCATCATTACGGGATATGGAGTTGCTCTTTCATGGAATCCCGTTAGATAAAATTACGACCTCGATGACGATTAACGGTCCTGCTGCGATCGTGTGGGCGATGTACATCGCGAACGCGGAGAACCAGGGAATCAGGAAAGATAAGATCGGTGGAACCATCCAAAATGATATCCTGAAAGAGTATATTGCGCAGAAATCATACATCTTCCCCCCAGAGCCGTCCATGCGGTTGATTGTTGACACCTTTGAATATGGTTTTAAAAACGTTCCAAAATGGAATACGATCAGCATCAGCGGGTACCATATCAGAGAAGCTGGGTCGACCGCGGTTCAAGAGCTCGCATTTACCTTAGGGGACGGGATTGAATATGTCAAAGCTGCGATGAAACGAGGTCTTTCTATTGATGATTTTGCGCCACGGCTTAGTTTCTTTTTCAACGCTCACAATGATTTCTTTGAGGAGATAGCCAAATATCGGGCTGCCCGCAGGATTTGGGCACAGGAGATGAAAAAACTTGGTGCGAAAAAACAACGGTCATTATGGATGCGGTTTCATACTCAAACAGCAGGATGTTCCCTTACTGCGCAACAACCAGAAATGAACATTGTTCGGGTGACGATGCAAGCGCTCGCCGCTGTCTTAGGCGGCACACAGTCGTTACATACCAATTCCATGGATGAGGCTCTTGCGTTACCCTCGGAGAAAGCGGTGCGGATCGCGCTACGAACCCAGCAGATTATCGCGGAAGAAAGTGGCGTCACCGATACCGTCGACCCGCTCGGTGGTTCCTATTATATTGAATGGTTAACCTCGAAAATGGAGGAGGAAACCTACAAGTATTTCGATAAGGTCGAACGACTCGGTGGAGTCATCCCCGCGATCGAAAAAGGATTCTTCCAACGGGAGATTGCTGAAAGCGCATATCGGTATCAAAAGGAGACCGATGAGAACAAGCGAATTATTGTCGGGGTGAACCGCTACAAACTCGATGAAGCGACCTCAATTCCGATTCTCAAGATGGACGAGAAAGGCGAGAAACGACAGATAAACCGGTTGAAGAAACTCAGGAACAAACGAGATAATTCAAAGGTTCAGAACCATCTCCAGCGGCTACGGAAAGCAGCGGAAGGAGACGAAAACCTCATGCCTTTTATACTGGATTGTATCCATAGTTATGCTACATTGGGGGAAACCTGCGATGTCCTACGAGAGGTGTTTGGAGAGTATAAGGAACAAGCGATTTTTTAAGGAGGAAAAACCATGATTAAAAAAATTAGGGTATTAGTTGCAAAACCAGGTCTTGATGGTCATGATCGCGGTGCAAAGATTGTTGCTCGTGCGCTCCGTGATGCTGGCATGGAAGTGGTGTATACAGGTCTTCATCAGACCGCACAGCAGATTGTGAACACCGCTATTCAGGAAGATGTTGACGTTGTCGGATTGAGTTTATTGTCTGGTGCGCATATGACGCTGTTCATCGATGTTGCCCTGCTGTTAAAAGAAAAACAGATGGATGATGTGTTGATTGTCGGCGGCGGTATTATTCCTCAGCAGGATGTTCCCGGGTTGAAGAAGGCGGGGATCGCTAAGGTTTTTGGACCAGGGACGCCGGTTGAGGATATTGTGAGCTATATCAAAAAGAACGTGAAACGATGAGTGAGCTTTTCACAAAGGTTATTGCCGGTGATCCGCGGTCGATTGCTCGACTGATAACCTTAGTTGAAAACGATGCACCTGAGGCTGTTGAATCAATGAAACAGATTCACCGGTATACGGGTCAAGCCCAGATCATCGGGGTCACTGGTGTTATGGGAAGCGGGAAAAGCTCCTTGATTTTCGAACTTGCCTTGGCGTATCGAGCAGAAGGAAAAAAGGTTGGGATTATCGCGATTGATCCCACGAGTCCGTTCAGCGGCGGTGCGTTACTTGGTGACCGAATCAGAATGATGGATCTCTCAACTGATAGCGGTGTGTTTATCCGCAGTATGGGGACCAGAGGGGTGATGGGAGGGTTAACGAGTTCTCTGTATGATGTCGTGGAAATCCTTGATGCAGCAGGAATGAACGTTATCCTCATCGAAACCGTTGGGGTTGGTCAGGATGAAGTCGATATCGTGAAGATTGCTGATACCACTCTTGTCGTCCTCATTCCGGGTCTTGGTGATTCTGTTCAGACGATTAAGGCAGGTCTCATGGAGATAGCAGATATCTTTGTGGTCAATAAAGCGGATAAACCTGGTGTGGAACAGACTGTTGCGGAACTCGAGTCCATGCTTGATCTCGTGAGTAATGTTGAGCGACGAACACCGATTGTTGCGACCTCGGTAAAGGAAAAAAAAGGAATCCAACTGCTTACTCGTAAGATTGCCGAACATCAAGAGTACCTGAAAAAAAGCAAGACATTTGACACGCGGAGACGACAACGGTACGAAGCAGAACTCATCGAAATCATACGGAAACGACTCATGGACTTTATCTTTGATGAAAAAAAACTGAAAAAAACAGTGGACTGTTGTATTGATCAAATTTCTAAAAAAGAACTGGACCCGTACACTGCTGCTGATGAAATTCTAGGTAAAATTTTAAAATAATGTGTACAGATTTTGAAGAGAGATCCTGTTATTGCAGCGTGGATTAATTTACGAGATTAACTGAAGGTTGTCGAAAGAAGCTCCATGTTGAAATTTTTGACATTAGGTAAAATATCTTCGAAATTCCCTGTTATTTTAACGACATTTCCCGCTGTCGGCGCGTAGTAACATTGAGCCAGCCCTCCAATAAGGGTGATATTATATGCTTCATAGGTGCCTGCCGGAACAATAATGTTTTCGGTGTTCAGGCAGAAAAATGCATTGGGAATGGCAGGAATTTGAAACACGTTTCCAGGACCGAGTGTAGTTAATGCGTCCTTGATGTCAATGATAGGCAGGAGTGCGGCGATTTCTGATGGTAAAAATTCCTTGTCAAAAAGTTTGGCTAGGTTGTTGAGGAAATTGAGGAGTTTAAACCAGAAGCATTGAATCTTTCCATTTATTGAGAAATTTGTCGCTGTTGAGTTCCAAAAAATACCGGTGTTTAACGGAAAGGTGAGCATGGTAATTGGGGTGTCATAGTTTGTCGTAATGTCCATGGTTATCTTAGTGGAGATATGGCGTAACCACAATGGTAATTCAATATATGGTTGATCGATGATATCGACCAAGAATTTTTGTTTTTCAAAAGAAGCAGAGATTTCTTTGACACCTAAGGTAGATTTTTCAATAATGACGTTCCCAGAGAGTGCAATAGATGTGAAGGTGATCGAAATATTTACAGGACCGTCGCCTTGATCTGTGTACACCTTACCTTGTCCGCTCATGTTTGTTTGAAACGCTAACGTGTAATAATCACCTGCGGTATCGATCACTGTAAGTGGTAGTTCTGCTATTGCAAGATACAGATTGATTGTTTGGCTTTCTTGATAATAATTTATGGATATGTTATCAATCTTGTAGGTCCACTTATCACCGACTTCCCAGACCGGGACATCAGCATCGTATGCAGAAGACATTGTTTCTGTTGGTGAGGTATTCTCTATCTTTTCCGGAGGTTTTGCAACCGTTAAAAGGGTGGTCATCAGCATCACACATATTAACACTCCAATAAGTTTCGTTTTCATGTCTTTCACCGTGTAGTATTTACTAATAGAGAATTCTTTTATAAAGATGTCTCTTATAATTATATCGAAGGTTTTCTTCCTTGTATGAGGATTATTTTGCTTTGAATAGGGGTTTTCTTTTTTCCAGAAACGCGGTCATGCCTTCTTTTTGGTCTTCTGTCGAGAAACTCGAGGAGAAGTATGCGATTTCAAGTGCGCATGCGGAAGGAAGATCAATGTTACTTCCGTCATTGACAAGTGCTTTGATAAACCTCGTCTGAACACCTGATTTTGTCGTGATTTTTTGTGCGAGTTTCTCTGCTTCTTCCATGAGTTTCTCATGGTCAACAACCTTGTTGACAAGACCGATGCGATATGCTTCCTGTGCGTCAATCGCATCCCCGGTAAGAAGCATCTCTTTTGCCTTTATGGTTCCTACGATCCGTGGCAGTCGTTGCGTCCCTCCGAACCCCGGGTGGATCCCGAGATTAATTTCCGGCTGACCTATCTTTGCATTCGCAGAGGCAAGGATGATGTCGCATGCCATCATGACCTCACAGCCACCACCAAGTGCGTACCCGTTGACTGCGGCGATGTAGGGGAGACGTGAGTTTTCTATGTTCTGCAGAAGCTGATGTCCAAGTGCTGAGAACTCTTTTGCCTGTAACGTGTTCATATGCTGCATTTGTTTGATGTCTGCGCCTGCGATGAACGCTTTGTCTTTCCCGGTGAGGATTGCCACGTGAATGGCAGGGTCGTTTTCCAGCTCCTCAACTGCTTTTCTGAGTTCTTCTAAGGTTTCCTTGTCTAATGCATTAAGGACCTGTGGTCGGTTCATGATGATGGTTGCGACTGCGTTTTTCTTTTCAACGATGATGTTGTTATAACTCATAGGTTCTCACCTCAGGGGATAGTCGTAGAATCCTTTCCCGGTTTTCCGTCCGAGGAACCCGGCCTGCACCATTTTCTTCAGCAGCGGGCAGGGGCGGTACTTCGAATCATTAAACCCTTCATACAGGACGTTCATGATATTGAGGCTGACATCAAGTCCTATCAGATCAGCAAGCTCCAGGGGGCCCATGGGATGATTCATCCCTAGCTTCATCACACTATCGATGGATTGCACGGTGCCGGTTCCATCCTGCAGACAGAACATCGCTTCATTGATCATGGCGAACAGCACCCGATTTGATATGAAACCTGGTCCGTCGTTTACTTCTATGGGGATTTTTTCCATTTTCTCGGCAAGGTGTTTAATGGTGGTTGCAGTCTCTGTGGATGTGCGTAAGCCACGAATGACTTCCACGAGTTTCATCAGTGGTACAGGGTTCATGAAATGCATCCCGATGAACCGGTCCGGTCGTTTTGTTGCCGAAGCAAGATCAGTGATCGGGATCGTCGACGTATTTGAAGCAAGAATGGTTTCTTTCTTGCAGATTTCATCAAGTTTCTGGAAAACCTCTTTTTTTATTTTCACTTCCTCTATGATTGCCTCGATGATTAAATCAGCGTCTTTCATGTCTTCTAGTTTTGTTGTTCCATGGATTTTTCCCAGGATGTTTTTTTTGTCATCCGGGGTCATTTTTCCTTTCTCAACGCTTTTGTCCACGAACTTCTCAACAGAACCAAGTCCCTTCTTCACGTACTCATCTTTTATATCATGAAGAACAACCTCATATCCTGCTTTTGCGGCAACCAATGCGATCCCATGACCCATGGTTCCCGCGCCAACAATACCTATCTTTTTTATGGTCATCTGTTTTCCTCCTACCGTTCCACAATCATTGATACCGCATGGCCACCGCCCAGGCAGATGGTTGCTAGACCGCGGTGTTTCTTATACTGTTTCATCGCATGAAGCAGGGTGACCAAAATCCGAGTTCCGCTGCAGCCGATAGGATGACCAAGGGCGATCGCACCACCATGGACATTGAACTTTTCCTTTGGAATACCCAGCTCCTTGATGAGTGCGGCAGAAGCAGAGGAAAACGCTTCGTTATGCTCCACCAGGTCAATATCATCGATCGACAACTTCATGGTTTTCAACAGTTTGGTGACGCCAGGGATCGGTGCTTCCATGACATACTCTGGTTTTACCCCGGTGGTGTCATATCCTTTGATGGTCGCGAGTATCTCAAGGTTTTCTTTTTTTGCTTTCTCTTTGCTCATCACGACCACCGCTGATGCGCCATCAGTAATCTGTGAGGCGTTTCCCGCGGTAATCACGCCTCCTTCTTTGAAGAATGGTTTTAACGCACCGAGGCTTTCTATGGTGGTATCCTTGCGGATGCCTTCATCGTGTGTAAAAATAATTGGATCTCCCTTCTTTTGTTTAATCTCCACCGGGACTATTTCGTCTTTGAATTTCCCGGTCTCCGTTGCTTCTGCTGCTTTCTGATGGCTCCCGTAGGCAAGCTCATCGCAGTCTTTCCTAGTGATATGATATTTTTCTGCGACGATTTCCCCGGTCATCCCCATATGGAAATTATTGTACGCATCCCAGAGACCATCATGGACCATGGAGTCGATGATCTTCCCGTCGAAGATACGGTACCCGAACCGCGCCTTATCTAAGAGATAGGGGCAGTTGGTCATACTCTCCATGCCTCCTGCGATGATACAGTCTGCGTCCCCGAGTTTTATTGCTTGGGCTGCGAGAATAACTGCCTTGAGTGATGATCCGCAGACCTTGTCAATATGAAAACAACCGACTTCATACGGGAGTCCTGCTGCGATTGCGGCCTGTCGTGCGACATTCTGGCCTAGACCAGCGGAGACGACATTTCCCATGATGACTTCGTTGATTTCTTTTGGTTGTATCCCTGTTTTTTTCACCGCTTCTTTTATGACGATTCCTCCGAGTTGAGGAGCGGAAAAGCCTTTTAAGGTACCATCAAATTTTCCCTGCGCTGTTCGGAGCGCTGCTACAATGACTGCTTCATTCATATCTACGTTTGCCTCCACTAAATAATTTTTATGGATAGAGCAATCCGGTGTTCATTTAAAACATTTTCTAAAATTTCATCTTCATAACGGGTCGTGTATCGTAGAGAGATTTCCAAGGAAAATATTTATTTTTTACTCTGCATCGTAGCTGTAGAAGGAAGGGAAAAAAATTAGGGGGATAATATGAAGAACGTAAAACGTCCCTTCCTCCTCTCCTTGTGATACGCTTCTCTTAAACATCTCATAATGCAATTTTCTTTTGATATTTGTTATCATGAATACAATTGACATTTAAAAATGTTTCGAAATTGTAATAACGGTATCTGTCAGAACCGAGAATTTTTATATATACTTATTCATAATAAAATATTTTCCCGCTAAACATCACTTTTGGTAACATTTTTCTTTCCTGTTTACCCGTGGCAAATGTCCACTTTGTCGTTTTTCCCGAGAAGCTTTATAAAGGTTTAATGACAGAGAGTAGCAAGTCATTATTTAACATGATATAGAATGGCAGGAATGGAAGGAAATGGAGAGAAAGCATACAAAGAGATTACTTAATTTTCTTACCATACTTTTACTTCTTAGTATTTCCTCTATTACTCCTGGAGTCACTGGAGTACCAACACAAAAGAACACTGCACCTGACCCTGATATAGTGATAGATATTTCTGCTGTTACTACCACTATTCAAGACACCATCAACAACGCACAACCAAACTCAACAATCCAACTGCCTGCAGGAACCTATACAGAAATTCTCACCATCAACAAACCACTCCATCTCAAAGGAGCAGGAACATCACGAACTCTTCTTTCTCCTACCTCACCAAACAACGGATATGCCATCAGAATCAGTGCAGAAGGAGTCACCCTGAGCGGTCTTGACATCACCAACAAAGGACCGGGACTCTATACAACCTGTTTAAAAATCAGTGCCTCCAACACCACCATACAGAACTGCACGTTCCACGATACCCCTATCGGGATAGCCATCTGGAGCTCACAGAACATTATTTCCGGATGTGAATTCAGCGGCTGCGACGACGAAGGAATCGTCCTTCTGGGCACCTCAACATCGGAATGTAACAACAATACCATCACTTCCTGTACATTCCATAAAAACTGCGACGGCATCGAACTCCAATATGCAACGGACAACCTGATTACCTCCTGCACCTTTGCTCAAAACACGCATGCAGGCATCGACGCGATCGAATCAAACAATAACAACAACATCATCTCAAACTGTGAATTTACCGCGAATCAAGGTTTTGGCCTTTACCTTGCAGGATCCTCTCACAATACAATCACTGGATGCTCTTTCTTGGATGATTCCATTACTTTACTGCATGCATCAGAAAACATCATCTCAAACAGTGAGGTCTCAACAATACGTCTCATGGACCATTCATCACTTTTTCTAGAACAATGCAACGGAATAGATGAATCAGCGATTATCTCACAGCTGTCATCCTATACGATCGATAACACTGTATCAACACGAGAGTCACCCCTTACAACTAATAATGAATCCCCTCGACATCAACTGCTTACCATTTTACTTGATAGGTTAACAGAAATACGAGCATTTTATAGACTTCTTCGTCAATAATAAATAAAGGTATTTGATTTAAAACAAAGATAATTTAGGTATCGAATGAAAGTGCTTTTGATTAAAAGTATATAATTTTGCTTTTCTATTCAGTGCTATAGCAGCAATCATCGCATCGATTCGTGACAGAGGGCATCCCTTCTGTTCAGCATCAAGTTCAAGGTGTACTGAAAGAATAGCATCCTCTTTACAAAAATCAATTGTTTCTAGTTTTTCCACAGCAGCAATTCTCTTTTTTCCAAATTTATATACTCCATATAGAATTTCATGAAGTGATAACGAAGTAATTGCGATATCTTCACCAGATTGTTCTATTCTTTCTAACGTTTGATCTCCTTTCTGAGATTTTTTATCAAAAATTTCTATCAGGATGTCAGTATCAAGAATAATCATTTCTTACACGTACCTTTTTTCGTTTCGTTTTTTCTGGATGTCTCGTAGCATTTGTTCTTTATTTTCGAATTCGATACATCCCCGTAATTTTCGTAACGTTACAATATTGTTCTTACTGAGTCGTTCAAAAAGATCACTAAAACTTTCGCTTTCTCGTTTTATGGCAAGGAGTTTTTCGTAGACGTCTGCTTTAATGGTTAATGTTTTAAAGCCCATAATTAAACATATGTTTAAACATATATTTAATTCTTCCGTTCTTTCTATAAACAATCTTCCTGTCTGATATGTTATCTATAGTAAAAAAGAAAAAAAAGAGAGGGGAATATTATTTTACTGGTTTCCGTGGGTTCTTTGTCGTGGATTTCTTCGGAGTTGTTGTCTCCATTCCTTCCGCTGGTGGCGGTGTTTGGTTCCCTTTTTTCCTTCGGGTCAACAACAAGATGAGCAGGAAGAGCACGGCGATAATACCAAGAATACCACCTAAAACCATAAGAGGTGAAATCATCTGGTTTTCTCCTTCTGTTGGATAGGTTGTTATCTGTTTTGTCTGAGGATCGTAAATGTAATCCCAGTCACTGTCGTTATCAGAATTAATAAGATATGTTCCATCATCCTCCAATTTCACAGGGGTGGTCAACCCAGTGCTATTGCTGTAAAACAGATCATAGATCCCATCGCCATTCGTATCGATGAGATACCCTAAATCACCTACGTATTGGGCATCGATTAAGATAGCGACCGTGGTTGTCCCCGATTGTGTTTTGTTGTCAAATGCATTCACTGAGATCACGTAGCGTCCTGCGGCAGACCATGTGTGTGATGTTGTTGCTGGTATCCCGATTGCAAAGAAATCGGTTGTGATAGTCTGTCCATCGCCCCAGGAAAAGATATATTTGATCGTATCATTGTCTGCATCGGTGGATATCGCCTGGAAATCGTAGGAGATGTTCTTATGGCCTGAAACGCCTGGGCCACCGGTCAGCGTGGGTGTGGTGGGTGGGTTGTTTGCGATGGTGACAACTGCGGTGGTATTATCGGTACCGGTAGCGCTTTTATTATCAGTGACCTTTAACAAAACCGGATAGGATCCAGCTTGCGTATAGGTATGAGACGTGATTTCACCGGTTCCACTGTTTCCATCACCAAACGACCAGTTCCAAGAAATGATTTTTCCATCGGGGTCATAGCTTTTTGAGCCATCAAAGGCGATAGGTTGATTCACGTATCCTTGGTAGGGTTCCCCCGCTGAGAGATTAGCGATTGGAGCTTGGTTAGTGTCGGTTGTTCCTCCACCGACTCCGTCCCCACCACCTGGTGGTTCTGGTGGGAGAGGTGTTGCGTTGACTGATAAGTTAATGTAATACCAATCAGGGGAAGGATCAGTTATCTTGAAGTTTGGGGTATTTGTCGGATGGACGTACTGATTATAGACATACACGGTGAAACTCGCGGTCTCTCCTTGCATCGCAAGAAAATCAACGGTGTATCGTCCATCGGCGGTGGTGAGATTGAACTGATTGGTTCTATTTGGTATCGACAGGATGATTTGCACTTTAGCAGGTGCTAGCTGCCCGTTCAGGGTGACAAATCCAGAGACCGAGTACAGATTCCCTGGTGGGTTATCCGCACAAATCGAAGGAATCGCTGCGATGATGAGGGTAAACAGCACCAAGCTACTAAGAGCGGTAACACATGATCGTTTCATATTATTCTTCTCCATTTCTCGTTATCTCTATTGGTTTTCATGGTATTTATACCCATCCTTAGTCTTCGAGGTACCAATCGAACCAGTTCGAATCCGCACCTGTTAAGGGTATTGAATCATGATCGGAGACAATCGCATAGACTTCAAATGAGTTATATCCTATGGGGAATATCACTGGTTCGATCGAGAGCTCCCATAGCAGGGGGTCTGCCAGTGTTCCCGCTCCCGTCCCACTTGCTGTGAAAGAGTACGGATCCAGACTCCAATCACCTAGAGTGTCATTATAATAATGCGCTGTAAATTCGCTATCATAGTAATAGAGCTGGACCTGAACTTCATCAACAAAGGTATCTTCGTCATACGCAGTTCCATTGATTGTCAATTCATCACTATTGACCACATCATCATCCTCAGGATAGGTGATGTCAACCACTGGTGGGTTGTTCATCGGGGGAATGGCAAGGGTGACGTCAGCATCGGTGAAATTACCACCAACTATTGACAAGGGATCAGGCGACTCAAGCCACATGGTTTTGTTGATCGCCCAGCCTTGCGGTTCATCAGCGTCTGGTGGACCACCGTTATCGTTCATGTCGATATGGGCTGCAATGTAGTAGGTTCCAGCAAGGAGATTATTAAAGATGTAGTCAACAGGGAACTCAAATTCCGGTAAGTTGATATTGTCTATTGGAGTGACATTGACATTTTCAGGATTCTGGTCGAATAGAGCGATATTCAGGTGTCCGGTTTCTTCACCGGTGTAGTAGACAGTCCCTGATAATGAATAGGTTTGTTGTTCTTCTGGAACTATGGTGAAGGTGTGCATGTCCATGCCTATGTTGCCACATTCATCGTAGGCTTCTGCTGTGATATGGTAGGTATGGTTCAGTTCATCTGACCAATCGGTATCAAGATACCATTGATCATTAATGTCAGAAGTGCAGAAAAGCCATGCTTCGGAGTCTTGCCAGCCTGTTCCATTGAAGAACAAATTCGTGGTCGCATCATGGATTTTCACATACACATCGACGACTGAGGATTCCTCATCGTACGCCTCAATGATCAGTTGGCTAGGCGAACTCGTTCGCATTTCACCATCGAGAGGATCAAGGATGTTGACGACTGGTGGGTCGGTGTCTGTGCAGGAGGCGCACGTTCCATCGACAGTTAAATCGTAAAGAACTGGCGAATCTTCTCCGACTGGTGCTTTAAATGTTACTTCAATTTCTATGTATCTTCCATCAGGAGTTGCACTTAAATCAACACCGTTTTCTGCTTCCTCCCATGGCGACCATGTTGATTGGTCTTCGGAGCTTCTAACTTTTACAATTAGTTCAGTTCCTTCTGGAACATCAGCATTCCATAATATCTGATCCCATATTGTTGATGCAGCTTGACTATCATGAATTACAGTCCATTTACCTGAATTAATTGAACCACTATATCCCAAACCCGCTGCATCGCTATATGTATACGGGGAAAGCCCAGTGTTATATACGCCTAGAGGATCTCCATTGGTTCCATCATACTTACAAATCTTATTACTATATAGGTGCACTGTCCATATGTCGTCATTTGAATCAACAACAATACCTCGTACTTCTGTATTAAGCTGGCCTGATACTTGCCATATTATTGTAGTATCTGGTGCATATTTTGCAACGTCTCCATCATAGTAGCTGCCTACTACAATATTTCCCTGTGAGTCAACTGCTACTCCAAGAGTTGTATCAAAGCTATCCACTGGATAACTATAAGTCTCTGTAGATGAATTAAATACCACAAATGGATAGTTATAACCACAGTACACAAGGGTATTTCCAAGGGAATCATATCCTACTGTTAAACCATAGATACCTGGAACAGAATATATTGTATATTCAGCTGGATTTAACGTGTTCATTTTTAAAATATTACTACCACCATTTGATCCCCAAAGGACTCCATATTTGTCAACTAATGCACCATATGGGGAATGACCTGCAACGGAATATGGGCCTCCAAGTATACTTCCATCGTCACTGTCTATCTTATAGTATTGCTGTGTATCATATAAACCTAGCCAGATGTTTCCATCAAGACTAATAGCAAGAGATCTTCCTAGTCCACCGCTACCAACCTGTGCCGCCCATGCGATACGCTCATCGACAATTTCAAAATCATCGATAATAAGGTTACCATTTGTATCAGTCATTGGTAGCATTTCATCAGCAGTAATAGTACCATCACCGTTTATGTCCCAAGACGTATCTAAAATACCGTTCCCATTTCTATCTATCCAGTCATCTACAAAGATTTTAAACACATCAGGTGTATAGTAATAAAAGTCACGGTTAGCTACATAAGCATTGCCTTCGCTGTCTACACATGTCCTTGATGGTGCTGGTCCACTCCATGCACCATGGTTACCAAGTGGTCCAAACCATGTGTGATAACGTGCAAGTTCCACATTATTATCAGTATCCCACTTTGAAAGTGAGTCTTCACCAGCATTTGCTATCCACATAACTGGATAGGTTGTTGCTTCTCCAGGGATCAGTTGGAGCTGGTCATGGACGGTATCATGTTCAAGACTAACGAGAGTACCCTCATCAAAATCAGCGTCTGTAGTGTATGTTTTAGTGGAGACGCAGTTTTGGCTGACGATGGTGAAGGTGTGGGTATCTTCAGCGGTGCATCCGACTTTATCGGTTGCCGTTGCGGTAACGATATAGAGCCCACCGGTCCAGTTTACCATAATGGTATCGTACGACCAGGTTTCTGTTCCAGTGCAGAGGAGATCGGTTGCGGTAGTTTCCCAGCTGTCTCCATCCCAGTATTTTCCAGCACTATCGCTATAGAGTGTGATGGTAACATAATCGATTCCTGTTTCGTTATCAAAAGCGGTTCCGGTGATGCTAGCGATAGTCGTGTTGAATACTGCTCCGTCCTCGGGGTAGGTGATAGCAACCATGGGTGCATAGATATCAGTGAAGTATCGGTCCGCGGTTTCCATGTATACCCAGTATTGTTTTCCTGGCTCCATCATGGTAAGGGTGTTGAAGCCTGGGTCTCGGTATTTGTACCAACTGGACCATTGATCATGAACGGCGTCGTAGTACCAGACCCATGCGTAGTTCCCATCGATGGATCCAAGGACGTCTGTTACCTCAAAGCTGCAGCTGATTTCCCCCCAAGGTATGGTGAGGCTGTTCCAGCCTTTTTGATGCCATTGGTCATAGCCAACGTTGCTACAGATGATGAAGGTGACTGGTAATGCGAAATTTGCGTAGCCGTCTTCATCTACTGCCCAGGCTTCGATGGTAAGTTCTGCTCCACTCTGATATTCATAGATGTCAATGAATGCATGGAAATACCCGTCTGTTTCATTGTAGACGGTGTCATACCAGAACGTCGGTGCGTTTCTCCGGCCGCCTGGTATCCAGATTTTCACGGTTAGTTCGCTAGAAGGAGTGATATCATCGGTCGCCCGGATGACGACTTCAAGGATTCGTTCACAGTAGGTTGACCCGAACTCTGGGTTGATAAAGGTGACCGTTGGTCCTGCTTCTCCGCTAGTGCAGACCCAGAAGGTTTCGTTATCGGTCATGCCCTGGTTGCCAAGACAGTCAATCGCGTAGGCTTCAAGGTAATGGACGCAGCCCTTATGGAACGTTATATTCTCTTCGTAGACCATCCAGTCGGTCCACACACCAAGGTACCAATAGCGATAATAGATGGTTGTATCAAGACAGGGGCAACAGCCGAAATCCTCCGCGGTAAAGTTGATTTCTGTGAGGGGGTAGATATACCATACATCATGACCTGCCCAGTCCAGTCCTTGGTAGAAATTTGGGATACCAACTGTCTTCACGAGTTCTGGTGGAGTGTCATCAACGTAGAAGGTTTCCAGATCCGTTGCGGTGTTTCCAAGGCAGTCCATTGCTCGTATTTCGAGTTGATGGGTGCATTCCTCTTGGAAGGTGAAGGGACCGGTGTACGTCATCCAGTCAGTCCACTGCTCATCGAACCAGATGCGGTATTCGATAGTATTGTTTGTGCACGGGCAGCAACCGTCATTGAGTGCTTCAATGGTTATTGGTGTGCTCGTGGTAACACAGTAGGTCCCATTTCCGAGATCACATTGTGGTTCTCCGACGGTTTTGTTGATAATTGGAGGGGTCTCATCGACGTAGAATGTTTCGGTATCGATGATTTCATGTCCAACACAATCATACGCCCAGATGTCGAGGATATGTTCGCATTCTTCGGTGAAATTGAAGGTAAATGGTAACTCGGATGTGATGTCCATCCAGTCTCCTTGGTTGATTCGATATTTCACGGTGAGACTGTCGCAACATCCTTCATCGTAAGCGTTGATGGTGATGTCTGTTTGAGTGGTGACGCAGTAGGTTCCATTGCCGAGATCGCATTGTGGTTTCCCAACGGTTTTTTCGATGACCGGGGTCGTGTTGTCAACATAGAAGGTTTCAATATCCCAGTAACTGTCATCCATGCCGTTCCCAAGACAGTCATAGGCTCGGAGCATAAGGGTGTGTTCGCAGGGTTCGCTGAAGTAAATAGCACCGGTATAGTTCGTCCATCCTGTCCATTGTCCGGTGTATCCAATGTTATATTGAATGGTGACAGGTCCACAGGGGATGGCACATCCTTGATCTGTTGCTTCAACGGTAATTGGGGTTTGCATGGTGACACAGTAGGTGCCCTCGCCTTGCTCGCAGTGTGGATCACCAACGGTTTTTGTCATCGTTGGGGCTTCAACGTCTACATGGAACGTTTCGACATCGGTTGCAATGTTTCCAAGACAATCCCATGCTTCAATGGTGAGGATATGGGTGCATGCTTCAGGGATGGTGATATTAATTGGTAAATAGGTTGGATAGGTCCAATTTCCATCGTTAATCTTGTACCGGAGAGTGAGTCCTGTATCAGCACAGCAGCCGTCATTGTAGGCATCGATAGTGATGTTGGTGGTGGGGAGGATGCAGTATTCATCGTCATCGATTTGACAGTTTGGTTCTCCAACGGTTTTCACGATGACCGGTGGTGTGTTATCGACGTAGAATGTTTGGTTTTGGATTTCTTCGGTGTTCATGAGATCGTCGACCGCGTAGTAATTGATGAAATGCTCACAGTCCTGATTGAAGGGTGCTCCCAGGTCGTCCATGGTGACGACGACATCGGTGGTTTGCTCACCTTGCAACCAGTCAGACCATTGTCCATTGTACCAGACTCGATAATAGATGATGTAGGAACTAACCGGGCATAATCCTCCATCGGTCGCATTCAGGTAAATCGGAGTGTGGCTGGTGATGCAGATCTCATTCCCATCTTCAATAAATAATAATTTGAGGTCTTCTTGGAAGCATTGTGGGGTTCCGTATTCTTTTATAGTGGTTGGTGGTGTGTCATCGACATTATGGTATTGTACGTGGGTTTCTTCTGTATTGCCGAATTTGTCGACCGCCCACCAAACGAGTTTATGATGACATTCCTCATTAAAGTAAATCACTGCATTATTGTCGGATTCATTGCCGCTCTCTATTAAATCCCAGCCCTGAGAGCTCTCATTAAACAGGTAGATCTCCCAAATGAGGTAATCGCAGCCGACTGCGCAGACGCCAGGTTGATCAGTGGTGTTTAACCAGATCGGTGTTTGGGTGGTGACATAGGTGATGTCTTCTGCTGCGTTGTAGTATTGTGGTTGGCCTATCTCTTTTATCGTGATGGGTGGTGAGCAATCAACTTTTACGTATTTTTTAAATTGAGCATCAGTGTTTCCAAAGTAATCAGTGGCTTGCATGTAGATGTGGTGTTCGCAGCTTTCAGCGATGTTAATAATGAATTTGATTTTCCCTGGTGTCGGATCAAGGTCGTTTGCATCGTTATCGTTCACTATACAAGATTGGACGACCTCCCATTCATCGTCATACATTTTTTTATCAACGGACCAGACAAGCGTTGCGACTCCAGATCCGTTCGGTCGGCATCCGGTATCGTTCGCGTAGATGGTGATATCGGTTTCACAGGAGATGTAGTCATCATCGTTCATCATCATGTGCGGAGTTCCGAAAACAATCTGAGTGGTTGGTGCGGTTGCGTCGACGACGAAATCAGAGTTGAAAAATGATCCTGGGGCTTTTGGCTCTCGATTACCAAGAAGATCATAGCACCAGTAATGGATTTCATGCCAGCAGCTTTCATCCATGTAGACGACGACAGAGATTATCCCTGACGTTGGATTCATGTCTCCTGCTTGATTGTCATAGATGGTATGGGAATCGTGTAACGTCCATTCTCCATACTGTTGTCCTATATATTCATTATAATTAAGGTAGCTGGAACCAACACCGCCGTTGCATCCTGCATCAGTGGAATTGATCCATATCGGAGTTAATGGTCCAATACCGGTGTACCAGACACCGTCATGATAATAGAAGAATTCATCTTTTGGAATTCCGAACTGGATAGTTTGCACCGGTCCGGTGTCATCCACATAATGGGTTTGTGTGGTGTGTTCCCCGACATTGCCTGCGTTGTCCACTGCCCAGAATTCAAGGGTATGGGAGCATTCTTCCGGGAACTTGAAGGTGACCTGGTCTCCTTGAACGACAGTTTCAACACCGTTTATTTTATAATGGATTTCTTTGACACCGCTTGCATTTTCACCTGGATCTGTTGCAGTCAGTGTGATTGGGGTGGAGAAGTTTACCCAAAGGCCGCCACCATATTGTGGATTGCCAATGGTTTTATAAATCAAGGGTGGGGTAGTATCTGCTCCACCTTCGCAAACATTGGTTTCCTCAGAAATAGTTGTTGGTGGCGTTTCGTCACTGTCAATGATCACATGGTTGGTAATCTTTGTTCCAGGAGGAATCGTTAAGTTCACCTGAATACGCAACCAGACACAATATTGAGAAGAGCTTGCAGGGATAGAAGCAAACTGCCAGGAGACTTTATGATTCGTTGCATTATAGGTCGCACCATCTGAGGCGGATTCATAACTTGTATCGGCAGGAAGTGTATCTATTAAGCTTACGTTGTGAATAATGAATGGATTCGTATTCTCAAAACATATGGTATAGTTTATGGTTTGTCCTGGACTAATACACTCTCCCGGCTGAAGTCCATCGTCCTTGGTAAGATTGAGAGGGTTATAACTGATTTCTTTTCCAGGAATAGTTATTCCTGTGGGACTTCCTATAGAACCAGTCTCATAAAGCTTATTCAGATCTGAGTCAAATACCATAATCTGATCTGTTCCACCGGAACCCTGGTTCCCCGTTGTAATGTATACGAGACTAGTGGCTGGATCAATTGCAATTCCTACGACATTGTCGGTGTAGTCTCCAGTTAATGCGCGGAGATCTAATGTAGTTTCAGTATTGGTATCCAAATTATATTTGCAGAGCAAACCCAGGCCTCCATAAGGGGGATATGCGTTTCCAGTGTATACAAATCTATTCGCCACGTCAACAGCAACGGCCATCGCTTGCTGGCTAAAAGTGATATTACCTGCGGGCGACCAGTCATCTGTGTGAAAGATTTTTACAGTATTGGTCATATCGGCTGCATAAAGCAGGTCGTGGACTTCATCAAGCGCAATTCCATAAAAACCATAATCATATCCGGTATAATAGATCCCAGGTAAGTGAATCATATTGTCAAGAGTCAACGTCTTAGTAAAAGCATTCCACGAATAAATATAGAAGTTATCAGTGCTTCGATCTACAGTATACACTTTCGCTTTATCCTGATCCACAACGATACCGGCTAGGTTATATGCACCCGGTGCGATAACAGATCCTAATTTATTCAATGTTTTAGCATCTACAATATCGAGATCACCATAACCCTCGAAGGTTACAAATAATATTTCTGAATCTGTGTCAATGGTTAGCCCAACGCCGCCGTATCTAGTTGGAAGCGAGGTCATCTGATACACTAAATAATTCGGTGGTACTTGAATATCATATGCCGAAATCGGACTATTTGCATTTAGATCTTTGTTCACATAGAGCGATTTTGCTTCTGCGGTTGCAGCGACTGCTACGAATGCGAATAATACAAGCATTCCAATTATTACTATTCTTTTATTCTTCATAATTTTCTGTTCTCCAATTTATTCTACATGTACTAAATTTTTATTTTGAAATGTCTATTCTTCCCCCGTTTCCGTTATCCTTTCGGGTATATTTTTATAACGTGATACCATCCTTATTTATAAATCTTTTGATAATAACCTTTTATATATATTTAATTAGTTAAAAATTGCTTACGGGAGGAAACTCAGGAAAAAATCAATGGGTATAAGAATCAAACCCGTGATGTAATCTTTCCCTATATAAATCGATGCTCCCTGAACATCCTTGTTTTTTTACCGGATACATCAAGAAATCAAATGATTTATTCAGGAAAGAGTGTAGAAATTTTCGTTGCAAGTCGTAGCTTCTTTTGTTTTGCGGTATTTATCGAGATTAAAATTTTTGATTGTATCAAATCTGTAATGATTCTATATTTGGTCATATGGCTCAGATCATTTACCAACCCGAATTGTTTGCAGAGGCTATCGGTGACGCGGATGGCACTTTCGATGCTCTTACTGATGGCGTTTCGATGGGTCAGAAAAACGATGGTGACCAGGCTTGCATAGGTTGATGGTTTCATTGTTTTGCTCCTCCCGTTTTTTCCTCATATATGGTATCATCGTCTAGTCCAGTGTAGTTGTCTATATTATATCATATATGGTATATATCTTGGTAATAGGAAAGGGATTTTATAAGTATCGATGAAAGAATCTTTTCTCCTCTGAATGCAAAATGTTAGTTTTGTATTTTGTTACATGCGATGGAATATTTCCATTATTTGTACCTCGTTTATTTCTTCCGTTGTATTATTATACGATATCAATCCAGTTACCTGGACATGGAACCGCCAATAATGCATGAGCAGCATATTCTTATAATCGATTGATCTGACCTGCAACCGCACCTGGACCGTAGAGAGTTCCTCATGGATAGTTAAGAAAGATTCCATCGGAATGAATCGTCCATGATTCAAGGTATATTTCAAATGTACAAAGGTAATGTTTTCTCGATGGATGCTTGTATAATTCGTGTATTGATTGTTCACCAGTGCAATAAAGACGTCCTCGCTGTGTCGGTTCTTCATGTTCTGCGAGAACACCAGATTCATGTGTTCACTACTACACTTCCCCCAGTACCAACTTTTATGCAATCGTCGGACGTCCCAGCCGTGTTCTTGATACCCAGACCCCTCCACCGGGATTTGTTTTCCTTTTATGGTAAGGATGCCGTTGACCTCAGCTTTGGGGAGCGGACATCCTCACATCCCTAGACCAGTGTCTCCGATCCATCCCTTCGTTGTTCCGGTAAAGAGAAGATCTACTTGGAGGTCTTTGATGCTAAGCTTGACTGCAACACACAGATGATTGTTCTGGTCAAGGTAGCTTCGTAACACTTCTTTTCCTTGATAACTTATAACAGGTTCCTGGGTTGAGAGGTGAAGAGAGCGAAGCGGAATAAGTTGTATGCGTTGAGCCAGGAGTATCCCTTGGTCGTAGATGTTTATCTGAACTAGGAAGAAGCCGGTGGTTGCGTGTGCTCCTATGGTGAGTAAGCCGATATGAGCGGTATAAGAGTTGTTGAACGATGCATCGAGATACCACCATTGCAGGGAAAAATACAGTGTCTGGTTGTATGCGTTATCGTTGAGTGTGGCGTCCTTAGGTTGATACCAGAATGGTTCCTGAGCAACTGCGTGCAATGAAAAACCTGTCGTGAGTATGAAGAGCAACAGAATAATCATGAGCGGTCGTAACATTCTATCCATCAGATCAAAGGAATATTATTACGCTCGTTATTTATATAATTCACCGTGGTTAAAAGAGACGGTGTTCTTATAGATAATCAGGGGTTGAGAATGATATTACCCCACGGTTGTTGATTTTTAAGTAGTTTTTCTTTCGTGTAGCCGAAGTTAAAATAAAAGTTGGGTGTAGGCCGTAAGCCTCTTTACAACAGGAGAAAAACAAAAATTTTTATGAAAATAGAAGGCAGAAGAAACAAGCACATCAAAAGTTATATATACCGTGGTATACATAGGTATACTAAGGTGTAATATGACTACTACAACTATCAAAATCCAAAATGATACTAAATCACAAATAGATCAATTTCGCGAATATAAAAACGAAAGCTATGATGAGGTTATCAAAAAGCTTATCTTTATTGTAAAAAACTTAAAAAAAGAGCCAGAGCTTAGTAAAGAAACCATCAAAGCGATAGAATCAGCAAGAGAACGAATTAAAAAAGGGCATTTCGTAAGTGAAGAAGTGGCAAAACAGCGTCTGGGGCTTTAATGAATGTATACTGTAATCTATGATGAAGAAGCCTTACAAAATCTAGAAAAATTAGAGAAGAAAATTAGAAAAAGAATTTTTGAAAAAATTATTTCAACAAAAGAAAATCCTTTTCATTATTTTGAGCGATTAACTGGTAGAGGGGAGTATAAACTTAGAGTTGGTGATTATCGAATCATAGCTGATATCGATGAAAAGACAAAAAAAATTTCTATTCTTTTCATTGATCATAGAAAAAATATTTACAAAAAACTCTAAAATATTTAGTGCTGGGTGTAGGTCGTAAACCTCTTTATTACTCCTGTAAAATGAATAATTATGATATTGTTGAAGACCCAATGGAATAAAAACTGGTGTTTTTTGATAGAATTAATAAAGAAAGAGTTATTACGACAGTACCAGTAGAGGAGGGTCATGACTGTACAGAATCCTGATTTTAAACAACCTCCTTGGGTGCAAAGCCCCTCCGAGGTCATGGATTGGATTAATGCCACACATCCTTCGAAGAAAACAAAGAGTAAGAAACACGAAGCGTCCCGTGAAAGGGTCCTTCGGAATCTTCATGTTCGTTTTGATTTGAACGTCGAACAAAAAAAGATACCTCCGTCTACCATTATTTCAAAGTTCGTAACGATGATTACTGGTAACGGGTTTGTTGAAGAAGGTTTTGAACTTGTTCCAACAGTCGAACTTGTGTTACGAGGACTTGTCAAGGCGAAGTTTAAAAATATTGTGAAAATAGTTGTGGATGAGAAAACCGTATATCATCGTTCAGTTGATCATTTTGACCTGAGAAATACTATTGATGATCTCAGTTGGGTTACTCCAGATGTTCAAAGGGGAACATCAGCCGAGGTGACAGCTAAATTAAAAGAAGGAATGAAAAGTATCGCTCTTGTTAAAATTATGAAGATACACAAGGAAAAGGATCATGCTGTTGATATTCAGATAAAAGGAGGAATAAAGGAGGAATTGTATCATACATTTCTTAACTATCTGCATGAGAAACTGGGTTTGATAATGTGATTTTAAAAAGACTGAACTACTCACCTTTCGAAAACCGTATCGTAATGAAGTACACTGGTGGTGGGTGTAAGCTGCAAAACCTCTTTCTATTTATTTCTGTCATTTTGTAGTTTTTAAACTCCTAACTTGTGAAGTACGTTTCCACCGTTCATGGTGCTGTTAGTGACAGTTTCTCCCAGGTCCATATTAATCATATCATAAATTTAACAAATTTGTTAAGTTTTTCAAGTGAATAAATGTTATTTATGGTATGTAAATTTAATGTTGTTCAAGTAGCCATTTCCAGATAGGTTTCACTGTAATCTTTTTCTTTTTTTCAATAATTTCTTCCTCGTTATCTGCAGTAAGGATTAGCCCTTCTTTTAGTTTGTAGGTATCGAGAGCTTCAAGCAATCCGTTTATCTCTCTTTCTTTATTGTTTTGTAAATTATGTGTGACTTGAATTGCTTCAACAATTGCGTTTCCTTTTCGAATCACAAAATCACATTCGTACTTTTCTTTATGAAAATAAATCTCTTTGTTGTGTCTTTTGAGATGTAAAAAAACAATGTTTTCCAACATTCTTCC
>Ga0315291_10001104_pt1 | contig 36131 bp, 33 predicted proteins | sample YL17G12_20_MG_FD_203070 | JGI IMG/M metagenome (GOLD analysis project Ga0315291, IMG submission 203070) | Sediment microbial communities from Yellowstone Lake, YNP, Wyoming, USA - YL17G12_20 | ecosystem: Environmental > Aquatic > Freshwater > Lake > Sediment | place: USA: Wyoming | collected...
TGGATCACTATCTGGCGATGCCGGACACGTCGCTGGACGAGCGCCTGGCCGCGGCCAAGGGCGAACTGGGCCGGCGCGCGGTCGTGCTGGGCCACCACTACCAGCGCGACGAGGTGGTGAAGTTTGCCGACTACCGTGGCGACAGCCTCAAACTTTCCCAACTGGCGGCCAGCCGGGAGGGCGCTGAGTTCATCGTCTTCTGCGGCGTGCATTTCATGGCCGAGAGCGCGGACATTCTGCGCCGCGACGGCCAGCGGGTGATCCTGCCGGACCTCAGCGCCGGCTGCTCGATGGCCGACATGGCCGATATCGGACAGGTGGAGGATTGCTGGGAGGCGCTGGAAGGCCTGGGGCTGGCCGACGGCCTGATTCCGGTCACCTACATGAATTCGGCGGCGGCCATCAAGGCCTTTTGCGGGCAGCATGGCGGGACGGTTTGCACCTCGTCCAACGCCGGCGCGGCGTTTCGATGGGCCTTGGAGCGCGGCCAACGCATCCTGTTTTTGCCCGACCAGCACCTGGGGCGCAACACCGGCTACGCCGTGGGCATCCCGCTGGCCGACATGCCTGTCTGGGACCCGTTCGCTCCCATGGGTGGTAATGCCGCGGATCGCTATTCCACGGCGCGGGTCATCCTGTGGAAGGGTCACTGCTCGGTGCACATGAGGTTCCTGCCCGAGCACGTGGACCGTGCCCGGGAGTTGTATCCCGGCGTGCGGGTCATCGTGCATCCTGAGTGCCGGTGGGAAGTCGTACAGAAGGCCGACGCCGTGGGATCGACCGAAGGTATCATCCGCGAGGTGGTGGGGGCGTCGGCGGGAACCGCCTGGGCGGTGGGCACGGAGATTCACCTGGTCAACCGGCTCGCCCGGGAGCACCCCGACCGCTTCATTACCTCGCTGGACTCCAGCGGCTGCCTGTGCACGACGATGTACCGCATCTCGCCGCAGCACCTGCTATGGACGCTCGAGAACCTGCTGGAAGGGCGCGCCGTCAACGTCATCCGGGTTGACGACCAGGTGCGCGACTGGGCGCGGGTGGCGCTGGACCGCATGCTGTCCATCCAGTGAAGCGGAGCCCGGCTTGGGCCGGTCCGCGGAGGGGAAAAAACCGCGTCGCCGGCGGGTTTGGTTTTGCCATGCCGCAACGATTCTTCAAACTGCGGGAAGCCGAGGAGATCCTCCCGTTGCTGGAGAAACTGCTGAACACGGCCATCGGCGAGAAAAAGAAGCTGGAGGACCTGGAGGCGACATTTACCGGGATCGCTCAGCACATTTTGCTGCGGGGCGGTGTGCTGATCGATCGCGCCAAAATAGCCGGTCTGAAAATCGAACGGAACAAGTCGGCGGTCGTCTTGCAGGAGGCGCTGGCGCACATCGAATCCAGCGGCTGCCTGGTCAAGGATCTGGATACCGGCCTGGTTGATTTTCCGTTCCTGCTGGACCAGCGCGAGGTATACCTGTGCTGGAAGCTCGGTGAGCCGGCGATCGGCTTCTGGCATGGTACGGACGAAGGGTTTGATGGCCGAAAACCAATCGACAAGAAGATGTTCGAAGGCGAGGAAGAACGGCCGAATTGAATGCGGAATGTGGAGTGCCGGGTGCGGAGTTAACTCCGCATTCCGAACTCCGAACCGGGAGTGAGTGATCATGCGCAGCGAATGGGTGAAGAAGCGGATGGGGCATGACTGCGTGACGCAAATGCATTACGCCCGGCAGGGCGTGCTGACCGAGGAGATGGCGTATGTGGCGCGCCGGGAACGGCTCCAGGGGGAAACGGTGCGGGCGGAGGTGGCGCGCGGCCGCCTGGTGATCCCCGCCAACATTCACCACGCCAACCTGGTCCCCATGGGCATCGGGGTGGCGGCCACCTGCAAGATCAACGCCAATATCGGCAATTCCTCGGTCACCTCCAACATCGAGCAGGAACTGGAGAAGCTCCGCGTGGCGGTCAAGTACGGCGCCGACACGGTGATGGACCTGTCCACCGGCGGCGAAATCCGCACCATTCGCCAGGCCATTCTTGGCGACGCCACCGTGCCGATAGGGACGGTCCCGGTGTACGAAGCGCTGGCCCGCGTGCGCCGCGTCGAAGACCTGACGGCGGAGATCCTGCTGGAAGTGATCGAGGAGCAGGCCGAGCAGGGCGTCGATTACATGACCATCCACGCCGGGGTGCTGCGCCGGCATGTTCCCCTGACGCAGAAGCGCGTCACCGGCATCGTCAGCCGCGGCGGCGCTATCATGGCCCAGTGGATGGTGGCCAACAACCGCGAGAACCCGCTCTACGAGCGCTTCGAGGACATCTGCCGCATCTTCCGCAAGCGGGATGTCTGTTTCTCGCTGGGCGACGGCCTGCGGCCCGGCAGCCTGGCCGATGCCAGCGACGAGGCGCAGTTCGCGGAGCTGAAGACGCTCGGCGAGCTGACGGAGGTGGCCTGGAAGCACGACGTGCAGGTGATGATCGAGGGCCCCGGGCACATTCCCATGGACCAGATCGAGCTGCAGGTCCGCAAGGAAGAGGAGATGTGCCACCAGGCGCCGTTCTACACGCTGGGCCCGCTGGTCACCGACATCGCGCCCGGCTATGACCACATCACCTCGGCCATCGGCGCCGCCATGATCGGCTGGTATGGCGCCTCGATGCTGTGCTATGTGACTCCCAAGGAACACCTGGGCCTGCCCGACGCCGAGGACGTGCGACAAGGCATCATCGCCTACAAGATCGCGGCCCACGCCGCCGACATTGCCCGCCGCCGTCCGGGCGCCCGCGATCGCGACGACGCCCTCAGCCATGCCCGCTTCCTGTTCGACTGGAATCGCCAGTTCGAGCTGGCGCTGGACCCCGAGCGCGCCCGTGGCATGCATGACGAGACGCTGGCCGACGAATCTTACAAGCAGGCCCACTTCTGCGCCATGTGCGGCCCGAAATTCTGCTCCATGAATATCAGCCAGGCAGTGGATAAGGAGATGGGGCTGGATCAGAACGGCCGGCGGGACGAGTACGTCCAGTTGCTTGCCAAGGTGGCAGAAAACCAGTAGGCAGTCGTTGATAGGCCGGCAGCGCGACCTTCTGCCTGTTGCCTTCCGGCTACCGCGCGCTGGCGCCGTGATCCTCCTTGGCCTTGAGCAGCCTGGCGTCGGCCTCTCCGAAGAGGCCGGGGAAGTCCATGCCGCCCTGCAACTCGGCCGCCCCGGCGGTAAATGCCAGGGGAATTCTGGTGGTTTCCAGCGCCGCGTTGCGCTCGTCGAGCCTGTGGCGAATTCGCCGGATCACCGCGTCGCTGCCGGGTAGGGTGGTCTCGGGGAGCACGATCACAAACTCGTCCCCGCCGTAGCGCGCCACAACGTCGGAGCCGCGGGTTGACTGGTGCATGATCCCGGCAAAGTCCACCAGCGCGGTGTCGCCGGCCGTGTGGCCGTACTGGTTGTTGAGGTTGTGAAAGGCGTCCAGGTCCAGCACCGCCAGTGTCAGCGGCAGGCTGTTGCGCCGTGCCCGGCTGATGTAGCGGTCGGACATCTCCTGCAGCGCCGCGCGATTGTAGGCGCCGGTCAGCGGATCGCGCAGCGCCTGCTCGGTCCGCAGGTAGCGCTGCAGCGTTTCCGCCATGAGACGGATGTCGGTGATTCGCGCCTGCTTGCCGCGGCTCTCCAGCAGCCAGGCCACCAGCAGCGCCAGCACCAGGGCCGCGAAGAACACCGCGCCGGGGGCCGCCAGGCTGACGCGGAACTCCCTGGGCGCCAACAGGGCTGTGGCCACCATGGCCAGCTCCGCGCCTATCAGCGCCACGGCCAGCGTCGTCTCCCAAGGGCTGCGCTGGTCCAGGACCCGCAGGCGAGCCCGCAGTTTCTCCGGCAATTCCGATTGTGACAGCTCTTCTGGGGTCACCGGCTTCTTCCAGTCTCTGTCGCGACCGACGCCACCAGGACCTACAGTTCGCGACCGATCCAAACAACCACCCCGCGCACAATGTCGAGGATGTTACGTTCCTCCAGCGAAATCGTGCGCGGCGAAAACCCGCGCTGCTGCATGTTCTCCGGGACGATGACCAGCTCTCCATTGACCACTTCGCAGTGCTTGGTGGTCCCGCCCTCGTCCAGGTTCAAGGCATAAATCCTGCTGAAGACCGGGTGTCGGCGCTTCTCCTCGTTCTGATCGATCAGCAGCAGGTCGTTGGGCTGGACCGTGGGCAGCATGGAAACCTCGGCTGCCCCGATCTTCACCAGCACCGGCCGCACGAACTGCTTCAAAAACTCGGCGGTGAAGGCCCGCGTGCCCGCGTAGCGCGCATCCACGGGGAAGGGCTGGCCGGCGGCGATGCGGCCTTTCAGCATCGGCACTTCCCGGAAGACGGAGTCCTTGAACTCGCGGTGCGGCAGCACGCGCTCCAGTTCGCTGGTTTCGAACAGGCTCTCGAGGTCCAGGCCGAGCCGCTCCATGAGGCGGTCGGCCACGCCGGAGGTGAGCTGGCGCGCGCCCTTCAAAACGTTGTGGATGTGCGGCTGGGAATAACCGGCCTGCAGAGCCAGGCGGCGCTCGCTGATCTCGCGCCGCTTGACCCGGGCGCGGAGGTTGTCGAGCAGACGCTCTTCAATATCGGCAAGCTTCATGGTCTGTTATACATAGCAGGCTGAAATAGCCATGTCAAGGCGGAAGTTGCGGCGCCCGCCGTCTCTATTTCGATTTGAAATTTTTTCCTTGACTTGTGATTTCGGCAAGTGATATCACTTCAGTCATGAATGTATTTCGTATAGATATTGTCATTGGACAGCTTGGTCCGCGGCCCAGGGCCCAATTCGGCGCGCGGGCCGGCCAGGAGGCAGCCCCATGAACTGGACGCCCGAACGCGCGGCCGAACTGGCCCGCTACGATTGCCGTGGTTGCGGCGGCAGCGGTTTCGCCGGCGGCGAGCCCTGCGCCTGCGTGTGCCGCCGGGTCTTTCAGGTCTGTTACCGCCGCTTCCGGGTGTGCGCCGAGGCCGACGCCTTTGCCCGGGTGGTCACCTTCCGGGAGAACCGCCGCGGCGTGGAGCGCCACCTGATGTGGATTCGCCGCAACGAGGACTACTGCGCCGATTTTGAGGCCTCGGCCCGGCGGGTGCTCTCGCCGCAACTGTATCGCGTCTTCCGCCTGTGTCACGTCCTCGGCGCGGCCACCGACCTGGCGGCCCGCAGGCTGTCGATGTCGCGCTCCGTGCTGTACGACATGGTGGCCGAGATCGAGGAGCGGGTGGGGCGGGAGTTGGCCCTGATGCAGCCCTACAGCCCCTACCCGCCGCAGGCCTATCTGGGCTCGACGGCCCGCGGCGCCCAGCGCGCCTGCGCCCTATAGGGGGCGGCTCTTGGGCGCCTGGCAACGCAGATAAGAAAATCATCTGCGTCCGGACTGAGATATACTGTGGCGGCTTGGGAGGGCCGCGCGGCCGGGGCCACACAAGGCCCGCGGCCGGCCGCCACTTCGATGGAAATAACCTGTCCGCGCTGTGGATTCACGAATAAGAATCAGGCTGTGCGGTGCGAGTGTTGCCTGGCGGAACTGGCCGGCGCTCCCGCGCCGTCCGTTTCCGAGGCGATGCCGTCCGTGACCGCGCCGGCCGAACAGCGGCCGGCTGCGGCGCCGCCGGCCTCGGCGGCCGGGGACGCCCCGGCTGCCCTGGCGCCGTCCACTCCACGGGACGCGCCGGAGGCGCCCAGCCCTCAGCCTCCTTCCTTGGGACAGCCGCCTCGTCTCACGCCGAGGATCACGGCACGCAGCGGCGCCATCATCGCCGGGCTCATGGTCATCGGCTTGCTCGGCGGCCTTTGGATGATGAAGGCCCGCCCCGGCCAATCGCCGCCCAAGCTGAACGTTGGGGGCGCCGGAAAGTCGGCCGTCGCAACGCCGCCGGCCGCGGCTCCGGTAACGCCGCCGGCGGCTGCGCCCTCGGGGGCCCCGGCGCCGGCAGCCCCTCCGGCGGCCGCGGTCGTGCGGCCGGCAACGAGCGAGGAAGTGGCCGCCGAAGCTCAGTTCAAAACCGCGCTGAGCCTGCTCGAACGCAAGCAAACCGCGCCGGCCCGCGATGCCCTTCAGGATCTGGCGCGGAAGTATCCCAACACCAAGTCCGCGAAAGAGGCCCGCGCCCTGTTGTCGCAGGTTCCCGAGGACCGGCCGGCCGCACAGGCTGCTGCCCGCCCGGCCGTTCCGCCAGCCCGCGAGCAGGCGGCCGCCAAGGGGGCCAAGGGCGGCGCGGCTGCCAGAACTGCGGCCGGCAAGCCGGCCGCTTCCGGGGCGGGAACCGCCGCCGCATCCGCCGAGCCGGCGCAAGCTGCGCAAAGCCGCCGCGTGTTCACCAGCGACGACTTGGCGGCGGGCCGCGTGTCCGGCTCATTCCGCCGGGCCGCGCCTTCCATCCCCGCATCGCTGCAATCGTCGCAGGTTGGCCCGTCCTCAGGACAAGGGGTCAAAGCGGCGCTGCAAGATGAACTGCGGTTGCTGCGCACCAGTTACGAATCCGGGCAGTGGACCGTGGAGGTCGAGTACAACCTGGTCACCACCCATGCCCGGCTTGTCTACCTGGGCGCCTGGATGACGGACCCAACCGTGTCTCGCCGCCTCGGTTACACGGCTGCCCCGATGTCGTCCGGCCGGGCCACGGCCCGGATCGTCTTGCCCAGCATTCCTCCGACGGCGTCCAATCTCCGAATCGTCTTCTTTGAGGACAAGGGCGCGTTGTTCTTCACGCGGGACTTTGTCATCACCAAATGAGCGGTCGTCGCACCACGGCGGTGAATCCGGGGCTTCAGACATCGAATTGCCGACTTTGCAGGCCGGTGCTATGCGCGCGCGTTCCAGGTTTCGGGCTTCGGGCTGTGGATGCTCCGGAAACCCCACGCCCGAAAGTCGCGGCCTGGCACTCTTAGCGTGCAACCTGGAACTTCAGACCTGGAACTGGCGTCAAGAGGAGGAACATGCTGCTGGGTTGGAACGGGGCCACCGCCATGAAGGCCGATCTGGCCACCGACATTCGGGCGGCGCAGAGGGCCGGCTACTCGTTCATCGAGCTGAATATCACCAAGCTCCAGAAGTACCTGGAGGGTGGCGGCTCGCCGGCCGAAGTGAGCGAGATGCTGGCGGCGGCCAAGTTGCGGCCTCTCTCCATCGGTTCGGTCGACCGCGTCACGTATGCCGGGGAGCAATGGGAGCGGATCGAGCGCGAGTACCGCGACATCTCGCGCCTGGCCGGCGAACTGGGCTGTGAATTCATCGTCAGCGGACCGGGCGCGCGTCCGGCCGGCGCGGCCGATGGCGAGGTCAAGGACGAGTCCATCAGCGTGCTGGAAGCGCTGGCGGACATCGCTTCCGGCGACGGCCTCAAGCTTGGCTTCCAGTTCCAGTCCTATCCTTCCTGCTCGGTTCGCACTCTGGAGCTGGCCTGGGAGATCATTTCGGAATTGGATCGGCCCGATGTCGGCCTGGTTCTGGACTCCTTCCACTTCCATGCCGGTGGCAGTTCGATGGCTTCGCTCCGCCGCCTGAAGGCCTCGAAGTTGTTCGCGTTTCAGGTTGGTGATTGCGAGGACCTGCCGCTGCCGAAACTGCAGAGCCAGCAGCACCGCCTGCTGCCCGGCGCCGGCGTGGTTCCCATCCGCAGAATCTGGCAGGAGCTGACATCCATTGGCTTCGAGCGGCTGGCCTCCGTCAAGGCCCCGCGGCCCGAATACTGGGACCGCGACCCGTTTGAGCTGGCGGCCGAGGCCCGCCAGGCCCTGGAGAAAGCGCTCGGCCCCGTGCCGGCAAAGAAGTAACGCCGCCGGTTTCCTGCTACATGCACCGCTGCCGTTGGCCGGGCGATTTTTTCACCGCTGCTCAGGTTTCAGCCCGCCGCCTACAGCCTACAGCCTGCAGCCTATATAATCGACCGGATGCAGTTCCCCGATCTCTGGAGGTTGGCCTGGGCAGCCCTGCGGGCGCACCGCCTCCGCTCCTTCCTCACCGTTCTCGGCCTGGTCATGGGGGTGGCGACGCTCATCACCGTCATGACGCTGATCCAGGGGGCCAATGCCTACGTCAAAGACAAGATCGCGAATCTGGGGATCGACGTCTTCCAGGTCGCCAAGACTCCCATCGTCATCTCCGATTTTGAGGAGTTCCTGAAGGCCCGGCGCAACCGCGACATCACCCCGGCAGACATGGAGTTCCTGGCCCAGCGATGCGCACACTGCGCCGCGGTCGGCGCGCAGGTGCAGACCCCGGCCCGCGTGCGCTACCGCGACCGGGAAGTGACCGATGTCGCGATTCTGGGGCAGACGGCGAACATGGCTTACATCGGCACCCGCAATGTGGAGCGCGGTCGCTTTCTCACCGCGTTCGAGGAGCAGCAGGCCGCATCGGTGTGCCTGCTGGGTTCCACGCTGGCTGAGAAATTGTTCGCCGGCGTTGACCCCATCGACAAGCTGGTGCGGCTGGGCCCGCGGGAATTGCGCGTGGTCGGCACCATGGAAAAGATCGGCTCGGTGCTGGGCCAGGATCAGGACAACTACCTGGTTCTGCCACTGCCCTTGTTCTTGAAGCTTTGGGGCCCGCGCCGCAGCCTGCTGCTGCAGATCCGCACGGCCGGCGAGACGGATTTCCAGTTGGCCCAGGACGAGGTCCGCGTTTACCTGCGCGCCCGCCGGCACCTGCTGCCCGGCCAGAAGGACGATTTCTACATTGCCACCCCCGATTCCTATCTCGATTTGTGGCATTCGATCAGCTCCGCCTTCTTCCTGGTGTTCGTCCTGGTTTCTTCGATCGCGGCGGTGGTGGGCGGCATCGTAATCATGAACATCATGCTGGTGTCGGTAACGGAGCGGACCAAGGAAATCGGGGTGCGGCGGGCCTGCGGCGCGCGCCGGGCCGACATCCTGCGGCAGTTCCTCGCCGAGGCCTTGTTGGCCTGCCTGATCGGCGGCCTGGCCGGCGTGCTGCTGGGCTTCGCCGCCGCCACGGCGTTGAAGTATTTCACCAGCTTCCCGGCCGAGGTTCGGCTGTGGGTGGCGGTCCTGGGGGTGGCGCTGGCTTCCACCATCGGGCTGTTCTTCGGCATCTACCCGGCCGGCCGGGCGGCCCGGCTGGATCCCGTGGTGGCGTTACGATCGGAATAGATCGCACGCGGCAGGCAGATTTCGGATTGCGGATTTCGGATTGCGGATTTCGAACTGGTAGCCAATCCGCAATCCCCAATCCGCAATCCGCAATTCCGAGATGACGCGAGACGAGCTTAAAGAAAACTTCCTGGTGGCGTTCCAGACGCTGCGCTCGCGCAAGGGCCGGTCCGCGCTTACGCTGCTGGGCATCGTGGTGGGCGTCACCTCGGTCATCGCCGTGGCGGCCATCATCCACGGGCTGAACCGCCACGTGGCCAGCCGCGTGGAGTCGCTCGGCTCGCGGGTGTTCTTCGTCAGCCGGCTGCCCTTCGCGCATTTCGGGCGCCTGCCGGAGGAGATCCGCCTGCGCAAGTATTTCCGCTACGACGACGCGCGCCTGATCCGCGAGCAGTGCCGAAGCTGCGAGTACGCCACCGCCTTCGGAACGCGCATGATGTTCATCAACAACGAAACCAACGAAATCCACGCGGGCCGCGAGCGCGTCGACAACCCGTTTCTCCGCGGCGTGGATCCCGAGTATGCCGACGCCATTCCGTTGTTCAGCGTGAGCGACGGCCGCTTCATCTCGCATTTCGACCTCGATCACTCGCGCTTCGTCTGCGTCCTGGGGGCGGGTGTGGCCGGTTCCTTGTTTCCGGCTGTCGATCCGGTGGGGCGCGAAGTGACTCTCAACGGGCAGCGCTTCGAAGTGATCGGAGTGTTCGAGAAAGACCCGGGGCTGTTCGGCGGGCCGGGGGTGGACCGCTTCGTCGTCATCCCCTACTCCACGTTCCACAAGCTTTATCCCGCAAGCAAGGAGCACTTCATCGCGGTCAGCGTCCGCGATCCGCTGCTCATCCCCAAGGCGGAGGACGAAGTGATCGATATCCTGCGGCGGCTCCGCCGCGTCCCGCCCCGCGCCCCCAACGATTTTGATGTGGCCACCCCCGATTTTTTCACCGACCTGTGGAACCAGTTGACCGGCGCGCTGGTGCTCCTGACCGCCGTGATCAGCTCCATCGGCCTGCTGGTAGGCGGCATCGGGGTGATGAACATCATGCTGATTTCGGTCACCGAGAGAACGCAGGAGATCGGGGTGCGTAAGGCCGTTGGGGCACGGCGACAGGACATCCGCGCGCAGTTTTTGATCGAGGCCGTCACGCTCACCAGTTGCGGCGGCGTGCTGGGCATCATGGTGGGAACGGCGACCGCCTGGATGGTGCGCATGCTGGCGCCCTCGCTCCCCGCCGAAGTATCCCTGTTGTGGGTCTCGCTGGGTTTCCTGATCTCCGTTTCCATCGGCCTGTTCTTCGGCATCTACCCCGCCAACCGGGCGGCCAAGCTTGATCCGATTGTCTGCCTGCGCTATGAATAGGTGGCAGGCGGCAGATAAGGCGCAGCCCCCGGCCGCCGGCCACCTGCCACCGGAGGTGCCTATGGCTCGCCGCGTTCGCTGGGCGCGCGCTGTTCCGGCGTTGCTCCTTTCCCTGTCGGTTCAGGCCTGCGCGCAACGCGCGGAACCGCCCCAACAGGCGCGCGAGCGGATGGTGAAACAGCAGATCGAGGAGCGCGGAGTGAAAGACCCGCGCGTACTCGAGGCCATGCGCCGCGTCCCGCGCCACTTGTTCGTGCCGCCGCCGCTGCTTGCCGCCGCTTACGACGACACGCCGCTGCCCACCGCCTCCGGCCAGACCATTTCCCAGCCGTACATCGTGGCCTTCATGACCGAGCAATTGCGGCCGGAGAAGTCCCACGTGGCGCTGGAAGTGGGCACCGGCTCGGGCTACCAGGCGGCGGTGCTCTCGTTGCTGGTCTCCAAGGTTTACACCATCGAGTTGCTCCCCGAACTGGCCCGCACCGCGGCCGAGCGGCTGCAGAAGCTCGGCTATCGCAATGTCGAAGTGAAGCAGGGAGACGGTTACGCCGGCTGGCCCGACCATGCCCCCTACGACCTGATTATTGTCACGGCCGCCCCGCTGGAGGTGCCCCCGGCCCTGGTTCAGCAACTGAAGCCCGGCGGCCGGCTGATCATTCCGGTTGGCCCGGCGGGCTTCCAGGAATTGCAGCTTGCCACGAAAGACGAGAGCGGGCGCTTGCAAGTCCGATCTGTTCTCCCGGTTGCCTTTGTCCCCCTCATCAAGCCCGGCAAGTAATTCACCACAATGGAATTTTGCAAGTGCCTCAGTCATCACCGCCCAACACCAGGCGCACGTCCACGGCCAGAGTCTCTTCGGAGGCGACGGCGGCAAGCAGCGGGTTCACTTCGATGGCCGCGATCTGGGGATGATCGAGCCCGATTTGGCCGAGGCGCAGCAGCGCTTCCACCAGCCGGGCGCGGTCCGCCGGAGGCTTTCCCCGGCATGGCCCCAGAAGCACGGAAGCGGGGACGGAATCGATCAGCTCCTCAACCTCGTCGGGCGCCGCGGGCAGTGCCAGGTAGGCGACCTGGGCCAGGACCTCTACCGCGATACCTCCCAGCCCGAAAGCCAGCAGCGGCCCCAGCCGCGAGTCGCGCAGGAACCCGGCGAGCACTTCCCGATGCTGGCCGCGAACGAATTTCTGGACCAACGCGCCATGCCGGCCGGTCGACGGGATGGCGGCGAAGGCCCGGGTGAGCGCCTCAGGGCTGCCGATGTCCAGGATCACGCCGCCGGCCTCGGTCTTGTGGACGATCTCCGGATCGAGCGTTTTCAGCACCACCGGGAAGCCAACCTGTTCGGCAAAGGCCGCGGCTTCGGCCGGCGTGTTCACTCTGGCAAAGGGCGGCGAGCCAATGCCGTAGGCAGCCAGCAGGCGGAACAAGTCATCGGCCGCCGGTGGCACAGGCATCCCTGCCTGCGTTCCACCGGCACAGGCAGGGATGCCTGTGCCGCCGCGCCGCGCCATCCGCTGCCGCAGTTCCGCATAGCGGGTCAGCGCCACCGCGGCCCTGGCGGCCGCTTCCGGAAACCAGAATGCGGGGATGTCGCGCGCCGCCTGCCATTCCGGGTTCCTTTGTGACATCAGCAGGGACGCCAGAACCGGCTTCCCGTGTTTCTCGCCGAGCGCTGCCAGCCCGTCCAGCAACCCCGGGCCGGCACTGCCCAGAGGCGGGCTGACTTTGATGACCAGCAACTGTTCCACGCCCGCGTCGGAGAGCAGTTTCTCGGCGCAGCTTAGGTAGGTGGCATCGTCGCCTAGCGGCAGCAGATCGACCGGATTGCGCACGCTCGCCCCCCGCGGCGCGCCAGCCTGAAGCTGCTCGGTGGTTTCCGGCCGCAACTGGGCCAGCCGCATGCCGGCCGAGACGGCTTCATCGGTGGCCAGCACGCCGGGGCCGCCGGCGTTGGTCAGCAGGGCGAAGGAGCGGGCGGAGGAGGAGGGCACGCGCCCCAGCGAAAACGCCACGCCCAGCTCCAGCATCTGTTCCAGCGAGTGGACTACCAGGAAGCCGGCGCGCTGGAAAATGCCTTCCGCGATGCCCGGCCGCGTGGACATGGCGCCGGTGTGAGAGGCGGCCGCGACGGCGCCGGCCGGCGTGCGCCCCGAGTGCAGCAGCACCAGGGGCTTTTCGCCGGCCAGCCGGCGGCCGGCCGCCAGCAGCTCGCGGCCGTGGCCGAGCGATTCCATATAGAGCATGACCACGCGGGTGGAAGGCTGCGCAACGCAGTACTCGAGCAGCTCCGCCGCCGTAACGTCGGTTTCGTTGCCCAGCGAAACGAACTGCGAGAAGCCCAAGCGCCAGCGCGCGGCGATGCTGAGCACGGCCACGCCCAAGGCGCCGCTCTGGGTGATGAAGGCGGCGCTGCCGGCCCGCGGCGCTGCCGGAGAGAAGGTGGCGTTCAGTTTCACCGCCGGGTCCAGGTTCATCAGCCCCATGGAGTTGGGTCCGATCAGCCGGACGCCGCGCCCGCGCGCCAGGGCGGCCACCCGCCGCTCACGCTCCTCGCCCTCCTGGCCGGCCTCGCGAAAGCCGGCGGCGATCACCTGCACGCGCCGGATTCCGCGCCCTGCGCATTGCGCCAGCGTCTCCTCGGTCTCGCGCGCCGGCACCATCAACAGGGCCAGGTCGATGCCCTCCGGCAGATCGGCCACCCGCGGATAGCAAGGCAGCCCTCCAATCGTTTCCACCTTCGGATTCACAAGGTGGATGCCGCCCCGGTAGCCGCCCTGTTTCAGGTTGTCCAGCAGAACGGCGGAGAGTGTAGCCGGGCGGGAGGAAACGCCCACCAGGGCGATCGAACCGGGCGCCAGGAATTGCCGCATGGCGGACAGTGTATCAGCGGAATTCTCCACGGATGTACGACGACGAAGGTCACCGCCTGGGGGTGAAGGGCACGGGAGTTGTCAACCCTCCCGGCTGAGGAAATCTGCTTCCACGCTGTTGGGAATCACACCCGCCTGGTAGCCGAGCGTGAAGAGCCGCTGGATGGCCTGCCGTCCGCGCTCGCCGCAATCGAGCGAATACTCATTCACGTACATACCGATGAACTTCTCGGCCAGCGGTTGCTCTATCTCCCGCGCGAACTGCATGGCGTACGCCAGGGCCTCTTCCCGATGGTCCATGGCGTACTCGATGCTGCGACGTACCAGCCTGGCAACCTCCTTTTGAATCTCGGCCGGCAGGCGCCGCGCCACGACCAGTCCGCCGAGCGGCAGCGGCAGGTTGCATTGCTGGTGCCACCAGCGGCCAAGATCGGCGATGCGGTGCAGGCCTTCGCGGTCGACGGTGAGCTGGGCTTCGTGGATGACCAGGGCGGCGTCGGCGCGCCCGTCGCGCATGGCCTGAAGCACGCGATCGAACGGCACCACCACCGGCTCCGCGTTGGGCTGGAAAAGTTTGAGGACCAGCCAGGCGGTAGTCAGCAACCCGGGCACCGCCACTTTTTTTCCTTTCAACTCCTCGGGCCGGAACAAATGGTCGGACACCACCAGCGGGCCGTAGCCATCCCCCATGCTGCTCCCGGTCGAGAGCAGCCGATACTGCTCGGCCAGATAGGGGTAGGCGTGGAATGAAATCGCGCTCACGTCGAACTTGCCCTCCAGGGCGCAGCGGTTGAGCGTCTCGATCTCGTGCAACTCGTGGTGGAAGGTGATCAGGCGGGAACGCAGTTTTCGCGTGGCCAACCCGTAGAACATGAAGGCATCGTCGGAATCCGGGCTGTGCGCCAGCAGCAGTTCGCGCTTTTCCATAGGAGAAGAATCTTGCCTGCGATGAATAATGAACGACCGCTCAGCACGGGTCGGAGTGCCGGCATCGGCGCCGCCTTCCAACTGCCCAGCCTTCGGCGGGCTCCAGCTTGCCGCAACATCCCAGGGGAGCTTCAGCGTAGCATATCGGGGGGGCGGCGGCCAATCCTCTTTTCCCTTGCCAATCCTCGGCGCGCGACCGTACAATGAAGCTTTGCACCTCCCCCGCCAACAGGGTTCTCTGAGGCGTTGCCCGGCGAAATTGGCGCTCACCTGAAAGGGATCATTCGCACTGATTCGCACTGGAATGAAGGGACGCGGTCCACATCGCAATAGACATCGGGACGAGGGAATACACACCCCGCCGAGACGCGCCGTCGCCGCGGTCGACGATCTGTTCTTTGCAAGCAAGATCAACGAAGCGGCCAAGCGCGCCGGGATTCTCGTGGACTTTGTCAAGGATGATCGGTCGCTGCTGGAACTGGCCGCCGCCAAGCCCGCGCTCATCATCCTGGACCTCAACTTCTCTGCCATAAAGCCGCTCCAGACGATTACCAAGCTGAAGGCCAAGCCGGAGTTCCGGGGCATCTCCGTGGTCGGCTATGTCTCGCACGAGCAGGGCGAGCTCAAACAGAGAGCTCACGACCTTGGTTGCGACATGGTCATGGCGCGCTCCGCTTTCTCCCAGAACCTGCCGACCCTGCTGAAGCGCCACGCGGTCCGTTAAACCCAGTGCAAATTGAAACAAAACTACCCAGCCCAGGCCGGCTTTGGCGGCACGCCTTTCCCGTAATTCCCTGATTCGCAATGACTTGCTGTTTGGAATAAGCCTTGCCTAATGATTGTTGCTCGCGAATTCAGAGTTGCTGAGGTGGTTCACATGGTTAAGAGCTTGGAAAGCACACTTCGTCTGGTTTATGTCGCAAGCACCCTGCTGATGGTTACGACGGCTGCCGGTCTGCTGTGGCTGAACCTGCTGAATCACTTCCTGAAGCAGGCGGGGAACGGGATTCCCCTAGCCGGCCCGCTGTCGGTGGTGCTGGGACTGCTTGTGATCAGCACTTGCGTGCACATGGTCCGCGCGGCCCGCGCGGAGATGACGACCGTTCTCGGTCGCGTCTAAGCCAGGCGAGCGGGCGCGGGATCCATCGCAGATTTCAGCAGTGCCGCTTTTTTACTCGCCAGCGAACGGCGGCCGACGACAGGGAACAAGGGCCCTATCGTCCGCCGCCTGTTGCTGTTTTGCGGGAATCGCCCGAATCTCGACGATGCGGGACGTGGTGATGACGCGGCCCCCCACCGGACCAAACTCCAGGCACATTCCCCTGCCGATGAAGCGGGCCTTCAGCATTGAGCCGCCCCAGGTGGAACCGTGGATATGTACGGGCAGCGGCCGCGGGCAGTAGCGCGGGTGGCCCGAGATCAGCGCCCGTCCTCTGCCGCGATTCAGAATGCGGTAGCAGCGGCTTTCCGTTTCAACCTCCAGTTCCGCGCCCTCGGCCAGCGAATCGAGGTGCACGCCGCCTTCGATCTCCGACTGGATGATGTTGTGGTTGACCCGGTCGCTCAATCCCGGGTGGGGCCGAAACAGTTCGGTGTAGATTCCACTTTCCATGGCCTGGGACCCATTATACATGCACGGCGCAAGCGGGTCTGGCTTCGGCCGGCCGGGGTTGAAATCCGCAATCCGAAATCCGCAATCCGCAATGCTAGAACATGCGCTCCTGCTTCTTCAGGTTGCCGAAGGTGCCGATGTTGGCGAAGGTAATGGCCACGCGGAACTGGCGTTCGTCGCGCACCGTGGCGCCGAACTGGAAGCGACGGAACTCCAGGCTGACCCCGCAGCAATCGAAGTTGTAGTTGGCCTGCACCGATGAATACAGCATGAAATCCTGCCGGATGTCGTAGACCCAGATGGCGGCCACGTTGAAGCCCCGGCGGTTGGTGAAACCGTAGCCCAGTTGCCCGCGGATCTGGTTCGAGTCAAGCTGCAGTTGCGGCGTGCTGCGGACGAAGTATTCGCCCAGGGAGGCAAAGGACTTGCCGCGATGCAGATTGACGGTGGCGCCGGTGTTTACCACCCGCCGCCGGACCGGGTCGTAATCGGTGCTGACCTCGGCGCCCCAGTTCCAGGCAGGAAGGAAGCGGACGGTGGAGGTGACGGGCGAAAAGCGCCGCTGCCCGTCCAGAAAAGCGTACCCGGTCTGGTCCACCGTGGAAAGGAACACGTTCCGCCGGCCGGGGAGGAGCGCGCCGCCGAAGGTGGGATCGAAGTAGTAGCGCTCCACCAGGTCCCAAGTCAGCAACTCGCGCACCACGCCATCGCTGCGCTTACTGAAGAGGCGGTTGGTCACGCCGTATTCCAGTTCGCGCGTGCTGGTGACCAGGTCGCGCGCGTCGAACCGGATGACCTCGTGGAAGTTGAAGTTGCCGACACCGCTGACCAGGCGGAAGCCCGCGCGGGGCTCGATGACGTGCTTGATTTTCTTGCCCAGGAAGCCCGCGGGCGAGTCGAAGATGCGCTCCAGGGAAGGGGGCCGCAGCTCGACCGACAGTTCCTGTGTGGTCCGCTGCAGGGCCTCGTCCGACACTCGGCCGCTCCGCAGGCGGGAACTGTAGTGAGTGGCGCGGATCCCGTAGTCGGCCAGCAGATGCAGGCCCTTCCAGTGCGCCGGAAACGTGACGCGCGGATAGAAATCGAAGCGGGAGACAAAGCCGGTGGCCAGGCCCGCCTGCGGCGCGGTGCCGGGCCGCGATAGGCCCGGCTCGTCGCGCGTCAACCCGTCGGCCGAAGAATCGAGCGCGAAATACAGCGGAAATCGGGACCAGAAGGGCTGCTCCAGACTGTTGAATTCGATGCCCGGCATGCGGCGGATGTCGACCGGCTCGCCCGCCACCCGCTGGTCGAAGCTCTGAAAATCCTGGGCGCGCGACATTTCGGCGTTGAAGCTGTAGCCGCGGAAGTTGTTGCTGAGGAACGCGCTGCTGTGGACTTCGGTATTGACCGCTTCGTTGAAGCTTTCGGTGAAGGCCGCGCGAAACCGGAACGAACTCAGGTAGTTGACGTTGGCCACCGCGCGGAAGCCCCGCGGCAACTCGCTGGAGCCGTTCACGATCAGCGTCCGGCCTCCCTGGTTGAAGCGCTGCCCGCCGGGCAGCGCCAGCCCGCGGTCGATCACGCCGAAGTAGGTGGCGCTGAAGCTGGTGGTGGCCGAGGGGCGGACCCGGAACTCGCCCCGCTGCCCCCAGCCGCGTTTGCTGTAAAACTCCAGCCCCCCGGTGGCGTCCGCGCTCCGATTGATGGCCCAGAAGAAACCTTCCCCCAACACCAGCCCCTTGCGCGAGGAATTGCCGATGTGCGGCGTCAGGAAGCCGGAGCTACGCGGGATGCGCTTCAGGGAGTGGTAAAAGAAGGGCGAAAAGAAAAGGGGCACCTTGTTTTCGGCCTTCACCCAACTGTTGTAGATGGTCGCGCTCTGGCCCGGCTTGATCTTGGCCCGCGGCCCGGCAAACGTCCAGATGGGGTTCGAGGGCGTGCAGGAGGTCACAAAGCCGTCGTACACCATGTAGGTGTCCTGGCCCACCTTGTCCACCCGCCGTGCTTCAAAGTAGTAGGGATTGGTGGTGGTCAGCGTCCACCGCTGCCTCCCGCTCGGCCGCGCGCCGATTGTCCCCTGCACCTGGTAAAACTGGCCCAACTCGGTATTCAAGTTGTAGTGGGCGTCTTCGGCGGCGATATTCTCCTGGTTGACCTGCCGTGAAAAGCGGACATGGCCGCGCGCGTCCACATCTCCGGTCGATTCGTCGTAATCGACTTCGTCGGCGGTCAGCCGCATGTCGCGAAACTGGATCTCGACGTTTCCTCGAAACTGGTAAATGTGCGCGTTCTTCTCCTGGCGGTCGGCGTCGATGCGCACGCGCTCGCTGCCCGGCACGCCGGACAGTTCATCAGGCGCTGGGGCAGGTTGGCCGGGGACGCTTTGCGCCGCGGCAGCCGGCCAGGCCGGAACGGCGGACGAAGCCTGCCGGGCAACCGGATCGGGGGGCGGCATTGACTGCGCAAGCACACTCCGGCCCATCCCAACGAAAACAAGCTGACAGGCTAGAACGGCTGTGCTACACCAGAAGCGAGAGCGCGGAGGCGCCGCGCCTGGTGTCCCGAGAGCTCTCATGATTTAACCAAGGAATGTATCACCGCCGGGAAACGGTCGCAAGGCATGCGGCGGGGAATGACACAACAGTGATCAACTGTCCTTGCTGCGGTTACCCTAACGACGATTACGAATACCGCTGCGAGCGGTGTGCGTACAAGTTTGAGACCGGGCCGCGCTCCGGCGCCGCGGAGGGAGCCGGGAGCGGCGACTTGCGGTCTGAGTGCGGGCCTGATGCGCAGGCGCCGCCCCCGCCCATCGTGGCAGCCACCGTGCCGGCCGAGGTCTCTCCCGCCCCGCCGGCGTGCGGGCCCGCCGGCGCCCCGCCGGAGAGCGCGCCATGGCGGCAAGAGGTGTCCGTGCGGGTGGAGCGCTTCCGCCAACGCCGCCAGGCGCAGGCCACGCTGCCGCTGGCCTTCGACCCAAGCGAAGCGCTGAGCTTCGCGCCTGCTCCCGCAACCGCCCGCAGTGGCACAGGCATTCCTGCCTGTGCCACCCGGAAGGTCATTCCGTTCGAGGATATCCGCAAGGCGCGGAAGGCGGCGGTCCAAGGTCCAAGGTCCCAGGCCCAAGGTCCACCTCCCGACGTGCGGCCGACCTTGGACCTTGGACCTGGGACCTTGGACCCTGCTCGTCGGACCTTGAACCTTACTCGTCCGCCGGATTCTATCGTATCAGCTTCACCCGCAACCCAAGCGTCGCTGGCATTTCCCGAGCCGCCTCCTTCCTCGCCCCTTGCACTGATCGAAAAGGCCGTGAACTTCCCGGTGGCGCCGCTGGCGGCACGGGTGATGTCGGCGGTGTTCGATGCCGCCCTGGTGGCGGTTGGGTGCGCCCTTTTCGCGGGGATCTACACGGCGCTCGGCGGCCGCTTTGCGCTGCAGCGCGCCGGTGTCCTGGCCTTCTGCGCCGCGATGGCGCTTTTGGCCGGCGTCTACCTGTTCCTCTTCCTGTTCTATGCGGCCGCCACGCCCGGGATGCGCTGGCTGGGGCTGCGGTTGGTCGATTTTGAGGGAAGACCGGCGCGGCCCGGGCAACGGCTGCTCCGCGTTCTGGCCGTTGTGCCCAGCAGCGCGGCCTTGGGCTTCGGTTTCCTGTGGGCCGCCTTCGACGAAGAGGCCCTGGCATGGCACGACCGCATTTCCCGCACCTGCCTCACCATGACCGGCTCCCCGTTCCTGAAACCCCGGTAGCCGGAATTCACCGTGGTGAATCGGCCCCCTATCCGAGCCGCACCTTCACCATGTCCGCATCGAGGTGTGCCTGCGTGCCTTTCTGAAGAGCGATGTTTGCCAGGTGCGGGCCGGCGACCGCGCGTTGCCCAACTTCCACGGGGCAGTTCGGCTGCCGCCGGGATTTGATGCAATCGAGGAAGTTCTCAATGTGGCTTTCGATCGGCACGGGCGCTTTCTGCTCGTGAATGGGCGGCTTGTTGGCTTTCCAGGGCTCATCCCAAACCCGGTACCCGCTTTCGTCCAGGATCATCGTCCCCTTGTCCCCCATGAAGGTGATGGACCAGCCGTTCTGGAACGAGTTGCAGTAGTCCAGCGTCCAGGTGGCCATGAAGCCCTCGAACTCGAAGACCGCGGAGAAAACCTCGGGGTGCTCGGCCCCTTCGTCCTTGGCCACGAAGCCGTAGCAGAGGGCGGACTTCGGCGGTCCCGAATTAGTGAACCACTGCACCACATCCATGAGGTGAGTGCCCTGGTCGGTCATGTTGCCGCCGGCATAGTCCCAAAAATAGCGCCAGTAGCGGAAGCGCATGGGGACCAGCTCGCGCTGGGGCGCGCTGCCCAGGAACAGCTTCCAGTTGAGCTTGCCCGGCAGCGGCGAATTGTTGAGCGGTCTGGCGACGTTCCAGTGCCACTGGGGCTTGACCATGGTTATGCGGCCCAGGACGCCGGTATCGACCAGTTCTTTGGCCTGAATGATCGACGCGGCCGAACGCCGCTGCATGCCGATCTGCACGATCTTTCCGCTCTTTTGCACGGCGGCCGCCATCCGCGCGCTCTCTTCCAGGGTCTTCGACAGCGGCTTCTCGGCATAGGCATCCTTGCCGGCCGCCAGCGCCTCGAGCAGCATCGGGCAATGGTGGTGGTCGGGCCCGGCCAGCACAACGAAATCAATGCCTTTCTCCTGCTCCAGCAACCGGCGGTAGTCTTCGTACGGTTTGGCGGCGGGAGAGTCCTTGAGAGCTTCCTGCATGTGCTGCTCATACACTTCCGCTATGGCCACACACCGGGCGCCGAGCTTCTGGAAATTGCGGTTCAGGTAGTGGCCGCGCCCGCCGGCCGCGATCAGCGCGTAGCTAGGCGTGTCGTTGGCGCCCCACACGCTTTGGGGAACAAACAGCGGCGCCGCACTCACCGCGGCGGCCCCTTTGAGAAACGTTCTGCGGTCTGATTCCATCGTTCAGTCTCCTTCCGTGGGTGCATTGTAAACCACGCCGTGCGCTTGTGCCGTTCCAACTCGATGCGCCTGTTTGCGGTTGTGTAACAGGCTGTTTTACTGGTTTATAGGACGGCTGCGTCCATTTCTACTTCGTTTATTTTGTTATAGTTACATCACCGTAGCCATTACTTTAATGGATATGTAATGGCGGGAGCCGAGAAACCGTGAAATTATCGCACTCCCCACATAATTTCATTTTAGCATAGCGTGTCAAGTTTTTGGACCCTTCCGCCTCGCTCGCGCTTGAAAACAAACCAAATAAAGTTCGGACGTCGTTTTCCGGCACACGGCCTTTTCTTTCAGCGGGACGCTGATGCCCTGTAGGAGCGTAACTTGCGGGCGCCGCGTTGACTCCGAGACTCCAGAAGGGTTGGCCGAGTTGCAAGTGCCAGGAGGGCGGGCCACCCGCCGGCTGGCTAGCAGGCCGCTGTAGTGCCTGGTTACCCAGCGATGGTCTCCACCGAAGCCGGAAGCTTGCTGACGATAAGCTTGTGAATTTCCACCTTGGCACTTGCGTTATCGATATCGAGTCCGACCAGGTTGCCCCGCGCGTCGTAATCGAGAACTACGCCCTCGGAAATCTCCCGGCTTTCGACGCTGGCCTGTTCCGACAGGTCGATGTACAGCGAATCGGTCTCAGGATAATAATTCAGCTTCATGGTTTGAACCGCCGATCAGGGAATGCGTTGTGGATCGTAACCTTGTCCTCCAGCGTAACTACCCTCAAGTAGCGTCCCTCCAACTCCGGTATTTCCGCCCAGAAACGGTACCGATTGTTCTCCTGCGGCTCGGAACGAATGGGCCGCTTGACCACTCGGATGCACCACTCTTTCTTCAGGTAGGGACGCTTCCGGAGAACCTCGTTCTGGAAGTATTCCGTGAATCGATATTCTGCCACAGGCCAAGCGTAGCACAGTCACGGTAACCCGCAACGGCGTCCGGCTGACGCCATGAAGCTCAGCCGCGCCGGCGCCTGGAGCGGGCGGCGGCTGGAACTCTTGGTTTAGGCCCTCCGGGATGGAGAATCTCAGACACCTGTTTGGGATCTGCCTTTCTCCGATGGCGGTGGGCCGCAGCTTTCCAGAAGTCCCTTGAGGAAAGTCCTTTGCCTGCCTGGATGCTCTCCCGCGATTTGGCCAGCAGAGCTTGAAAGCGTGGGGACCGGGCAAGCAGCAGGCTCTCCAAGTCCTCATCGTTCGCCGGGGCAAGCAAGATCGCCGCAGTCTTTCCATTCCTGGTGATCACCACCGGGCCTTCCGTTTGGTATTGCTGCAAATAGGCGCTCAGGCGGGCTTTCACGTCCGCCAGCGGGGCGATTCTCATGGCTCAAACTCCTCTCCCCCAACAAACAGCTTGTTTCGCTCCTTGTTCCAGCGTGGGCGATTCGGTAGGATCAGAACTCCGCAATCACATCCTTGCCGAAAGACAGCCCGGCAGTTTCGGCAGCGACACGGATGATGGTTTTCTTCAGCACGTTGTTGAGGTTGGTTGCGACCAGCCATCCACCCGGCAATGACTCACGCATCTCGCGGAGATCCTCGCGGTCCGGGTAGAGCTCTTCCGGCGTTCGGGCGATGTAGCGACGTTTGCGGCCTTGCGCGTCGGGGTGCTGGGAGCAGCGTTCCAGGAAGGAGGGGTTGTCCTTGGCCAGTTCGCGTAGAACGATTACCATCGCCTCCTTGGCATTGTTGTAGGGGTGCGCCCTGCCTCGCAGAACCAGCGTGCCGCTGCGGGAAGTCTCGCCAGTAGGGCGTGGCGGCGCCTGCCACGGAGCCGCCAGGCTCGTTGGTTCGGAGACGCCGCTGCGTGCGGCTTGAACGATCACGGGTTTGCCCAGTGCGGTGAGGAATTCCGCCACGGCGTCATTGTCCGGGCGAACGCCAGCTTTCAGTTCAACGGCACTGGCGAGAAGTTCGACAAGGTCTTCATTCCCCTTCTCGACCAATTCGCGCCACGCTTCCGGGATGGCCGCGCGGGCTTGCGAGCGGCGATTGAGGCTGCGGTACTCTGTGCGCGCCGTCTCCAGTGCTTCCCCTGACTCTACCCGCGCACGGGCGAGATAGCGGGCAAGCGTCTCTGCGGCCTCGGCCGGCGTGCGCTCGAAGAGGTCGAGCTTGTAGACGCGCCGGTCTTCGTAGCTGCCCTGTTCCGCCGGCAGATAAAAGCTCCAAGTCCCGCCATCGGTCAAAACGACGAACGGGACGCCGGTGTCGAAAGCATACTGCAATGCCTGACGAACTGCGTCTTCAGCCTTGCCTGGTTTTTTCACTTCAATGAAGATGGCTGGTTTGCAAGGCGGGTGGCACAGGGCAAAATCAGCCCGCCCCTGACCGGTCTGGTATTCAGGCCAGACAACGGTGGTGTCCCACGTATCCCAGCCCAACTCCGACTCCTGAAGCAGACGAAGAACGATGCCTTGAGAGATCGCCTGCTCGTTCGGAAATTTCCCCTGGCGCAATCGCGCAACAATATCGGCAAGAGTCGCTTCGAGTGCCATACGCTTCCAGCCTCGCCAGATGACATTCACCTACAAGCATTGCTCGGGCCGGGGTTTCAGGAGGCCGGCTCCAATCGCGGGTCAGCCAGCTTCCCGGCGGCGGGTGATGGAGCGGTTCCGCGCGTCCTCCATGGCGGCCTCGCCTGCGGCCCGGTAGAAGGCGATAATCTCGCTAGTCGTTTTACCCTTCAAGATTCGTGCGTGACGGTCGCGAATCCGCCGGACCATCTCGACAGCCCGAATCCTAGTGGCCTTCATATATCGGTTCCATTGGTCATCCGGCGCTTCAACGGGAGGCCTGGTAACGATGCCGCTCACCCGCGGCGCGCCCTTTGCGCCGCCGGCTGCAAGGCCTCGTTAGACGGCGACACCAATTCTTGCGCTATGGCCACCGGCAATCGCACGGGCACGAAGTATTCAGCCGGATACAGATAGTCCTCCCCCGATTCGTCGATCACTCGCACATAGCCTTCCCTCAAAGCCGCCCGGTCTGGCACAACCTGATAGACCTTTCGCGGTTCCAGATCGTCAGAGCCCTCGTTCCGGATACACAGCAAAAACCTCGATCGTGGCTTCCCATCTTTCATGGTTGTCAGTCCAAAAACCGTTTAATCTTCCAGCCCCTCCGCCCAACGCCATGCGCTTCGTACCAGTGGACTTCAGCGCCCTGAATCGAGCCCCCGGCCAGGCGAACCATCGCAATACCCTTCAGCTTGCGCCAATGCCGGCCACCGTAGCGTTTTCGCAAGAACTTGAGTCTCCGGATGCCAGGTCCCGCAGCGATGACCTCAATGTGGGTGATCTCGCCGAGGATCTCGAAGTGCATCCTGCTCCATTCTACTCGCAACAGGCCACCTCGGTCGGTCTATCCGCGGTTTGTGCTGACCCGCACAAGACCGGTCCCGGGCAGTCTAAGAGGAAACCACAGGCGGCGGCCTGGGGCGCCGACCGCATTGACTGTAACGACAGCGACCTGAAAAGGAAGCGCCGGTGTGGGTGACGCGTGGCTATTGGCCGCGTAGTTGGCTTCTCGGAGACTGCCCCACTGCCGCGGGCCGAACCTGCCTTGCGGAACGTACCTGTTTTTGGCATGATTCCCCCCTTCGCGGCAGAGCCGGCACCGCTCTCCCGCAGGGCGGGATCGCGGCTCTGTTGGTTTTTCCGCGGTTCACCAAGGCAGGAGTTTTTCATGCGATACATGCTGATTGCGCTTGTTGCGTGTTCATTGCTTGCGGTGTGCGGCGTGGCGGGGGAAACGGCGGCCTTTGACAGTTACGGCCGGCTGACCGCGCTGATCTATGGGGGCGGTGACGAGCTTGCGCTCCGCGCCGGCGTGATTGCGCCGCTGGCCGGCTGGAAGCGGATGGCGGGGCAGGCGCAGATGGAGCGCGTGCGCGTGAATCGCGGCCCGGACGCCACCACCTGGGAAGGCGCCTTCGAGGTCGAGCCGGGCCGCTGCGCCCGTTTCGAGCAGACGGCCCGACAGACGGCCGGAAAGACGCAAGTCGAAGTGCGGCTCACCGCCCTTAACCCCTTGGAGCTAGAAGGCGTGTACCTGCGTATCGACCTGCCGCGTTCGGTCTTCGTCGCAGGCCGCGCCCAGGCCGCGGACGGAACAGCCACCGAACTGCCCTCCTACAAGCCCCCCGAAAAGGACTTCTTCAAAGCCGAAGCGGCCGGGCTGATCATCCAGGATGCGCAGGGCAATGTGAAGCTGGTCGCGGAGCTGGAACGGGCGCATTCCATCGTGCTGCAGGACAAGTGGGACCGCACCGGGCGGACCTACTCGGCGTTCATCCAGTTGCACAGCGGCCCGCTGGCCGAGGGCGCTTCGGTCAACGAAGTCATCGCCTTCTCGGTCGAGGGGAAGCCCGACACCTCGGCCGCGCAGCTCACACTCGACGCCGCGCGCCGCCGCTACACGCTCGACGGTTTCGGCGGCAATTACTGCTTCAACATTGAATCGCCTGTCACCCAGTACACGCTTAAGAACCTGCGCGTGGCCTGGGCGCGCATGGAGATGAGTTTGCGCGAGTGGGAACCGGATAACGACAACGAATCGCCGGAAATTACGGATTGGGAAGCGCTGGCCGCCCATGACAAACCCGACTCCCGGCTACGTCACGAGTTCCTGCTGGCCCGGCAACTCCAGGACAAAGGCGTTCCGTACGTGACCTCGATCTGGCGATTGCCGGAATGGCTGTACGCGGACGCCGGCCAGCAGCCCTGGCGCGGCCGTCCGCGCAAAGTACAGCTCGAGAAGTGGGGAGAATTGGCCGAATCGATCGGCTCTTACCTGGTGTATGCCAAGAAGCAGTACGGGGTCGAGCCGGACCTGTTCTCGTTCAACGAAGCCAACATCGGCGTCGATGTGCTGCTGACCCCGGAAGAGCATCGGGAGATGATCAAGTTCCTGGGCGCGAGGTTTCGTAAGCTGGGCATGAAGACCAGGATGCTGCTGGCCGACGCCACCGGGCCGCGCGGCACCCATGAATACGCGCTGCCGGCCGCCCAGGATCCGGAGGCCATGCAGTACGTCGGGGCGGTGGGGTTCCACTCCTGGGGCGGCGCAACCCCCGAGCACTACGCGGCCTGGGGCGACCTGGCCGAGTGGTTGCGGCTGCCCTTGCTGGTGACCGAGTTGGGCGTGGATGCCGGCGCCCACCGTGGCGGCATGTACGACTCCTTCCACTACGGCCTGCGCGAGGTGCAGATGTACCAGGAGATCGTGATGCACGCCCGCCCCCAGGGCACCATGCAGTGGGAGTTCACTTCCGATTACGGCACGGTCCGGGTGAAAAAGAATGCCGACGGCAGCGAGGAACTGTCGCCGACCGCGCGGTTCTGGTTTGTAAAGCACTTCACGGACCTGACGCCGCCCGGGGCGGACGTCCTTTGGGCGGCCTCGGACAACCCCAAGGTGCTGTTCACCGCCTACGCCGGCGGGCGGGCCGCGCGGCGCTCCTACACCCTGCACATCGCCAACCTGGGCGCCGCCCGCTCCATCGCCATCCGCGGCATTCCGGCGGAAGTCCGCAGCTTGCGCGCCATCCGCACCAGCGAGTCCGAGGATTTCCAGGAATTGCCGGCGGCCAAGGTGGCCAACGGCTCGGTGGTCATTCAGGCCGCGCCGCGCTCGCTGCTGACGCTGACGAGCCTCGATCCGGCGCCTGGCCGTTAGCGCCTACCCGGTGTCCTGTTGGGGAGGGGGAATGGCTTTGCGCACGGCGTCGAGGACGCCGTTGATGAACGCGCCGGCGTCGGCCGACGAATAGCGGTGGGCGATCTCGACCGCCTGGTGGATCACTACCTTCGGAGGGACGTCCCGGGCCAGGAACTCGTGGATGGCCAGGCGGAGAATGTTGCGATCGACCGCCGACATGCGCTCCAGCCGCCAGTGCTCGGCATGGCGGCGGATCAACGGGTCGATTTCCTCGATCCGCGCCAGGACGCCGTCAAACAGCGCCTCGGCCGCCTGGCGAACGCCGGGCGCCGGAGCGGCGCTGCGCCAATACAGGCGCTTCACCGTCTCGGGCGGCTCCTTGCTCATCTCCCACTGGAAGAGCATGCGGACGGCGGTCTCTCGCACCCTTTGCGCACCGCTCATGTCTTCTCTCGCAGGCGCTTCATCAGGTTGGCCATCTCGACCGCGGCCAGCCCGGCCTCGAAGCCCTTGTTCCCCGATTTGGCGCCGGCGCGGTGAATGGCCTGCTCGAGAGTGTCGCAGGTGAGCACGCCGAAAATGACAGGCACGCCGGTGGCCAGCGCCGCCGCCGTTACCCCCCGGGCGACTTCGGAGCTGATGTATTCAAAATGCGGCGTCTCGCCGCGGATGATGCAGCCCAGGCAGATAACCGCGTCGAAGCGGCCGCCCGCGGCCATTTCCCGCGCCGTCACCGGTATCTCGAACGAGCCGGGCACCCGCGCGATGGCGATGGCGTCGGTTTCAGCGCCGGCGCGCTCCAGCGCATCGACGGCGCCGTTCAGCAGGCGCTCGGTGATGAAAGCGTTGAAACGGCTGACCACGACTCCGAAGCGGAGACCCTTGGCATTCAGTTCGCCGGCGTAGTTCTTCATGGGGACGTTCAGTGTGATTGTAGCGTGACCGGCGTGCAAATGAACGTCGAACATGGAACGCAGGACGGCGGCGCCTACGCTCCGGTAAACCTGGCCGTGCGCTTTTCCAGGAAGGCCCGCGTGCCTTCCTTCATGTCCTCGGTGGAGCAGGCCAGGCCGAACAGCGTCGCTTCCAGGTATAGGCCGTCGGCCAGGGGCATCTGGAGGCCGCGGTAGACCGCCTCGGTCGCCAAACGGACGGCGATGGGCGCGTTGGCCAGGATCAGGCGGGCAATGGCCTCGCAGCGGGGCAACAACTCGGCGGCCGCCACCACTTCGTTCACCAGTCCGATCCGCAAGGCCTCGTCGGCCTGGATCTGCTCGCCGGTCAGCAGCAGTTGCAGGGCGCGACCCGTCCCGACCAGCCTCGGCAGGCGCTGCGTCCCCCCATATCCCGGGATGATCCCCAGCTTCACCTCCGGCTGGCCAAAGCGCGCGTTTACAGAAGCAATCCGCAGCGTGCAGGCCATCGCCAGTTCGCACCCTCCACCCAGCGCGTAGCCGTTGACGGCGGCGATGACCGGCTTCCCCAGGTTCTCGATCCGGTTCAGCACGGCCTGGCCTGCCAGGCCGTACTCTTTGCCTTCGATGGGGGTTTGAGAGGCGAGTTCATTGATGTCGGCGCCGGCCACAAACGCCTTTTCGCCCGCTCCCGTCAGAATCACAACGCCGACGCCGGGGTCGCCGGCGAGCTGTTCGCAGCACGCGCCGAGCTCGCCGATGGTGGCCCGGTTGAGCGCGTTCAGTTTGTGCGGCCGGTTGAGGGTGACGCGGGCGATTCGCTCCCGCGTCTCCACCAGTAAGTTTTCGAATGGCATAAGGAGGCTCCAGGCTCCAGGCCGCGCTCCATATGGCCGCAGCCTGGAATCAGGGGACGAAAACCTCGACCTCGACGGCATAGGTCACCGACTGGCCCGGCTTCAGCATGACCATGCCGGTGTTGGTCTTGCCCCAGATAGGATTGAAGGGATCGGCCAGGTTGAACTGCGGCTCAATGGCGATCACCGGGCGGTTCAGCGGCGCATAGGCCTGCATGGCGATGATCTCCTTGGAGAGCGCGCGAATGCGAACGCCGTAGCCCGCGGCGCGGTCGATCATCTCAGCCACCGCATGCCCGCGCGCGTCGCGCTCCAGGTCGGTGAAGCAATCATCGAGGAAGAGGTCGTTCAGCGGAGCGCCGCCCGGGGCGGTGAAGTCATAGGCCGTGTCCTTGACCGGGACGAGTTGGCCGGTGGGATAGACGTCGTCGTAGTTGTTCACCAGGGCGCGCCGGCGGGCCGGCAGGCGCAGCCGGAGCTGCGCGCGGGGCCCGGCAATGGCGAAAAACGGATGCCAGCCGATGGCCATCGGCAGCGTCTCCTCCCCGGTGTTCCGGGCGGTTACCTGGAATGTGAACTTGCCATCCTTCAACTGCGCCGCCACGCTGACGTGCGTCTTCGAGGGCCAGCGGCCGCGGAAGTCGCCGGCCTCGAGCACGGCAGTCACCTCGGCCTGTTGGGCGCCGGCGTCCAGCTTTGCAATATCCATGGCCCGCGACAGCAGCAGGCCGTGAATGGAGTTGGGCTCGGCGCCCGGTTGCCTCCCGCGGCCGTTGGCCGGCAGGCGCACGGTCTTGCCCCCCACCAGCGCTTCAATCTCGCTGCCGCCGGGGAGCGCTTTGCCGCGGATTCGGTTGGCCCACGGCAGCAGGATGGGCCCGCCCATGCCGAACGTCTTGTTGGTGACGTGCTCGGGACCTTCGACGATGGCCTCCCGGGCCTTTTGTGGCACGGGGGAGGCGCACAATTCCACCGGACCCTTGCCCGGTATGTATGCCGTCAATTGGTGGATGTTCATGCCGCGGCCGGGCAGGATCTCGGCGGCCGTAATCTGGGCGGCGCCCCCCTCGGGCGGCGCTTCGCGGGACAACACCACCACGGGGCGATCACCGATGGTGACATCCAATTGCTTTGCCGAATATGGCATGGTCTTCGCTCCGGCTTTGCTTTGGCCTTGCGAGTAACTGGAAAGCGCGGCAACCCCCAGCAGGGCGCACACTAACCCGCCGGCAAGTGTCTTCAGCATCGACGCACTCTATCACATTGCGGATTGCGGATTGGATGAATGAATTGAATCCGTCCGCCGCGGCGGACTACAATGGCCGTTCGTGTCATGAAAAACCTCATCGTTGTTGGAACGCAATGGGGCGACGAAGGCAAGGGCAAGATCGTCGATCTGTTGGCGGAGAAATTCGATGTTGTGGCCCGCTACCAGGGCGGGCATAACGCCGGGCACACGGTCCGGCTGGGCGAGCGGAAATTCATTCTGCAACTGATTCCCTGCGGAATCCTGCGGCCCGACAAGCTGGCGGTGATCGGCAACGGCGTGGTTCTGGATCCCGCCGCCCTCACCCGCGAGATCGACGCGCTGGAAGCCGCCGGCATCCAGGTGACGGGCAGACTGTTTCTGAGCAGCCGCGCCCACGTCATCCTGCCGTACCACCGGATGATGGAGAAAGCCTCGGAAAACACGCCGGGGAAGACGCGCATCGGCACCACCTCGCGAGGTATCGGGCCGACCTACGAGGACAAAATGGGGCGCCGGGGCATTCGCCTCGCCGACTTGCTGGAGCCGGAGGCTTTCCGCTGCCAGGTCGAACTGTGCGCCGCGGAGAAGAACGTGCTGGCGCGCGCCCTGGACCTGCCCGAGTCGGTGGACCCGGCCGAGATCATCGAGCAGTACAGCGCTTATGCCGAGCGCTTGCGCCCGCTGGTGGCCGACACCGCCGCGCTGCTGGCCAGGGAGATGAACCGCGGGCGGTCGGTGCTGTTCGAGGGCGCCCAGGGGACCATGCTCGACGTGGATCACGGCACCTATCCGTTTGTGACCTCGTCGAGCGCCACGGCGGGCGGTGTTTGCATCGGGCTGGGTGTGCCGCCCACGCGGATCGGCCGCGTGGTCGGAGTGTCGAAGGCTTATACCACGCGGGTGGGCGGTGGTCCGTTCCCTACCGAGGCGGCGGGGCCCGAGGGCGACAAGATCCGCGAGCGCGGCAGCGAATTCGGCGCCGTCACCGGACGGCCGCGCCGTTGCGGCTGGTTCGATTTGCCGGTGCTCCGCTACAGCCGCATGATCAATGGGCTCGATTCCGTGGTCATCACCAAGCTCGACGTGCTCGATCATCTGGCCGAGATTCCGGTGTGCGTCGGGTACCGTTACCGCGGCAGCGGCCTGATTGAAATGCCGCCGCTGGCCAGCGTGCTGGAGATGCTGGAGCCGGTGTACAAGACCCTGCCCGGCTGGCAATCGCCGACCTATGGGATGACCGAGCACGGCCAGTTGCCGCAGCGCGCCCGCGACTATCTGAAGTTCCTCGCCGACAGCGCCGAAGTCGAGGTCTCGGTGGTGTCCACCGGCCCTGAGCGCGGCCAGACGATGTGGGTGCCGGGCAGCAAGCTGTTCCAGGAATGGAGCGAGTGAACCACAAAGACACTAAGAACACAAAGAACACGAAGTGACGCTCTTTGTGCGGTTTTGTGTCTTTGTGACTTTGTGGTTCAATTTATGCTCCGATTTACCGAAGCGCGGCAACTGGTAATTGCAGAGATCGCTCGGGCGTTCCGCGCGCCGGAGACCGAATCGGTCACGCTGGCGGCGGCAGCCGGGCGCGTCCTGGCCGGTTCGGTCTGCGCCGACCGGGATTACCCGCCCTTCGACCGCGCCACCCGCGACGGTTTCGCCGTCCGCTCGGACGATCTTCGCGCGGTCCCCACTGAACTCCAGGTCATTGGGGAATTGCGGGCCGGGGCCGCCTTTGAGGGAGCGGTCGGGGAGGGCCAGTGCGTTTCGATCATGACCGGGGCGCCGGTGCCGGCGGGCGCGGACGCGGTGGTCATGATCGAGCACACGCAGCCGGCCGCCGGCGACGCCGTGCTAATCGACCGCGCGCTCGAGCGGGGCGCGAACATCGTGCTCCGTGGCTCGGAGGCCGCCTCGGGCGCTCCCATCTTGCAGGCCGGCAAGCGCCTCGGTTACGCCGAGGTGGCGATGCTGGCCGGCGTCGGCTGCGCGTGCGTGCCGGTGTTTCGCCGCCCGCGTGTCGCGGTGTTACCCACCGGCGACGAAATCGTCGAGGTGGACAGCGCGCCGCAGCCCTTCCAGATCCGCAACAGCAACAGCTATTCGCTTCAGGCGCAGGTGGCCGCCGCGGGCGGTGAACCCTGGCCGCTGGGCATCGCGCCGGACGAGGCGGGCCGCTTGCGTGAAATGATCGAGCAGGGGCTCGCGGCCGACCTGCTGCTGCTTTCCGGCGGCGTGTCGGTGGGCAAGTACGACCTGGTCGAGCAGGTCTTGCGGGAACTGGGTGCGGAGTTTTATTTCGATGCCGTGGCAATTCAGCCGGGCCGTCCACTGGTTTTTGGCCAGGCGCGCGGCCGGTTTTTCTTCGGTCTGCCCGGCAATCCGTTATCGACGATGGTTACGTTCGAATTGTTCGCGCGGCCGGCGATCGAGATGCTGGCCGGCGCCGAAGCGACACCGCTGGTGTTTCCGCGCGCCCGCCTGGCCGAAGCCGTGCGCCACCAGCCCGGCCTGACGCGCTTTCTGCCGGCGGTGCTGGCGCCCGGTGAAAGCCCGCGCGGATGGCTCGAGCCCGTCGTGCGCAAACTGCCCTGGCAAGGCTCGGGCGATATCGCGGCTCTTACGCGAGCCAATTGCTTTCTGGTGGTGCCCGAGGATCGGGAGCAGTTGGCTGCCGGCGAAACGGTCAGCGTGCTCTTGAAAAGTTAAAGTTGATAGCTGACAGCTTCATCCCATGCCTGCGAACCTCAGCCCCGAATACATGGCCGCCGAGCAGCGCTTCAAAGCCGCCCGGGCCAACCGTGAGAAGCTGGAAGCGCTGGAAGAGATGCTCTCCACCATCCCCAAGCACAAGGGGACGGAGAAGATGCAGGGGGACATCAAGCGGCGCATCTCGAAGGTGCGTAGCGAGGCGCAAAAGAAGGGCGGCACGGCGCACGCCCTCCCCCTCTACCACATCGACAGAGAAGGCGCCGGGCAGGTGGCGCTGGTGGGAGCGCCGAACGTGGGCAAATCCCTGCTGGTCAAGAAACTGACTCGCGCGCAGCCGGAAGTCGCCGATTACCCCTTCACCACCCGGCTTCCCACGCCCGGCATGATGGTTTTCGAAAACGTGCAGTTTCAACTGCTGGATCTGCCGCCGCTGTCCGAAGAATTCATGGAGAGCTGGGTGCCCACGCTGGTGCGGCAGGCGGACGCCGCCGTCCTGGTGGTGGATCTGTCGGCGGCGGACCTGCTCGAAGAAGTGGAAAACACCCGGGCGCTCATGGAGAAGCACCGCATTGTGCTTGGGCCGCCGCCGGCGGCCGGCCTCGAGCCGGGTTGGGTGAGCAAGCGGACGCTGCTGGCGGCGAACAAGGCCGAGTTGCCGGACGCCGACGACAATTTCATTGCTTTGAAGGACCTCTTTGGCGACCGCTACGCGATGCTCGCCGTCTCCGCCGAAACCGGCGCCGGCCTGGACGAGTTTCGCCGCGCCGTCTTCGACCTGATGGGCGTGGTGCGCGTGTTCACCAAGGCGCCGGGCAAGAAGCCGGAGCTGGACGCGCCTTACGTGCTCCGGCGCGGCTCGACGGCCCTGAACGCCGCCGAGCATGTTCACAAGGACTTCGCCGCCCAGCTCAAGTTCGCGCGGATCTGGGGACACACCAGGTTCGACGGGCAGATGGTGCAGCGCGATTACGTGCTCGAAGACGGTGACATTATCGAGCTCCACATTTAAGGGGGTGCTGAACCACCAAGACACCAAGACACAAAGGAATCAGGAAGGATACGGAAGGAAGCCCTCTTCCCAGAAATGGCGGTCGAAGGCGAGCGCGTGGCGGACGCCGTGTTCGCGCATCACGAGGAAGCTGACCTCATCCACCAGGCTGTACCTGCCCTTGCGTTCGGTAAACCTCTCGACGGCGGCGCGATGCAGCGTCTCATCAACCCATCTCACCTCAAACTTCTCCACATCAGAGAGGCACTGACGGACCGCATCCCAGCCGCGTCGGCGGGCCAGTAAGGCAACAGTCTCCAGGATGACATAGCTGTGAACCAGAAGATCACCGGGCTCCGCGAGAACGGCCGCGAAACCCGCAGCGGCGCGCTCGTGGTTTGGATCATCACGGTCGGCGAAGGCATAGATGGCTGAGGTGTCAACGAACACTACCATCGGTCTTCACCCAATATCTCATCGTGGCGTTCTGAGACGCTGTCTTCCGGCCGTCCAGAGGCGAAACAGCCGAAGAGTTTGAAATCCTCAACCCTTCGCGGCAGCGGCTTCGTCGGTAAGGTCGTATGCGGGCCAGGAGATATCTTCACCCTGCCTTTGACCGTTCGCGCCCGCCCAGGCGCGTGCTTGGCCAGCAGCTCGCGAACGACGACCGTCACGGATCGCCCTTGGAGAGACGCATACTCACGCAATGCGTCGTATGTCGGATCGTCGACCTGAACCTGGATTCTGCGCATAGCGGCCCCCCAGGCAAGAATAGCACAGGCGGGATAACACCGGACGGCCGGCGCGGTTCGGTGCTACGCTAATAGGCTCCGCGTGGAGGTTGTCATGCCGTTCCAGAAACGCCGGCGCCTGGCCGCGCCGGCGCTGATTCTGCTGCTTGCAGCATTCTGTGCCGCCCAAACCATACCGGTCGAGACGCACACGCTGAAAAACGGGATGAAGGTGATCATCCACGAGGACCACTCGATTCCCAACGTGGCCTTCTACATCTTCTATCGGATCGGGTCGCGCAACGAGCGCCCGGGGACCACCGGAATCTCCCACTTCTTCGAACACATGATGTTCAACGGGGCGAAGAAGTACGGCCCCGGGGCGTTCGACCGCGCGATGGAGGACGCCGGCGGCAACAACAATGCCTACACCGGCAAGGACGCCACCGTCTACCAGGACTGGTTTCCGGCCACGACTCTGAAGCTGATTTTCGACCTGGAGGCGGACCGCATCGCCAGCCTCGACTTCGACCCCAAGATGGTGCAGTCGGAGCGGGGCGTGGTGGCCTCCGAGCGGCGGACCAGCGTTGAAGCCAACAACTATGGCGCGCTCAGCGAGCAACTGTGGGCCGCCGCCTTCACCGCCCATCCCTACCATTGGCCGGTCATCGGGTGGATGTCGGATATCGAAAGCTGGAGCATCGAGGACCTCAAAGCCTACTTTCGGATGGGCTACGCCCCGAACAACGCCGTCATGGTGGTCAGCGGGGCGGTTGAGCCCAAGAGCTTCCTGGCGCTGGCCGAGCAATACATCGGCGTGTTGCCGCCGCGCGACCCGCCGCCGCCGGTGCGCACCAAGGAGCCGGAGCAGAGCGGGGAGCGGCGCCTGCGCCTGGAGAAGTTCGCGCAGCTTCCCATCCTGATGTGCGCCTGGCACGTTCCCGAGACCGCCCACCCCGATTACTACCCGCTGCGCGTGCTGCAAACCATCCTGCTGAGCGGGCAAAGCTCCCGCATCCACCAGCGGCTGGTGGAGAAAGATCAACTGGCCATCTCGGTCGGCGGCGGCATGGGATTCTCGCTCGATCCCACCCTGTTCACGATTACCGCCCAGCCGCGCGCGGGCATCGCGCCGGAAGCGGTCGAGAAAGCGCTCTACGAGGAACTGGCCCGCGTCCGCGACGAACTGGTCACCGACCGCGAAGTGGAAAAGGCCAAGAACATCCTGCTGGCCGGCTTCTACCGCCAGATGAAGAGCATCGACGGCAAGGCCAACACGCTGGGCAGCTACGAGCTGTACTTCGGCGACCACCGCAAACTGTTCACCGCCGCCGAGCAGTATGCCAAGGTCACCCGCGAAGACCTGCGGCGGGTGGCGCAGCGGTACTTCGAGGAGAAGAACCGCACCGTGGCCACGCTGCTGCCGGAGAAACCGAAAGGAGCTGCGCAATGAACCGCCGAAACCCGAGCCGCAGATTTCGCAGATTGCACGGATTTCATCTGCCGGTTTCCTTTTTGCTTGTGCTGCTCCTGACTTGTGTCAGTGCACCGGCCCAGCAGGAAGCGCTCAAGCTGCCGTCTTACAAGAAGACGCAACTGCCCAACGGCATCACCGCGCTGCTGATGGAGAAGCACGCGGTGCCGCTGGTCAGCTTCCAGATTACCCTGCGGACGGGCACAACCGCCGACCCGCCCGGCAAGGAAGGCCTGGCGGGCATCACCAACGACCTTCTGCGCAAGGGCACGCCCACGCGCACCGCCGACCAGATTTCGGCCGACCTGGATTTCATCGGCGCCGCCCTGTCCACCACCGAAAGCCCGGATTCGCTGCGGGTCTACGCCGAATTCATGAAGAAGGACGTGGCCACGGGCCTCGATCTGCTCGCCGACATCCTGCGCAATCCGACCTTTCCGCAGGAAGAAGCGGACAAGCTGATCAAGCGGCGCATCGACGGCATGCGCTCGGCCAAGGACCAGGCGCAGGCGGTCATCGGCAACTACTTCGACGCCTTCCTGTACGGCGGGCATCCCTACGGCCGGCCGGCGGAGGGCGACGAGCGGTCGCTGGCGGCCATCACCCGCGATGACATTGCGAAGTTCTACCGGCAGCAGTACGTGCCGGGGAACATGATCGTGGCCGTGGTGGGCGACCTC
>Ga0315291_10001107_pt1 | contig 36056 bp, 29 predicted proteins | sample YL17G12_20_MG_FD_203070 | JGI IMG/M metagenome (GOLD analysis project Ga0315291, IMG submission 203070) | Sediment microbial communities from Yellowstone Lake, YNP, Wyoming, USA - YL17G12_20 | ecosystem: Environmental > Aquatic > Freshwater > Lake > Sediment | place: USA: Wyoming | collected...
ACCGGTTACAGCCTTTCGCTCGATCGGTCAAAAGTCTGGGTGAGCCTCATTGCGCGCACGGAGCAGGAGGCAATACGCATCATCTCGGCCTTTCCGCTCTTCAAGTATTTCCAGGTGAAAGTGTATCCCCTGGCCTTCCACAACATGGCGACGATGTCACTCACGAAAGTCTCACTGAATTAAGTGCATTCGTCCATTGACATTGAGACAATGAATATGAACTCCTTTCGCTTGCCTGACTCAACGAGAATTGGCTATGTGCACCTGCGGGTCTCTGACCTGAAGCAATCGTTGGCATTTTACCGCGATCTGCTTGGTCTTAAGAAAGTGAAAAGACTCGATACGACGGTACGCTTGTCCGCTTCTGATGAACAGAGCCCCATTGTGATGCTCACGGAGGAAAGCTCTGCAAGGCCGCGACCGCTTCATTCGGCAGGTCTCTTTCATGCAGCGTTTATCTTGCCAGACCGGAAGGAGCTTGCGAAGATGTTCAAGAGGCTCTACGATCATCAATGGCCGTTTGAAGGTTTCGCGGATCATGGTGTCAGCGAGGCCTTGTATCTGGCTGACCCTGATGGGAACGGGATTGAGATCTATGCTGACCGGCCCCGAGCGCAGTGGCCACGACGGCACGGTGAATTGCAGATGGGGACCGGGGAGCTTGACCTGAAAAGCCTCTTTTCCGAGCTACGAGAGAATGGTGAAGCGTGGACCGGAATTCATCCAGACACAACAATCGGCCACATCCATCTCCAGGTTTCCAATCTTCAAAAAGCTGAGCTTTTTTATCACCAACTGCTCGGGTTCGATGTCACGCAACAGACATTTCCAGGCGCCCTGTTTCTCTCCGCCGGCGGCTATCACCATCATATCGGACTCAACATCTGGAACAGCAAGGACGGATCGCCGTTGGCTCAGGATGCAGTTGGGCTGATCCGCTTCGGCATTGAAATCCCTGACCGCCAAACGAAGAGCGAGCTAAAAGACCGCGTCGTGCAGTCGCGGTACTGGAACTCCGCGGAGGGTCGGCAATTCCTCATACGAGATGAAGACAACATCGCTATCAACATATCCTAACCAATCTTAACAGCCATACGAACACATCAACACAAGGAGATCACATGAAACGATTCACAGCTCTGCTCGTGCTTATGTTGTTCACTGCGTTCAGTGGGATTGCTCAAAACTCAGGGTGGAAAGTCGACAAAGCTCACACGAGCGTCGGGTTTGCGGTGAGGCATATGGTCATCTCGGAAGTTACCGGCAATTTCAAGGACTTCGACATCACTGTCAGTGCCTCGAAGGATGACTTCAGCGACGCCGTCATTGACGCCACCATCAAGGTCGCCAGCATCAATACCGACAACGAGCGAAGGGACAATCATCTAAAATCCGATGACTTCTTCAACGCGGAGAAGTTTCCGGAGATCAAGTTCAGGAGCACGTCATTCGAAAAAGTTGGTGAGAACAAGTACAACATCACGGGGGATTTGACTATTCGAGATATTACAAAGAAAGTGACCTTTGCCGCAACGTTGAACGGCATGCTCAAGACAACCCGTGGTGTTCTCGCGGCATGGAAAGCGACGATCTCCATCAATCGATTCGATTTTGGATTGAAGTGGAACAGGACGATCGAAGCCGGAGGCCTTATTGCCGGCGAAACGGTCAATATCACGCTGGTTCTGGAACTCCAGAAACCCAACGCCTAAGACTGCAGGCTATCAGTAAAAGCCCGATGCTTCGCGCCATGCGTCGGGCTTTTCCCTTCCGGGATTCCTAGGTCATTTTGAACGAATGCAATGAGGAGCGCCAGCCAAGCATGGGAGCGCAAGAGAGGATTCGAGCCGCGGTGTCACAATGGGCAGGTGTGACAGTCCAGCCCCACAGATTTGGTGGAATTGAGTTTCGTTATGGCAAACGGGAGCTTGGACATATTCACGGGGATTACCTCGTCGATATCCCGTTTCCGATGTGGGTTCGCAATAAGCTCGTTCGTGCAGGGCGTGCACAGCCTTATCACATCCTGCCGCAGAGTGGGTGGGTGAGTTTTTCCATCAAGGGGGAGTCAGACGTGCAGAGGGCAATCGAGCTGCTGCAGCAATCGTTTGATGTGACAAGAAATCGTAGGCCCATCTCCCCCGCAAGGCGATGAGGTGTGCGGGAAAGTACCGCTTTCACTCCTTCGCGGATTTCAGGTGCGCGTGGGTCTGGTCGTGTTCCTCCCGGGGCTCCAGGTGGGTGATGATATTGAGGGAGACCGGAAGTGCTTCCTTGAGCGCCGCCTCGATCTCCGTCGCTTTCCAGTGGGCTTCCTCGATGAAGGATCCTCTCGGAAACAAGAGATGGAACTCCACCCACATGGAGGTTCCGCTGTGCCGGTATCGCACTTCATGATACCACAACCCACGCTTTTGCGTCTCGAGATCAAGCGCCTGCCTGAGCTGCCGTTCGAAAACCGGATCCGCTTCGTCCATCAGTCCGCCGACAGACTGTCGAATCAGTCTACCTCCCGACCACAGAATGTTGATCGCTGCCGCAATAGCAATGATGGGATCGAACGGGAGCCAGCCTGTCCACATCACCATCAAAAGACCCACAATCACAGCGAAACTGGTCCACGAGTCCGTTAAGACATGTTTCCCGTTCGCCACCAGCACGAGTGAGCGACTGCGCCTCCCTTGCCGCACGAGATACCATCCCAAGAAAGCATTCACCACCGCGGCGGCAGCCGTGACGAGTGCTCCCGTCTCAAGGTTTTGAAGCTGAAGTCCGGTCATCCACTTCGCAATCGACGTATAGATGATATAGAACGCAGCAATGACGATCATCATCCCTTCCATACCTGCGGAAAAGAAGCCAATCTTCTCGTGCCCGTACAGGTGGCTGTGATCTGCGGGTTTCAAGCTCAGCCAGAGACTGAATGCTGCGAAGCCAACCGCAATGACGTGCACGACTGACTCAGCCGCGTCTGAGAGGATCGCGACTGAGCCAGTGATGGTGTAGGCAAAGGTTTTTCCGGCCAGCATGAGAAAGCCAACAGCGAGGGAAAGTCTGATGGCAAATCTCTGTTGGCTGTACGCGATTGAATTGGACTCGGGATTCATCCGGAACGAAGGATTGACCAGAAGTGTGCGAGCTTAGACCTTGATAATCACATTGAACCGGTACATGACGTGGGCGATCACGTATAATCCCAGCATGAAGGCCACAGAATGAAGGAAGGAAGCGATCATCGGATCCCCGATTGGCACAAACAGAAGCTGATAGTACCAGGTCTTGAGCGAGATCAGCGATCCATCTGGTCCTGACACGTTCCAGATGGTCGTAAGTCGGCCAATGAGCCCAGCGAGGGCAAACATGCTGATCGCGTTCAGGCCGTAAATCTGAAACGGCTTCGTCCATCCTTTGGATCCTCTTACATCGATCAGCCAGTAGCACATGGCAAAGATGTTCAACGCGATGCCTGCCATGAACACCGTGTAGGAGGAGGTCCAGAGATTCTTGTTGATCGGGAGCCAGTTATCCATCACCAGGCCCGCAAACATCAGAGCGCTTCCATAGACAAACATCCACGCCGTCTTTTCCTCGGGGGTTCTCTCTGATCGGATGAAATGCCCCGTCAGAACCCCAAACAGCGTTGTCGCAATGGCCGGGAGCGTGCTGAGAATTCCCTCCGGGTCAAATCCCGGTACCGGCGCCCCTGACCACGTGTGCCCACTCAGAACCGTCGAATCGATATACCACGCCAGACTCCCCATCGGCTCCAGGACACCTGCGCCGAACCCGGGAACCGGCACGGCTTTGACCAAGATCCAATAGACGACGAGAAAAATGACCGTCCACCGTATTTGCCACACAATTCCGGTGTACAGAACGATAAGACTCGCAATGAAATAGCAAATGCCAATTCGTTGCAGAACTCCCGGTATCCTGATTGCTGCCCAGCTGAACTGATGGCCAAAGAGAAGCCCGAAGGGGAAACCGTTGAGAAACAATCCAATAGCGAAGATGACGACCGCCCGTTGGAATGCGTGCATAAGCAGCTTCGATCGATCCGCACCCTGCTCCACGCGTTTGGAGAAGGAAAACGTCATCGCCACTCCCACGATCCAGAGGAAAAAGGGAAAGATGAGATCAGTAAATGTCCACCCATTCCACGCCGCGTGGCGAAACGGCGGATAGATGTAGTTCCACGCGCCCGGGTTGTTGACCATCATCATGCCGGCAATCGTGGCGCCGCGGAATACGTCGAGTGAGAGCAAACGACCGCTGGTCTTGGCAGCTACGGATTCTGCCATGGGAAACTCCTTGTTTGAATCATCAATCGCCAATCTTCAATTGTCAATTTGCCTTTCAATCTCCGCCAGAGGCGGACCCGCCAGACTGCGCAGCGGGCTGGTGCGCCTTCCGCCAATCCCGCTCAAAAACAGCGGGACTCAAAAAACGAGAAAAATGGCGGACAGGCCGGCGCAGAAAATCGACAATCATTCTATCCTCCCCATGCCGTTCCGGATCGGAAGAACACGACAAGAATCCATCCGAGGAGAAGTGCAACGATGATGAATATGCGAAGTTTTTTGTCCGATGACATATACGATGTGCCAACTACGATGCGGCGAAAAGATAGGGACAATTGTTGGGACAAGCAATCAGGCGGCAAACAAAAACGCAGCGGAACGTGATGCTTGTGATCGTTGCAGGCATTTCAAGTTTTGGAGAGACGATGACGGTTACTGTCGAGTGCGGTCTTCGGCCGGCTCCGCGTGAATCGTAAATCGCCTCACGCGGGTAAACTGCTGATACAACTGTGTCTCCAACTCAGAGATAATCTGATGCACTTCGGCAAGGGTTTTTGATTTGTCGATCTTGCAGGTGAGCGTGATCTGGTAGGACGGACCCCCCTTCAAGACCGTGAGATCGGTACAGCCGAGGACTCTCGTGTCATGAAGAATCAGCAATCGAATCTTGTCACACAGTTCATGCTCCGCCAACGTGGCATCCGTCAAGTCTCCTTCGCCAGCGAGATACTCTTCCATATGAATGGTTACCTTTTCCACCGAAGGGACCTCCTTTCGGATCTGCTCTTCGATCTCAGAGGCGAGCCGGTGTGCGTCGACAAATGTTTTTCCTTCCTGGTACTCAACATCGAAATCGATGAAGTGTTTGCCCTTGGAATAATGGACCTCAAGGTTGTGAGGGGCGCGCAAGCCCTTGTTGAGAACGATCATCCGGACCTGATCGACGATCGTTTCGTCTCTGCTCTTGAAGGGCTCTGCGTGAACGATGAGATCTGCATTCGGGTGAACGGCATAGATTGCCTGCTCGATCTCATCCATGACCCGGTGCGCACGTTCGAACGACGTCGTCCGCCTGATGGCAACGGTCGTATCAATGAAAACCTTTGCACCCGACGGCCGGATGCGAAGAGCCCGAACTTCCTCCACTCCATCAACTGAACGAATGGTCTCCTCCACCTTCTGTGCGACCCCCGCGGGCACTCGATCCATCAGTGCATCGATGGTGCGCCGCCCCAGGCGATAACTGACAAAGAGTACAAGCAATGCCACGCCGATGGCTGCAATGGAATCGACGGTGGGAAAGCCGAGCGAAACAAAGACGAGGCCAGCAAGGACCGTCAGGGATGACCAAATATCGCTTGAGAAATGAAGCGCGTCTGCTTCCAGCGCCTGACTGTTGTACTTCTTCGCGACACGCATCAGGGCACGCGAGCGACTTGCATCGACAAGAATTGCCAAGGCGATTACCGCGTAGCTCCAGACGGTTGCTTCGACGTGAACTGTGCCAGCAACCAAACGATGGATGGCCTCCCAAACGATCCAGCCACAGGTAATCAAGAGAAGGACAGTCTCGAAGAGCGCCGACAGGTTTTCTAGCTTCCCGTGGCCATATCGGTGGTCCTCGTCCGCCGGTTTATCCGAAACGCTCACAGCAAAATACGTCATCAGAGCCGCAAGGAGATCCAGGGCAGAGTGAGCAGCCTCGGAGAGGACACCCAGGCTGTTGGTCATGATGCCTACGGCCAGCTTTGTTCCGGTAAGCAAGACCGCAGCTCCAACGGAGCTCAGAGCGATTGCCTTCTTTTCCCTCAAAGCATCAGCCTTCATAAGAACGCGTTCTTCCCAGGTTTTTCCCTTTTGTGAAGATTGGCGTCACCGACCACTTGCCCTGTGAGAATCGATCGGTGAGCACCTCGCGCGCCGAACAACTTGCTTAATGAATCTTTTCGAATGTCAGTGTGCCAATTGGATACCGTCTCCAGTCCCTGTAGTCGAAATGCCACCACTCCCACTCGTACACACTGAACCCTTCTGCCTCCATTGCCTGCCGCAGCAGATCCCGATGCCAGCGCTGCAGCGAGGTGCCGCCCGGATAATCCGCGAACGCGCGGCGAGAAAATTCATCGTACCCGCTCACCATCGTCACCGGCATCCCCGTCGCGCTATCGTACAACGACAGATCGACAGCGCATCCGCGGTTGTGGCGTGATCCCTTCGAGGGGTCCGCAACAAAGATCTTTTGCTCATTCGGCGTCGCGTCCCAGAACATCTTCGTGACATACCACGGCCGATAGGCATCGTGGATGAGCAGACCATATCCGATGCGCTTGAGGTTCCGATGAACGCGCACGAGAGCTTTTGCTGCTGGCCGCTGCAGAAAGGCCTTCGCCTGTGAATAGAACACGGTGCCCATGAAGTTGTTCGTGCCAGCGTACCGGATATCAAGTTTGATCGTTGAGTCAAGCGTCGTCACATCGACGAGATCCAGATTCAGAAAATCACCGTTTTCCCTGGGTGGCTTTGCCTTCAGCGCTCTGGTTTTCAGAACGTCAATCGGATACAGTGGTGTGATTCTGGACGCTGTGCCATCTTCCTCACCAAGCGAGAGCTTTCTGAATTGTCCTCGACGACTATCAATGAAGCTCGCTTGTCCGCGTGCATCTCGCCGAAAGGCGATCACGCTGTCAATTGGAGATTTCGGATTCTGCACCCTGAAAACACCGCTCGACCCCTCCTTGAGAACAGACAGATCCCCGCTCCTCATCAGAACGCCCAAATGCCCGTCCCGTTCCAGTACGCATACCGTGTCACCCATCAACGCGTACTCACCAATGAGGCCTCTCCACCGAGCCGGGATATCCATCGGCTTTGTCAGTTGGCTGCTTGCGCTCTGAACTGACTGGGCCGCTGCAGCCGTGAGAGGGTTGCTCAACGCTCCGGTGCAAAGGCCGAGAAGCAGGCCAGCAAACGGCACCATCGAGATGAGTTTTTTGCGGATCATCGATCTTGTTCCGTCGATCAGAATTTCAGAACCTCGCGCATACGTTTAATCAACGGTTGGATCTCTCGGTCCCAGAACTGCCAGTTATGCGCCCCGGGGGTCTCGTGATATTCGTAGGCCGCCCCGTATGTCCTGAGCAGATCCGTGAATGCCCGGTGCGCCGGGAGAAAACCGCGAAAGCCGTCCTGGATACCTGTGACGAGATACAGATAGGGAAGAGAATCTTTAGGTACCTGTCGGTAGAGAAAGAATACGTCATGAGCATTTCGGAAGCCATTTTGCCGCTCACCGAACGCTCTCTTCAGACTTGGATTGAGCTGCCGTTCGGCCGGACGCGACGTGTCGTTGATCGCGCGGGAAATGGTGATTGCTCCGCTGAGCGAACCCGCAAAGCGAAACCGGGACGGGTGTTTGAGAGCCAACATGAGCGCTCCGTAACCACCCATGGAAAGGCCGGCAATTGCCTGCCGCGTCGTATCCACCGAATAGAGACGCAGCATATACTGTGGAACGTCCTTGATCATGTAATCCTCAAACCGCTCCTGTGGCTCCGTTGCTGAATTCACGTACCAAGAGTCTTCGGCATCGGGCATAGCAACGATCAGCGGGACGGCCTTCACGTATTCTGCAAGCTTCGTTTTGGTCGGCCAGTCGATGTAGCCCCCGCTGTACCCGTGCAGCAAGTATAGGATGGGATAGCGAAGATTGGCATCGTAGTCGGCTGGAAGAAAAACAGAAACCTTCTTCGTTCTCCCAAGACTCGGCATGTAGAAACTATCGACGTGAGCTGGCGACTGCGCAAGAACAGTCTGTGAAAAGAAGCTAGCAAGAGAAACTATCAGATAGATCCGGACAAATACGCGTTTTTTCATTTTTCCTTTCTGCTTTTTACCCGTTCACAGCATTCCATTTCGTTTTCGCAAAAACCATTCCGATGCAAGAAGAAGGACGATAACAGCAAGCATCCAGCCCCTATTCCATAATTCGATTTCGCTTGAGCGAACAACCTGCCGCGGCTGAAAGCCAGGGAGCGAAGCAACGTCTTGTGGAAGCGTAGCGATTGCTCCTGCGTCGTAGTACCGTCCCCCTGTGCGCTCAGCAATTTGCTGCAGGAGCGATCTGTTCATGCGCGTGTCCTGAAACTCCACATTGACTCCGCCAACGGAAAACGACCCTCGCTCCTCCGCTATTTGCTCATCGCCTGCGAGAACGCGGGCAGTGAACGTGTAGTCGCCTTCCGGGAGGGAACCAAATGCACCTTCGAAGCGCCCATTCCCGATCGGCACAAGGCTCAGTTGGTCCGATTTGTCCGCTTGCCTGACCGCGACAGAAACCTCGGCGTCATTGAGAGGATTGAAATTCTTGTCATAAACCTGTGCTATGAACTCGATAGGATCTTGTCCCGAGAAGGTCTCCTTCACGGGCTGGACTTGTACAGCCCGATCATCCTCGCGCGTGGTAAGCCATCGCACGCTGTTGCTGAACAACGACTCCAGCGCGTTCTCCGAACCTGGTATACCATCGGAGAAGGTTTTCCATCTCCAGATTCCGTATCCCAGCAGCGCGATGGATTTCCGCCGGTTTACATTTCGAGTCACTATCACGGGATCGCTCGTCGTGATCGACTGAATGCGCAATTGAGCGAGCACCTCCGACTCAGGTTTTGCACGGAAACGACCGTCGAGCGTGAACACAGGAGGGAGCTTGTTCCAGACATCCGGAGAGCTTGGGAGCTTGAGAATTGGGTTGTTTCGTTGAGCGATCGGAACAGAAACGAATCTCTCCACTTCCTCGCCGCCCGATGGGGGAAGGATCATGGGCAGGAGCGGCTCAAGGCTCCGCAGCCTGGCGAGATCCGTCGTCCGGCTCAGGACAAAGAGAAGGCCCTGACCGGTACCCACCGCGCCGATGATCGCTGAAATCGCCGCGTCTGAGCTGCTTCTGATCGGATAGCCGACCAGAACGACGGCTTCAGATTCCCGCAGAAGGTCTGCGTTGAGCTGACCCTCATAGAATCGCCCATCACCCCGTTCAATACGTGTGCTCAGCTCAATGTTCCTGTCACCCTCCAGGGCACGGCGAATGAACGAGACGTCCGGGCCTGGAGCACCGGCAACGAGAACAACGCGCATCTTGCTCTTCAGGACTTTTATGTAGGAGGTGTATCGGTTGTTCCGGAGACTGATCTCGTTCGGAAGATGGGAGACCTCGACGACAAGCTTCTGCATTCCTTCCGTCTCAGGGACAAATGAGAGCGGGGCGGCATATTCGCGTGTCCCTCGCTGCAGAGTCAGAGTCTGACGATCCACAACCTTTGCGCCCTCGCGCAGCATCACTTCAATCTTCTCGCCATCATAACCAGAGCTTTTCACCGTGACGTCCACAGGAACCTTGTTGCCAACGTACGTTATGCTATTGGTAACAACCTTTCGAATGAGCACGTCCTGCTGTTCGCTCGTGTCACCCACCCCGATGGTGAACACGGGCACAGCAAGATCTTCCGCCTCATACATGGGACTCGTTCCAACTGTCGAATTTCCATCCGTAATCAGTATGACCGATTGAAGGTTGACGCGAGCCGCCGTATCTCGGGCTCCTCGAAGGGCTGATCCAAGGTCCGTTCCATCTCCCGCGAGAGAAAGAGAATCTGAGGTTAATGCCCGAAGAAAGCGCACTCTGGTATCAAAGGTGCCATACAGCACGGAACCGATGGAGCTCATCTGCCGGAGAGCAGCCGACTGGAGCATCGCAACGAGTGCCGCTTTGCGACCTCCCGATTTGTCCATGATGGTCATGCTTCGTGAGTTATCGACGAGCACGGCAACGATCGGCCGCTCCTCCTCACGAGAGATCAGCGATAGCAGCGGTTCGCCGATCAGGAGAAACACCAGGAAAAGACTACAAGCACGCAACGCCACAAGGATGGTCTTCAACGCACGGGAGATGGGGGGCACGGTATGCCGATAAACGAAGAAGGACATCGCGAGCGCCAATCCCGCTGCCAGCATGATGATCGGTGTCTTGAGCGTTGCGAGAAGGTGGATTTCTGGCATGCGTGCAATGGATTCTGTGGGGGCGCGGTCTATTTGATGAAGAGCATTTTGGTGGAAATGACGGTGGTTTGGGTTTTCAACCGGCAGACATACACGCCCGACGCAACCCGATTGCCCTTCTCATCGAGGCCGTCTCGCCAGAAGAACCGGTTCTCTCCAGGAGTGGAATTTCCTTTGAAGAGAGTCGCTACCCGTTGTCCGAGCACTGTATAGATCGCGACTTCAATTTCCTGCACCGATGGAGCATCGACAATGATTGTCGTTGTGCCGTTGAACGGGTTCGGGTAGTTGTTATACAGGATGAACCGATCAGGGATGATCCCGCTTCCGGATGGACCGACGGCTTTATCAGCGTCAACCATTCCCCAACCGTAGAAGTTGTTGGGATAGGTTTGACTCTTCGAAGTCCCGTCGAGCACAGGAGTCGCGGTGCTCATCATACGCGCACGCACCTGCATGGGAGTCCACTCGGGATGGGCTGATAGAATGAGCGCAGCAACGCCAGCGGCAATCGGGGTAGCGCCGGATGTGCCTGAGAATTGGTTTGTATAACCGCTATCTCCGGTCGCGGCTGTCAAACTTACCCCCGGTGCAATGACTTCTGGCTTGATACGGCCATCAGCAGTGGGACCGGTAGAGCTAAATCCAGCGAGCTCGCCGTTCACGTAAGCCGCGCCGACGGAGAGGATGCTATCCGCATCTGCGGGGGTTATGAGACTCCCGGTGCTGTCTCTGACAGTCTTCGTGAATGTGCTGTCCTTTCGCCACCAGCCTTCATTTCCCATCGCCGTGACAAGAAGGACTCCCTTCCGCGCTGCTACCGTTGCAGCCTTTGATGTCGTCGCGGTTCTACCATCCTTCATGGCATAGATGACATCACCCACATTGTACCGCAGGGTAGGATCAAAGTCGTCGTAACCAAGCGAAGTTGACACGACATCCGCCCCTAATCGCTCCATCCACTCCAGCGCTTCGACATACAGATCCTCCTCAGCTTTGATTTCAACGCTGTCGATTTCGGTTTTCGCAAGGATGAATGACGCGCCAAAAGCAGCTCCGATGAGCTTCCCATTTTCAAAACCACCGAGAAGCGAGAATGTCCCTTGACCATGATTTCCTTGGGAAGAGAATTCCCCGGGAACTCGGGCGGTGTTGCTGTCACGCTGGACGAAATCGTATTCCGCAAGCACCTTGGTGTTCTTCAGCGCTGGATGCACGGTATGCTGGTTGAAGCCGTCATCAATCATGCCCACAATCACTCCGCCACCCGTGACCCCGCGAGCATGCAGATCCACGATCTTCACGGCATTCAGTTGAGCAAATGATGGGCCATAATCGAGCCCACCGGTTGAGGTCTGTTTGAGGAGCGGAGGGAGCGCAGTTGACGGTGTCACCGGTGACCGTTTTCCGAGATACACTGCAACCGGTCGAGTCGACTCAACAAACGGAAGAGCGACCACTGTGGAGAGCTGCGCCGATGTCATTTCCGCCGACGCCGCATTGAACCATCTCGATGTCGAGCGAATGGAGGCGCCGGTTGATCGTATCGCATCAATGTAGGATTGCGGAACGGGGAGATCGAGCTCGTCAATCAAGCGATCGGGCGGGAGGACTTTGGCACGCCGCCAGAGAGATCGGTCGGAAATCCCAAGATCCCGCGCGTTCGCCATCGCAAAATCAAGTCGGGAAGCATCACCACGGTCACGAAACGTGATCCAGTATCGCTGAGTAGTAGGGGATTGGGCAAAGGCCACCAGACAGAAGAGTACCAAGGGGAGGAGCCGAGCAAGCGTTCGGAAGGCAACAGCGGTTTGTTTGCCGGACGCGGCTGAGCGGAGGAATCGACTCCATTCTAAAAAGCTGAGCTTCGCCTTCACTTGCGCATCTCTCCATCACTCCGCACTGTTCACCAACTTCTCGATAATGTCGATCGTTGAAACACCCTCGGCTTCAGCGTTGAAACTCGTCACGATTCGATGTCGCAAGACGGGCGCAGCGAGTGTCTTCACATCTTCGATATCGGGCGTGTGGCGTCCATTCAGGATCGCTCGCGTTTTCGCACCAAGAATCAGATATTGTGACGCACGTGGACCAGCCCCCCATCGAATCCAATTGTTCACAAAGGCCGGCGCACCGTCTGACTTTGGCCGCGTTCGATTCACCAACGTGACGGCAAATTCAATCACATTCTCCGCGACCGGAACGCGGCGAACGAGGTCTTGAAATTCAATGATTTCCGCCGCACTCAACACGCGCTTTCGGTCGGGTTCGTATGGACTCGTGGTCGTCTTGACAATCTTGACTTCTTCTTCGAACGATGGATAGTCGAGCCATAGGTTGAACATGAAGCGGTCGAGTTGTGCCTCGGGCAATGGGTATGTTCCTTCCTGCTCGATGGGATTTTGCGTCGCCAGGACAAAGAACGGTTCCTGCAGGCGGTAGGTCTGTCCGGCAGCGGTGACATGGTGCTCCTGCATGGATTCAAGCAGAGCTGCCTGCGTTTTGGGCGGCGTTCTGTTGATCTCGTCGGCCAGAATAATATTGGCAAACACGGGCCCCTGCACAAATTTGAACGATTTCTGTCCCGTCGAAACGTTTTCCTCGATGATCTCCGTTCCGGTGATATCGCTTGGCATGAGGTCCGGCGTGAACTGGATGCGGCTGAACTTGAGTTCCAGCGCCTCCGAAAGTGTCTTGATAAGCAACGTCTTGGCAAGCCCGGGAACACCGATCAGCAAGCAGTGCCCGCGTGAGAGAAGGGCAATCAGGAGGTGTTCGATCACACGCTCCTGGCCAACGATCACCTTCGCGATCTCCGCGCGAAGATCGCGGTAGGCTATGGACAGCTTGGCAACCGCTTCAACATCGTTCATGGTGGCTTGTGCCGTTAATTGTTCCTGGAACGGTGTGAGGGACAAACCAAACGCATTTTTCCTACAGCCTCATTTGATAGTAGATACTTTTCTTGAGCTCTTCGATCCACTCAGCAGAGAGACGGTTCCGCTTGACGAACAGCGCCATCTGCTCGACGCGCCGGTAGTCTTCTGCCATATTCACACTGTGAGCAGGGATGCGCTTCTTGAGCAGAACGATCTGATACCCATAGGACGAACGCAGAGAAACACGATGGGGCTGACTTATTTCACCCGGCTTCAGGTCCTTGACGACGGATTCAAAGTCGGCTTCAAGCTGATCGACCGCAACGTGACCAAGATCGCCCCCGACTGACTTCGTGTCTTCATCTTCCGAATACTTTCGCGCGAGCTCTGCAAACGATTCACCTTGGATCAGCCGCTCCCGCAGCCTTCTCAGTCGTTCAACCGTCACTGAATCGCTCGACGGGCCCTTCTCGATGCGCAACAGGATATGGCGAGCATGGACTGACTCCCCGCGCCGCTCCAGGAGCTGAATAACGTGATAGCCAAACTCCGTTTTCACGACCGGAGAGATCTCCTTCTCCTTCAGAGCAAACACCGCACTCTCAAACTCCGGCACGAAGACCAGCCCTCGCTTCGCCCAACCCAGATCACCGCCGCCAGCCGCACTTCCGTCCTGTGAGTATCGTTTGGCAAAGTCCGCGAAATCCCCCCCTGCCAGAATGCTATCACGAATGGTGCTGATCTTCTTCCGCGTCTGTTGGTCCAGCGCCGAGTCAGGCTTGGGGACGATGAAGATGTGGCTCAGATCGAGTTCCTCAGGGACGTTCGGAAGGCTGTCTTTATACGATTCGTAGAACTCTTCTACCTCCCGGCGGGTGACCTGAATAGTGGATTCGCGCTGCTGACGGATGCGTTGAATGAGCATCTGTTTTCGTATCTCAGGGCGTGCTTCCCGCTTCAGCCGCGCGACGGGTTTGCCGTACATCTGCTCGAGCCGTTGCTCGGAGCCCGCACGGAGGATGAGATTCTGGAACTGCTGGTCCAGCGCGTGGGTGACCTCCTCTTCCGTCACAGAAATACTGTCGATGATGGCCTGCGCAAGGACCAGCTTGTCGGCAATCATCGCTTCCAGCACTTGCTTGCGAAGTTCCGGTTTGGTCGGATCCAAGCGATTCTGGAGGGCGATGTAGTTGAGTCGTTCCTGCAAATCCGACTCGGTGATGATCTCTTTGTCCACGACAGCCACGATGCGGTCAAGAAGCGTCTGGCCGGCAAGGTGGTTGAGACCCGCCAGGTGGACAAACGATAGGGAGACGATCCCGGCAACCCAACGAAACATCCTTAATCCCTTCATACGACATCTCCTATTTCACATATTTCATCGCCGCTGTATCCCCGGCACTTACAAGTATTTCAACAGTATGTTTGCCGCGCAGGTTCTCCATGAGCTCCGCCAGCAACCGCTGGCGGCGTTCGATTGCCAGCCGGCTCTGAATTTCCCGCTCCACATATGCAAGATCGGCACGTTGTCCCGGGCGGCTCAGTCTCCAGACGATGAGGACATAGAAGCCATCACCGGTGCGGATGGGAAAGGACGGTTCCACTTTTCCCGATGCGGATGCCACACGCCAGAGCTCCACTGGGAACAACGTGTTGTGCGTGTAGTAGACGGAATCAACGTGCACGGCAATCACCGCAGCCTGTTGGGGGTCAGCAAGCGCCTGCTTGAGGGCGTCTCCCCATCGCGTTCCCTGCAATACCCTGGCGCGGAAGGCATTCGCGGCATCGCGATCCCGAAACAACACGAAGCTGACCAGCGCGACATCACCGGAGAGCAGGAACTCATTGTTATGGGACTGGTAATACTGAGAGACCTCCTGCGGCGTACTGCGCGACGACTGTTGGGTGTAGATCACATCGTCCAGCAAGGCGTTGATGGCAAGTTGGCGTCGAACCTCCTCGAGCCGCGCGCTCACACTTGCCTTCTGGTCGAGCCCCCGGCGTACCGCCTCCCGATAGAGGATCTCATCGTTGATCCAGCGCTGAAGATACTCGTTCAATTGCGCGGCTGAGACACCGCGGGATGAATCCAGCTGCCCCCTGATCTCCTCCAGTGTCAACGTCGTATTATCCAGGCGGGCAACGGGCGTCACAGAAGGTTCGCCCTTTTTGCAGCCTGCAACAAGCAGCACGAACATCAAAAGCGCAGGAAGCCTATTTCGTTTCACCACGTTTCCTCTTGAAGGCCGTTGGGAGGAGTTCTTTGTTCAAGGTGACCGGGTATTTCGTTTTCAGCGTCGTTACCCATTCCTGCTCGCGAGTCTTCGAGGCATGTTCCTGATATGCGCTGATCAGCTCCGGCTTCGCCTCCTCAAATGACTTCACCCTCGAGCTGTCTTTTCCCAGAACCTTGATGATGGACCATCCCGACGGGTGTTCAAACGGCGGTGGGATGCTATCGACCGGCAAGATAGCTGCGTATCGCGATAGTTCGTTCAAGGGATTTGGCTGAAATCCCCAAACGCCTCTTTTCTCTTTGTACCCCTGACGCATTGTGCGTTGTTCTGCCACGTCGCCGAAGTCCTTCGCGGCTTGAATCTCCTTATACGCTGCTTTCGCCAGGCTATCAGAGGTTAGGAAAATCTCCGCAAAGTTCACCCGCTCAGGCCATCGATATTTCTGCTTATTCTCACGGTAATAGATTTCGAGCAACGAATCGTTCACCACGACTTGCTTCCAGATTTCGTCCTGTTCTATGCGGTAGAGCAGAATGCCATCCTGATATTCCTGCATCAGTTTGAGAAATGCTGGATACCGATCGGGGACCTGACGGGCGTGCTGCTCCACGACTTTCGCCTCCGACATCCGCTCAACCATATACTCGACATTCCGGGCATTCAACACCAAGGACTTGAACTCAGCGGCAGAATTAACGTGCTGGACGAAATCCTCAACGGTGAATGAGCGATCCTCGCATGTGAAGAGGAGGCGACGCCTCATGTCGCTTGACAGTGTGTCACTCCACCTCTCAACTGATGGCGTCTTTGTGCTATCGAATGCGAGCGTGAGCTGGTGCAGCACCACGACGTCAAAATTGAGCTGATGGTTCTTTTTCAACTCGTGAACATAGTTCTGATAATCCTTCATGTACCGCATCTGCTGATACTGCTGACGAAGATCTTTTTCAATCTCTTGAAACGGCGCAGTTCCCTTTGTTCCCGTAATCTTGAAGATGTGGTAGCCATAGGGGAGCTGAAATGGTTTCGTGATGGAATCGATCGGCGTGCCATAGAAGAGCGCTTCGATGTCGGGACGAACCCGCCCACGCTCAAAGTAGCCAATATCTCCACCATTTTGGCTGCTTCCGGGATCCTGGCTGAACCGGCTCGCCGCCTTCGCGAAGTCTAAACCGCCCTGGAGCAGCCGGTAAATCGCCCAAACGGAATCCCGAACCCCCAACGTGTCCTCACCGGATTGTCCAAATCTGCGAAGAATGTGACTCACGCGCACAGCACCTTTGTTGGGCTGTCGAGCGGTCATCACGATGACGTGATATCCAAACTGCGTTCGGACGGGAAATTGAGTGTACTCCCCATCTCTGAGGCTGTAGCATGCGTCCTCAAACTCTGGCACCATCCGGCCAGCGGAGAAAAACCCTAGGTCGCCCTTATTGGAAGAGGCACTTTCATCCTCTGAGTAGGTTGCGGCGAGCGTATCAAAGCTTATTTCCGGAATCAGCCCGATCACCTTCATTGCCTTGTTGTAAGCAACGAGAGTATCAGCGGGGGTTGAATCTTGCTTGAGGCGAATCAAGACGTGGCTTGGCCGGATCTCCTCGCGCATGCGGTTGTACAGTTCCTTGATTTTCGGCTCAATAAGCTCCTTCTCGATCATGTAAGAGGTAGCAACTGATACCTTGTAGCCTTCAAGCTCATTTTGAATCGCGGTATCTGCGAGAAGCCCACGGTCACGCGCTTCCTTGACCTTGAGCCTGAATTTGACGAGCAAATCCAGGAACCGCTCCCGATCCTCGATGGATGAGATCGTAGCTTTGTCCCAGCCGCCATTGTTCTTTGCGTAAGCATCTTCGAATTCTTCTAGAGACAACGTTTCATCGCCAATCTTCCCCAGGACCACCGATGGGCCGGACCCCGCGCAGCCGGCGAACACCAAGACCAAAGTAAAAACAAGTACGAGCAATAAGTGAGACTTTTGCATGCTGCACACCTCGCTGTAGTGATCGTGAGGAATCAGGATTGGCGTTCCAAAGCGTTGAAAATTAACCAAATTTGCACCGCCAAGCAAGGAATTCGTGCGCGGTTGGTGCAGGACTGTGGTGAGAGGGGCTCGGAGGGACTGCCTTATTTGCCGGACTTCACAAGATCCTTCTTGCGTTTCAAGACTTGATTTGCACGCCAGGTCTGGACTTCGAACCACTGGGGCGAGTGAGAGCTCTGAACAAGATATTTGTCTCCATCTTTCACATAAGCGAAGGTGAGCTGCGCGCCACCGTACGAAATCTGAGCAGTGATCTTCGGAGGTTTCGAAGAAAGAGTATCAACGAAGTCGTCAGCCTGAAAGTTTGAAAGCGATGAAAGGAGGGTGTTCACCACCCAATCCTGAGTCGAATCCTTGCCCACCATCCAGGTACTGTCTTCAAACGCAAGGACGAAGGTGGTGTCCCCATACTGAAATTTAACTTCTTTGATTCTCTCCTGAGGGATGGCAAGGATTGTGCGATCACGCCAATCTTTGATCGGCCGGTTGAACGTGTAGCTCAATGCGCCGCCTACGAGAGCCACGTCGTTCGACGTTGTTCGTCTCGCATACGTCTCCGCGAAGCTGCTTCCTGACTTGCCAATGATAAAAGCAGCCTGTTCGGACCCGTGTGCAGACATCTTCACGAGCGTGCCCATGGAATCGACCTGAAAGACTGACTGCTTCGACGGCTTATTGGAGACGATGCTCTTGACCTCAAGGTTCTTGCTCTCGTGAATCAATGAAGCGACATTGGATTGATCGGCACGATACGACACCGGTTCCTGAACGAACCACTCCACTCCTTTCTTCTCGAGCAGGAGTCGCGCGGTGGGAGATTTGATCTCGATTCTGTCGACCGCCAGCGAATCCACCTTCACGAGGTATTCTCCTGACTCACCTGTTGAGCTTTGCTCTCCGGGCTTCTGCATGACGAGATAGGCAATGGCAACCAGCAGAAGAAGGATGCCAATGAGAATAGAAGTGTTTCGGTTCATAGCAGCTCTGTCAATGCCTGTGTGGAACTTGGCTGGATCGTGAAGAAGTCAGAATACACATAGTCGGAACGGAACTAGCGATTCGACACTCCGCAATCATTAATCCGCAATCCGCAAGCTTCCCTCTTAGCCCTGTGCTTCGATCGCTTTCTTGAAAGCTACCCGTCTTCGCCACCGAAACAGACCGTACGCAACGATCAGTATTGGCGGACCGATCAAATCAGCATATTTCAACAACCGTTTCGTCCCGTCGGATACCTGCTCCAGCGGAGGAGTTGCGACGTTCTTCGAACGAATCGTAATCAGGCCGGCGTCATCAGCAAGGTAGTCGACGATGTTAGCGAGGAAGGTCAGATTGCCCCTGTTGCCGAGGAAGTCGTCTTTCATGAAATCGCCGTCACCCACAACGACGATCCTGGTTTCCGGGCTGCTCGTCACGAGAGCAGGAGGTTGCTTACCCTCAAAAAAGCTCTTAAAAGAACCATGCACGATTGCGGCAAGCGGAATTCCATCCTCAGCGAGGTCCGCTGGTGTATATCGCTGGAACGGGTCGATGAGGAAGAATCCCGTCTGGCGCCCGCTGCGCTTCGAGGAACGCACCAGCACCTCAGTCTTCAAACCTTTGCCTGCCGCACCGCTCGTATCGACCGAGCTCACAAAGTGAAAGAAGACGCTCTGCAGGTCCTTCACAATGGGGTTATTCGCGTTGAAGTTCGAAGCGACAGGAATGTAGGGGAACGGGACCTGGCTCTGGAACGTGAAACCCCCTTGCTGCTGCAATACAGAGATGTTCGCACACTGCACATCGCGGACAAGATCGGGATTCACGCGCGTGCCATACTGCTGGAGCATATCCTCGAGGCCGAGATCAACTGGTTGCCCCATCCTCATTTGAAGATTTGCATTGACCCGGTTCAAGAGGAAGGCGATTCTCCCGCCGCGCATGAGGTACTGGTCAAGTTGATACTTCGCGCTGTCTTGAAAACGGCTCTGCGGCGAGATCACCAGCAGCGCCGCGATGTCCGACGGGACCGGCTCACCTTTGCTGAGATCGACAGGCGTAAGATCATACTGAGAGGATACCGCCTGATAGGTCTGGCGCATGGCTGAGATGTCCGCTTCACCGTGTCCTGTGGTATAGCCAATCTTCTTTTTTGTCCGTGTGGTCAATCGCTTCAGCGCGCTGCTAATGTCGTACTCCAGTGAACTGAGATTCTGAATAACTGGCAGGACCTCCTTCCGATCCTCATAAAGCATCACCAAGCCAAGGTATCCACGCTTCACCTCCAGTTTGTCTTCGTTCACGACCTGAACCTGGACAGGTGCAATGCCCTGCTGTTGTGCATCCTGCTCGCCTTTTTCTCCTTGAGGGTTGATGAACTCATACTGCAAGTTCCCTTTTGCGTACGCCTTGTATTCATTGAGGATGTCCAGAACTGCTCGCCGATTGCTATTGTACGGAGCAGGAAGATCCTCGGTGAAATATGCCTTGAGAGTAACACGATCATCGAGCGCGCCGACCATATTCTTGCTGGCATCGGATAGCGTGTACACCTTCTGTGAGGTAAGGTCGAGTCGACCGAAGAGACGAATCGAGATGATATTAAGGACAACCAGAATCCCAAGGATCAGTGCGATCCGTGCAATTGTCTGAGTCTTGTGCTTCTTCATAGTCTAATCATTGGTAACAATGTCCCATTTTCAATTGCCAATTTGAAATTGACAATCGGCAATTACCTCACCATTTCCTTCGGCCGAGCGAGACAACGGTCAAGTACAGCGTGAAGCCCAGCAGGGAGAGGAAGTAGATCACATCGCGTGTATCAATAACGCCCCGGGCTATATTGGAGAAATGATAGTCAATCCCGAGAAACTCGACGATGCTTGTTAGCGACTCCGGTACATAGAGCAACACCTTATCCAGCATGAACAACGCAAACACCAGAACAAACCCGATAATGAATGCAACGACTTGATTCTCGGTCAGACTCGAAGCGAGCAGACCGATCGCGACATAAGCACCGGCCATCAGCATCAGTCCCAAATATCCTCCAATCACAGGCCCGTTATCGATATTGCCGAGGAGCGCAATCGTAAGATAATAGACGAGTGTGAGGAGAAGGGCAATCCCGAAAAGGGCCCAGGCTGCAAAGAATTTCCCCAGGACGATCTCGACGTCGTGGAGCGGTTTGGTGGTGAGAAGTTCGATGGTACCTGTCTTCGTTTCCTCTGAGAGCAACCGCATCGTGATAGCCGGAACAACGAAAAGGAACACCGCGGGTACCAGCTCAAACATCAGCCGCAACGATGCAACATTTGCCAGGAACAGGTTGCTCGTATGAAACCACCCGATGATGGCAAGGAACACGACGATCACTACATACGCGATCGCCGAATTGAAGTACGAGCGAATCTCCCTCTGAAAGATCGTGCCGACGTTGTTAAGGTTGCCGGAAAGCGATTTCACGTCAAAAGTCATAAGAATATTGCCGATTTGCAGTTTTCAATTGTCGATTGTTGCGGTTCTCATTTTCTATTCCACTCTCACACTCACCCACCCTCCCTCTCCACTTACTAGAACCTATCTCAAAAACCCCTCCGGAAGAAAGGAAGCTTTCACGCCAAGTCCCGCTCCTGGATTCCGCTCATAAGCGGGATTCAGAGAGCGGAACAGCAAAGGTCGCCAAGAATATATCATTCTTTCTATGCGTTGCGCCTTAGCGGCTTTGCGTGAGGATTTTTGAGATGGCTTCTACTCACATACTCAAATACTCCCACACTTGCTACTTACATACTTCAACCTCACATACTTACTGTTTACTGTCCTCCGATTTCGTCAACTTATGGAACACCTCCTCCAGGCTCGTCACTTTTCTCGACATTTCCAGCAGGATCCATTTCTCGCTCACAGCTTGCTTGAACAGGTCTTCCCGGATGTCGCTCCCCTTCACAGCAAAGATGGAGAACCGGTGCGCACCGTCGCTTCCCCCGCCGTATTCCACCGACTCCACGTTCGGCAGAGCTTTGATCTTCGGAAAAATGTCGATCATCGCGTTCGCTACGTTCGCTTTGAGCTCAATGGAGATCGATTCCGACCCGTGGAATTCTTGCTGCAGCTGAGCCGGCGTCCCATCTGCAGCGATTGCCCCCTCATTAATAATGATGACCCGATCGCACGTTGCTTGCACTTCGGTGAGAATATGGGTCGAAAGAATGACCGTTTTGGCTCGCCCGAGCTGTTTGATGAGATTGCGAATTTCCACTATCTGGTTCGGATCGAGTCCGCTGGTAGGCTCGTCGAGGATCAGAACGTCCGGTTCATGAATCATCGCCTGAGCGAGGCCGACCCGCTGCCGGTATCCTTTCGAGAGCTCGCCGATGTCTTTGTGCCTCACCTCCTTGAGTCCGCACACCTCCACCATATGACTCATCTGCTGCTTGATCTTCGACCGCTCGACCCCGTGCAGACGTGCAGCATAGTCGAGGTACTCCAAGACGTTCATGTCCATATACAGCGGATTCAACTCGGGGAGATACCCGATCTTGCGTCGAACTTCGAGAGAATGGTCAGCAATATTGTACCCATCGACTTCAACCGTCCCAGCCGTCGGCGGCATGTAGCAGGTGATGATCTTCATCGTCGTAGTCTTGCCTGCCCCGTTAGGTCCCAGAAAACCAAGGATCTCACCTGTTTTCACGTCGAACGAGATGTCATTGATCGCCCTCTCGTGTCCGTAGTACTTCGTCAGGTTTCGTACTGTGATTGCCATGAAGTCTCTTCAACAATAGTAGAAATGGAAAGAGAACACCGCAGGCTCTACAGCTCATACTGGTTCAAAAGCAGCGCTGCAATATTATGAAAAAGAGGAAAAAGAATCAAGAAGGGGAGACAGACGCGCAGATTAAAGAAGTTTCATCTGGCTTGAGTGATCACGCTGGAAGTGTTCGGTTGAGAGGGACAGCTTCTCGTCATTGAGGTGATAACGCCTGCAATGTGCTTGGAAGAGTTGATCGATGGCCTCGGCGATCCTTCCTTCTCCCCGGAGGCGCTTGCCGAAGTCCGAGCATGAAAGATCTCCCCCGCGTACAGCTCGAATGCGACTCAGAATTCGCTGAGCTTGTTCCGGCAGTTCACGCCCGAGCCAGTCAACGAAAAGCTCCTTCACGGTGTACGGGAGCCGCACCATCGCGTGACTTGCAAACTGTGCGCCACGCTCTGAGACATGTTTAAGAATCGACGGTATTTCGCAGTCATTCAGACCGGGGATGACGGGAGCAACATTGACGCCAACGGGTATGCCGTTTCGTGCAAGTACCTCGACGGTTTCAAGCCGCTTGACGGGGGTTGACGTTCGGGGCTCCATTGCGCGAACGAGTTCTGGATTGAGTGTGGTGACGGTAACGATGACAAGAACAAGCTTGAGCGTCGCGAGTTCTTTGAGAATATCGATATCGCGCTGGATGAGGGCATTTTTTGTTGTAATGGAAAGAGGATTACGATACTTGAAGAAGACACGGAGGCATTGACGCGTGAGTTGCAGCTTTCGCTCGATAGGCTGATAGCAATCGGTGTCCCCAGAAACGACAACCACCTGCGGCTGCCACGACGCGCTTCTGAATTGCCCCTCCAGTAGCCGAGCCACGTCGGGCTTGACCATGATCTTCGTTTCGAAATCCAAGCCTGGGGAAAATCCAAGGTACTCATGTGACGGCCGCGCGTAACAGTAAACGCAGCCGTGTTCACAGCCCCGGTACGGGTTCAGACTGTAGGTGAATCCAAGATCGGGGCTGTCGTTTTTCGCTAGAACGGACTTGGTGTGATCAATATAGAATTTGGTCAACACGTTCCGATCGGGATCAGGATCCTCGAAGTATTGCGCGAGATCATCCGGGGTTCTCTCGATCTTCAGCGCTTCGAACCTGTTAGGCGGATTGAAGCCGGCGCCGCGACCCGTCATGACTTGCTGCGTCATAGTCTTATCTCAGGGCTGAACTCGCATTCGAAACAGCGGGATCTGTTTCGTGGGAGTGGAGTGATGTAACTCAAGGACCCGCGCTGCGCGACCGCGTTTCTTGTCCGCGGGTGTTGAGAGACCGAGGTATTCTTTCAGCTTCTGCAGATCGTAGCCCAACGGGAGCAGGAGAGTCTCGGCCGCTTTCAGCGCAAATTCCGTGTACTGCTCAATATCATAACCATCCTCAAACGCGTAGAGCGCGAGCGGTTTGGCCTTCTCCGGTTTCTTTTTGCCCGATTGATCGATGATGATGAACTCGATCGATTCCCCCGCGGCAAGGGGAACCCCCATCTCCTTGACGAGCTTCGAGACCACAGCGCTCAAGCTGTTGTTGGTATACTCATCCGCTTCTTTGGTAATGTGCCGGCGGAGGACGAGTTCCATCGGGTTTGCTTTTCCGCTGCGCAGGAGCGAGATGAAGTTTTGCACAATCTCAAGCAGCTCGGGCACCTTTGCGGACACTTCCTCCACACCCTGTGCGCCGGACAGGCGCTCGAGCATGGCTGATTGCATATTCTTGATGAACTTTGGCACATCCCGACGCCGCGCTTCGATACCACGGATTTTAATCTCGCCGTGGCGATACCAGCCGACGTACCGGTTGGCCGCGGTGATGTCCGGATCCATCTTCGATGCCGGAAAAAGAATCCAGTTGTAGATCCCCTCGAGCGAAATGTCGATGCCCACCTTTCGCCCGATTTCCCGGGAGAGATCCTCGTACTCCCGTTCCGTTGCGCCCTCCTTCTTCAGCCATATGCAATCGATAATTGCGTGGAGCAGATGAAAGCCATGGCTTTCAGCAATTTCCTTGGCGCTCAAAATAGCATCGCGTGAGAATGCGTTGACCGACTCGTGCGCCTCAATCTTGCCGAAGCGAGCGTTCTTGTACCCCAGATACCCGAAGCAACTCACCAGCATCCATTTGAGTGCGTTCTGCCGGCGGTCGTACCGACGATACAGCACTTCATCGTTCCCCTTATACTTCTTTTTCATCGCCTTGTAGTACGCCCGTTTCTTCACGACGGCGCGCAGCGTCGCCGGCACGATCCCCTCCCGGTTCTCGCAGATCGAGTATCCGAGCTCCGGCACTTTCCTGTTCTTGCAGCAACGACAATTGACAGTCTCCGGTGACACGTTGTGCTCGACCATGATGGTCGGATACATCGACACAAAATCGAGCTCGGCAACGCTCTCGTGGTAGCCGAGCGGCGGATTGAAAATGAGCCCGCCACGGTCCGCCAGCAGCAGCGTGGCAGCGGATTTGAAGTCCTCCGGCTCACGCTTCTTCGCGGGGATCAAAATGTTGTTCCGGTACGCCCACGACAGCTGCAGCGACGACATCGACGTGCCGATGCTTGCCCGCCCCTGCCGCTGGCCGCACATCTGCGTCAGCCGTGTCATCTCGAACAATCCGTCGAGATCCGCCTCAGCCACCGTCATCGAGTTGGTGGCATCCACATGCCATCGCCCTGCAAGCTCAAACGCTCCGTCCTTGTGAACGATTTTGCCATACTGGAAGAAGCTCGACTCCTTCGTTGTCACGTAGCCCGCATCCTGGTCACGGTTGAACAACAACGGCACCTTGTACCGCTGCGCCAGGGCGGTAATCTTCGGCATCAGGACCGAGTCGCCATAGTCCGTTAGAACGATATCCGGATCGCATCGATGCAGATGCCAGTTGAGGGCTTCGAGCACTTCGCGCGGCGTTTCCTGTTCAAGCACGTAGGTGCGGTCATCATAGATCACTTCAAGCTGGAGATGCTTCTGGTACTTCGGCGGCACGAAGTCATTCGCATTCCGCAGCAGCATGATCGAAAAGGGAGGTAGCTGGTAATCCGTCGCTTCGCGTGAGTCGCGCAGCGCCCAGCCAGTGAGTTGCTCGTTCTCATCAAACTCATAGTCGCCAAACGCAAGCGGAAAGAGTTGTGTCTCGTAGAGAAACAGCTGGGCGACCAGGATGTCGGAATTGAAAAACGCAAAGTGAGGAAAGAACCGCTCAAAATACCACACGACATCCCTGAAGCGCATCGCATCATGCACGTTCACCTGCAGCACATCGAGCGAGTCCCCGGAGTAGATTTCCGTCTTCGTCGTTCGCGTGAGCGTCAAGGGAATGGGGCATCGTGTACCGAGCACCTCCGCGCGCCGCGCATCACTGCCATTCAGGTGAAGAAAAAAGGAGGGCACAAACGCACTGAAGCGACGATGCTTTCCCCCGTTCTGATCGATGAACCAGAGCGTGACACCTTTCGGTGAAGGATAGACATCAAACAACCAGCCGGTGATGGTGTGGGCCATGCGCGTTGTTTACCCCCAGAGAGAGCGCGAGGATGAGCATTACGACTTCTCGACTGCAAGTTGTTCTTCCAGCCGGACAATCCGGTCCTGAAGCTGCTTGATCAACTTCCGCTGCTCCACAGCAATGGAGACAACGATGCTTTCAAAAGGGATCGTTCGCATCGCGTAAAAGTTTTCCGCAAGATGGAGCTTCGCCGCGCGGAACACATCATCGAAGATTTCTTGATCCTCTTTGCGAAGTCCCCGCCGGTACTTCGACCAGCTTGCGATCTCGCTGTCGATAATATTCGTAAAGGTCGGAACCGTGCGTCCCATAGCGATCATCTCCTTTCCCCTGGTGGGGGTGGATCTCAGATCCGCCCCTAGTGTTCAGCATCAATGGAACAATCTCCTGCGCTGTCCGCTCCAGAAACAACTGCGGCGTTTGTGTCTCATCGAGCTCCAGGCGATAGACCCGATCCATGCTCCCCTTGAGCGTTGTAAACAGCTGGTTGCGTTCTTTCGGGAGGACATTCCATTCCGTGCAGGTTAGCAATACAGACATTCCCTCAGCCTTCATGGCCTGCAGCACCAGAAGAAGCCGTTGGAGAATGTGCTGCACCTCGCGGAACGATGCCTGCTCGTCGTAGAACGTGTCGAGCAAACCGAAGATCATTGCCGTGTTCGAATGAATGGCTTTGAGAAACGAGGGAAGCCGGTTGGCAATCGCTTGCTCCATTTGATAGCAGGTGAACCCACGTGAGATGAAAATGCGATGAAGGAATCGATCAGGATCCAGGCGTCGCTCCCGGGCAAAACGAGACAGCAAATGAACGTTGAACTGATTGCAACCATCAACCACGGCGATCGGCCTCCCCTTCGCCATCGCGTGGGCCGCCATCCTGAGCGAAAGCTGAAAAATCAGGTTATCGCCGTACAGCAAATAGATCTTTCCCGGCGGCGCGACAAATGATTGAACCAGCGTCTGCGACGACACAGGTCGAACAGCACGAGATGAGTCAATGGGTATCATTGGCTTCTCGACGACGAATTTCATATTTTTCAGAAAACATCATCCGGAGACACCACGATGTGCGGCCGCTACGCCCTGATCGACGGCAAGAGAGTGCTCGCCACCTTTGCACAGCTCCATAAAGTAAAGGATGCAGGACAGGCACTCAAAGAGCTCCCCCGCTACAACGCTTCACCAATGCAACGCTTGCCCGTTTTCGCCATCCGGAGCGACGAGCTGGTTGCCGAGCAGATGCAGTGGTGGCTGATTCCACATTGGGCGAAAGACGCAAAGCCGAGTTTTTCCTCGTTCAATGCAAAAGGGGAAACAATTGAGCAAAGCAAGCTGTTCGCCCCCTATTTCAAAGGAAGCCGCTGCCTCGTCCCCGCCGAGGCGTTCTACGAGTGGCAGCGTGTCACCACCACACACGACGTGCGCGGCAAACCGAAGAAAGTCGAAGAGAAACACCCGATCTGCATCCGCATGAAGGATGAATCTCCGTTTATGTTTGCCGGACTGTTTTCAATCTGGAAAGACCCCGAAGGAAAAGAGCATCCTACGTTCACGATTATCACCACGGAACCGAATGAGCTGATGGCTCCGATTCACAACCGCATGCCGGTGATCCTCCCCGAACAGCACTTCGAGCAGTGGCTCGACCGGGCGTATAAAGACACCAATCATTTGAAAACGCTCCTCGTTCCGTATCCCGCCAAGGAGATGAAAGCCTACCGCGTTTCTTCGCTCGTCAGCAATCCCCGCAACGATGTGCCGCAGTGCTTGAAACCTGTCGTTGTTAGCTCTTAGCTGATAGCTGTCAGCGATCAGCTAACAGCTATGAGCGTTTAGCTCAAGAACAAGGATTACGCTACCTCTGCAAACAATGGATGCTGCACGTTGACCGATGCGCTGATTTGCTTGAGCGCTGGAAATGCTGCGACAAGATTTTGCGGCACAAGAACGCGATGCCTGTTTCTCACCAGATGCCGCAGCTGAAAGCCGTTCACCAGCGAGTTCGCCTGCGGATCGTTGTGAAACACTGCGAACGTCACGTTAGCGCGCTGACGGACCTGCTCAATCAGGTAGAACAGATGCTCAAGCTCCTGGCCGCCGTAGAGATAGTGATACCGGTCGCTGATAAGGTAGTTCCCGCTTTGATGCTTCCGGTACGGACGATCCCACGTCGACACGTTCCTCCCCATCATCCGAAAGTACGCCGCCCCACCCCACGCCTCGCACGTCAGCGGCATGTGCTGTTTGATTCCCGGCAGATCGACGTTCACCAGATGAAGTTTGTTTTCCTGGAAGAAGTTGTACATCAGCGGACTGTTCCACGAATTGTGCCGGACTTCCACAAACAACCGATGCGGTTGAAACGCTCGTGCGAGCTGCATCAGATACATCCTGCGCTCTTTGATGTTGGTGAAGGAGTACGGAAACTGAATGAGTAGCCCACCCAGTTTGTTTGCGGCAGCCAGCGGTTCCAGCAGTTGATGCACAGCCCGCACGTCGTTGTGGGTCGCTTCAAACGTGTGCGTAAAGCCGTGGAAGAGCTTCACGGTGAAGACGAAGTCCTTGTTCCCCGCGACATCATCCAGCCAGCGCCGCGCGTGATCGGGTGTGAGGGCGGTAGTATAGAACGTCGCGTTCACCTCCACGCTGTCAAAGAACTGGCTGTAGTATTCCAGCTTCCGGAATCCCTTCCTGGGTCGCGGGGGATAGAAGACCTTGTTGAACGGCTCCAGATCCCACCCTCCCATGCCGATGTAAACCTTCTCCCGACCGAGACTCATTATCTCGCCTCCTTACATACTTTGTGCCTTCGTGGTTTCCAAAAACCCCTTGACAGCAACCGGAAAATTGCCTATCTTTGCCACACCAAGCATACGACATTTTTGTCGTCTTGTCAAGAGAAAAATTGACAAAAATGTCTCCTACAAAAACATAGGCCGCGAAGAGACACGGCAAAACCAAATCGTTTTTTCGTGTCCTCGTGACTTTGTGGCAAGGACCAACACCATGAAACAATCAATCGCCCAACGCATCCGTCAAGCCCGCACGCAAAAGGAACTTGACCAGGCGAAGCTTGCAGCCAAGCTTGACGTCGCAACGCGAACAGTACAGCGGTGGGAAAAGGGAGAGCAGGTCCCGGACAGCAACTACCTTATGCGCATCGCGAAGGTCACGAGCGTCGCGCCACATTGGCTCCTGACAGGAGATGGGGATATGTATGCAAAAGCACCGTCCGAATCCAAAATCATCCCGCTTCCAACAGGTCGGTACAAGAGAGTGGAGCTCGTTTCTCTTCCCTTGCTGTCATCCGTGCCCGGCGGTGCGCCGAGCTTGATGTTTCATCCCGACTACGTCGAGAAGTACATCACCGTCGACGACGTGAAGGATCCGAACGCCTTTGCATTAGAAGTGAAAGGGAACAGCATGGCACCACGCATTGAGGATGGCGACATCATCGTGGTGAGTCCCAAGCTGGAACCTCGAACCGGCGACGTCTGTGTGGTGAGGGTGAACGACGAGGATACTGTGAAGCGGGTGAAAATCGACGATCAGTTTCTCCACCTCGTCCCGCTCAACCTCGAGTACGAGCCGATGGTGGTGAGGAAAAAAGATGTCGCGTTTGTGTGGAGAGTCGTGAAGGTGATTAAGAGTGTTTAATCCGCGAAGACAGAATCATCCGACGATCAGCATCGTTTTCCGTGCAACTTGTGGCATGCCGTGCTCATCCGTGGCAGTGAGCTGGTAGATGTATACGCCAGAGGCGCACCAACCCGCCGTGTGCTATCGCGGGTCCACCTTCGACGGACATCCCTCTCGACAACTGCGTCGCTTCTCATTTGTCATCTTCCTATCACACTCTGTGGCTCCATCTGCGTAGTGCTGTCTGCTTATGTCGCTTTGTGGTTCCGCTCTATGAATCCCGCCTTTAAGCGGAATCCTGGGAAGCGGGACACCCCGTACGACGGGGCTGCCTGCTTCTCTTTGTATCACATCTTTGATCACCTGCTATCTCTGTTGTTCAACCTGCCGTTGATACCGCTGCAGTTCCTGCTCCAATTCCGGCTCCATCTTCGGCATAAACTGACCGAGAGGCTCCGGCAGCTTCTCTAGTATGTAGCCCGCACGATAATAGAGTGAGATGTATCCTTCAGGCTTGACATAAATCTTGCCGATAGGTCGGCCTTTCGTTAGCTCATATGTCTGACGGACCGTCTGCTGGAAGAACGAGACGTAGAGCGCTGTTCCGACAGAATCCCGGCGCTGCAGACGTTGTTTGGCGCCATCGACCATAATCTCCAACCCTTTCAGCAAGATCTCGCCCCCCAAGAATCCTTGCTGCGCATCGCTGCGGATTTGCGCTCGGAGGGAAGTGAGTTGGTCAACGAGGGGAGCATAGGGGCGTGGTGGTAGTGTGATGACCCGTTCGATCACATATTGTGCATTGAAGCAGAGAAGCTTGTAGGCATCCTCGGTAACGAAGCGTTTGTCGTTTTTCTTCGGTTTGGCGAGATATTCTTTGCGGACCTCTTGCTGGAATGTTTCGAGTTCCTGAGCACAGCCGATGGAGTCTCGCTTGGCAAGTCTCGTCCTAGCATTCTGCAGATCACGATCGAGTTCCTGCATAAACTTCTGGTCGCCGAGCCAACCCTTCGAGAATACCTGATGTTTCAGTGAGATGAGCGTATCGAGTAAGACGTTAGTAGGAGTGATAGTTGTAACATCACCAGACAACGATTGCCTCGTCAGCTTGTTGAAATAAAAGAACTTGTCTGGATATGTATCAAACAGCATAACCACTCCATCAGGAGGCAATGTGAGCTTTTGTCTGAGCTTCCCCGTCGATGTTTCAAAGACATACACATTCCCGGGGCGATACCGGCGATTGCCGAGCGGACTGAGAGATACAGAGACTTCTTCGATCACCACGTAGTTGGCATCACTAGTAAGGGTTGCCTCAGAGCGCCAAGGGAAGGAAATAGGAGACGATGGGTTTCCTGTCTGAAGATCAATTACTTGATAGTGTCTATCAGCGCTAGTAGGTCCTGGATAAAGGTAACTTATAAGAAGCTTTCCCCTTTTACCACCATGCGGAATCTTCCTCTCCGTAGGCGGGCCAATGTTGATGAATGGTCTCCACTCAACAATTGCGTTTGACAAAGTTGAAAAAACATCAACAAATGAACTGCCGATTGAATCTACGGCATATTGATAAACCATTGACTCATCTTCCGAAACGCTTGCTTCTGTGTCGACAAAAGCGAGCGCGCTATCTAGTAGGGCAAACGATGTTCCATCAAAACTTGCAGTCGAGGTTGTGCCAACTCCGTCTGTTCCTTCTATCCACGAGACATAGAATCTATTTAGCTCAGGAAAATATCGCGCCGCTGCGATCCCGCCAGTTCTCTTGGAACCAAGCGTCTATGAATAGTTGATGGATTGTTGGCATCAACAATCAAGAAATCGCCCTTTACATCCACATAGACCCACTTCTGACTCGGGTCGGGCCAGATATTCCTGATGCGCATCGAGTCCGGCAGGAATACTTCCTCCTGCCCTGTGGCAAGGTTTATTCGATAAGCAATTGCATACCGAGGGTCCGACACAAGCCGGTAATCATAGAGGAATGGCTGTGCAAGTGCGGTGTCGGAGAAAGCAATCGCAAGAACAGCAATAATTGAATGAGCGAGGTTGAGAGTCTTCATCTTGCTGCTCCGTTTCTTGATGTTTAATTCCAGCCTGGCGGCAGATAACTCGCCGGAAGCTCGCCGTTCTGCACTTTCCGAACAACCGTGTAAACGGCGTGTGCCTTATCGCCGTAGCCGAGTTCGGTGATACCATGCAGACGAATCCAACTACCCGAAGTGTTCGGGTTTTCAGGGTCATCAGGTTCCCATCTAAAAAACACTCCACCATTGTATCTTTGAAACATCTCATTGATCAGCTCATCGTCAGAAAGGTCTTCAGCATTCTTGAACGGTATTGGATACCATTCCCAGGGACGATTGATGGGATCGTTCAGTCTTCGATTGCCTTTGCTATCGAAGTACCATGTTGTTCGGTTCCTGACTCGTTCAGCGTAAGTGCGTGCAAGTCGAACTTTCTCCTGCTGGAATCTTCGTTTTCCTTCCGCAACATTTTTCATCCAATCCCAGAGTTGGTCATCATTTGAGGAAGGATCGACCTGCATAATCCCCCAACCGTCCGGATCACCCCATAAGGGGAAATCTCTGTTCTGTTTGAACTGCCTAAACCCACTCTCCAAATATGCCAGAACCTGCTCTTCCAACGTTAACTTGGCTCTTATTTCTTGCTTTGACGGGTTGAGCCCGACAATTCTGAATGGATTTTTGAGTGTCGCCTCTTTCGAATGCGTACCTCCAATTGCCACGACGTGAAGCGTTATTTCATCACCACCTCGAATGAGCGCCCCCCACGTTATTGGGAGAGCTGTAACATCTGAGTTTTCTCCAATTGTCTGACCCGTATAGACACCTTTCGTCCTTCTTTTGTTAGGACCCGTCCATTCGACGGTCAAATCCCAATAGAAGCTGACTGTCCCTCCATCATAGTTTTTCAGTTGAGCATTCACCTCCACGGTTGCCGGCATTTCCGGAACAGTACTTATGTCGTGAACGTCGGGAGAGGCTTCAGCCACCAATACCGGCTCAAGGTTTTTGACGACAACCTCATTGATCGGACACCAACTGCTCATCATCGCAGCCAGTCGAGCAGCGGCTGCAACCTGTTTGGCCGCATCTGCTTCCACATTCCCCCCTGCCTCCGCTCCTTTCTGCCCCTCTACCTGCTTTACACTCAACTGATGTGTCCCCGGAGCCGACTTGATTGGCTTCCCCATATCTCCTTTCTTCCCCCATATCACCTCCCACGCCGCTGCTATCACCCGAACCGTCATCAGAGTGTCCGGTATGCTCGCCGGTGCAATATACAGAATTGGCGCACTCGCATACAACAGCGTCGTGCCTCCTTCGGGCTCCTCTTCTTCTGTAATGAACAAGCCCCTGCTGCTGTCGGCTCCTCCGACGATCATCACACTGAACGTATACGATCCCGCTGCAAGATCCTGTAACGTCCGATCCGGCCTGACCCTCTGGAAATTCGACGCGGCTGTATCCCCTACTGATAAGTGGGAAAACGAAAAAGGGACGACCGTTTCAACGATCGTCCCCCTCCCAATTGGGAACTTCAGTCTGCTCCTTACCTATTTCAACCCTAACCGTATCGGCAGCAGCTCTTGTGCTTCCGTGCTGGGAACCTAGTTCACCATTTCCAGGTCTGCAACGCGGAAGGGCTTACTTCTGCTCCGTCATCTGTTTCAACGCATCGAGCTCTTTCTGCAACTCTTTGTCCACCATTTGCAGGCGGTGCTGCTGGATGTCGATGCGGGGTTCAGGCAGAGCTTCAAGTATGTATTTTGCCCGGTAATGCAGCTGAATATAGGCTTCGTCTTTGACATACAGAGAGGGAAGCGGTTTGTTTTTCTCCAGCAGCGCATCGGTCAGCTCGTGCGTTTCGTCTACCACGAGTTGAAAGACCCTGACAGCTACGGCTGCCTTGGCGCTGTCCGCTTGTTGCAGTTGCTTTTTGGCTTGATCGAGAGAGAGAAGGAGGCCTTTGACCAGTATGGTGCCGGCGAGGTTCTTCTTGCTCTGCTGCCGCTGCACTTCTGCCTTCAGGCTATCGAGTTGCCGTAAGACTGTGAGACCTACGGGCTTGGGGGGTAATTGGATAAGATGTGCGACAAGGTATTGGGCATCGTCGTAAAGGATTTTCCACGCATCCGCTGTGATGAAACGCTTGTCGTTGGGTTTCGTTCCCTTGTTGTATTCTCCAGTTATTCTGCCTTGGAACTTCTCCACTTCCTTGACAGCTTTGAGTGTGTCTTTCTTTGACAAGTGCTTCTCATAGCTGTCGAGACTATTTGATAGTTCTTTATAGAATCCTTGCTCACCAAGCAGCTTCAGCTTGAAGCTGTTGCCTAGGTCTTGGCGAAGAGTTGAGGGCGTTACGACTTTTTCAAATGTTATTAGCGAACCAGGCTGACCGTGATATTCAAAGCGGTATGTAATAACATTATCCTTATCGATGATATTGCTTACCGCTGCTTGAAATTCTTGTACCTGAGTGGTGTCGTTTGAAGTCATGTCAACATATAGTTTGTACTTCCCCAACTTTATTCCTATACAGTCTATTCTATACACACCGTCGCCTTCAGGAGAATACAGTTCATACATAAACTCGTGTTGAATATCAGTTCCTAGCGGTTCGTAATCCTTGGGGCTGTCACCGATCGCATTCACAGAATAATTTGCTCTAGGAATTTCTTTTATTTTCTTTCCTACTAATGGGTCATCTGTTCCTCTTGGATCTCGACCAGTTCTACGTCCTTGGGGATCAGTGACGATGAAATGAATTGTCCTGTCGGTAGTTATTTGAATAACCCCTGAATTTTGGCTAAAAAGAAAACTACTGACAGAAAACAGGGACATGATTCCACAACAGAATCTGCGTTTCATAGTAATTTTCCCTTGTAAAATCTATTTTCTACGGTATACAGTAATTTTGTAAACGCTGTTAACATAAAACCCGAGATCCGTTCGTCCCGGATAGCATCCCGGATCGATAATCTTGTATGCACCTCCCTGCCTTGTTGTGACAAGGACCCAATGATTGCCTCTGGTCGTTGGATTGTACACTTGAGCAATAATAAGTGCGCCGCTTGACAAGTATTTGTCCATGTCAGACAATTTGATCGTTCCGCTCTTCGTTAAGTCAACTTCATCATTGGTGTATTCCAACCCGTCGCCTTCTGTAATAGGTGTTTGAAATCGGCTGTAACCACTTAGCTTATCAATTGCGGCCCATTTGACACCGTTGTTTCGGAATCCATAGTGTTTTGCATCATTCATATACTCCGCCAATTTCCCCGGATCAGTGCCTGCTCCGCCTGCTTTGGCTACCATCGCCATGCAGGTTAGTGCACATCCTTTGTCGCCCACTCCGTAATACACCTTACCGCCTTGTACATCAGTCGAGTCTCCAGACCCATCTTTCTTTTTCCTTACATAATTATCGTACTTGGTCCCAGCCCATTTAGAATCACCCTGGCAGAACTTCTCAATGGATGGCTTCACAGCGACCGTTCCGACGCCCTCCTTCGTCTCATCATCACTGAGCACAAGAGAGATCTTCACTTGCTGTGCTTCCAGCCCAATCGGGTTGTCTCCGTCGGCGACGAATCGGAGTTTCCCCACTTGGATTTCCCCATAGCTTATCTCCACCAACGGCCCTGTCGTTGTTGCTCCAATCAGCTTTCCATATGTTTGACCGGCTGCATCCAACAACGCGCTGAGTAGCGTTTCTCCATCAACTCGAATGTCGTGATTGTCCTTATCCTTCGCCTGGACGTGCACTGTTGCAGTGTCACCGTGCACAACCGTGTCCGGCTGCACCGTCACAACAAAATGGTGAAGCGCCGATCCTTTCACCACTACCTGGCTGACTGGGCACCAGCTGCTCGACAACGCAGCTTTCAATGCTGTTTCGACTAGCTTGGCCTGCGTTCTCCGGGTCGCGCTATCCGCCATCGATTTCGCTTTTCCCCCTTGCTCTCTTCCCCTCTGCTGCGCGGCCTGCTTTACGCTCAACTGCTGTTTCCCCGGACGCGGGTCTCTCAACTCATCTTTCTTCCCCCATATCACCTCCCAGGCTGCCGCTAGCACTTGCACCACCAGCGAGTCGACTTCCATTACCGTTGGTGCGATGTACTTGATGGGCCGACTTGCCCCCGATAATTCCGTCCCAACCTCCTCTGCGGCCAACAACTGCCCCCTGCTGTTCTCCTCGCCCCCGACGATCTTCACATCAAACGCATACTCGCCAACAATATCCTCGAATGTCCCATCACTCTTCTTTCTCTGAAAACTCAAACTCGCCGTGTCTCCCGGCGACAACTCTGTCGGATCAAAGTTCACTTTAATACACTCCGTCGTCAATGTCAACTTCAACGAATCTTGTGCAGTGCCCCCTGGATTCTCCGCCTTCACATTTACAGAGATGCTCATCGATTCGTCAAACTGACCATAGTAATCAGCTGTCCTAATGATGTCATCAGGCTCCCACGTGATCACCGGCTCGAACTTCTGTCCAGGCCCAGGCGTGTGTGTCTCTCCAAATTCCAGGATCGGCAGATTGTCAAAACTCAGCTTGATCGGCTGTCCATACCACCACCA
>Ga0315291_10001108_pt1 | contig 36021 bp, 19 predicted proteins | sample YL17G12_20_MG_FD_203070 | JGI IMG/M metagenome (GOLD analysis project Ga0315291, IMG submission 203070) | Sediment microbial communities from Yellowstone Lake, YNP, Wyoming, USA - YL17G12_20 | ecosystem: Environmental > Aquatic > Freshwater > Lake > Sediment | place: USA: Wyoming | collected...
TCGCAGAAGCAGTGCGGGGCGGAATCCCTCGTCACTGCTTGCCTTACGTCAAGCAGTGGCACACTGTGGTGAGAAATGCGGGCTAGCTGGGTGGCCGAGGCGCTTGGCCGCGGCTGCCCCCAGGCGGTCCGGCATGTCGTGCTTCGGACGGTGCATGAGGCCGTCCGGGCGGGGATTGTGGCGATGGTCCAGGCGGCGGCGCAGGAGTAGTGTGAGCGACGCCGGCACGGGAGTGGGGGAGCCTGACGGCGTCCAGGGGGTTCGCCTGCTTCGGCAGAGTTTCTTGGCTTCACGGGATTGAAGCCCTCAAGCTCATTCGGGTATTCGGCGGCAGACGCAGCAGACGCAAGCAGTGCTACGATGAGTAGGCCACGCATGTCTCTCACAGTCATTTCCCCCCATCTTCGGCCAGATGGTTCGTCAACACAACGGCGGCCTGGGTCAAGACGTTGTGGGCAAAGTCAAAGCCCGCCTCCCGCAACGCAATCTCGACCTTCTTCTTGCCAGGTGGCTCGCCATTCAGGTAGACAAGGCCCCAAAAGACGGTGCCGCCACCATCTACATGTACCCCCGTCGCAACCTGCCCGACCATGAGCCTCGGATTCATCCTCGCCAGCAAGTGCTGGACGGGGAGAAACTCATGTTCGTCCCGCACTGAAAATGCCTTGGGCAATTCGACTTTTGCGTGCATGGAATGGCTCCTGATGGTTCCTCGTCAAATCCACTCCTCGTTCCTCCAATCCGGCAAACCCTTTCGCATCTGTTTAGTGGCAGCTTCGGCGTCGAACTTCTCGGGATCAAAAGGGCCGCTCCATTCCAGGAACTCCTTGTGCCGTTTGTGCTTGGGGTTGGCCATCGCTTTCAAACACTCTTGGTAGCCGTAGGTGCCGCCGACATCTTCAGGTGGGCAGGCCCTTTCGCCTTCCAGGCAAAGCGGATAACGAGTTCCCTTCTCGGCGGGTAAGAATCCCTCGAAGAGAATCTCATGCTCCCAGCCGTCGCCAAAGTCATATTCGTAGTCAAACCGAAACCGCTTGCCGTCCTTGGGGATGATCTTGCTCAGCTTCGTGCGGAGCGAGTTCACTGGTGACGTTTCGTCCTCCCAGCCTTCGTAGAGCAACTGGGGATCGCCATAGCGGACTCCGCCGATCTCAAACTGGTGCAAATGGGAGTTCGTCCAACCCATCGCCGTCTGGATATGTTCGTGGAGCTTGTCCAGCGTGCAGTCCTTGGTTTGGATTCGCCGCCAGATCGGCGGCTTGATGCCCCTCAGTGTGATCTTGAATTGGAGGATGGTGTTGTTGATCGTCGGCGTTCTTCGTCGCCTTGGCACCTCAGCCTTGTCCGCAACGGCGTCGAGCAAGTCCATAACCTTCCTCTGCACGGCCACCAGCCGCTTCTTGTAGGGGCTGGGAGCATACACCGCCGCCGTGTCGATCTCCTCGGAAATCTGGCTGAGTTCCTTCTCCGTGAATTCGACCGGCTGGCTGCCTTTGGGGATGCCCAGGAGCAGGTTCTTGATCCTGGCCCGCAGGCGGGTGGCGTGGATCAGCGCATCCCGCTGATGCTCGGTGAGGAGAAGCGGAAATGTTTCGGCAGAGTGGTGTTCCACGATTCGACCCTCACAGACAAGTGGTTATTCCAGCAACCTCTTCCTCAACGCCGTGTACCTTCGGGCCGTATCCTGCCGCCGCACCGCCATCCTCAACGCCTTCGTGCAGCGATGCGGTGAGAGCGGGCCCCAGCCCAGCACGAGTCGGCAGCGTCCACTCGACGTGGAGTGGCTTGCGGGCGGGATGTGGAAGGTAAGCAAGCTTACCGCTCGGCGCCGGGGCGATCAAGTAGGCGGGCTACTGAACAAGCCTCGGATTACCATACCCCCAGCAGTTGTGTAGGGAGAGGAATTCTGAGTCCGTCCAAGAGCCTCTGGAGAGATCGGCGATGTGGCGCGCTCTTGATCGTCGCACTGGGAATCGTATTGGTCGGCGAGGTGTCGATCAGCTCCGCGCAGGTGCTGCGGCGACCGAAAGCGGCGCCGAGGGCAGCCGGGGCACCACCGCAGGTGGTCGCGGTGAAGCCGGCCCCTCCGGGGGAGTGGCAGCCGGATCGCACGGTCCTGCCCATCGAGACGCCCCAGCCGCCGACCTACACGGAACTGGATGTGCGGAGCGTCAAGCAGAAGCCGCCGCACCACGAGGTCAAGGCGCCCGCGGGCGTGCCCAATGTGCTGATCGTGCTGATCGACGACATGGGCTTCGGCGCGCCGAGCACGTTCGGCGGCCCGATCTCCATGCCCACGATGGACCGGCTCGGGCAGGCGGGCCTGCGGTTCAACAACTTCCACACCACGGCGCTCTGCTCGCCGACCCGCGCCGCGCTGAAGTCGGGCCGTAACCACCATGTGAACAACATGGGGTCGATCACAGAGACCGCAACCGGCTTCCCCGGCCAGACGGGACAGATTCCCAACAGCGTCGCTCCCGTGGCGGAGATGCTGCGACTGAACGGCTACAGCACGGGGGCCTTCGGCAAGTGGCACGAGTTGGCGACCTGGGAGACGAGTGTTTCCGGTCCTTACGACCGCTGGCCGACGCTCGGCGGAGGGTTCGATAAGTTCTACGGTTTTCTTGGCGGGGAGACGAACCAGTGGGCCCCGCTGCTCTACGACGGCGTAACCCGTGTGGAGCTGCCCAGCGATCCAAACTACCACTTTCTGACAGACATGACAAACCAGGCAATCGCCTGGGTCAAGTTCCAGAAGGCGATGACGCCGGATAGACCGTTCTTCGTCTACTTTGCGCCGGGCGCCACGCACGCGCCGCACCACGTGCCCAAGGAGTGGATTGCCAAGTGGAAGGGCAAGTTCGACCAGGGCTGGGATAAACTCCGCGAGGAGACGCTGGCCCGCCAGATCAAGCTGGGCGTGGTCCCGCCGGGCACCAAGCTGGCCCGCAAGCCCGAGGCCATCAAAGACTGGGACAAGCTCTCGGACGACGAGAGACGCTTGTTCGCCCACCAAGCCGAGGTCTATGCCGCCTACGCGGAGATGACCGATTACGAGATCGGCCGATTGGTCCACGCGATCGATGACGTGGGCGACCTGGACAATACGCTGATCTTCTATATCGCCGGCGACAACGGCGCCAGCGCCGAGGGCGGCATGAATGGCCTGTTCAACGAGATGACGTATTTCAACGCCGTCCAGGAGCAGGTTCACGATCTGGTGAAGGTGATGGACGAGTGGGGGTCGCCCGAAACCTACCCCCACATGGCCGCCGGCTGGGCGGTGGCCTTCGATTCGCCTTTCGAATGGACAAAGCAGGTCGCGTCCAGTTTCGGCGGCACGCGCAACGGCATGGTGGTCCACTGGCCCAAGGGCATCAAGGCGAAGAACCAGGTCCGCAGCCAGTTCCACCACGTGATCGACGTGGCGCCGACCATCCTCGAAGCAGCGAGGCTGCCCGAGCCGAAGTTTGTCAACGGCTCGCGCCAGGTGCCGATCGAGGGCGTCAGCATGATGTACGCCTTCGACGACGCTAAGGCGAAGGACCGCCACACAACCCAGTACTTCGAGATCTTCGGCAATCGCGCCATCTATCACGATGGCTGGCTGGCCGGAACGGTCCACAAGGCGCCCTGGGAAATGAAGCCTCGCCGTCCGCTGGCGGAGGACGTGTGGGAACTGTACGACACCCGCAGCGACTTCAGTCTTGCCAACGATCTGGCGGCCAAGAACCCCCAGAAGTTGAAGGACTTGCAGGTGCTGTTCATGAAGGAGGCGGAAAGGTACCATGTATTGCCGTTGGACGATCGCTTCCTCGAACGGACGAATGCAGCGATGGTCGGGCGGCCGGACCTGATGCAAGGCCGCACCTCGCTCACGCTGGCCGAAGGCATGGCGGGCATACAGGAGAACGTCTTCATCAACGTCAAGAACAAGTCGTTGACGATCACCGCCGAGGTCGAGATTCCGCAGGGCGGCGCCAAAGGCGCGATCCTGGTGCAGGGCGGCCGCTTCGGCGGCTGGGCCCTGTACATGAAGGATGGCAAGCCGGCCTACGCGTACAACCGGCTTGACCTCCAGCGCTACACGGTGGCTGCCCCCGAGACGCTGCCGCCCGGCAAGGCGACGATCAAGTTTGACTCTAAGTATGACGGCGGCGGCATAGGCAAGGGCGGCACGGGCACGCTCTCCGTCAACGGCCAGAAGGTCGCCGAAGGACGTATCGAGAGGACGCAGCCATTTTTCTTCTCGGCGGACGAGACAGCCGAGGTGGGCATCGACCTGGGGACCCCGGTCGTCGAGGCCGTGGGCGCCGAGGCGAAGTCCCGCTTCACTGGGAAGATCCCGAAGGTGACCCTTGAGATCCGCGAGGTGAATCCGCGGGCCGAGGCCGCCGTGAACAGCGCCTGGGCGGAAGTTCGCCGGAAGACCGAGTGAGGAATTTGGCTTTGGCGACCTGACCGACGGACAGGATTTCCTCATGCTCGCCATCGCCAAAGGCTGGCAGCCCACGGAAGCCCGGGGCGTGGCGGCGGGCGATGGCATGGGCGTCAAGCGCGCGTGGTCGGGATGGTCCTGGGGACGATCGAGGCGTGAAGTCGGTACTCAAACGGGCTTGGTTCAACGCCCGAGGCCACCCTTATAGAGGAGAGACGAGGCAATGATGCGGATAACGACCAAGGTGCTGGGCATGCTGGCCGTCTGTTGCGGAGTATGTGGTGCCGCGCGAGGCGACAACGACGTGGTGATGCGGAGTCTCGACCCTCCGGTGATGCTGCCGGACGGGGCGGAGTTCAAGACTTGGGAGCAGCCGTTGCGGTTTCAGCGGACGTACTACGTCGATGGCTCGAGCCCGAAGGCATCCGACACAAATCCGGGTACGATCGATCGACCGTTCGCCACGATCAACCGTGCCGCCCAGGTGCTGGAACCGGGCGAGCGCGTGGTCGTGGCCGCGGGCGTATACCGGGAATGGGTCCGGCCCGAGCGCGGCGGTTCGGGGCCGGACCGGATGATCAGCTACGAGGCGACCCCCGGCGCCACAGTGGTCATCAAAGGCTCGCGGGAATTCAAGCCCCAATGGCGGCCGAGCACGGCGGTGCCGCCCAACGGCGTTGACATCTGGCAGGCCCGGCTCGATCCATCTCTGTTCGACGGCTACAACCCGTTTGCCGTCGAGAACGTCACCGCGGAGCAGTTCGCCACAATGGAATGGGCCACGCCGCTGAGGGGCAAGACGCCCTATACGCTGCCTCGGGGACTCGTATTTCAGCATGGTAACCTCTTGCGTCAGGTGGCCGATCCGGCCGGTCTCTTGGCCAGCGCCGGCACATACTGGGTGGACCGGGCCAACCAGGTTCTGCATCTCCGTCTGGCCGGCAACCAGAAGCCCGAGCAGGCGAGCATCGAGATCACCACGCAGGAGACGATGTTCGCGCCGGTGCAGGCGGGCCTGGGCTACATCCGCGTCAAGGGCTTCACGATCGAGCATGCCGCGGGACCGTTTCCGTGGGAACAGGTGGGGGCCGTCTCCACCACGCGCGGGCATCACTGGATCATCGAGGACAACGTGGTGCGCTGGGCGAACGGCGTCGGCATCGACCTGGGAATCCAGCATCCGCGACGGCCGCAACCGCCGGTCGTCGGCTTTCACCTCGTGCGGCGCAACGTCGTGACCGACTGCGGGGTCTGTGGGATTTGCGGCCTGGGGCCCGGGCGTGGCCGGTATTTCGGCCTGCTGATCGAGGACAACGTGCTGTACCGCAACGCGTTCTACGACGTCGAGCGCCTGTACGAGACGGCCGCCATCAAGACGCACAACAACATTCGCTGTCTCATCCGCCGCAATCTCATTCGGGACACACGGCACGGCCCGGGGATCTGGATGGATTGGAACAACCAGTTCTCCCGTTGCACGCAGAACCTCATCGTGGGCACACACACGATTCACGGAGCGATCTTCGTCGAGGCGTCGTACCAACCGAACCTGGTGGATCAGAACATCCTTTGGAACACGGAGGGCCACGGCATCTACGAACACGACAGCACGGGCCAGTGGTTCGCCCATAACCTGATCGCTCACAGCAGCAAGTGCGGGCTGCACCTGCACGGGAAGATCACCGACCGGCGGGTGGACGGCCGGGCGATGATTTACGGCCGCCATGCCGTCAGGAACAATGTCCTGATCGAGAACGCGCAGCCCAGCGAATTCCTTGGGGAACCCAGCCAGCTCGCCGACAACGTGCAGGAAGGCGCAACAGCGCAACTCGACCTACGGCGTATGACTTTCACGTGGAGCACGCCGGCCCCGGCAATGTCGTGCAAGCCCCTGCCGGGGATCACCCACGATTTTCTTGGCCAGCCGCGCTCGGGGCAGGAGACCTGCGCGGGGCCGTTTGCCAAGCCCGCCGGCGCCGCCGAGAAGCTCCAGTCCTGGCCCAAGTCCTTCGCGGCCGGTGGCCCCGAATGGTCGCCCGTCGCGGCGATGGATGGAAAACGGCGGCGGCATACGGCAGTCTCAGATACTCCGTGACAATATGGGCAGTTGACCCGGATGGTCATGGGTACAAATGGCGGAGCAATTGAACACGCCGGGCGCATGACACCCAGTTGCCGCGCGCCGCCGCGCCTCGAGCCGTAGGCGAGCCACGTGCCCTCGGGAGATGGTGGGCGGCGAGGCGGTATCATCAACGTCCACCCCGCAGCTCGGCGATGCGGTGCCCGGGCAGTTCTGGGCGGAATCTGTCGCGATAAAGGCCGATTTCGCTGAAGGGCAGCGACTGAAAGCTCGCGCGCACCATCAATGACGCCGCGTCCCCAAACTCGAACACACCGCGAGCCGCCTCAGGGAATGCCGTGCTGTTGCTGGCGACGTAATTGTTCAGCAGGCGCGCGCCGCCGCCATTGCGGCGCAGGAACTCGCCGCAGTTCACCACCAGGTTGCGCCAGAGGTGGTTCACATTGAGGTCCTCGTTCAGGCGCGCCAGGTCGGGGTAGCGCGCAAGGTAGAGCGCACGGTCCATCGCCTTCGCCTCCAGCGCGCCCGCCGTGCGCTCGCGCCAGGTCTGCTCGCCCCAAGGCGAGAAGCTCACCGCCGTGGCGCAGTCCACGAACAGGTTGTTGTCCACGATGTTGTCCTTGCCGCCGTGAATCTGTACGCCGCCGAAGCCGAGCCGCCCCGACGCGCAGCGGCGGAAGATGTTTCCGTAGATGAGCGTGCCGGAGATCATATCGTCCAGACGGATGCCCGCCTGGCCGCAATCGGGCCCCTTCGCCGGGCTGCGCCAGTTGCCGATGTGGTGGAAATAATTGAAGCGATACACATTCCCCCGGTAGGTCGGATCGCCGAACATGTCCACGCCGCCCTGGTCGTCGGATTCGAGCACGACGCGCGCGATTTCGTTGAACTCGATGGTGTGGTCGTTGCCTTCCACGCGCAGTGCGCTGCTGCGGATGTCGTGCAACAGATTGTGTGCGATGCGATTGCCCACGCCGCTGAGCAGCACCGCGGGCGTGTAGGTCCGATCCAAGCGCGAGAGTTCGTAGATGTGGCAATTCTCGACGAAATGGCGGCCCGGCCTGAGCGTCTTGCGGTCTCCGCCAGTCATCACCACGCCGCCGCGGCCCATCGAGTAGACGTCGCAGGACAGCAGGCCGTGCGCGGTACCGCCAACCAACTGGGCGCCGTTGCCCGCGAAGCGTCGCATCGTGCAGCCCGTTAGCAGGCAGTGCTCACCGCCGCTGACCCGGATGCCGTCCGTGCAGCCCAATTCCCAGGTCAGTCCCTCGAACGACACGTGCGACACGTTCTCCAATTCCACAAACGGCGCCTGGGCGAGGGAGATTTCCACGTCCGCGCGGGCCGGGTCCGAAGGCGGATAGAAGTAGAGCGTGAGGCTGCGGCGGTCGAGATACCATTCGCCGGGCTGGTCGATCTCGGAGAGCAGGTTCAGGGCTTTGAACGGCTGGCCACTGCGATAGCCGTAGGTGTGGAACGGCGGCGCCAGCGTGATTTCCCTTTTCTCGAGGTCAATCCTGGCGATCCGCTCGTACGAATCGGCCCAGCCGTAGAACCAGTAGCCGTAAAGCAGGATGTCGAGGTCCTCGTTCCACCGCGCGGGGCGGTCGCCGTCGTAGCTGAACACACCCTCCTTGACACCGGCAGGGCCGTGCCCGATCTGGGCCGTCGTGCCGCGCACCTCGGCAATCTTCACGAAGCCCTCGTTGGGCCAGCGGGACAGCGGCATCGCCTCGCCATTGAAGAACAGCTCGAGAGCCGCATGCGAGCGAAAGCCCGCGCCGCTGGCGAATCCACCGACGCGCACGGCTGGCACGCTGGTGATGCCGTGCGCCTTCAGATCGGCCTGGAAAACCCTGCCGCGCGACTCCTCGGGCAGCCGCTGAAGAATCGCCGCGTCGCGCACGGGCTCGAATCTCGTCACGCGCGCGCCGCCGGAGAACACCGGTGTCTCCCGGTCAGCCGCGCAATAGACGATGGGGGCCTGCGCGCTGCCGGAGTCCTCCGCAGCCAGTGCGAACGTACGCACGACCGGATACCGCCCGCCATGCAAGACCACCGCCACGCCCCCGGCCGGAAGGCTGCCACGCTGCTTCAGCCGGCGGATTTCGTCGCGCGCCCGCTCCAGTGTTGCGAAAGGTTGGGCTTGGGTTCCGGGGTTCGCGTCCGAACCGCGCGGCGAGAGGTGCAATTCCGTGCCCGGCGCGGGCCGCTGCGGCAAAGGCCTGCGCGTCGCCGACACGTCGCGCGGCGGCTGCCCGGCCTTGAGCCGCGTCAACTCGCGGATTGCCGCCTCGGCCTCCTCGCGGTGATGCGCTGGCACGCCGGGGATCGCGAGCACTTTGGCGTATGCTCTCTCCGCGGCATTCCAGTCTTTCTCCCGGCACCAGGTTTGGGCCAGGCTGAGTTGCGCGATGCTGCGGAGAGCGGCTGGCGAGTTGGTGTCCGCTGCCTGCCGCGCGTACTCAGCGCGTCCGGCAGCGCGATCTCCTGACGCACACAACTCGTGGCCACGGCTGAGCGGCACATCGGGCGTTGAACTCGTTTGGGCGGCGAGCGACCTCGCAATGCTTGAAAGGATGAACATGCCCGCAAGAATTCTCGCGAAACACCTGTCCTGATTTCGTTTTGGCGCGTTGGTTTTCGATTGCATGGGATCGTTCTCACATCAGCCAAAAGAGGTTGCTAAGACTTCGAGCTTCACCGCGACGGTGTTGTCCGCCGCGCGATTGAGCACCTGCGCGGTGCACGGGTCGCGCACGTCGTGGGGCTTCAGCATGTAGACCTTCAGCGTCTGCCCCTGGCCCATGTCGTCGTTCACCACGGCGGAGAGGGTACGTTTCAACTCCGGGTTGGTGAGCCCGACGATCATCACTCATCACTCCTCATTCTGCCGAAATGCCACCGGTCGGCCACCTCGCCACGCCCCTCATTGTAACCACGCCGGACACCGTCTCAACATAGGTTGGCAACCCTGTCGTTTGGCAACACTCTCTTTCCCGTCTTCCCGTCGATCCACCCTTGTCCTGATCACTTCGTCTGCCGGAGAGACCCCGGCGTGGGCCGGGGATTCACGCTTGACGTACGCGAGCAGAGAAGCAGCGAGAGCATCGTCCCAGTCCGCCGGCTGGCGCGGCCCCTGGAGGGGTTGCTGGGGCTGGATCAGACGCGCTAGGATCGCCTCTGCGGCTGATCTTGCTTGGGCTCGAAGGGCGTTGACGCGCAGCCCGACAGGCTTCTAGAATGTGATTGTCGGGCCCTTCACGAACGTCCGAAGTCCCCGTAGTTCAATCGGATAGAATGTCGGCCTCCGGAGCCGAAGGTTACTGGTTCGAATCCAGTCGGGGATACTTCATCAGACCTCACCGCGACCCCAGGCGCCACAAGCCTTAACCGCTTGCGGCGTCTGGGTTTCCGTGCCCTATCTCCCGCCCGCTTCGCCACTTGCGTCGGCCACGGTCCGCCTCTTGACGACGCGGGGACGCATGCTATCATCAACGAACGTGGAATATACAGACGTACACTATCCAAACGTGTCTGCCGTCCGGTGCCGGGACTCCCGGGCTCCGGGGAACCCTGCGGCTTCACACCGATGCAAGGCCGCCAAAGCTCGTGGAGGGTTCTTTGCTCCCCTGACGCTTGATTCCTGCCGCTGAAACGGGCATTCCCGCGGTTCAGCCGGAGGTGCGGCGGCAGGCTCTGTGTTCCTTCCCAGGCGGCGATCCGGCAAGCGGGGACGAAGTAGCATGGCAGCCTCCGTGCCCAAATCGGGCAAGGCCGCCAAACGTCAATCCGTCCGTATTTCATTCTATCGCCCCGGTCGAGGGGGCTTTCTGCCTTTCACCAAGTGTGCGGGAGAACCCGCTTTGCATGCCGATCTCCACACAAGAAATGGGAAAGCCAAACGGTACCCATAATGGGGGATGCACTTCAGCGGCCGCGCGAGACCTGGGAAGGGTGTCGCGGGCCGCTAGTCCCCTCTAGCTAAGAAATCACGTGTCGTGGTCCAGACAGATGGGGCCACCTCCCTAGAAACTACTGGCTAGGCAAAGGCCTCTGTCGGGTATTGACAGGGCTCAGTCGGCAGGAAATACTCAAATGCACTAAATGTGCCGGTTGAGCAGTCCTGGAAAGATGGGGAATCAATATGGAGTGACAAGGCGTTCGAAAATATCAGGGATTTCTTCGTTGCACGACAGACCAGGGCGTTTGGCAGCAACGCGGGGATTTGGAAAGCGATGGCCGTGCTCGCAGGCGATCCGAAGCAGAATAAGCATTCTCTTACCTCAATACGGTTTGTGAGTCTTCCAGCCGTGCGGTTATAAGCGTTCAATCATGGGCCATATATTACTGACAGGTAGCACCGGTCTCTTGGGAGGGTATCTACTCCGCGATCTTCTCCGTCGGGAGCAGAAGGTGGCGGTGTTGGTGCGGCCTTCTCGTTTTGAGACTGCGGAGCAACGGGTGGAACAAACGCTGTTGCTCTGGGAGGAGCAGTGGGGGCGTTCCATCCCACGGCCGCTGGTGCTTGCCGGCGAGATCACGGAGCCGCAACTGGGGCTTGATCGCGGCCAACTTGCTTGGGTTCGGCGGCACTGCACGTCCGTATTGCATTCTGCTGCGAGTCTCTTGTTTCACGCAAATGCCGATGAGCCCGATCGCACGAACGTCGGCGGAACCAGGAACATTCTCGCATTCTGTCACGAGACCGGCGTGGACGAGCTAGCGTATATCTCCACGGTTTACGTTAGCGGCTGTCGTCAGGGCGTGGTTCTGGAGTCGGAACTGGACGTTGGCCAAGAATTGGCCAACGACTACGAAAAGAGCAAGCTTGCCGCAGAGCAATTGGTCCGATCAGATTCGCGGTTGCGCGCCTACACGATTTTCCGCCCAAGCATCATCGTCGGCGACTATTATTCCGGTTACACATCGACCTTCCACGGCTTCTATGCGCCGCTACGGATTGCGTTTGCACTGGCCCCGATGATGCACGCCGAACAACTGCTCGAGGTGGATTTCCTGCAGTTGCTGGGGTTGCAGGGCGATGAGCGAAAGGACTTCGTGCCTGTGGACTGGGTGAGCGAAGCGATCACCACGATTCTCGCCAGGCGCCCCGCCGAGAACCAAACCTATGCCCTGGTTTCGCAGCATCCTGTTACCGCGAACCGTTTGCTGTCGGTATTTGAACAAGTGGTGCGACGCTATGCGGGTAGCAAAGCGGCAGACGGAAACGGCGAGGGACAACCGGCACCGGCCACCGGTTCGGCGGGAACAGAAGTCTTTGAACAAGCGTATGTCGAGCAGTTCGCGACTTACCGGACGTACTGGCGTGACGATCCCGAATTCGACTGCACGCACACGCTCTCCGTGCTGGGCGACCGACCGTGTCCCATCGTGACGGATGAGGTACTGTTGCGGCTGTGCGCCTACGCGGTGGAAGCACGGTTTGGCTGGCCGCGGCGGATTGCGCCTCCGCCGGAGTTTTCCGCACGCGACTGGTTGCGTGCAAGTCCAGGTTATGTTGGTTGGACGGATGAGGAGCCGGGCTCACGCCCATTCTGCGAAGATGATGACTCGCCGACCGGCTCGGTGCGACTCATGGTTACGGGAGCCGGCGGCGGCTGTTGGACCATTCGCCGCCGTCACAGCGGAGAGTTCACCTGTCACGAGGGCGAGGAGAAGGCAGATACGGAAATCCGCATGAACTGGCAAACCCTCCGACGCTTGACATTGGCTGATTTGACATTGGAACAGGCCGTGAGTCAGGCACGAGCTGTCGTCTACGGAAGTTCTCGGGGAGTCCCCTTCGTTGCGGGCTTCTTGGAAGCAGCGAGACGAGGTATGACCAATGGCGACAGCGCAATCGGTCAGAAGACGGCACAGTCAAGGGCGGCTCGCAGATCGTGATTGGGGAAGTGGAACGTTGTCGATAGCACAGCGCGGTCGTACTACAAACGCATCTTTGGAAAGGTGTGCTATGGATAAACGAAGCTTGGCGGAAGTATCCTTGGCCGTAGTGGGGATGGCATGTCGGCTGCCCGGCGCCTCGAACCTGGAAGAGTATTGGCGGCTGATCGAGTCGGGCGGCGATGCTACCGGCGAGTTGCCCAATTCGATTCTCGATCGCGAGTTGTACTACGACGCTCGTTACGGGATTCGCGGCAAGTCATATACGGCGGTGGGCGGCATGTGCCCGAAGACGTCGCCCGATCCGAGCAAGTGTCGATTACCGGACGAAGTGCTCGCCAACTACGATGAAGCACACGTGACGATGTGCGAGGTGGCGCACGACGCCCTGCAAGACGCCGGTTACGACCCATTCCATCTCCGCACGCGCAGCGTCGGCGTCTATTTCGGACACACCTGCGCGAGCCGAATCGCCGGTGACTTGGTCTATGCCGTTTGCACCGAGCAAACGGCCCAGTATTTGCACGAGATTCAGGCTGCACAGGGGCTGTCGCGGGCCGAACGATCCGCCATCATTCGCACGCTGGTCGCCGATGCACGCGCCAAGTACGATCACCGCCGCAGAACTCCGGATCTCGATCTCTCAGCCAACAATGGCGCTCAATTGATCGCTCGCGCCTTCGGACTCGATGGTCCATGCATCGTCGTCGATGCGGCCTGCGCCTCGTCGATATTTGCGATGCTTTTGGGAGTTAGAGCGCTGCAACTCGGCTCGATCGATATGGCCGTGATCGGCGGCGCCTCCTATCTGAAGAGCGATTCACTCGTGCTGTTTTCGGCCGCGCAGTCCGTTGCCCGTGGCAAATCATGCCCGTTCGACCAAAACGCGAGCGGACTGGTAACGTCTGAAGGGTATGTTGCGTTGGCGATCAAAACGCTTCCTCGTGCGATCGCTGACGGCAACCAGATTCGTGCCGTGATTCGCAGCATCGGCCTATCGGCGGACGGTCGCGGCAAGAGTCTTTGGGCGCCGATGAAGACGGGGCAGATTCTGGCCATGAAGCGCGCCTACCAAGGCTCAATTCGACCGCAAGAACTCCAGTACATTGAAGCCCATGCCACCTCGACTCAAGTGGGCGACGCCACCGAGTTGACGGCCCTGGTGGAGGCATTCCCGAGGCAAATCTCTGCCAACCGCAAAATCCCGCTTGGCAGCGTGAAGGGCAATATCGGGCATACGCTCGAAACAGCCGGTGTAGCCAGCTTGACGAAGGTCATCTTGGCCATGGAGCACGGCATTATTCCCCCCGTCGCCAACTTGAATGAACCCAATTCCGCGGTCGTCTGGGACAACCTTCCATTCTACCTGCCGCGAACGGCTGAGCCGTGGCCACAGCCGACGGGCGGCACACGCAAGGCAGCGGTCAATACGTTCGGAATCGGCGGTCTGAACGCGCATGTCGTGGTCGAGGAATACGACGACGGAAAGCCCGCCTCATACTACCAGGCTTCCCGTGCCGAAGACAACTCCTCGACGGAACGCAGCGAGCCGATCGCCGTGATCGGCTCGGGAGTCATCTTGCCCGGCGCACGAACCCTTGATGCATTCTGGAACTTGCTGCAATCGGGCGTGGACCCGAAAACCGACGTTACGCCCGAGCGCTGGAATGCGGATGTTTACTACGACCCCCATGGTGAGCATGCCTACCGAACGCGAAATAAGCGCGGTGGATTCCTCACCGACTATCAGTACGATTGGCGGAGATGCCGCGTGCCGCCGAAGCAGATTGAGAAGGCCAACCCGCTCCAATTCATGCTTCTGGACGCCACGGAGCAGGCCTTGCGGCAGGCCGGCTATCTGGAAAAGTCTTTCAACCGCGATCGCGTGGGCGTTGTCGTGGGAACGATCTTTGGTGGCGACTTTTCCAACGACCTTCAAATGGGGCTGAGACTTCCGGAGTTTCAGCGGGACCTCGCCAGGCTACTCCGCGACCGCAAGGTGCCCGCCGGTCAAATCCAGAGCGTGCTCACGCAGTTTGCGGATATGCTGTTGAAGCACATGCCAGCCCTGTTGGACGAAACGGGGAGTTTTACGAGCAGCACATTGGCGTCACGCATTACCAAAACGTTCGATTTCCGCGGCGGCGCCTTCAGTATGGACGGCGGAATTGGCTCGGGACTTGCAGCCCTCGACGCGTGCGTGAACCTGTTGCGCGCCGGCGATTGCGACGTAATGGTTTGCGCCGCCGGCCAGCGGAATATGGACATCATGACGTTCGAGTCGCTAGACCGTTTCGGCGCTCTCGCAGTTGGCGACCCCCTGCCCGGCTACGACGCGCGGTCTTCCGGCTATCTTCCCGGCGAGGGGTGCGCGGTGCTGTTGCTCAGGCGGCTTTCCGATGCTCGCCGCGATGGAGACCAAGTATTGGCAGTGGTCCGATCGGTCTCGGCGGCGGCCGATTTTCGGCATCCTGGCGGCGCCCTGCAAGCGTCGTTGCAGAAGGCGATCCACCAAGCCGGCATCGCTCCCGAAGAGGTTCGCGCCGTCGAGGCCGTGGGCGCCGTGTCGAGTCTCGCCAAGCTGGAAGTGAAGGCCGTGCGCAACGTATTGGCGACAACCGATCGACGCGAACCCATTGTGATAAGTTCCCTAGCGTCGCAGTTTGGGTATACCGGCGGAACGCACTCGCTGGCCGGAGCGATCAAGGCGTCCCAGGGGATTGCGTCAGGGTGCCTGCCACCCGGAGTAGCGACGGAACACCCCGACAGCCAGTTGTTTGGCTGCGGCCGAATTGTGCCGCAACAACGACCAGTTCACTTGACGCCCACCGATGGCGCGGCCGTCTGTGTATTGTGTGGCCCAGCCTACGGCGTGAGCTATGCGGCCGTGTTGGAGCCGGCAACGAAGGCCGTGAAGAAACCACAGATCGTGACGCCAACGGAAACCGGCGCAGTGCGAATCGTGCGATTGGGCGCCGCACACATGACCGGGTTGTTAGAGATGCTCCGCACGCGATCGGCGGAACAACTCTATGAGAGTTCCGCCGCATTCAGCGAGGCCGACCGTGTTCGTTTGGCGATTGTTAGCACGGGCATCGAGGATTTCCGTGCCCGATTGCATGCGGCAATGGAACAGCTTCTGGCGAGAACCGTCGAAACGCCGCGGCGATTGGCTGCTGGAGGGGTGTATTTCGGCGAGGTGAACCCCGAACGACGCGCCGTGGCCTTCGTGTTTCCAGGACAAGGTTCACAGTATCCGGGCATGTTTTCGGAATTGACAACGCTCTTGCCTGAGGCCCGACATGCCAAACGCATCGCAGATGCCGCCATGCGTGCGCTGGGATATCCGGCTTTTCACGAAATCGCGGGGAAGGACGCCGTGGGCTTAGGGTCCGACGTCTGGCAGACTCAGGTCAGCATGCTATTGGCGGAGTTCATTGTCGATCACACGCTGCGGGCGCTGGGCCTATCACCGGTCGTGGTCGCAGGCCACAGTTTTGGCGAATACGCAGCCTTGGTCTCTGCCGGCGCATGGAGCCTGACCGATGCCATCCGCGGCACCTTCCATCGTTGCCAGGCCATTACGAAGACTCCCGGTTTGGAGGGTTGCATGGCAGTTACCAATGCCAAGCCCCTCGTGCTGAAGCAAGTCCTCGCCTCGGTGGGAGAGAGTGTAACGGCGGTCAACTTCAATACCCCGCAACAAACGGTTGTTTCCGGACAGCACGATGCCGTGGAAGAAGTCGTGAAGGAGCTTCGGACGGCGGGTTGCTCCGCGATGATTATCAAAGTGCCGTGCCCGTTCCACTCGCCGTTGATGCGCCCTGCCGCCGACGCATTTGCTGAGCTAGTGCGGGAAATTCCCGTGCGTCACTCCTTGATTCCTGTGATCAGCACGGTCGACGCCAGAGCAATCACCATGCCGGACTACATCGTGTCTGGCCTGGTCTCGCAACTCGTCTCGCCGGTCAACTACATGGAGATGCTTGATCAGATTCTGGCTTTCCGGCCGGCGCTGGTAGTGGAGGTGGGACCGCAGCAGGTGTTGACGAAACTCAATTATCAGAACCATCCCGACGACGATGTCGTGTTCATTGCCGCCGACAACAGGCGACTCCACGATCTCCGCTCCATCTGGGGTGTCATGGCGCAAGCGGAGTGTCTCGGTTGTCGACCACACCAAGTCGTTGCTTCGGTGCAGCCTTCGCAGCGCGACTCCGCAGCGCGTCTCGTGGTGTTCGATGCCAGTAAGGGCCGACGCGAACGGATGCGGCAGCGATCTGAAACAACAGCCAAGTTGGGCGAAGAGCGGATGCCGGGCAATCAGCAGGCCGGCGGCCCGATCAAGTCGTTGTACTCCGTTGCAGCAACTGCGTCAGGTACCACGCCCGCAGCCGTTGTGGAGCGTGCTGTCGCAACGTCTTCGCCCCGGTTGCCAACGGTAGTCAATCGCGCTGCTTCGCCCGCGAAGCCGTCGGTCGATGCGGCGGAGATTCGCAAGATACTGGTCGATTATGTGATCGAGCAGACTGGCTACCCGAAAGACATCGTGCAAATGGATGCCGACCTTGAAGCCGATCTGGGAATCGACAGCATTAAGAAGGCGCAATTATTTGGCGAGGTTGGTGCGCGATTCCAGATTGCCCCGAGGGCCGATCTGTCGCTTGACGACTTCCCGACGCTGGGGCACGTGTTGCGGTTCCTGGTCGCGGAACTCGACGCAAACCCGGCCTCCAGGGAAGTTGGCACCGTGTCGCCGTCTCCGCCCGCATCGGCCACGCACGCAAAACCGAACGGCAAGCCGCACCCGGCAGAGTCGCACCCGGCGAAGCCGTCGGTCGATGCGGCGGAGATTCGCAAGATACTGGTCGATTATGTGATCGAGCAGACTGGCTACCCGGAAGACATCGTGCAAATGGATGCCGACCTTGAAGCCGATCTGGGAATCGACAGCATTAAGAAGGCGCAATTATTTGGCGAGGTTGGTGCGCGATTTCAGATTGCCCCGAGGGCCGATCTGTCGCTCGACGACTTTCCGACGCTGGGGCACGTGTTGCGGTTCTTGGTCGCGGAGCTTGATGCAAGCTCAGCCTCCCAAGGAACGGACTGCCGACCCGAGGACACCGTCGAATCGATGGCGCCTTGCCTGGATTTGGCCGACGACAAACCCAGCCAACCACGACGCGAGGTTGACGACTTTGTCAGACTTGTTTGGCTGGCCGGCTCGGCGAACCAACGGGGGCTACAGCATGGCCAGGCGATGGCCGATGACGTTCGGCGGGCTGTCACCATTCTTGCCGACTCCCCGCAGGGATCCAACGGCCACGACCTGGTCTCTTGGCCGATCCCGAGTCTTGAGGAGCTGCGCGGGATTGCCACCGGCGCTGAAGTCAACCTGGAAGCCGTCGTGGCATGGAATTGTCGCGTCGATTCCTTTGCCCGTTGGCCCGTCGCCCTTGGCATGGAGTCGGTCTCCTCAGAACCGGTTTTCGAGTCACCGATCGGCGTGTTCGTGCGCCATGACCCCGACCGACTGCCATACGTGTTGATTGCCAAGCCCGGACAGATTGTTCCGCGAGCTGCGGTTAATGCTGCTGGCTTGGTTGTCTCGTGCGAGTTGCTTGACGGTGATGCCTCTGCCGTGGACATTTCCGTTTTTGCGTCTGCGCTGCCCGAGCTGCTGGCGACGTGCCGAACTCGCGACAAGGCGGTTCAGATACTCCGATCTCTGGTCTGCCACGGACAATGGTGCGTTGGGGTCAGCCAGGTAGGGGGCGCTGAAGCAACCTATCTACGAATGGAAGCCGATGGAATTCATGACGTCGGTGCGAATGAGCTTGGGACGCATCAACGAGCGTTCCACGAAAGCCTGCAGCAAGGAGAATCACTTCTGGTGGCAAATCGCCGGACGGGTTTGCTGCGTCGATTCCAACTCGCCGAATTACTGGGGGTCCCCGACTTCTCTAATGCAATGCAGGAAGAATCATTGCCCATATCCGACCGTGTGATGCAACGGCACGTCATGCGCATGACGGCCTCGCCCCAAGATCAGGCGGGGACGTCACCTTATCGAGCGGGCGATGTCGTTTGCGTGGTTGGCTGCTCAACGTTGGGCCAGGCATTTCGGGAACGGTGGAAGCCGCTCGGCTGCCGCGTTACGCTGCTATCCTCGAAAGAACTTGCAGCCGAAATGGAAAGCTGGACGTCGCAACGTCCCGCGGAGCATCTGGTTTTCCTGGAGGAAGAGACGGCTCCGGAGTTGGATCGGTTCGCGGCAGCGAGCTATTTCTCGACGCAATTTGAGGCTCTGCGCGTCTGGCTTCAGGCGATGCAAGACCGAGCAGACCTGAGCCGCGCATCGCTCACGGCCGTAACCCGGATGGGCGGCGACTTCGGTTTCCGCTCGGTCGTCGAATGCTATACCGGCGGCGGTTGGACCGGACTGCTCAAGGCTATTCGGCGGGAGTTCCCCTCGTTGCGGACGAAAGTCGTTGATTTTGCGCCGCGCTGCGGAGCCGAAGAGGTCACGAGGTGCGTTCAAGCCGAATTGTCCAACGCTTCATCGGATATCGAGGTTGGCTATCGGGACGGCGCCCGTTACGTCGTGGCAGCGATTCCCGATCCGGTGCCGGCGGCGACGCGTCACATTCGCCGTGGTGGCGTGTGGGTTGTGACCGGTGGTGGACGCGGCGTAACCGCGGTTGTGGCTCAACGGCTCGGCGCGCGATTTGGATTGCGACTGCATCTATTCGGCACGACTGCGATTCCCGACGACAACGTGCCGTGGGTCTCCGCAACGGAGTCCGAGTTGAAGCAGATCAAAAAGGCCATTGCCTTACAGGCACGACGCGAGGGCAAGTCGCCGGCAGATGGGTTGCGAGAGGTGGAGAAGGTTCGTGAGCTTGTGCATAACCTTCGGAAGTTTGCCGAGGCGGGACTTACCGTTACCTACCACTGCTGCGACGTTGTCGACTATGACGCGGTCGATAAGACGCTTGCCGCAATTCGTCGTACCGATGGGCCAATCGAGGGCGTCATTCACGGCGCTGGAATCGAGTCATCCTGCAAATTCTCGCGCAAACAAACGTCGGCGGTTCGCCGGTGCATTGCGGCCAAGTGCGACGGAGCAGCCAACCTCATTGCGTTGACGCGACATGACCCGCTACGGCACTTCGTCACGTTCGGTTCCACGAGCGGGCGATTCGGCGGTCTGGGGCAAACCGACTATTCCCTGGCCGCCGATTTGCTGGCTAAAATGACGGCACGCCTCGCTGTCGAACGGCCCGATTGCGACTGCGTCTGCTTTCATTGGCCGGCCTGGGATGATGCGGGAATGGCCGTTCGTCCCGAAGCCAGAGTGCTTCTGGAGCGGGCCAATCTGACCTTCATGCCGTCCAGCGAGGGCGCTGCACATCTGCTGCGCGAACTGTTGGCAGGCGCCCACGAGCGCGAGATTCTCTTGCTCGACAAGCCAGGTGTGCTTGATACCGACGGCACAATGGGCCGCCGTTCCGCGGTCGCCGATCCCAAGTTGTTCTGCGAATCTCCCACGGTCGTCGCGTCTGTCGCGACGTCGTCGCGGCACAACGCGACGACGCAGGGCGATGTTTCGCAAACCGCACTGATTAGCTCGCTGGATTCGGACGCCAATTCCGGCCGCCATGTGGCGACGATGGTTCTCGATCCATTGCAGGATCCGTTTCTGATTCACCATCGCTTCAAAGGCAAGCCGTTCCTGCCGGGAGTAATCACCATCGAGTCGTTCGCTGAGGCCGTCGCTTTGATCGAGCCGAAACGGCAGATCGTAGCCTTATCGGAGGTGCTTCTGGGCAACGGCCTGTGGCTGTACTCTCGCAAGTACGAGGCCCGGATTCTTCTCGATCGCCAGCCTGACGGCTATCGATGCCAACTGGTTGGCCCGTTCGTCAACTCGGAAGGCCAGGCAATTGGCGAACGCGTGTACGCCACGGCTCTTGTCGTCGTTGGCGATGAGCCATCACAAATCGATCAAATCGATCTCAGCGAGCCCGTGCTCGGCTGGTCGCCGTTTGTGTATCCGTCGGATTTGCACATTGTTCACGGCGCGCCGTTGCAGGCGTGCAAGATGCTTGCCTTCCAGCATGACGGTGGTTTGGCGAAAATTGTCGGCCCTTCTCCGCGCGAGTTGTTTGGCGCTGGGCGAGCCGGCAACATCCAGATTGCGTGTGCCGCCCTCGACGCCATCTTCGTGGCCTGCGGCGTCTACAGCTATTGCATGCTGGAGCGATGCCGGGAGATCCCTGGCGGCGTAGCTCGCTATCGTCAGGTGCGGCTTCCGGTCGAAGGTGAGGATTGCACGCTGCGATTCTTCTATCGGGGAACCAACAAAGATGGCAACCTGTACGACTGCACCTTGATGGGGGCCAGCGGAGACGCCATCCTCGAAGTAATTGGATATCAGACAGTCCGTATGGACAGGTGATCCTGATGCGGTGGGGCGATCGCCTATTCACGATACGCGAGTTGGCCGACGACTGCCGGAATCGGACTTTGGCTTGGCTCTCCTGCGCTGAAGCCGAGCAGCTACGGACTTTCGGGGATGCCGGTTCCTCGTTGCGTTGGCTTGCCGGGCGATATGCCGTCAAGAGGCTGCTCGGCGAACTGCGCCCTTCCAGAGATCCCTTCAGCGATCTGCACATCGAATCACGCGACGGGCGCGGAAGGAAGGTGCGGCCAATCGCACACCTGCGCGGCCAACTCCAGCCATGGTCGCTTTCACTGGCACACACTGAGAAGTACGTCTACGTTGCTGCCGCGTTGTCTCCCAGGTTGCGAGTGGGCGTGGATGTTGTCGAGGTGGATTCGGTCGTGCCCGGGGCCATCGCATTCTGGTTTACGCCCGCAGAGAAGGACTGGTGTGGCAAGATCGGGCATTCCGCGGCGTTTGCATTGGTGTGGTCGCTCAAAGAGGCTTGGTATAAGGCCGAGACTTCTGGCGAGCCATTCGCGCCGCGCCGACTCGATGTGTGCGGTTTGCTTCCTCACGGTGCGGCGATCCGGAAGCAATTGACGGGCGGATGGCCGTATGACGCCGTTGTGTGGGAACGGAGCGGTCGACACATCTCCATCCGCCGCAATCGCTCCGCACTGGCTACGTTGGTTGTCGCCGGGAGCGATTCAAGGTTCCGTCAGTTTGAATGCTTTCCGGACTTGAACGCATGATTGACCTGAGCGGACGAGTGGCATTGATCACCGGCTCCTCGCGGGGCATAGGCAGGGCTTGCGCCCTGCGCATGGCCGAGGCAGGGGCCGATGTGATCATTAACTACGTCGTGTCGAAACCGGCAGCGATGGAGGTGGCCGAGCAAATCAAGGCCCTGGGACGCAACGTGGCGGTTGTGCGCGCCGATGTTGCCGAGCGTGAGGACATTGAGGCGATGATCGAGTTTGTCAGGCTCGAGTTCGGCGCCCTGGATATTCTCGTAAGTAATGCTGCGACGGGCGGGTTTCGACCCCTATTGGCCACGACCGACGCCCATTTCGAGGCCGCGATGAACCACAACGTGCGCCCGCTGCTTCATCTCGTGCAAGCCGCCCTCCCGCTGCTTGAAGGACGCGAACGCCGGGCGAAGGTTGTCGCCATTTCCAGCCACGGAGCAAACATGGCCTTGCCCATGTACGGCACCATTGGCACCTCGAAAGCGGCTTTAGAATCGCTCGTGCGGCATCTCGCCCTCGAATTGGGTGGACGAGCCATCAATTTCAACGTCGTCCGCGCCGGACTGGTGGAGACGGATTCCACGCGTCTCTTGCCGAACTCCGCCGCACTCTTCGCCGGTCGGATAGCACGCAGCATGACGGGTGAACGCATGTTGACGGCCGAAGATGTCGCCGATGTGGTTCTGTATCTGGTGAGTCCGCTCAGCGATCTTGTGCAAGGGGAGACGATTACCGTTGACGGTGGCTCAGGCATCCACCTATAGTCGGCCCGGCGCCCAGCAAGAACTCGGCGCATCCGCTGGAGACAACCTCGATCCAATGCGTGCGGATCGGCGAGAATCGGCGTCCTCACCCGGTGGGAGTATTGCCTTGAGCGCTTTGTTTCCGCTGCCGCTCACTCCCTTCGAGCACTATCTGTGGACCGACGATCGGCCGGCCTATCCGATGTGTTTCGTCGTGAGAATGTCCTTCGACGGCGAGATGTCGCGGGATGCGTTCGAAGCCGCACTGGACGAAACGATCTTGCGGCACCCGCTAGTGGAGTGCGTCGTGGATCGGTCGCTGCGATCCTGGCCGGTCTGGACGACTCGGCCCGGCTTGCGTCCCGACGTGAACTGGGGACGGCTCGATGAGCCGCTTTCGTTCCCGCACGGTGTGCCGATCGATCTGACTTGCGAGTCGGGGTTGCGATTCTGGGTTCGCGGCGGCGAAGGCCGGACCGAATTGACGATTCAGGCGCATCACAGCATGACGGACGGGCTGGGGATTTTGCGTCTGCTCGGCGATCTTCTCGGCGCCTACAGCCGCCGCGCGGGTGACGACTTGCCTGGGCCGAAACTCCGGCCCATCGACGTGACGAAGTTATCCCGACGGGGAGAGGTCGTCTTCCAGCCGCCGGAGCCAATTTCGCGCGGTGAAGTGTTGCGGGCCTCGATCAGGGAAGCAGCCCGTTGGTTTCTGCGGCGCCCGACACAGTTGGCGGCGCCCCGTGTCGCGATGAACATGGCTGGTTCGGCGACGGCAACGTTTCCCAAACTGCACGTATTGATCGTAGACCGCGTTCAGACCAAGCGATTACTGAGCGTCACACGGCGGCACGGCGTCACGCTTAACGATCTGGTTTTGCGCGACATGTTTCTGGCCATTCACGATTGGAATCGCCAAGTGAGCCCGGCTCGACCGGGCCGCTGGCTGCGCATCAACATGCCCGTCGATCTTCGCAGCCGAATCCATCAGGCAATCCCGGCGGCGAATACCTTAAGCTACGCGTTCCTGACGCGTCACATCAAAGACTGCCGCGATCCATCTCGATTGCTCGACGGGATACGTTGGGAGACGGAAATGATCAAACGGTGGAACCTAGGGCTGCATTTCCTCGGCGGTCTGGCCGTGGGAAGAAAGCTTCCCGGGTTGGTGCGTCTCTGCACGTCCAGCTCCCTGTGTTTCGCTACGGTGGTGCAGAGTTTTGTCGGCGAGATTTCGCGTCGTTTCGGAGTACGTTTTCCGACTCAGGAAGGACGGCTCGTCATGGGCAACCTAGTCCTTCGCAAGATCATCGCTGCCCCGCCCATCCGTCCGAAAACGCGAGCGGCATTCGTGGTCCACGTATACAACGGCGAGTTGCGGGTGTCGGGCCAGTACGACCCGCGATACTTCAGGGACGAAGACGGGGAGCAATTTCTCACCGTTCTGGCCGATCGCCTCCGCCAATCTGCCGCCGAGGCGGAAGCCGCCGTTTGACACGGGAGCAAATGCCATGACGGCAACCGACGACTTGATTCTGGCCAATGCCAAGCTGAAATCGTTTGCTTGGCGCGTGGCGGGCTTGCGGGAATTCATCATCAATGTCGTGCTCAATGGTTTGATCGCCACAATCGCCTACCACAAGGCGACAAGCATGTCTATCGCGGGAACCGCTTCGCTGCTGGCCTATTTTGGGCCGATGTCCTTCTTCCTCCCACTGATAACGACGTTCTTCGGGCATCTTAACGGGGTCGGCGCGCGACGCGCGGGAGTTGGGCCGCCTTGGCCGCAGGAGACTCGCTGGAAGGCCACGGCCATACGTTCGGGATTGACGCTCGCGTGCCTCTGTTGTCCGCTGTGCATTCTTGCCTGCCTTGCACTCCATGCACTTACACCGAACCTGCAATTCTCGAAATGGACAGGCGTGGCTTTGATCGGGCTAGTTTCGGGGATCGTCGGCTATGTTCTGCACGGCGCGGCCGTTTGCCGGTCCGCTCGGATTGGCCGCGATGGTTGATCACTGCGCCGAAGGAGTCTCTGCTCCCGCTGTTCGACTTACAGGGCTCCTCCGAAGATCAAGCTGCGCCGATAACCAGCCGGGTGTGCATTTGAGTTCCACGAGGTGGACCCGCGGCAGTTGACTTGCCGTGAAGGGCATTCCCTCGCTCTGGAGTGGAAGTCGGGGTGCCAGCACGGTCTCCAATCGTCGCGTGGCCGCTTTACGCAACAACAATTGCCGCCCTGTGAGCTTCTGCTTCGTGCTTGGGTCGTAGCCGCGGGGATAAACGATGAGCGGCTCGTCGCGCACGAGCGTGTATGCATGTCCGTCTCTTTCCCGTTTGAGATGATAAGCGACTCGCAGGAGAAATCCGGGGAAGACACCCTCGGGAGTGGTGAATTCCTCCGTACGAAACTCCCATTGAAGCGAATCGGCGGCGAACTGGCAGGTGACGGGTGAGTGTTTCGCCCATCGGACATGCCAGTCATGAGACGAAGAGATTGCATCGGACCCACCACCAACGAATTGCGAGAATCTCGTCGCGAAATCTTGGCCAGTCATCTTTCTGCCGCAGAGTCGGCTTGCCAAAAGTCCCGCCACAAACGTCTCGTGCAGGTTCACACACGCGTCAGCGTCCGAGCGGCCGGAAGGCGGCTGTGTGGGAGCGGCGAAAGCGCCCAGCGGCTCATAACGGCAAAGCCAATGGTACTCGGTCTCGGTGGACCAACTCTCCACCGTGCTGACGGCATCCAGGCTCAACGCCGCCGGCAGTCGGAATTCGCGGTCGTAAATCGCTTGCGTCTCCGCGAGCAAATGCGCTCCTTGGCCGTCGAGCCGCTCTTTCGCCGATCGCTCGGCGGCGGCCGCTGCGTCCCGCTCGGCCTGTGGCAGGGTGGCATAAGCGCCACTCGTCGCGGCGCCTCGCCGCCTTCTTCTGCCGCCGGCATCGATATTCTCGAAGTTGACCTTTGCCGACGCGACGGCCTCTGCCGCAAATGTGGTCAAACCGGCCGCACCCCATTCAAATAGCTTACGGCCTCGAACGCTCGTCACGCCCTGGCTTACAACACTCACGCCCTGCGTGTTACCGGTACTTCTCGAACGCGACACGGCCTCAAGCTGCCACATCCAACGCGCCACGCCGGGCGAAGCGACGGGACTCCAGTTGAGTTTGCCCGTCAGTTGCCCTTCGCCGCGACTGAGAACGCCCCCGAAGAAGCCGTTGACCCCGAACTTTTCGTCGAGCGGCACCGTCAAGTGCTTCGTCGAAGCATTGGCAGAAACGACCAGCGTGGCATTTGGGTGCGAGAATCTTCGTCGCACGGCATTGCCCAGCTCGGCAGCCACGCCGTTCCGTTCGAGTTCCAGCACCATCCGCACCAGTCGGTCGCCAGCCGCACCCTCATTCGGCTGACGCTCCAATACGTCGGCCAGATCGCGGAGAAGACGAGCCCAATCCTCCGGGGTGCGATCGTTCGCCGCTCGGCGAGCGAGATGCACGAATCGTTGCACAGCGATGGCCGTGGTCGCCGCAGAAGGGTTGCTCAACGCAAACACGGAGTTGGCCCAACGAGTATCCAGCCGATCGAGCACGCCCGGGTCAAACTTCTCCCCAGACGCCAAGGCTTTTGTCTCATCCCAGAAGAGGTACTGCTCCCATTCGCCGCGAGCGGCGGGTTCGCAGGCGGCCCATAGCGGCTCAAGGCGCGCGAGTTGCGCCAATAGCCTGCTGCGCTCGGCCGCCAGATCAACGGGCGTTATCGCTGTAATCTTGTCGGCACAAGAACGGCAGTATTTTGGCCAATCGCTAGGCTTTCCCAGATCGACCTGTCGCGCCACATCCTCGACCAACGAAAGCAACTGGCGAACGCCGGAATCATCTCCAGGAGCCTTCGCGCGGATTTGCCGACCAAGTTGCCTGAGCAATTCGGGCGACAAAAACCGCGGCCGAGCAATGACCGCCTCCAAATCGCGCAACAAAGGCGACAGCTTCTGCGCGTCCTTGGAACCAAGGGAACGATACTCCTCGACCGAACGACTCAGATTCTGCAGGGTAGCGAGATAGTCATCGGCCGTGGATACGGCGGTTCCGCTTCCCACAATCGCGAACATCAAACCGATCAGCGCCCACCTCGGTTGAAGAGGCATACGATGATTTCCTTTCGGTGGCGTGGATTGCATACTATTCCGACTCGGTCAACCAGATTCGGCTCCTATTGACGCGGGAAAAAGGGGACAGGTCCAATTTGCCGCAACGGCCCGAAGGGTGCTTCGCACAAATTGGACCTGTCCCCTTTTTCCTCCGCATCGCATTACTGCGTCTTCAATAGCCCGCGCAGCACGCTTACCCTTACGCTCCAACCGCCCTCGCCATTTTCTCGAAGCGTGCCTACCGGCGGCAGAAGGGACGCGATTGTGGCAAATGCAGGCAGCTTTTCGACGGGAAAACCGGACGACGGCTGTAGCGAACCCGTAAAGACAAACTGCAGCATCGTCGCCGACCAATCGGAGAGGGGCGCCCGGGCACGCACCGCATCGTAGGGAGGCTCGAGCCAGAATGCGAGCTGAACAAAGCCAGCGTCGCGAGCACCATGGTTTCCGGATGTCTGCCACCATTTCGACACCGCTTGGTATGCGGCGCTTTGCGCCAGACTGGAATTGGTGCTGCTCGATAGCCGACTTGTCAGCATTTCGGGATCCGTGGCAAGAACCAGCGTTTTGTCGGTAACCAGTATCGCCCTGACTTCCGCGAACGACTGGTTCGATCCTTCAAACAACAACGACCGCCCCTCGCCGATAGTCCAGAGCGTGGCATTGTCGATTGTCCGCCGTTGGACGTCGTTGTCTCCAAGATAGAAACGGCTCAGCGTCTTGGCAACCCTATCGTGATAGCGACATTGCAGCACAAACATCACGCGACGGCTTGCGTTCTTGCCGTCGGCGCCGGGTTGGCGGCAGTCGGTCGCCTGCAGCACCCCAGGCCCCAGGTGAGAAAACAAGTCGCGAGCCAGGTCCACCTGTGGCCCCTCCGGATCATCGCGCAAACCAGCCAGCATCTCCTCAAAGACCCCTTCTCCTTTCGGGCCCGGTTCGGTGAGTTCGTCGTACAAATGTCCAAAGGCCGTCGTTGCGTTCGGGATATCAGCCCCCCAGAGCGACAGGCTCGAAACATTGCCGTCGAGCCACTTGGGAAGCGCCGGGGGCGAACCGGCTGAAAAATCGAGCAACTTCGCCGCTTTGGCCAACGGTTGGCTAACCAGCACTCGGCAACGTAGGTCCAAGTCGGTGGAACCAGTGGTGGGAAAGGTGATTTCGCCGCCAACCGCACGAATCGATTCGCCGCCTTGCCGGTGCGCGATGGCCAACCAGTCGGGTTGTGAAGTCGGCCGGGTTCCGCCACGCAGAGACGCCCAGAGTTCTAACGGACGCAGCCACCACCGCAGTGACGGACCACTCGCCGAAGTTGACCAGTCGGCCGCGAGGTCGCCAGAATCCTTCAACGCCGCCAAGGAGTCTTTGCGCTGACGGTCACGTTGTCGCCAGATTATCAAGGCCGCATCACGATTGTTGGCCGCCACGACTACCGATTTCGCCACAACATAGGTGGGATGGCCTAAACGGCGGTCTTTTGCCGGCGGTTTGAACGAGGTCAGTTCTGCTTCTCCGAGTGTCTCCGACGTCTTCTGATATCCGCTCGCCAGAAAGAACGCGTCCCCAGAGGCCAACAACTTGTCGGCCGATTGTCTCGACGTTGGAAACACCCAAGCTACTCCGACGTTTCCGCCGCCAACCGGAACGATTGCGAGGGCTGCGGGGCCGGTGTGCAAGGACAGGTCTCCCCAGTCGAAGCCAAAGCAGGGGCGGAGGTACAGTGGCGTGGCAACACCTCGCGCTGCCGCGGCTTGCCGCATTGGCGCAAACGACTCCCCGCAAAACAGCCGCCCCAGTTGCGTGGCTTGCCATGCGGCGCCGGCTGCCGCAAGATTGTCGGTGGCTACGACAAACGGCGTATTGGCGGGCAGTCTGCGATCGGCCAGGGCTTCCTCGTTGGCTGCCCTTGCGTCTCCGCTCAATGTGCCAACAACCAATGCTATCGCAGGGGCAAATCGCCAGATACGTCCACGACGACCGGATTCACCCAGATGCCATAGCCGAGGCAACGTGAAATCCATCTGAAGTCCCTCAAATCGCAGTTGGACCGATCGCATCACGAAGACAACAGTCCGCCGAGGGATTGCCGCCTCATGCTAACATGGTATAATTATAGTTTTGGGCCCTCGTAACCGCAACCCGGGTTGCTACGAAAAGCGATGTCAATACTTGCCAGTTTCGAGAAACGGTACGATCTGATCCTGAAAGGAACTCGGCTCTGTAAGACGTACGGATCAGGCGACGTCCGGACCGAAGCACTTCGCGGCGTCGACCTTGAAGTGCACCGCGGCGAGTTCCTAGCGATCATCGGACCGTCTGGTTCTGGCAAGAGTACGCTTCTGCACTTAATCGGCGGCATCGAGCCGCCGACCTCGGGCGAGATCCTGTTTCAGGATACGCTTCTGAGTGCGATGGACGACGATCAACGCAGCCTGGTTCGGCGGCGTTGTTTTGGTTTTGTGTTCCAACGCATCAACCTGCTGCCGACGCTTTCGGCTATCGAAAACGTTGCGCTGCCGCTGCTGATCGACAACCAATCGCGCGCCGTCGCTATGCAAAAGGCGTTGGATGCCCTGGAATTGGCCGGAATCGCACACCGACGCGAGTATCTTCCGAGTGCAATGTCGGGCGGCGAGCAACAACGTGTGGCGATCGCCCGCGCACTGGTCATTCAACCTGCCTTGATCCTTGCCGACGAGCCGACAGGTGCTCTGGACCGCGCGACGGGGCAGAAAATCGTCGCCCAGCTTCGCGCCAGCGTGGATTCCGGCCGAGCCGTGGTAGTTGTTACCCACGATCCAGAGATTGCGGAGCAAGCCGACCGATGTCTTGTGGTATGCGACGGACTCATTCAATCGTCCGCTCCCAATAGCAAGACCAACCTGGACGCTAGACGATTGTACCTCTCATGAAACTGCAGTTTCTCACCTGGCGAGAGTGGCGATTGCGTCCCGGCCGGGCGGTGCTGACGGTCTTGAGTGTGGCCTTCGCCGTGGCCGTCGTGTTCGGCTCCTCATTGGCTGCATCCATGGTTCGGCACGCGTACGCGGCCGTATCAACGGCGTTGGAAGGACCGCCGGTAGTGGATATTCTCGCCGCACAGGGAGGGCGTTTTTCTCCCGACGGCGTTCCGTCGATCAAGGACCTGAAAGAGGTGCGAGAAGCAGTACCGTTGCTGTTTCGAGTCACGTCGGCCCACGTTGCAGGGAAACGATGGCGAACCATGGCGTTGGGGCTCGGAGAGCGATCGTCACCCGTTTGGTCGCGATTGGAACTCGCGTCTGGCCGCTTGCCGCAAGCCGGCCGCGAGGCACTCATTGATGCCAGCGTTGCTCAGAGTCTCGGCCTCCAGTTGCCGCAGCAGATCACGGTGCTCGCAAGGCGCGGCACGGTCAAGCTGAACGTCGTGGGCGCAGTCGCGCCTGCGTCGCTGCGCGAATACGGCGACGGCGTGACGCTCGTGCTTCCGCTTTACGCTGCGCAACAAACATTCGGACTTCAAGGGCAGGTCGACCGCGTCCGGCTCTTTGTCAACGCCCGAGAGGATTGCGAGGCGGTCCAGAAGGAGTTGGCAGGCCGACTGCCTGCAGAGTTGATTGTCCGCGCACCGGCGAACCGTGTTCGGTTGGCCGAAGAGATTCTGCGATCGACGGAACTGGCGCTCCAATTCGGCGGCATGTTGGCGCTGGCTATGGCTGCCTTCATCATTCTAAACACGCTCCGCATGAACTTCAGCGAACGCCGCTGGCAATTCGCGGTGATGCGTGCGATCGGCGCCACAGCAGCCCAGGTGCAACGGCTCGTCATGATCGAGGGACTCTGGTTCGGCATTTGCGGCCTGATACTGGGCATTCCCGCGGGACTGTTGCTGGCCTATGCGCTGGCTGGTGCGATGCAGGCGTTGCTCGGCGCCGACTTGCCGCCTGCTCAACCGGGGATCAAGACGATTGTGCTCGGCGTCAGCGTCGGACCGCTCGTGGCCGTGTTGGCTGCGTGGTGTGCGGCTCGTCAAGCACGGCGGCTTTCGCCCTTGGAGGGAATGCTCGGCGTGGAACCCGTCGGCCTCGAACACTACCCTCGCAAGGCCCTGTTGCTGAGCATCGTTACTTGGGTCGCGGCAACCGGTTGCCTTGCGGGCGTAGCCTGGGGCGCGTTGCGCGTTGAGTGGGCTATTCCCGCCGGCCTGATCATGCTCGTGGCGTTCATTTTCTTCATTCCCGCAGTGTTGCTGCCGTTCATGCAAACAATCACCTGGATGTTGCGCGGCTCGTTGGCGACTACGGCCATGCTCGCCGCGCGGCAAGCCGAACAAAGAACCATGCGGATGGGCTTGACCGTCGGAGTGCTCGTCGTGGCGTTGAGCAACGGCTTGGGGTTAGGACATGCGATTCTCAACAACGTCGATGACGTGCGAGGTTGGTATCGTCGCAGCATGTCCGGCGACTATTTTCTCCAGAGGATTGGCGGCCCTTCGCCCAGCACGGACTTGCTCACGACGAGCGAACCGACGCGAGAGCTGCGCGAGATGCCTGGCATTTCCCGGGTCGAGACGATTCATTTTCGCCAAGCCACGGCTGCCGATGAACCCGTCACGTGCGTGTCGCGCGAGTTCTCCCCCGCCTTTGCGATGCCCTGGCAAATGCCGCTCGACGAGGAGAAGAACCTTCGGCGCGCTTTGGAAAACAGTCAACTCGTGGTGAGTTCCGTGCTGGCAAAACGACTGTCGCTACGCCAGGGCGACAACGTACGCTTGGAAATCTCCGGTCGCTCGCATTCGCTTACCGTGGCCGCTATTGTGAACGACTACACGTTGGGGGGCCAGGTTGTATTCTTGGATCGCGCCGCCGCGGAACGATTCTTCGATGCCAGGCCCGCCGATCTCTACGTGCTTACACGTGCCGCCGACGCCCCCGTCGGTCTCGAAGAGAACCTGCGGAAATTCGCCGCCTCCCACAATTGCCTGTTGCAGTCCTTCGCCGAGCTTCGCCAACAGTTCGATCGCTTGATCAATGGTGTGGTTGGATCGTTGTTTGTGCTCATGGGGATGGGTTTTGTCGTTAGCGGACTGGGCGTTAGCAACACCCTGGCAATGAGCGTCCTGGAACAGACGCGGGAACTCGGCCTGTTGCGCATCGTGGGCATGACGCGAGGCCAGGTGCGAAGGCTCATACTCGTCGAAGGTGCGTTGATCGGCACGATCGGGATTGTGTTGGGCACTCTGGCTGGTATAACGACGGCCTACATGATTCATGTCTGCAACTGGGCACTATTGGACAGGAACGTGGCGTTTGAAATACACGGCTGGTTGTTCGTCCTCAGTACGGTCGGTTGTCTCGTCGTCACGTTGTTGGCGGCATGGACTCCGGCCCAGCGAGCATCGCGAATCGACCTGTTGACTGCAATTGCGTACGACTAGTCCCGATTGGCCTGGCCCTCATGCCCTCAAACATCGATCTGGAGGCCGGGACGCTGCGTGTGCTGCACGGTAAGGGCAACAAGGCCCGTACGGTCGGCCTCTGATGGGGGCGACGGAGAAATTGGAGCGTTGTCGTGAGCTGCTGCTGATCTTCCCCAAAGGCGGGCCGCTGGATTCCGGGACTGCTCAAGAAACGAACAACCGTACCCCCCGGAGGTGTTGGAGATCAGGTCGCCTTAGCCAAAAACGTCATGGTTCGCCAATTTGACGACAAGGCTCGACTTCGTGCTCATTCAGCCGGCTTTGCGAATGTCATGCGCAGTGAACCGGATGATACACACTTGATCAAAATACGGTGGTATTTTGGGACTCCGGAGAAACGGTTAGTGTCTTACGGCGGGACTTCTGCGCGTTTGGCGTGCATCTTTGGTCATACTCGGAAGTCGAGGTGGTTTCATAGGTTGCGGCGGCGGAGCGGTGTTGCGGGCGATCCCTTCTCGTCCCTCACCCCTCGCCCCTCACCCCCCGTCCCTTCCGTTGCGGGCGTAACCCGCGTTAGGAATAGGCAAATCATTCTCCGAACCACGGTCCGACACCATGATTTTCTGCCAAGAACGCAAGCGGCGGGACGAAGCACTGGAGTACGACCTGTCTGATCATGGAGACGACATGCCGTGAAGAAGAACATTTCACTTTGGAGAGTTCTCCTCGTGTTGGTCGTGTTGGTCGCGGTAGTATCGACGGGTATTCACTACCGATATTACCTGTGGCCGCCCTCAGAGGAGCAGCTCGAGGCCTTGAGGGTCGACCTGCACAGCCCAAGTTCCTTTGTTCGCTGCGAAACCGTTATCGTCCTTGGAAAGATGGGGCCGCGAGCGATACCAGTTCTGACAGAAGCGTTGCAGGACGAGGAGCCGCAGATTCGCGAGTGGGCCGTGCGGAGCTTGGGACAACTCGGTGCCGAGTCGATGTCCGCCCTGGAGCAGGCGGCTAAAGACCAGGATCGGGGTGTTCGCCAGGCGGCTCTGGGTGCACTGGGGACGCTCGGATCCGATGCCCAAGCCGCTTTGCCGACTATTCGCACGGCGCTGGCCGACAGCGATCGTAACATCCGTGACTCTGCGGTTTGCGCGCTAGGCGGTATAGGCCCCGAGACGATCGCAGATCTCAGAGTTGCCCTTAAGGATCAGGACGCCGGCATCCGCTGCCGAGCGGCGATGGAATTGGGAAAAATGGGACCGCCTGCCGTAGAAGCAGTACCGGCCATCAAGACTGCCTGCAACGACCCTGATCGGAAAGTACGCCAGTTTGCGGAGGGAGCCCTGCAACAAATTCAGCCACTGACCGTGTTACATCGCACAGTCAATTGGGTTGGACGCGTTTTTCCCTAGGAGTCGCAAACAGGCTCTCGGATCAAGGCCGGTATGTAGTGGTCCGTGACCCAAATAGTCTTGCGTGATTCCCGGAAAAAGGGGACAGGTCCAATTTGCCGGAACGGCCCGTAGGGTGCTTCGCACAAATTGGACCTGTCCCCTTTTTCCTCCTCGTCTCTTTCGGGAGGGTTTTCTGACCGAGTCACTGCAGCTTTGGACGCACGGTCTCACCGCGGGCCTGAGCTTGGGTGTTCTCGTAAGCCCCGAAGAAGTCGGAGTTCGCGTCCAGCCAGACGACAATCCGCCGCAGCTCATCGGGCGATAGCTTCACATCGTAATGCCCCTGGTCCAGAAGCGGCAGCAGCTTCGATGCCTGAGCGCCGAACTTCCCCGGAACGGTCCGCGCCGGCTGCCAGCGGTCGTATTGCTGCGCCTGTCTTTCGTCGCGGGGGGCACCGTAGTGGAAAGCGTAGAGACGGAGGTTGCGGTACGACTGGTACCAATTGAACCGATCTTCTTGCCAGTTCCCGATGCGGAGATCCGGCGGCTCGTTGTCGTCTTTCCCGTGGCACGTCACGCAATGCTTTTCCAGCACGGGCTGGACCAGACGTGGGAAACTCAGCGGATTGCTTCCCACGGCCTCCGGTCGAATCTCTGACGGATCACGGCGGAATGCCTGACGCGGGCCTGTCGTGGTCAGTGCAGGGGCGCGTCCCTTGGGTTCGTGGCAGCCGATGCAGGTCAGCTTCTCTCCGCCGTGCACGTAAGTGGCGCTACGCATCGACTGCACGGCACATCCCCGCTCGTTAAGGGCCTGAAAGTAGACTGACTTACCCGGCGGCAAATAGAAGCACGCACTGCCGTCTTGCTCCACCGGCACGGTCCCCAGGACCGCTCGGCCACCCGTCTCGGCGCCGTACCCGATCTGCGGTTGGTGGTGCAGGGGCGTACTCTTGGGCAGAACATGGACGATTCTCAGCGCCGCGATCTTCACTCCCCCGGGGAATGGGTAGAGGCTGCTGTACACGTTGACCAGGCCCACGACCGCAGGGTCGCTCGTCCCGGCACGCGCCGGCTCGATCGCGTGCTCATCTCCGACGACCTGGAAAACGGGGTTGTCCGTCAGTCGGGCCGGTTCGATGGTGGGTGGGATGATCGACGCAGCGGCACGTGGTTTCACAGGCACGGGTCCCAGGCAGCCGATGTCCCGGTCGCGATAGAGCAATTCCCGATTCCCGAAGGCGTCGAGCAAGTAGATTCCGTAGCCGTCGCCGCCCGGGGAGTACACGCACAGGTAGTAGTCTTCGCTGAGCGGCCAGGCGGTACCGTACGCAAAGGCGCCCTGTTCCGCGGTTTCCGGGAAGCCCACGTCCGGCGTCAGCCGCCGCACCGGCCCCAGCGCGTCGTCGTCGGGCACGCGCGGGTCGATCAAGATCAGGGAGCCGTATGCCTGCCAGTGATGGGCCGATGCCGTGGCCACGTAGCGGTGCGAGCCGGGGATCGCCACCACGTTGAGTTCCATGTCGGGGTTGAGGTCGTGGCTGGGCTTGAAGTTGCCGTGGATCGCCCGCGGGTCACGGCCGTCCGGGGCGGTGATCCACGGATGGTGCGCCTGGTTGTGACCGCGGTCCACGTAGTCCCACCGGCTGTAGACGATCATCCCGTTGCCGTCGGCCGACGGATGCCATTCGTTCCCCTCGTGGTGGCTGAGCCGCTCCAGGTTTCGGCCGTCGGCGTCCATGGCGTGCAAGGCGAAAAGCGGCACCGGCCGACCGTGACAACGCCCGAATCCTCCGCGGCGCTCCGAGATGAAGACGATCCGCCCGTTGGGCAGCCAATTCGGGTGCAGGTCGTTCCACGGCCCGTCGGTGAGTTGGATCAAATTGGTGCCGTCGATGTTGACACGGAAAACGTGGTACGACGTCTGCGGAGTCCACGGGGGGCTTTCCGTCATCTCCACACCCCACGTCGGGTCGCTCAAACGGCTCTCGGTGTGTGCAAACAATATGGTTCTCCCGTCGTAGGAAAGCGCTGGCTGAAGAAACGAGCCCCCTTCCAGCGTCTCTCCCCGGAGTCTGCCGTTCTCCACCCTTGAGCCTTCCAGGAGGTTCCTCACCTGCGGCGAAGGGCCGAATGGGTCTTCCAGCAGGAATAAGCCGCCGCCGGCCCGGGCGAAGTTCCCGAAGTACTGATCGCACATGTGATTGGCCGCGGCAAGTCGGCGTTCGACGAAAACGATGCCGCCAAAATCAAGCAGCGGGTTGGAAAATGCGACCCGCCGTCGCAGATCGCAGACCCGCCGGTACAGAGCGAACCGCTCCACCTTCCGGGCTACATCAAGCGCAGCACCCTGCGCCTCCAAAGCCGCCAACTCATACTCCAACGCGGTCGAGCGCTTCGTTGCGTGCCCATCTTCCAGGTCCACCAAGAGCGCCCGGGTGGTTCGCAGCACGATGTCCGCCGGATCGCGGTCGCTTTGCCGAACGACTGCCGCCGGTTGAAATGCTGTTGGGGCGACGCGTTTCCAATGGTCCCTATTCGAGATCAGCGCAACGAGTCGGAGATAGTCCCTCCGCACTTCCCGCTCCACGAGCGCGTGGCGGACCTCAACGAAGGTGTGCTGCGAGAACAAGTCGGCCAGAACCGCCTCCTCGACTCTGTCCTCATCCGCCGACGGAAGCGGATGCGTTTGCAGCCATGTCCGCCACGCAT
>Ga0315291_10001110_pt1 | contig 35943 bp, 31 predicted proteins | sample YL17G12_20_MG_FD_203070 | JGI IMG/M metagenome (GOLD analysis project Ga0315291, IMG submission 203070) | Sediment microbial communities from Yellowstone Lake, YNP, Wyoming, USA - YL17G12_20 | ecosystem: Environmental > Aquatic > Freshwater > Lake > Sediment | place: USA: Wyoming | collected...
AGTTGAGATTTCCAGCGCTTCTACCCCTCTATTGTGTGCGACATCCACCGATCAAGGTGTGCGGCATGCTCCGATCACGGTGTGCACCTTGACCGATCAGACTGTGCGACTTGCTCCGTTTTATGCAGCCATACGGAATATTCCTATCTTGGCGGGTGATATAGTCTGTCTTTGCCTGGGAAACACGCGAAGAAAAATCGATCCAATCAGGATTCAATCCTTTGATGGTAGCCATTATATTTTTTCTTTCTCAGTTATGATACGAAACATATTTACACGGGTATTTCACGCTTAACAAGCCGTGTCGGATCAATCATACATTCTCTAAAGGCGCTATACCGCATTATGCCAAGATATTATCGGGACGATAGACAAGACCTATTCTGCCAAACTTTGTGATCAAACCAGATCCAATTGCGCTAGATATTTGAACCGTTTCCGCTGTACCAGCGATTATTTGGTCTGCGCAGGTAATATACTCGTCCATCCAGCTGTGATCTAACGGAAGTTGATGATGGGCAGGCCAAATAAGATCATATTTATCAGAAGCTGATTTCAACCCTAAAACACTTGTTTTGAAAGTCTCGACTGAGCAGGAATGATTTAACTGTAGTAAAACACCTTCTGCGCAGATAGTATCCCCTGAAAACAATTGTCTTCTCTCACAATCAAGCAGGCAGACCGAACCGGGGGTGTGGCCCGGAGTGGCGATGGCCTCGAGGCTGCGGCCGCCCAGCTCCAGCCGCTGGCCGTCAGAGAGCGGGCGGCGGTTGTCCCTGACGGGGATGGAGCAGAACTTCTCGACCCGGGTGCGCAGGATGGGCAGCTTGAGCAACCAGGCAGGTAATCTGGCTTCCTTAAGCAGCCCGGCCAGCAAATAATAACGGTAGTCATGCGCACTGTGCTGGAGGAACACTTCCTCGTCGGCGGGATGCAGGTAGGCGGTGTCATACTGATAGTTGCAGCTGATATGGTCCACGTGCCCGTGGGTATTCACCACCGAGACCGGCAGCGCGGTCAGTTCATCCGTGATGGGCTTCATATCGGTCAGTCCCAGGCCCGTGTCGATTAGGATTGCGCTCTCCGTCCCGCACAACAAGTAGGAATACACGGTGCCCTTGCCGAAGCCGTCGAGGATGCGCCAGGTCTGATCGTCCATCTGGATAATACTTTTTTTTCTTTCTTATTCATCTTTTTCCCCTTCAGTAAACATTTCAGGCTGCAACTCGGCCTCGTCATATCGGATAGAGTCGATTCCTAGCCGGTTGCAAACTTGCTCCAATTTATGAGAGAGCAACAATCGATATTCAACATCACGTTCAACAGCTACCATGCCGGCCGGAAAATCCTTGTTTGCACATAGTATCAACTCCCGACTGTACTTGGCTGGATGCATAACAAAAAAGTATCCACCTTCTTCGAGAGATTCTAGCCAGGCAGTGACATTTTTATACTGCTCTTCAAAGGAAGATGCCATCTTAGGCATTTGTTGCGAAGGGAAACGGTAGTAATGAATATGATCGATTAATCCCTTCCGCTTGGCCCAGTCACTCATAGCCTCGCTGAGCCCGTCGACATATCGTTCTGGGAGCATATGACTGTCCACATAGCATATGTCCAAACCAAGATTAGTTAATAGGTCCAACTGCCGGTCATACTCCAGCAATATCTGGCCGATATCAGGACGATTTACGACAAAGGATGAAGGATCGCTATAGAACACTCTTTTATCTGTGACAAGTGTCGGAATATCATCAACCGGAGAAATGGGTGGCCACTTGATTAAATCCCATTCTGCATTGAGTGTTGCATGCATCCCCACACAGATATGCTTGCAGTTTTTGATTAAATGAGCGCCTTCCTCAATATGTGGTCCTACGGCCATACAGGAGACATTCTTGATAAATTCCCCCGCTGCAACCAGTTCAGCAATGGCTATATTGGCAGCATAGCTTGCACCAAAATCATCCAATCGGGTAAGCAAAGATATGTTTTTCATAGGCACAAAAAGTGTTTACGAAATTTGAAGGATGGCATCAACATTTATCGGAAAGAAAAATGATCGCTAGCACCTATAAAAGGAGCACTTTCCAATAGCTATTGACATTATATCAAAAAATCCATATAATGTAAGTGCTTTCATATAAATGTAAGGACATACATATTATTATGGTGCAATATGGGTAAAGTGACTATTTATGATATAGCTAAACTGGCTGGAGTGAGTATTGCCACGGTATCTCGGGTTTTAAACAATTCCGACCGGGTAAAACCAGACACAAAGGCGCGGATCTTATCCGCGATTGACAGCCTGAAATTTGTCCCTAAAGCCGATGCGGTTGCACGTGCACGCAAAAGTTATAAAAGGATAGGGATCATTACCCTGTCAATAACCAATGATTCCTTTGTAGATCGGTTACGAGGGATTATGATGGCTCTGGAAGGGACGGCTTATGAAACCGCGCTATATCCTGTTACTACTCCGGCTCGATGTAATGAAATACTGGCACGGCTTGCACTCAATGGATCAGTAGATGGCTTGATTGTGTTAGCGGGGGGGAAAATTGACGAAAATATCATCAAACGTTTTACCGCACATAATATCCCTTTGGTTATAGGAGTAGACAAACAAACATCCTTGGATTGTTCATGGAGCCAAATTGTGATTGACCACGGAGCCGGCGCAAAAATGGCCGCGGATTATTTAATTGAAAAAGGTCATCGTAGAATAGCATTTCTCGGTGACGCATATCTGGATAATGATTTCAATTCAATCGGGCATATAAAACTTGATAACTTCCGACAGCGCCTTGCCGAGCATGGAGTTCCCCTGCCAGATATAAATGTAGCTATTGCATCTCAATCCATGGAGCAGGCGTATGAGAAAGTGCAATCGTTATTGATGCGTTCAGAACCACCTACAGCCATTTTTGCTTCAAGTGATACTCAGGCCATTGGAATCATTAGTGCTGCCCAGGAACGAGGGCTGTCGATACCCGATGACTTAGCGGTCATCGGTTTCGATGACATATCGATAGCCGAACACATACAACTGACCACAATAAACCAGGCGCTCAAGGAATCAGGGCGACTGGCTGTGGAATTTGTAATCGCTGCAATTGAGAAGACGGTTTCTGAACCCCAATGCTCGGAGATGCCTTTGAGACTAATACCTCGAAAAACTGCATAAATCCGAGAGAAAAGGAGTAGATCAAATAGATTAGCTATTAAGATAAATGATCCACCAAAATTGTGACATGGATTGTGCTAATTGTCAGTATCACTGGAATGCACTCAGTTGAATAGAGTGCAGATATTTCAAAAAAAGGAGATCATACGATGTACCCCAAATGGAAAATCCTGATCGTTATATTAATGGCAGCCAGTGTTCTTCTCTCTTCTTGTGGAGGTAAAACAGCCACACCCGCGCCAGCAACAGCAACAGCGGAGCCTGTCCCCACACCAACCGTAACTGTCCCCGCACCAACCGCAACTGTCCCAACAAGGGGCGATGTACTTACGATCGCGGTCCCCTATTCCCCGCCATCGCTAGACCCGGGGGTGGGTGAACCAGCTTTTGAGGGATTCATAACGCCTGCATACGACGCGCTGCTCAAGATTAATCCATCGGATGGTTCGATCATGCCATCTCTGGCATTAACCTGGAATTGGGTCGGTACTGATTTCAAAACCTTCGAGATGGAATTACGCCCCAATGTTTTATTTAGCGATGGTTCAGAGTTCAACGCGGAGGCTGTGAAAGCCTGGCTGGAATTTCAGAAAGCAAATGCCAGCGTAACTGGATCGAACATAGGTTTGGATACTGCAGAAGTGACTAGCCCCCTATCAATAACATTACATCTGGCTCAGCCAAATGTAATGCTGGCGAGATTCCTTACTCGAGGCTGGATCTCAGGGGCCATTGCTTGCCCGGCTGCTGTTTCTGATCCAAATCTTGTTACCACAGCTACATGCGGCGCCGGTCCTTACATGCTTGATACTGCAAACACGGTAACAGCCGATACTTATACGTACATTCCCAACCCCAATTATTGGGATCCGGATGCAATTCACTGGAATAAACTGGTAATGAAGGTCGTTGCCAATCCACAGTCTGCGCTGGATGCCCTCCGAACTGGCCAGGTCCAACTCATAGGTGCAGATGCATCTATTATTGATGCAGGAGTTGCTGCTGGGATGAAATTGGCCGGGGTCGAACTTAACGTTCAGGGATTGGATTTCCTTCTCAAGGATGGCACGGCTGTTCCCGCGCTAGGCGATGTCCGGGTACGGCAGGCATTGAACTACGCCATAGACCGCGTGGCACTGGCCCAGGTTCTTGGCGGGGGTCTAGGGAGACCTACTTCGTCAGAATTCCTCCCGGGCGGCGATGCTTACGATGCTTCCCTTGTAAATTATTACCCCTACGATGTGACAAAGGCGAAGGATTTACTGGCTGCAGCAGGCTATGCGGATGGTTTTGAGGTAACCATATTGTCACTTCCATTAGGGGGCTTAGACACACTCGCGCAGGCTGTGGCGAGTTACTGGGAAGCAATTGGGGTCACGACAATCATTGATAACAAAGCCACTGCCCCTGAATTCATCGGCGGTACATTATCCGGGCAATACGCGGTCAATGTGGCGGGTCTGGGTGTAACAACGCCGATACTCATGCTTTGGAAATGCTGCATCATGCCTGGCTCTTTTTGGAATCGGGATACGAGCGCACCACCGGAATTGCAGGTGCTGATCGATCAGCTATCGGTGACCGATATTGAGGATTCAGCTCCCATTGCCCAACAGGTCAACCAATACTTGACCGAGAATGCCTGGTATGTACCTGTCATGTCCGCATCGCTTTATTTCCTTTATGCCCCAGGTGTCACTGGAGGCGAACCGACGCCATTTGATCCGACCCTTTACATATTGGATGTAGTGCCTTCGAATTAATGATGGATGAATTAGAATCCTAGAGGGCCCAGTTTGTCGTTTGCTGCACCATCATCACCAGGTTATGTGCACATGGATACCCATGTGCACATAACCTTATTAAACAATATGTTCTAAGGATTGCGAGATGCTTAAGATAATTGGCCGCCGTTTCCTGATTTCACTGCCATTGGTTTTAATCGTTACGATGCTATCGTTCTTCCTCGTTTTACTGACACCAGGCGATCCTGCTGCGGTGATGCTTGGAATGAACCATACGCAAGCAGAATATGAAGCCGCGCGAGAGAAATTAGGGTTAAACCAGCCAGCACTGACAAGGTATGGACATTGGTTAAAGGATCTTGGAAATGGTGATCTGGGCGTTTCGATCTTTAATTCAGAACCAGTTTTAAAGATATTAAAGGGTCGTAGCGGGGTAACCTTCTCGTTGATTCTTGTGACGACACTTTTCTCGTCGATAATTGGGGTAGGGCTGGGCATTGCAAGCGCGATCCGGAGAGGGTTCCTCGCAAGGATTGTAGATTTAATATCTCTCCTTGGGCTGGCCTTGCCCAATTTCTGGGTGGCGCTGGTTCTTGTTGCGATTTTCTCTGTCAGTATGCGTTTGTTACCAGCGATAGGTTATATACAACCAGGGACTTCGTTATCCGGATGGGTAAAGAGTCTCGTGCTCCCGGTCGCCGTTCTTTCTGCGTCAGCGATCGGGATCATTGCACAACAGACACGCAGTTCGATGCTCGAAGTTCTTGATAGTCCGTTTATCCGCACGCTTCGCGCGGGTGGGCTTGGAAGGATTTCTATTATCTATCGTCACGCCCTGCGCAACGCGGCGATCTCGATCATCACCGTAGTTGGATTAACCTTTGTCTCCTTATTGAGTGGCACCGTCATCGCTGAAACTGTCTTTGCTTTACCAGGCCTGGGAGGGTTGGCAGTTCAGGCAACATCTCGGGTTGATCTGCCCGTCATCCAGGGATTGGTCCTGTACTTTACCGTGATTGTTATCATTGTGAACCTGATAGTAGACATTATTTATGCATGGCTCAATCCCAGGATACGCCTCTCATGAACAAGCATTCTCCAACACCTGTTAATCCAGATGCTCACGAAGTTATTACCGGCACTGAAAATACCAGTGTGCAGAACAGGTCTCTTATTCGCGTAATGCTGCACAAACCTTTGGCGTTGATTTGTGGCGGATTTTTATTATTGGTCATTCTCGGAGCGATATTTGCAGCACTGGTCGCCCCATATCCACCAAATGCTCTGGACTTACCGAACGCACTCAGTGGGCCATCTGCTCGCCACCTGTTAGGTAGCGACGAGCTTGGACGGGACATCCTTAGCCGTCTATTGTATGGAGGTCGACGGGTATTTCCAGGTGTTCTCGAGGGGGTCCTGACGGCATTGATATTGGCAGTCCCCATTGGCATCCTGGCCGGCTATTTTGGCGGAATTTTTGATCGCCTGGTGGGAGCGATCACCGATGCGTTATTATCGATCCCCACGATCATTCTGGTACTTGTTGTGCTTGCGGTTTTTCCAAAGAATACTCATGCAGCGATGATCGCATTCGGTATACTCGTCTCACCTGGTCTCATTCGCATTGTTCGAGGAGAGACTCTTCCCCTGAAAGAAGCTGACTTCGTTTCTGCGGCGCGTGTCGCGGGAGTTTCCGATTCACAGATCATGATCCGCCACATCCGTCCAGGCGTAATACGCGTTGTGATTGTTCAAGGATCATTTATTGCGGCAGGTGCTTTGGGCTATATGGTGGCATTAGGATACCTTGGCCTGACAGCCTCCTCTGGAGAAGCTGAGTGGGGGCAAATGGTTGCCAGCGCAGGTGCCTTGCTTAATCGTCAACCATGGCTGCTTGTTCCAACCGGAGGACTGATAGGACTGATAGTGCTTGCTTTCACGTTGTTTGGAAATGCTTTACGTGATGCAAGTGCTGAAGCGATTGCAGCTGCCCCGGGACCCGTCTCAAGAGGCAGTTCAGCGGTGGAGAATACTGCCCAATCGCAAGGTATTCCCCCGGATCCTTCAAAAAAGTTGCTCTCGGTGATCAATCTCTCCGTCGCATTCTCCAGTCGAAGTCGTGACTTACTTGCAGTTGACAAAATCAGTTTTGACGTAAATCCAAGTGAGATTGTGGGCCTGGTGGGTGAGTCCGGAGCAGGAAAATCGATCACCTCCCTGGCAATCCTCCGCCTTCTACCGAATACAGCGCGGATTGTAAACGGTCAAATCATGTTTGAGGGCCGAAATATCACAGGGTTGGATGATCCGGAGTTTGATCGTCTTCGTGGACGTTCATTTGGACTCGTCTCTCAAGAACCAGGTTCAAGTCTTGATCCTGCCTTTACCGTCGGAAGCCAACTCGGCGAATTGGTACGTCTTCATGATGGTGTTAATCGCAAGGAGAGTCGGTCACGCTGCCTTGAACTGTTAAACCATGTGAGGATTCGAAAACCAGAGCAATTGTTAACCATGTATCCGCATGAGTTATCAGGCGGTATGGCCCAGCGCGTCTCTATCGCCATGGCTCTTGCGGGGCGCCCAAAACTACTAATCGCGGATGAGCCTACAAGTGCACTTGACGTCACTGTGCAGAACGAAATCCTTGCGCTCTTGCGCCAATTGCAGCTCGAAACCAAGATGTCAGTGCTCTTTGTGACCCATAACTTCGGCGTTGTTGCTGATCTTTGCGACCGGGTTATCGTGTTATATGCAGGGCAAATCTTTGAGGAAGCAGATGTCTTCCAGCTTTTCGATCGCCCTATGAATCCGTATACAAAAGGATTGTTATTGGCCAATCCATCGAATGCACAACCCGGTCAACCATTGCCAATAATCCCTGGCCGCATTCCATCAATTGGCTCCTGGCCAACGAACTGCCGTTTTGCTCAGCGCTGTCCTTATGCTGCAGATGAATGCCTGGCTGGACCTATTCCACTCCTTGCTCTAGAAGGTGAGCGAAAGAGTCGATGCATCCGCGTGGATGATTTGCGGAAAGAGGGGATACTATGAGCGAAGGGGAACTCCTTCTGGAAGTCCGTGGTCTGGCAGTTCATTATCGTGGCCGGCGAAGGGGCTCGGTTATTAAGGCACTTGACTGCATCGATCTGAGTCTCGAATCGGGCGCAGCTATTGGTGTCGTTGGCGAATCAGGTTCAGGTAAATCAACATTAGCCAAAGCCATCCTTGGTTTAGCACCGATCCATACTGGTTCGATCCGCCTGGCCGGTAAAGATATCACTTCCCTCAAGCAGAAATCCCGGCGTGAGCTCAGTCGTATCCTGCAGGTTGTGTTCCAGGATCCAAGCAGTTCTCTAAATCCATATATTACCGTAGGTACCACGCTCGAAGAACCATTACGAGTGCATGGAATAAACAATCGTGAGGAATTAAACCAAAGGATAGCCAAAGCTTTGGATCAGGTCGGGTTATCGCCGGACGTTGTAAACCGCTATCCAGGACAGTTTTCCGGAGGCCAGAAGCAGCGAATAGCCATTGCCAGGGCATTAATCATCAATCCGCAATTGATCATATGTGACGAGGTGGTAAGCGCACTAGATCTTTCGATCCAAGCACAAATCTTGAATTTGCTTTCCGATTTACAGAAAAGCTTCCAACTTAGTTACCTTTTCATATCCCACGATATTGCAGTTGTCCGTTATGTCTCAAATCAGGTGATCGTCCTCTACCAGGGACGGGTTATGGAAAGCGGAGCCACAGCTGTTGTAACAACAAAACCGGGTCATCCATATACTAGAGAGTTAATCGCCTCATCACCGATCACCAACCCGAGAGTACAACGTAAGCGTAGAGATGAACGACAATGGGAACGCTCCTCTAGCACGGCATTTACAGAAGAAACCAACGAGAATGGTTGTCCTTTTGCCCCACGTTGCCAATTTGCAATAGATATATGCACAACTGAACGTCCCCCATTAAAGGCTACAGATGGCGGTGGTCTTACGGCCTGCCACCGTTATCCCGAGTGGCAGGCGTTACAAATAATTCCAGTTAACGCTTTATCCGACAACGGATAATGATAGTTTCGATTTGAGTTTGGGCACATGGAATTCGGTACACATCTTTTGCGAGTCACACATAATATAAAACATGGATGAACATCTCTGGTATAAAAATGCTGTCTTTTACCAAATCTTCATCCGCGCCTTTTACGACAGTAATGGCGATGGTATTGGAGACCTAAATGGTATTGTCCAAAAAATGGACTATTTGCAGGAATTTGGCGTGGATTGCATCTGGTTGATGCCATTCTACCCGTCCCCACTCAAGGATGATGGCTACGACATCGTAGATTACTGCAATATTCATCCTGATTATGGCACACTGGCTGATTTCAAAGCCTTGCTTAGATCTGCGCACGAACGTGGGATTCGGGTGATCACTGACCTGGTGCTGAATCATACTTCCGATCAGCATCCCTGGTTTCAGTCTGCCCGCACAGATCGCTGTTCCCCGTATCGTGATTATTATGTCTGGGCCGACTCTGATACAAAATACGGCGATGCTCGCATCATATTCTTGGATACAGAAAAATCCAACTGGAGTTGGGACGAGAGCGCTGGACAGTATTTCTGGCACCGCTTCTATAAGTGCCAGCCCGATCTAAATTTTGACAACCCGAGAGTACAGGATGAAATGATCAATGTCATAAAATTCTGGCTCGACTTGGGAGTAGATGGATTTCGGGTTGATGCTGTGCCTTATCTTTTTGAGCGGGAAGGAACCAATTGCGAGAATTTACCGGAGACTCATGCTTACCTTCGAAAAATACGCCGATTTGTTGATGAACATTACACTGGACGCATCCTTTTATGTGAGGCCAACCAGTGGCCGCGTGACGTGCGTCCCTATTTGGGCGAGGGTGATGAGTTTCACATGGCTTTTCACTTTCCTCTAATGCCGCGAATATTTATGGCACTTGGGCAGAATGATGCAACCCCTATTGCCAGGATATTGGAGCAAACTCCGTCTATCCCTGAAAACTGCCAGTGGTGCACCTTCCTTCGCAACCATGATGAACTAACTCTCGAGATGGTGACAGAGACCGAGCGCCAGTGGATGTGGTCAACCTACGCTCCCGAGCCGCGGATGCGGCTTAACCTGGGTATTCGTCGCCGCCTGGCGCCCTTGCTCGGTAACGATCGTCGGAAAATTGAGCTAGCCAACGCTCTCGCGTTCACCCTACCCGGAACTCCTACCGTGTACTATGGTGATGAAATTGGCATGGGCGATAACATCTGGTTATCTGATCGAAATGGAGTGCGCACCCCAATGCAATGGGATTCCGGATTCAATAGCGGGTTCTCAAAATCTGAGAAAACGTACGCACCGGTCATTGCTGAGAAACCCTTCGCTCCCCAGCAAGTAAATCTTCGGGACCAGCGTTCTCGTCTCGATTCACTCTGGCAAACGCTGAAGAAACTTATCGCCATTCGTAAACGACACCCTGCCTTATTTTTTGGTTCCTTAACTTGGCTTGATTGCGCAAATAAAAGCGTAGCAGCCTATTTGAGGGAGACTGAAGACGAAACCATCTTGGTGGTTAATAATTTGACTGCTGAAACTCAAGTCATTGAACTCAACTTGCCGCATAGTGGCCTGGAGAGTGCGCAGGACATTCTGGGTGGTGAGGTTATCAGTCTTGGCAGTTCACGCTTCACTATTGTGTTGAACCCTTTTCAATACTCCTGGTTCAAGATTACCCCTATCAATTTACCGGATGCGGATGAAAAATGAAGCATGTCCGCCAATTCATAACCTGTGATACGTTATCAAGCCAAGTATACAAGCCGTTGAGAGGCTGCTATGTCGATATGGCTAAACTTTGAAATGGAAGTGCTCCGGTCACTGAAACCTATGCCTGGCAGATCGGGACGGGTGGTTGTTCCCCGGACGCCGGTAAAAGGGCCATCCTTGTATAGCCTGTGTCCGCATCCCTGAGATAGTGTTCCCTTGCATCATGGATACTCCCATTACACCCAAAGAACGGAATATATTACGCCGTCTGGCGAGCCAGGTGGCCGAATTGGCCACACGACCCATCGAGCAGGAGAAACGCGACTTGTGGCTCCGGCATAACGCACTGGAGGCAACACGCCCGCTCATCTTTTGCGATCCGGAGAACGGATGGGGGGAGATATTCCCCGCAGATCAACTCGAGTGTGAGAGCGACCTGACCCGCTGGTGGGAATTCCGCCTCCGTCAGGAGATCTTCTGGGGCACCCAAATGTGCGATGACCGGGTGATCGAACCATACTTCGACGTCGACCATGTTTACAGCGAGACCGATTGGGGAATGCATGAAACTGTGATTAATAGTGCGGAAGGTGGTTCATATGTTTGGGAGTCACCCCTTAAAGATTACGCTGGGTTTGCGGAACTGAGATTCCCACAGATCACTATTGACAATGCCGCGACCGCTCGGCTTATAGAACAAGCGCAGGACCTGTTGGGTGACTTGCTGACCGTGCGCCTCCGGAACGGATGGTGGTGGTCCTTGGGGCTGACCAACACGGTCATCAAATTGCGTGGCCTGGAAAGGATGATGCTGGACATGCTCGACCAGCCAGAAGAATTGCACCGCTTGATGGGATTCATCCGCGACGGGAATCTCGCCCGCCTGGACTGGCTGGAATCCCATGCACTGTTGAGTTTCAACACGGACGGCGCTTATGTTGGCTCCGGCGGCTTTGGTTGGACCCGCGAACTGCCACAGCCGGATTTCTCCGGTCAGGTGCGCACCAAGGATATGTGGGGTTTTAGCGAAAGCCAGGAAACAGTCGGCGTTTCCCCCAGCATGTTCGCCGAGTTCGTCCTGCCATACCAACTGCCTATTCTGGAACGTTTTGGTCTGAACTGTTATGGTTGTTGTGAACCGCTGGATAAACGCTGGCCCTTCATCAAACAAATCCCCCGGCTGCGGCGCGTATCGATCTCTCCGTGGAGTAACCGAGAAAAGATGGCGGAGGTATTGGGAGCAAATTATATCTTCTCGATGAAACCCACCCCTACTGACATTGCTATGGAAACTTTTGATGAAGACCGGATACGGACAGGCCTGCAGAAGGACCTTCAAATAACGCGCGGCTGCCGCGTGGAAGTGATCATGAAGGACAACCACACTATCCGCCATGACCCCAGCCGGGTGATCCGCTGGGTGCAGATTGCCCGCCAGGAAGCGGAAAGGGTGTAAACAAAGAAGATAGCTGAAGTTGCGTGGGTAAAAATGGAGCCCTGAAAGAGTTAATTTCAATTCGACTGGATTAGGATCAAGTTAAGGTCAAATGGCCGGTACAGGTATTGAGTTTTTACTGGGAACACTCACACTTTGTCATTTACACCGGTAACTCCTACTCATCACCAAGGCCAAAGCCGGCGCTCAACAAGAATAGTACGATGGTCTTCGCCAGAGAAAAGTCATGGTTATTATATTATCAAGGAGATAATTGAATGGAACTTACCGGAATCGAGCGTATACAGCGTATCCTTAGACATCAACCGGTAGACCGTATCGGGGTCTACGAACATTTCTGGAGCGACACCCAGCGCGCCTGGACGGAACAGGGTTTCCTGAAACCGGGTGAACTGCTGGAAGATCACTTCCACTACGACCTGGTCGACATCTGGGCCTTCAATTATGTGGCCGACCTGGACTTTGTCCCTCAGGTTGTCGAAGAAACCGAAGAGACCATCCTGCAGCGCGACGGCAATGGGGCGCTGTTGCGCCGCCACAAGCAGCATGATGCCACGCCCGAACACGTGGATTTCCTGGTGAAGGACCGTAAAGCCTGGGAGGAACATATCAAGCCACGCCTGACCCCCGACCGGCGCCGGATCAACTTCGAAGAGTACCGGCGGCAGAAGCAGCATTCTGCCGAACAGCAGCGTTTCTTCTGCTGGGCGGGCGTCAACGTTTTCGAGCAAATACATCCCGTCTGCGGGCACGAACACATGCTGATGGGAATGGCCGAAGATCCTGATTGGGTGCGTGACATGGTGGATACCTATTCGCGTCTTAACATCGAGTTGCAGGAGATCCTATTTGCAGAGGAAGGCGTGCCGGACGGGATCTGGTACTACGAAGACATGGGTTTCAAGCAGCACCCATTCATGTCGCCACGCATGTACCGCGAGATTATCCAGCCCGGTCACGCCCGGACCTTCGAGTGGGCCCATGCCCGCGGTCTACCAGTGATCGTACATTCATGCGGCTATGTGGAACCGCTGGTACCGGGTCTGCTGGAAGCCGGGATGGATTGCTTGCAGGTGATCGAAGTCAAGGCAGGCATGGATCTTTTGCGCCTGTACCAGAACTACGGGGATCGGCTTTCCTTCATGGGCGGCATCGATGTCCGCTGCTTGTACAATAATGACAAGGCAGAGATCGACCGTGAGCTGGAAGCCAAGATCCCGGTAGTGAAGGGCAAGTTTGGCTACGTTCTACACAGTGATCATTCCATTCCCTACAATGTGCACCATGATATCTACCAGTATTTCATAGACAAGGGATTGGCTTTGGGCGAGTATTAATTTCCATCCGGAAATCCTCGTTTAAATTGTATAAGCCAACAGGTATTTATTTCCACAGCGCCAGATGTCAAGAATGCAAAGAAAAGCCATATCGGCGCGCTTATCTAGGATTCACGGTTCAAAAAGACAACGCGGAATTCAAATCATTCGACATCTGTACCCCTGGTGAAGAATATGCTCACTTATCCTATAAAAATCTCCATGACCGCTAAAGACACCTCAGCTCGTCTGACTGAACAGCCCGACGTAACTTTCAAAGCTATCCGCCCGGAAATGCACAGTATCACAATAAACAGCCGCAAGCGCTTCCAGAAAATGGAAGGTTTTGGCGGAGCATTCACTGAAGCCGCAGCTGTTACTTTACAGAAACTCTCTCAGGAAAAGCGGGCCGAAGTGATGAACGCCTACTTCGACCCTAACGTTGGACACGGTTACAGTTTATGCCGCACGCACATTAATAGTTGCGATTTCTCTCTAGGCAATTATGCCTATGATGAAGTTGACGGCGATTTTGAGTTAACACACTTCTCTATTGAGCACGACCGCACCGCTATCCTGCCTATGGTGAAGGAAGCCGTGCGCCTGAGTGGCGGCCTGAAATTGTTCGCCTCGCCTTGGAGCCCGCCCGCCTGGATGAAGACCAACGCCCAGATGAATAACGGAGGCCAACTGAAACCGGAATGCCGGGAAGTTTGGGCGCGCTATTTTTGTCGTTATATCCAAGAATATGAAAAAGAAGGCATCCCTTTCTGGGGTCTCACCGTCCAGAATGAGCCTGAAGCCACACAAACCTGGGAATCCTGCCGCTACTCAGGTGAAGAAGAACGCGACTTCATTCGTGATTATTTAGGTCCAACACTGACGAAAGAAGGATTGGGCTACCTGCGCCTGATGATCTGGGACCACAACCGCGATATGTTGTACGACCGCGCCAGGATCGTGTATGACGACCCGCTGGCAGCACAATATGTATGGGGTGCGGCCTTTCACTGGTATGTGGGTAACCATTTTGATAACCTGAACGCTCTGCATGAAGCCTACACGGACAAGCACCTGCTATTCAGTGAGGGCTGCCAGGAGGGCGGTCCTCACACCGGAGAATGGGGTCTGGGCGAGCGCTATGGGCATTCGCTCATTAACGACCTGAACCGATGGACTGTTGCCTGGGTGGATTGGAATCTAATTTTGGATGAGCAGGGCGGCCCCAACCACGTGGGCAACTATTGCAGTGCGCCCATCCTGGTGGATACGCGGGCTGGCCAGCCGCTCTATCAGAGTTCGTACTACTACCTGGGACATTTCTCCCGTTACATTCGCCCTGGCGCTGAACGCATCCTGCACACAAGAACCGCTGACGAATTGGAGACGACGGCCTTCATCAATCCGGATGGTATGATCGCGGTTGTGGTCATGAACCGCACGGAGCAGGTGCTGCCGTTTGCGCTTAAATATAACGGTCTGGCTGCCTGCACTAGCAGCCTGGCGCATTCCATTATGACCCTGCGGTTTGACGCGTTTCCCGATCAGCTTTGAAACAGCTTAAGAAATCGGCCGGATGGGTGGGCGGGTACGGTGTCATCCTGCAGCCACTCCATACGGTGTAGGTGGTATTCGTAATTTTGCCAGATCCACTCGATGCGCTCCGGTACGAGCTCCGGGAAGGGCAATGGACGCGGCGGAAGATCGGGGGCATAGCGGATCAGGTATGCCACCCGGTGCGGGCTGGCGAGATCATAAAAATCCAGCCAGAGTTGTTTGCGGAGTCAGACCGCAGACTCAAGCATTTTCTATCCTGATGTTTAGGAATTTTTCCACTTCCGCCAGCGTGGGCATGGACGGCTGCGCACCACGCTTGGTGGCGGAGAGTGCCCCAGCAGCATTCGCAAAGCGGACCGACTCGCCCAGCGTTTTCTCCTTTTCGAGAGCCACTTCCAGGGCGCCGTTGAAGGCGTCCCCGGCGGCAGTGGTATCCAGCACTTCGACGTGGAAACCGGGGATCTTTTCTCCAGCGGTGCCATCATGTAAATAGGCGCCGCGTGCGCCTTTCTTGATAATCACCTGCTTCACGCCACGGTTAATTAGAATTTTCGCGGCTCGTTCAGCTTGAGTCAGATTGTGAACCGGGAATCCGATCAGCGCCGCGCGCTCGGTCTCATTGGGTGTGATGATGTCGGTCAGAGTGGTGAGTTCATCTGGGAGCGGAGCGGCGGGAACAGGGTCAAGGATGACACGCACGCACGCGGTGGGCATGGGCCAGTCGCACGGTGGCAGTCGCCGCTTCGAGCGGGATTTCCAACTGCAAGAGCAGACTGTTCGCGCCGGGCAGGGCGGCATCCAGGCGTGCCAGATCGTCTGCACCGATCCGCCCATTCGCGCCGGAGACGATAATGATGCTGTTCTCGGCGTGTTCATCCACCGCAATCACAGCCACGCCTGATGGACCGGGCGTGATGGATACGCCAGCTACATCAACGCCAAAATTCTTCAAGCCATCCCGCAGCGCCATCCCGAAGACATCATCGCCGATCCTACCAATCATGGCGACCGAAGCGCCCAGCCGGGCACAGGCTGCAGCCTGGTTGGCACCCTTTCCGCCGGGAGCGGTAAAGAAATCATTGCCGCATAAAGTCTCGCCGGGAGAAGGCAGGCGCGGCACGCGCTAGACGAGATCCATATTGATCGAACCAAAGACAACGATGCTCATTTTTCTCCCAAGCGATGAACGATGTCGCTTGTGCGCTCGTAAAGCAGGCGGTAATCCACATAAAACGAGTCGTAGATGGCTTTGCGGCCTGGGTCAGGCTGGACCACCGAACCGGGCCGCACCCAATGGGCGAGATCGCCCCGCTGGAGCAGACCGGACGCGACGCCCGCCAGGAACGCGTCGCTGTAACTGGCGCCGATGGTGAGTTGCGGTACTTCCTGCGCAACCCCGGCTACATCCGAAACAATTTGCAGCCAGGCGCGGCTCTTCGTTCCTCCTCCGACCGCCACCACCCGGCGTACGTCCGCGCCGATGGATTGGAAGGTCTCGATGTTGTGACGGATGCCGAAGGCTACGCTTTCCAACACGGCGCGGTAGAGATGGGCGCGGCGATGGGCAAGGGTCAGACCGGCAAAGACACCGCGCGCCTGTGTATCATTTATGGGAGTCCGTTCGCCGCTGAAATAAGGCAGCAGGAGCATGCCGTCCGCACCGGGCGCGATGGTTTCTGCTTCGGCAAACAGCGTGGCGTAGGCTGTTTCTTCAGGCAGGTCACGCGCAAGTTCGTCGCGGAACCAGCGCGTGAGTGAACCGGTGGTCGCCATCCCCGCAGCGAGATTGTATTGACCCTTGAACGCGCCCGCCACTGTCCACAGGCGCGGGTCGGGACGCGGAGCATCTTCCACCAGGATGAAGAAGGCTGTCGAGCCGTACATGATCATCAAGTCGCCCGGTTGTACGACACCCACACTGATGGCTTCGCTGAGTGCGTCCACCGCGCCGACCGCTACGCGGGTACCGACTGTCAGCCCAGTCTCTTCGGCTCCAATAGTGCTGATGCGCCCAGCGACCTCGTCGCTCCAGGCGAGGCGCGGCAACTTCCCGGTCTCGATCAGCCCGTCCGCATACCGGTCAGACCATTCCAACTGGCGCAAGTCCATGAGCGGCATATAGTGGCTGGCGGTGTGCCGATCGATGACTTTCTCTCCGGTCAGGCGCAGGATCAGGTAACTGGAGGCAGTGGTGATGTGCGCAGTCTGCTTCCATAGTTCCGGCTCGTTCTCGCGCAGCCACAGGACCTTCGGGCCAACAGCCTGACTAGTGAACGCCATACCGGAGAAATCATAGATCGCCTGCTCATCCCACTTCTGGTTGAGTTCGTCGATCTGATGACTGGCACGCGCGTCCACGCCGTAGAGCAGGCCGGGGCGGAGGGGATGGCCGCGGGAATCGAGCGGAAGCATGCACGGTCCGATGGCGCTGACTGCCACGGCGGCCACATCCGGACCTCGATACGGGTCGCCGTTTAAAAGCTGATGGCAAATCTTGACCACGTCGCCCCACCAGACTGCGTCGGCATCCTGTTCGGCCCAGCCGGGGTGTGGAATGGACATTTCGTGTTCGACTATGGCAGTCCTGACCACCGTGCCATTTATCTCAACCAGCACTCCTTTGCTGGAGTACGTACCAACATCGATGCCGAGGAGAAGTCCGGTCATTACAATTTCACCTCACCACACAGGTGGACGCGGATTCCGAGTTCAGCGAACATGGCCGCCTTGACCGCCAGGGCTTTATCGGCGCTGGCGGCGCTAGGGGCGTAAACCACCTGGATGTGGTTGGCCTTGTGGCGCGCCATCATCTGGTCGCGGCTCACACCGTGCAGGACGGCATTCATCATCGGCCATTGCGGAGTGGTGGAGTCCCAGCGTTCGCGCAGTTCGGCGTCGGGCAGGGTGACGACCGTTCCCCGACCCAGGTCGGCGTGGAGTTTTCCGTCCATGGTAAAGACACGGCTCCAAACGATCTCGCCCGGTTTGCTGACGCCTTTGAGCGTGCCGCCGCCGAGCGGGAAGTACATCGGTGGCTGCCGTTCACTAATCGCACCAGCGTAGCCATTTATGAAGTGAGAGGCAGGCGCCGCCCCGGAAATTTCGAAGAGCCAGACAAAATCGTCACCATATTGCCGCCCCCAACGGATGTCATGAAGTGTGGTGGATGGGTCAAGGCCGAGCGCCATCCAGACACGATTGGTAACCAACGCATCCAACCCCGCGCCTTCGTCCACTTCATTAAAATGCGGCAGCGCCTGACCAGGATAGAGTTCTGCGCTGGTGACAGCATGATGGACAGGGGGGCGCTCCGGATTGTTGAACAGTCCTTCAGCCAGGTCGGAGGCTGGGGTCATATCCTTCAGTCCCTGCTGGTATTGGATGCCGATCAGGTCACAACCAAAGAAGGCGCTTATGCGCATGGCAGCGATGTACATCTTGAGTTGTTCGAGGATCTGGCCGTCGGTTAGTTCGCTGGCCTCGTCCGTGCCGGTCACAAATTTCATGCCGCGCCGGTCAAGCCACTGGCGGGATGCCAGCGCTTCGGCCGTAGAGACCGTCCGCATGGCGGCCACGAGCGCGGACTGTGAGAAGCGTTCCTTGTAGATACCGCAAGCGTTGAGCAGGTCATCTTCGATAATGGCATTGTACATGCCCATGCAGCCCTCGTCGAAAATGCCCATGATGGCTTTCTTCCGTCGCAACGCCTGCGCCAACGACCGTCCCAGCGTGCGCTCGGCTAACGGGAGCGCGGTAGGCTCCAGGTCACGCACGTGTGCGGTGCCGTGGGCAATGCCCCCAGTCCGTATCCACTGGCGGATGCCGCCCAGAAAAAAATCATCGTCAAAATTTTCGCTCCAGAGAGTGCTGAACTTGACACCCATCTTGGTCAGGCACCCGTTCAAGTTGAGCATTCCCACCAGTCCCGGCCACTGCCCCGACCAGTTGGCGACGGTCAGGATCGGACCGCGGTGGTCACGCAGCCCGGCGAGCACGTGGTAACTGTACTGCCAGACAGCCTCGGCCACGATGACCGGCGCGTCGGCGGGGATGCCAGCGAACACGTCCATGCCCATACGTTGGGAGCAGATGAAGCCGTGCTTTTCTTCGGCATTGTAAGGGTGGGCGCGCACGACTTTCAGGCCTTCACACCCACAGGCGGCGACAACCTTTTTTTCCATGACTTCCTGGGCGGGCCAGCAGGTCTGATTGGCGGAAAGGCGCAGGTCGCCACTGGCGACGAGATAGGCGGTCTGGTTCATGAGTTTTCTCCTGCTAATGAAATGGACGTTTCTTCCCCGGCGCGGATGACAAGGGCGGGATGAAGGTTGATGAACTGGCCGCGGCGCGTGATACGCATTGTGTCGATTGCTAACTCTCCCGCTACAAGCTGGACCTCGAACCTGTCTGCGCGCAGGGTGAATGTGCCCCACCCTGAGGCGGTCGAGAAGAAGCAGGTGAAGGGTTCGGTTTCGATGCGCGGGGCGAGGAACAGGGTGCGCGTTGGTGAGGCGTAACGGAAACCCGAGAGGGCGATCAGCAAGGCATAACTGGACATGGCGCGGGCGTAATAACTACCGCACTCATACTCGTTCCACGGGTTGCGTACCAGCCCGTTGTAGCGTGAGCGGACGGCTTCTACGATAGTGAGTCCCTCGGCGACCATGCCTTCGGCGATGAGATGGGACGCGACCTGGTACTCAATGCCCGTCCACACTTCATCTGAGTAAACGAACGGGAGGGTGGGTTTGCTGTCGTTTGGCCAGGTGCAGAGCAACAGGCCGGGTTCATCGCCGAGAGCATAACCGGGACGCTGCGGGTTGGCATGAGTCCATAGGCTGGGTTTGAAGTTGTGACGGTAGACCGCGGCAAGATGACTGCGGATTGAAGCGCGGTTTTGCGCCGTTTCCAACCCGCACAACTGTGTCAGCCAGGCACCGAAGACGCCATCCGAGAGACAGCCAAAACCTATTTGATACTTCGGGCCTTCGGCTTTGAGCAGTCGGACTTCTTCACTGTCCTCCTCCGGGATGGTGAAATTCTTTTCGTCGCGCAAGCCTTGAACCATGATCTCCTGCCGGTAATATTCGCCGGTGAACAGGCGGGCTTCAATGGCTTGTGACCCTTTTTTGGCAAGTTCATCGTATAGTGCGGCGTCTTCGGGATGACCGGCGTCACGCGCAAGCGCGGAGAGGGCCGCCAGTGCGCCGAGGTAGAAACTTGAGCACAATCCATCCGGACCCCAGAATTCGATATCGTAGGTGTTGTGATGCGGTTCCTCGATCAGGCCAACATGGTGCGGATCCCACTGCGCGATGCAAAAATCCAAGCTTTGTTTGGCGAGTGGGTACATGCGTTCAAGCCAGTTGCGATCACCGCAGATCTGCCACTCGCGGAACACCTTCATGATCCCGCCAAGCTGACCATCGGCCGCGGCGTGAAAATCGTGCGCCGTTGGCAATCCCAGCGGCGAGGCGCGGAAATTGATATGCCCGCGTCCATCCATCGATCCTTCCAATTCGCGCTGGCGCAGAGTCCGCTCAAGGGCGGGAAAGAGATGCGGAATGGACTGGGCGTAATTCCATACGTGGGTGCACGAGCCGGGACAGCAGCCGCCGTCGCAGAAGCAGCCCTCCCAGCCCCACAGGTCGCCATTCTCATACCGGAGCACGGTTGGAGATTTCAGGATGCTGAGATTGGCAGAGACCGCGTCCAGCACGGGGGCGGGAAGTGTGGATGCGAACAGTGCGTCGTGAAAGGATTGAGTCTGATCCCGCAAGTCGGCGTAATGGTCACGGACATAGAGCAGAACTTCGCGCGCATCCTTCCACTGCATGGCATAGAATGGGCGCCAGACTGTCTGTATCTGAGATATGCCGCCAGTTGCAGATGCTTCGGTACCCGTGCTGGAACCGGGTACTACCGTGATATTTGGAAAGTGCCAGGTAATAACCACCGGGTACGTGATGCTTTCTCCCGGGGCAAGTTCCCCTTTTAAGAGCAGCGATCCACCATTACGGGCGGCCTTGCTGCCAGCGGGGAGGCCATCTGCCGGCTGAAAGTTCCCGGTGGAGACTTCGCGCCACAGAGCCGAAATCGCGTCGAACCAGCCGCCGCGCAGCCAGCGCGCCTTGAGCAGCGGTTCCATGCCCAAAATGCCAAGTGCGGCGCTGCCGTAAGCCGGGGAAACAGCGGGAGCCTCGTTCCAGAAATATATGCCGAGACCCGGGATTGCTTCGCTGCGGGCGCCGGTCTCTGCCCCTTTCTGTGCCAGATGAGATAGGTGATACGAAAACTCGTAAGCCACTTTCCGACCGGAAGGGTTGTGCAGGGTGTATTCCAGAATGGCGCAGGGAATGCCAGAGTTGAGATCATCGAGCGGGATGAATGGATTGAAGCCGGTGATGCTCACGACCACAGGTAGTTCAGGATCGGAGAGTTCCACCATACCGAAGGGATATTCACCCTTGAAAGAACACTCGCGGAAGCGCGGCAGTCCTTCGTGCCCGCCGCCGTTGTAGCCCTGCGATTTCAATCCAAGGTTATATATTTTTTCGGGCGGGAACGGGCCTTCAACGAGCCGGGTCTGGTTTTCGGATGTGAAATGTAAAATGGCAAACCCCGCATCCAGCGGCTGGTACCGGTCAGGCATGGCGCTGTTGGCAGGTGCGTGACGGATGGAGAAATCCTGCAATCCGCCATACCCGTTCAGGCAGATGCAGCCTGCGCCGATCCCGCCAAGAGGCAGGGCGATCTGCAGCAGCTCTTTTCCTCGAAAAACGCGTTGCGATTTTCTGCGAGGGGTCATTTTGTCTCCGTCAGGGACGCGGGAGCTGTCCCATACAATCGCTCGAAGTTAGCGGCATAGATCTTTTCGAGTACATCCTGTGGCAGGTCGAGGCTTTGATAGCGTGTGCCATCGGGCATAGTGAACTCATCACCTCTTTCCAGGAAAGAGCGAATGAGCAACGGGATGGACTGCGTGAAACGGACTCCATCCGGCTCGCGCACCAAGGTGCGCGTGTCGGTGTCTGTGCCGTAAATGATCCGATCCTGATAGCGGATGAAGAAGGACTGCGTCGCATCGGAAGTGTGGCTGAAATCTCGGTACATGTCAATATGCGGGGCGAGATCAAAGCAGACGGATGGATGCGCGTCCAGGAAGCGTGCAGCGCGTTGCAGGTCAAGGGAAAGAAAATAAAAATGAGCAAAGATGATCTTTAATTTGGGATGTCGTATCAGGATGGTGTCAACTTCAATGTATAAATCTTCCTTCAACGGGTAACTGCCATCGGAGTAATCCCAGCCAGCCTGCTTCGCCCAGCCGGGACAGCGCTGCGCATCCCAGAATTCGTCGGGATCATTGATATGGAAAACTACCGGCAAGTTTTCCCGTTCAAGGGAGGCCCACATCTCTTCGTAAAGTGGCCCATCAAGCGGGTGCGGCAGTAATTCGCGGACCTGCGGCTTGCCCTCGATCAGTTTCAACCCGTCGAAGCCGCGAGCCTTGAGGGCAGTGATCTGCGCCGCGAGGCGTTCTGGGGCATGATCGGGATCGGCCAGGACGCGATAGTCGAGCGCACCGGAGATGTAGACGCGGCCGGGGTGATGCTCTTTGAAATAGATGGCGGCCGGGTTATGGGTGGTGATGTCGGGATTGGGGATGCATACGATGTTCAAGCGGGTGCAGGGGACAGCATCCATCAGCGCCAGCACTTCAGCCATCCGTTCGGGGTGAACAAAGTGAATATGGCTGTCGGTGATAGGGAGTGAGGCAAAGGATGACATGTTATTTCCTGGTGGCTTTCGCTTTCAGCGCCAGCATTTCTTCCGTAGGCGTGACCGGTTTGCCGGGACACTCACGCACGTGATCTTTGAGCCACTGACCGTTATTGTCCCGGCGGACGGGTAGGCGCTGCTCCACGGGGGGAACATCTGCCACGGGGGTGGGTTTGTCTGCATACCAGTAGGCCACGCTGCTGATCTCATTGGCGAGGTGGTTGGCGTGACCGATCTCAATGGTGGCCTTTATCTCTTTGGTAAAACGTACCGGGTTCTCGATGTGGAACACGTAACTGGTCTGGTAGCCGCTGTCACCGCGGTAGAGCTCGATCTCCGCGGCAGGAACTGTCCCGCCCTCGAAGATGGATGAACCGTTGCGGAGGTAGGCGTTGGGCTGCATGCCGAAAGCCTGGTTAAAATAGTCTTCACTTCCGGTGCCGTGCAGGTCGGGCGGCCATTTGTAGCCATCCACCCAGATCATGTCATCGCCCTCGCCCCACCAGTTTCGGGTGAAGTTGGTGACGGACATGTTGCAGCCGATATAATGCCCGCGACCCTGGGTTTCCAAAATAACGTAGTTGTTCTCCCAGGCCGTGCGCTCCTTGTTGGCAACATCCACTTCCTGTGAATTGACGGTTACCTCCGGTCCCCAGCCTCCAAACGGATTCGTGCGCTGGAACTCGGCATGGAAATAGCCGCAGTCCACCGGGAATTCCTCCAAAGTCTCATAATCTACATAGAAATATTGGCCGTGCGGTTCGTCGCTCTCATTGACCAGTTCCACCACGGCGCGCCTGGCGAACGGCATCGGTGCGTAGCAGTTGAGGGCGCAGGGTTTGTTGAACTGGTATGGGAACAAGGTGGAGGCGGAAAACAGGGCTGACTGGAACGAATTGACCATGCCGTGTCCCAGGCAAAAGAAGTCGCCCAGTGGTACCAATACACTTGGGTACGGGGCATCGTCATACGTGATTTTGAGCAGGCATTCGCGGTAGTGATTGACCTGGGTCATCCAGATATGGGTGATCTGCGCCGGGCCAGAAATATCGGCCAGCACGACGCTCGATCGGGCAGGGACAACCCACCGGTCTGCGTTGCGACCGGATTTATCCCAAGAGGAGATACGTCCCGTTTTTCGTTTTTTTATGTGGGTAAGGTCAGGGATCATAATTCAGCTCCTTCGTCTGATGGATTTCATGGACGGCCCAGGTCTTTGCAGGATTCCCGCACCACCAGGTGGGTGTTCAGTACGATCACTTTGTACGTCGCTCCGGGAGACTGGATACGCTCGAGCAGCAGTGCCGCCGCGGTCTCGCCCATCTGGTAGGCTGGCTGAGCCACGCAGGTCAGGGCCGGGCGCAGGGAGGCAGCCCAGTCCATATCATCAAAGCCGATCAGTGAGATCTGCCCCGGGATCTCCAGTCCGACTTCGTGGATCGCCTGCAGGCCGCCGAGAGTCATCATGTTGTTGGCAATCAGGATGGCACTGGGAGGCTGGAGCAGGGAGATCAGTTCACACACCGCCGTGTTGCCCCCGTCCTGGCGGTTGTTCCCTTGGCGCAAGTAGTTCTGCCTGAACGGAAGGTTGTGCTTGCGCAGCGCTGCCAGGTAGCCCAGTTCACGTTCATGCATCACCGAAAGGTGGGGCATACCGCCCACATAGGCGATCAGTCGGTGTCCCAGCTTCACCAGGTAATCGACTGCCTTCTCCGCCCCGGCCGCGCCGTCCACCAGTACCATGTCCAGGGCCGGGATGGGCAGGCGTCGGTCAATGATCACAAACGGCGTGCCGGAACTGAATAATGCTGCATAACTCTCAGTATTCACGTTGGTTGGGACGAGGATTATGCCCGCCACACCCTCTTCGAGCAGCATGGCTATTAGTTTTTTTTCACGTTCGGGGTCTTCGTCTGAATTGCCCAGGATTAGAGTGTGGTCATCTTTTATGGTGATCTTTTCGATACCGCGCACAACACTGCCAAAAAAGGGATTCTGGATATCCGAGATGATGACCCCAATTTTGGATGTTGTGTTCTTGCGCAGATTACGAGCATTTCGGTTGGGCTGGTAGTTGAGCATCCTGGCCGCGTCAAGTACACGTTGGCGAGTCTCTTCGCTGACCTCCTCGAACCCGGCCAGAACACGCGAGACGGTGGCAGTGGAGACGCAGGCAACCCGGGATACATCCTTGACAGTTGCTTTTTTCTGTCCGTTGAACTTTCGCGTGCTAGGAATCATTTTGTCTCCAATTTGCCTGGAGAAATGAACAACTAAAATGTAATCGTTTACTGTAAACGATTACATTTTATCGTCGAAATATACCACAGTCAATATTTAAAATCCGCATAAAAAAAGAACCCCTTTCAGGATTCTTTTTGCTTTGTGGGCCCGGATGGAGTCGAACCATCGACCAAGCGATTATGAGTCCGGATGTCCCATTTCCATAGCTTCCACTCTTGGATGTTACCCCCCATATTCGGTGGTATTCTTGTACGCTACCGTACCAAATATGGGGGATCACCTTTTTAGGGGTAAAAACCGACAGTAACCCTACCGCAACTCATTTGTGAGCGGTTTCACAATCTCTTCGATCATCCTGGCTGCCGCCTCCTGGGAACGGGCCATAGCGTGCCCGTAGATGTCGGTGGTGACGCTCGCCTTGGAGTGACCTGCCCTGCTCTGGACCGTATTGACCGGTGTGCCGTTGTCCAGCAGGATCGAGATCGAGGTATGACGCAGGTCATGGAAGCGGATATCCGGCAGACCGGCTTCTCGGAGGATGCGTTTGAACGCCCGTGAGACCTTGGTCTGGTCGATGTAGGTGCCGATGCTGGTCGTGAAGATCATGCCGTGTTCCTGCCAGCGGTTGCCTGCCAAGGCTTTCTGCGTCTCCTGTCTCTCGTGGTGTGCCTTCAGCAGGGCAATGGCCACTTTGCCCACCATAATGTGCCGTCGGCCGGATTTGGTCTTCGTCGGAACCAGCGCACCCCCTTCATAGCTGACCGGCTGGAGCTGCCGATCGACCCGCAGGATGCTCTTCTCCCAGTTCACATCCGTCCACATCAGGCCGAGGATCTCGCCTTTGCGCATGCCGGTGGTCAGGGCCAGGAAGAAGAGCGCTTCATTGGGATGACCTTTGGCTGCTGCTATAAAAGCGCGTGCCTGTTCCTCAGTGAAGATGGAGTAGCGCTTCGTCTCCACCTTGGGACGCTCGACGGCTTCCAGGGGATTGTGACCGATCAGGCCTTCCTTGATCGCCTGGGCAAAGGCACAGTGCAGGGTGACGTGGACCAGCTGGATGGTGCGTGCGCCTCTACCTTCCATCTGCATCCGCAGGTACAAATGGCGGATGTGTGCTGGGAGGATGGCTTGCAGCCGCATCCTGCCAAGCGCAGGCAGGATGTACAGGTTCATGTAGCGACGATAGTTGCGCACGGTGCTCGGTCTGCGGGCGAGTGTTTTCCCGGAGAGCCAGCTCTCCATGTACTGTTGGAGGGAGACCTGGGCGCCATCAAATGTCAGGCCGTGGTCGATCTTATCCAGGGTCTGATTGACCCAGTCACGGCATTCCTTCTGCGTCTTGGCATACTTGGTGATGCGTCTGCCGTTCAGGCTGACCTGGGCACACCAACGGCCGTCCTTCCTCTTGAAGATACTGCCTTCGTTGTTGCCTCGCTTACTTGCCATGTTCATTTCTCCTTTCTGTGATTTCAGGGGTCCAGTAGGGAGAAACGAGTGGTGAAGCTTGTGCTATTCGATTGGTAAGGTGCTGCGGTGACATCGTGATTATCTCTCTAAACCGGATAAAAGGCAATCAATGTTTAGAGCCATTATATAGAACAAATGTTCTTAAGTCAAGATAGAAAACTTTCCACTGCTTCTACTGTTTCCATAGCTTATACACTTGTTATGAATCGCGCTTTATTAACCCTCAATTTCCTAACCCCTGAGCTTCTGTTTACCACCCTTGAACAAATGGGTGATTGGGTGTAGAATAATTGTAGCGAAGTATTCTACAGAAGGAGTTTGATATGGAATTTGTCCCCTATCGCGTTCTGCGCAACCAACCTTCCGAGTTGCGTAAAAAGCTGGAAGAAAAAGGCGAACTGATCGTCACGGTAGATGGCGAACCGATGGCCGTCATGCTGCAAATCCCAAAAGGCAGCCTGGAGGACCTGGTGCTGCTTCTCTCCCAGGTGCGTGCTCAGTTGGCCGTGGCAACCATCCGTGAGCAGGCGCGGAAAAGCGGCTTGAACAAGATGACCGTCGAACAGGTGAATGTACTGGTCAAGGAAACCCGCGCCGCGCGACGGGGGGGATAGGCTGGTCAATGCGTATCGTTCTCGACACAAACGTACTGGTGAGCGGTCTACATAACCCGAACGGCGCTCCTGGAAGGATCGTTGACTTGATCCTGGGTGCGCGTGTTCAGGTGCTCTATGATGATCGCATTCTCGCCGAGTATCTGGATGTGCTTGCCCGCCCCCAGCTTGCCATCGAACCTTCCCTGGCGCAGGCGGTTGTGGGGTATATTCGCCTGTCGGGGGAGCAGGTCATGGCGCTCCCTCTGGACAAAGACGCTCTGCACGACCCGGATGATCTCCCATTTGCCGAAGTTGACATTACGGGCGAGGCGGATGTGTTGGTAACCGGAAATATGAAGCATTTTTCCAAGCTGAAGGCACGAGGCGTGACGGTTTTGTCTCCCGCGCAATGCCTGGAGCGCTCTGTATAAAATTGGAACAGGCCACCTGACAGTTTTGAGTCATTTGATCTTGTCTTTGAGCTGCATCTCCATATTCATAGAGGAACTGCCAGCGGGGCTATCAGCGCGCTGCCGGGGGGTAAGGTGCAAAAATCTTATCCTATGCCAGATACCAGAGCTGAAGGCTGCCTCTAGTAATCCAGGAAAAATGTGAGTGTCTGTATCGGCGACCAAGAGACTATCGATACCTCGCCTGTTTCAAGATCAGTAGAGCTTACTATATTCGATGATGTTCAGTTGTTTTATCGAATTGGTAGATCATTTTTGCACGGACCAGTGATCGGGCGAGATCGGATGGAATATTTGCACCATACAGGACATTTTAACTTCGCGCAAAGGGGACATTACTACTTAACGCTAACATTCGAGTACACATTCTTGACAAATGGGGAAATATCGTGTACTATCGATATAGTAATTCGTGTTAGTTAAAAAAGAGAAAATGGCCAACAAACGCACGACCAGTTTCGATGTTGCGAAGAAGGCGGGGGTTTCCAGGACAACTGTGTCGTTCGTGCTCAATAACGTAAATGGGGTCAACATCAGCGAGTCAACCCGCCAACGCGTCTTGGACGCAGCAAAGAAATTAAATTACCATCCCGACGCAGCCGGGAGAAAACTAGTCAGTGGAAAATCCTGTACGCTGGGATTGGTGCTGCGCCAAAGCCATGAACAAGTCTTTGCCGACGCATTTCTCCCCCGAGTTTTGTTGGGCATCGAACAAGCTGTCACAACGCAGGGTTTTGAAGTCCTGCTGAAATCGCTTGAACCTGATGATAATAACGGCTATGTGCGCTTGATCAACGAAAACCAGGTGGATGGCATCATCCTCTCCGGGCCGCGTCAAGATGACACCGAAATCATCCGTTTGCATAAGGAGGGTTTTCCCATCATGCTGATGGGTCAACTGCCCGAAGGCGACATTCCATTCGTGGATATTGACGCAGTGGAAGGCGCCGCCTGTGCCGTCCAGCATTTGATCGACCTAGGCCACCGGCGCATTGCCTTGATCACCAACGCCTCGCTGAAATACACTTCCGCCCAACAGCGCCTATCTGGCTACCTGAAAGCGCTGCAAGAGGCTGGAATAGATCCAAACGATTCTTATATTAAAGAAGGAAATTACACTCCCAAGAGCGGTTTCGAGACGATGAGTGAATTGCTACAGGTATTGCCCCGTCCTTCAGCCGTCTTTATCGCCAGTGATGTCGTTGCCCTGGGCGCAATCCTTGCAATCAAAAGTAAGGAGTTGAGTATCCCGGAGGATATCGCTATGGTAGGCTTCGATGACATTCCGCTAGCGGAATACTATGATCCGCCCTTGACCACCGTCCGTCTCCCAGCTTATGGACTCGGCTGGGCAGCCGGTGAACGCCTCGTGCGACTGGTAAATTCCGAAAGTCTGGACCTGGAAAGTGTGTTGCTCGAATTCGAGTTAATTACCCGGCAGTCCAGCGCTGTAAATTTGAAGTCGAAATAATCTTTCTTATTTCCCATTTCGGTCTAGCAAAATTACCATGCAAAAAAAGGAGGTCTCTATCAAAAAAACGAGGAAATAGTTAATCCAACAATCCATATTCCACAATCCACTTTCTAGGAGAAGAAAAAATGAATAAGAGAACAATGATTTTCGTAAGTCTTTTCGCCGTGTTGATACTGCTCGTAACAGCCTGTACACCGGTAAAAACCGAACCTACTCAAGCCCCGGCAACAACCGAACCTACTCAAGCCCCTGTACCAACCGAATCCACGGGAAATATTGATTGTAAGGGCAGCACCGGTGGACAAATTTCTCTTATGGGGGTCTGGTCCGGTGATGAAGAAACGCGCATCCTCAAGATTTTCGCTCCGCTCACAGAAGCCTGTGGCATTACTTTCGCCTATGAAGGCACCCAAGACCTGACTGCCGTGCTTGCCACCCGCGTGGAAGGCGGTAACCCGCCCGATATCACCATGATACCCAGCGTAGCCGCGCTGGCTCACTACAAGGACAGCCTCATTCCACTGAAAGATGTCGGTGCTCACCTGGAAAATTATGATCCATCCTGGCTAAAACTAGGTTCTGTTGGCGGTGAAGTATATGGCGTATTCGTAAAAACCGACATCAAGAGCCTGGTGTGGTACAACCCGGTAGAATTCGATGCAGCCGGCTATAAAATACCCACAACCTGGGAAGAGTTCGTAGCCCTCGTCGACCAGATCAAAGCCGATGGTCGTGTCCCGTTCTCCATGGGAATGGAAAGCGGCGTAGCTACCGGATGGACTGGTACTGACTTCGTCGAAGATATCATGCTACGGACGCAAGGAGCGGCATTTGTAAACGGTCTTGCTACCGGCGATACAGCCTGGACAGACCCTGGCGTGAAGGAAGCATGGGAAATCTACGGCAAATGGGCCACAGACCCCTCCTATGCCCTGGGTGGCGCTGAAGGCACCTTAACTACCTTTTTCGTAAATGCCATTTATCCTGTCTTTGCAGACCCACCGCAGGCTTACATGGTCAAGCAAAGTGGTTTTGCCGGCGGTATCGCAAAAAGCCAATATCCCCAACTGGAATTCGGCACCGATTTCGACTTTTTCGTCCTTCCGGGTATCGGTGGCGAGAAAGTCGAGATGCAGGTAGGCGGCGACCTGATGGCTGTCTTTAATGACACGCCGGAAGTGCAGGCTGTTGTCGCGTACCTGACCAGTGAGCAAGGAGCCAACGCCTGGGCGGCATCCGGCTTTGACCTTTCGCCTAATCTTAGAATGGATCCTGCTTACTATACCGACCCGATTTCCGCAGCCAAAGCCCAGGCGCTTTTGGACGCTCCCGGAGTCGCATTTGATTACGGCGACCTATTACCGGGTGGTATGAACGTGGATGAATTTGCCGGAATCACCGAGTATGTCAATGGCGGTGACCTGGATACCATCCTAGCGCGGATGCAATCCCGCGCCAAAGAAGTATTTGGTCAATAGCTCTTCAATTGACAGCGGTAACAAGATCGTGTTACCGCTGTCAATTTATTTATCGCGGAAGAATCGATGGCAAATCAAACGAGAAAACAAAAGAAAAACCCTCAAAATGTCCCTACTATCATGCGCCAGGGCACAATAACACCCTGGCTGTTCATATTTCCTGCGCTGGCATTCATCGGAGTATATATACTATATCCTCTGGTCAATATATTCATCCTGAGTCTCAGGAATAACGATTCCAGTCAATGGGCGACCATAGCCTGTCAAACAGGACAGAGTTGTTGGGGGATATTCGAAAACTATCGCTATGCGCTCACTTCGGATGTGATGCTGATGACTTTTCGTAACAACATCCTCTGGTTGTTGATCATGGTCCCCGGTGGAACGGCTATTGGATTATTGATCGCAGTTCTGGTGGATAAAGTAAAATACGAAGCTATTGCTAAAGCCTTGATCTTCATGCCGATGGTCATTTCATTTGTTGGCGCCAGTGTGATCTGGGGTTTTGTATACGACTATCCAGTGAATCCGGACAATCCGAATTCACCTGTTATCGGACTTTTGAATGCTATTGTAAAAGCTGCCGGAGGAAATCCAGTTCCATGGCTGCAAATCCCACCATTAAATAATCTTGCGCTCATCATCGTAGGCATATGGTTGTATACTGGTTTTAGTATGACCATCCTTTCCGCCTCCATCAAATCAGTCCCAGCTGAGCTGCTCGAAGCAGCACGGATTGATGGTGCCAACGAATGGCAAGTGTTCTTCCGGATTATGCTTCCATTGATCATGCCTACCGTTACAGTGGTGATTACAACCATAACAATTTTTACATTGAAACTATTTGACTTGATTTATGTAATGACAGGTGGAAATTATCAAACCAATGTAATCGCCAACCGTATGTACATGGAAATGTACGTCAATTACGAAACTGGGCGTTCAGCAGCTATCGCAGTGATATTGCTGTTTTTAATCATTCCCCTCCTGATCTATAATATCCGACGCTTCCAACAACAGGAGGCAATACGATGAATAAGAGAACCAAACAAATCTTGAATAATATTCTGGGCCGTATCCCGTTACATTTCGTCATTATCATTCTATGCATTGTTTGGGTCGTACCTACATTAGGGCTGCTGGTTTCCTCCTTCCGCCCACCTCAAGACATTAATGAAACCGGGTGGTGGACAGTTTTCTCCCTTAAGAACAAAAACTCTTTACCGGAATATGATACGTATTGCGCTTCATGTCATGGGGAAAATGGCAATGCAATCCCTGAAGCCAATCTAACCGATCCTGAATTTCTTAGCCAATATCCGCAGTCGATCCGGGTATTACAGACTTTCGATAACGTATATAACGGGCAGATCCATGTCCCCGTAGCTAACCGACCAGATCGAAACCAAATAAGCAAAATTATGTCATTCCTCCAGGAACAGGCTTCCCCCGAAAATAGGCCTACTTTCTGGCTACGCAACTACATTGATGTGCTGGCTGGATACCGTGGGCGGCTTGACTATGTTACAGATTGTGAAGCCGGGAACCTGCTGCCCGGGCAGCGCACCTGCAATTTTTGGAAAGATGTCACCATTGCCCAATCTTCGATGGGCATGGCGTTTGTAAATACGCTTATTGTATCCATTCCATCGGTGCTGCTGCCAATCCTATTTGCAGCTTTTGCAGCATTTGCCTTCTCATGGCTAGACTTCAAGGGCAGGCAAACATTATTCGCCCTCTTGGTCGGTCTGCAAATCGTACCACTACAAATTGCGCTCATCCCCATTTTCAAGCTCTATGTAAGAATGGATATGATCGGCACATTCCTCGGTGTGTGGCTATTCCATACCGGGTTTGGTTTGCCATACGCGATATATTTGATGCGAAATTTCCTCGGATCTTTGCCACAGGAAATCTTTGAATCGGCCTATCTGGATGGGGCAAACGCCTGGACCGCATTTATAAAACTGGCGCTTCCGCTTGCCATACCAGCATTCGGCGCTCTAGGTATCTTCCAATTTCTTTGGGTATGGAACGATCTGCTGGTTGCTCTGGTCTTCCTGAGTGGATCCAAACCGGTAATGACTTACCAAATCAGTAACATGGTCACATCTCTTGGGGCAGGCTGGCACCTGCTAACTGCAGCTGCTTTTGTGTCCTTTATCGTACCCATGCTGATCTTTTTCTTTATGCAACGTTACTTCGTACGGGGATTACTGGCAGGCGCCATTAAAGGGTAAAATATTCTGTGACATCAATTGCATCTTCTATGGTGTTATTCGAAAAACATGCAGGTTTAAGAAATATATTTTCGGGCCAAGCCATTTGTATTATCGTTCTTTACAAGCTCCAAAGTGGAGTAGGTATGGGCAAAACAAAAGCTATTTCGCGGCTTGGGCAGTCTCACCATATTTAGTAATCTCTTTACCATTATCTCCCGTGAGGATGTGGCCCTTATTTCCAAACGGTCCCGACAAGGTAATCGTCTTTTGAAAAACGAAGTCCGCGATGCATTGACCCATTGACCGCAACATGGTAAAGCGCGCGCCATGCAAGCCAGCATGGTTCTACTTAAGCCCAAGCTTCAGCAGAACGAAGTCAAGCCAGCTGGCAAAGTCGTCATCGGCACAGTCAAGGGTGACTTGCACGATGTTGGCAAGAATCTGGTGGCCATCATGTTGGAATGTGCCGGCTTCGAAATCTGCGACCTGGGAACAGATGTACCGCCAGAGAAGTTTTTGGAGGCAGTCCGGTTGGACAAAGGCAACCTGGTTGCACTTTCGGCGCTGCTGACCACCACTATGCCCAATATGAAAACCATCATTGGCGCCATCACCGAGGCAGGGCTGCGCGATAAAGTGAAAATCATGGTTGGTGGTGCTCCGGTCACTGAAGCATTTGCCCAGCAGATCGGTGCAGATGGTTATGCCTCCGATGCGAGCCGTGCGGTAGCCCGGGCGCGCCTCTTATTAGAAGCGGTTTAAAGATCACATATTTTAGCTTTTCTTTGCTATCGATACAGAGCATAAGGACGTATACGAATATTCTTTATGATAAAATTGTGGCATGTGGAAATGACTATACTTGCAACCGTTGCCAAGAGGAAAGACATTCGAAAATGAAAGTAATCGCCTGGGATGATATTCCTCAATGTAAAGATGAGCCGAATTTTGGCAACCTTTTGACAGTTTTCCAGCGCCAGGTTCCCAACCGTTCGACATTGTTTGAATTCTTTTTGAATGATCGGCTATATAGACGCTTGGTGCCCGGTCCTGAACCGGCCGATGAGACCGCTCGTATGCGCCGAGTCATTACCGCATTTTACCGACTGGGATATGATTATGCCACTATACTGATTCCCAGTTTCAGCTTCAAAGAGCAGGTTGTGCGCCGAGTGGCGAAATCGATTTCCACCAACGAGGGGGCTGTGATTCACAATCGGCAAGAATTTAACAAGTTTGCATGGCCCGATGCGGATATTGCCGACTATGATATCCTCGACCGACTCGCCCAGGATCTACCCAAAGGGATGAAACTGATTCTATTTTCGCCGGACGGAGTATTGGAGAATGTGATCAACCTGCTGGGCTATGAAGCATTATGCTACATGCTTGTGGATGATCTGCAACTCGTAGAAGATGTCGTTGCCCAGGTAGGAACACGCTTGGTGCGTTACTATGAGAAGGCGATGAGCTATGAGTGTGTGGGGGCTTGTATTTCGAATGATGATTGGGGTTTCAAAACCGGCACCCTGCTCTCGCCGCCTGTTTTGCGCCGTTTGATCTTTCCCTGGCACAAACGAATTGTAGAGGTGGTGCATGCGGCTGGCAAACCTATTATTTTACATTCCTGCGGGTATTTCGAGCAGACAATCGAGGACATCATCGAAAATATGAAATTCGAAGGACGTCATTCTTACGAAGACACCATCATGACAGTGGAAATGGCATATGAAAAGTACCACGATCGTATAGCGATCATTGGCGGCATAGATGTGGATTTTATCTGCCGGTCAAATCCCGAAGATGTCTACCATCGTTCCAAGGCAATGATGGAGCGTGTTTCTATGCGGGGAGGCTATGCTCTGGGTTCGGGTAACAGCATACCAGAATACGTACCGGATGCGAATTACTTTGCTATGGTTCGTGCAGCATTGGATCTAAGGGAGCGTTGATTATTGCCCAACACTAATCTCCCCCTTGACCACCGTCCGTCTCCCAGCTTATGGACTCGGCTGGGCAGCCGGTGAACGCCTCTTGCGACTGGTAAATTCCGAAAGTCTGGACCTGGAAAGTGTGTTGCTCGAATTCGAGTTAATTACCCGGCAGTCCAGCGCTGTAAATTTGAAGTCGAAATAATCTTTCTTATTTCCCATTTCGGTCTAGCAAAATTACCATGCAAAAAATGGATCTGAAAATGCCGGGCATGAACGGCGTGGAATCCACCCGCAGGATCTGCACTGAATATCCGGGGGTAAAGGTTCTGGTGTTAACCACCTTCGACGATGATGAGTGGGTCTTCGACGCCATCCGGGCGGGGGCATCCGGTTATCTTTTAAAAGATACGCCTCGTGAAAAGCTGGTTGAAGCTGTTCGCGGAACGCTGGCGGGAAAATCGTTCATCGATCCGGTCGTGGCAGGGAAGATCCTTAGCCAGGTTGCAACGAAACAGGAAAAACCTCAGACATTGATTACCGATAAGCTGACCGAGCGGGAGGTGGATGTTCTGCGCTTGATTGGGCGAGGATTTTCCAATTCGGATATTGCGGTCACGCTGCATCTATCCGAAGGCACGGTGCGAAATCATGTCAGTTCTATTTTTTCCAAGCTGGATATTCCTGATCGCACCCAGGCGGCGATCATTGCCATCCGGTACGGGCTGGATAGATAGACGCACCTTGCTGTCAATGATATGAGTGGATTACATGAGAGTAAGCGGATGGAGATGCCGCGATTCTCGCGGCGAGCTTGGAATTAAAAAACCCTGGTGGGATTTTTTTAAGGTTTGTGGGCCCGGCAGGATTCGGACCTGCGACCAAGCGATTATGAGTCGCCAGATCAAAGCGCTATTTTCGCAGCGCGAAATGGATGATCAGGATGATCTGGAATAGAAATGCGCTCACCACAAACAGGGTTTCGAGATTGTCTATACCAAACATCCTATCACCTCCGATATCATAGTGATGCCATGTGGTCGGATTGATCTTTACTGCACCTTGAGCGAAGCGATGATCATCTCACTCACGCTCTTAAATAATGACAATCAATCCAAGGATCACGCTGATGACGGCCAGCAAAGCAGGGAGACGCAAGCCTTTCCATGTCAAGTTGACTATCTCCGTTCGTAACCAGGCAGGCAGTTTGGGATATATCTTA
>Ga0315291_10001112_pt1 | contig 35912 bp, 27 predicted proteins | sample YL17G12_20_MG_FD_203070 | JGI IMG/M metagenome (GOLD analysis project Ga0315291, IMG submission 203070) | Sediment microbial communities from Yellowstone Lake, YNP, Wyoming, USA - YL17G12_20 | ecosystem: Environmental > Aquatic > Freshwater > Lake > Sediment | place: USA: Wyoming | collected...
TGGCAAGGACGGCAAGGAGGAGGAGTTTTCTCAATGTGAGTCTGCCGGTTTCTGCCTCTTCAAGGCTACCTGACAACTGCGCCGAAATCCCTCCGGGGAGTTTAATGGTATTCAGGCGTTTCTGGATGTCCCTCAGGGTCTCCTGCCTCTTTTTTTCCAAGCCCTGCCTGTAGAAGGATTGCTGAAAGCTGAAGCCGACATTAATATTACGCTGGCGGTTTTTCTTTTCAATGGTGGGTGTGTTGTGTGTGATGATGAAGGACCCAAGGCGCTCAAGGGGGACAATCCCTCCGCCCTGAAGCGGAATCATGGTGCGTTTGAGTTCCCGGAGCGTCTGCCGCGGCTTTTTCTCACCCCTCGCACGTTTTTCCTCCTCAGTCACCACCCGCACCGTTACCTGTCTTTCCACCCGCCTCGGCGTGTCGGATAGGGTGAGCGATGTCCGGATGCCACGCTCGTCGCGTGCCTGGAAGAAGGATTGAAGCGTGGATACGTCCGCCTTCATGACGAGGAAGAGTTCAAGGTCCGGGATGAACTGCACCTCTGGTGTGCCAAGGGGTGTTGAAATCTCCACGTTGCCGATGTTGGCGTCCTTCTGGAGGAACTCTTTGACAATCTCTGCCCCTCGCTGCATTGCGTCGATATTCTCACCGGTGATGAGGACAGATTCCGGCATTCCGTAACCGCCTCTGTAATACCCCATTCCCTTTATCTGTGGAGCAAAAGAGGCGCTCGGGAAGGGCCAGAATCGGAATCCGCTGTTCTTGTCACCGGAGCGGAAATTCGTATACGCAAGGATGAATTCATCCATATACAGCGATTGGTATTTATCCGAGACTTCAAGGGTAATCTCACCACCATCTTTTGTGAATCTGGAGGAGAAGGACTTGAAGACATCGGATTTTTTCATCTCCTGAGCAATCTGGCGTTCCTTCTGGAGGAAGAATTGGTCTGTGTCCTTCAGTGTGGAGCCGAGAGGCGGCTTGCCGTAAAGGGTGATAGAGTATGTCTTTTGACTTCTGGAATGTCTCTGGATGGCAATCTTGATGCCTGATGTGATTAAGGTCGTCAGGAAGATGATAAGGATGACAAAGAAGAGGCGGATGGGATGGCGCAATGAGCCCTTGGCGCAATAGAGAACAAACTCCTTCAGAAGATTTCGCGGCGGGGCGTCGGGTTTCTGATAGGGATTCAATCCGCCTAAGGCGGACATCAGGAGGGAGATTCTTGATAGGATGCGGTGAGGTTTCGGGGGCTTTCCCGTGTATTGTGGCTGATTTTCCGTGTCATTATGCTCCTTCAGGCGGAGCCATTTCCCCGCCTCCATCACCTTTGCGGCAAGCATGGGGACAAGTGTGATTGCCACAAGGAGGCTCGCCAGCATTGGAAAGACAAGCGAGAGCGCCATCTCCTTCATCACCAGCGCTATCATCTCGTCAATGTATAAAAGCGGGATGAAGACGACAAGGTTGGTAGCGGTGGAGACCACTATGGCTCGCACGACCTCGCGTGAGCCGAGCCATGCCGCCTCACGCGGCGGGCGCCTGCGCTGGTGGTAGCGATAGACATTCTCCACCACAACTATGGAATTATCCACAAGTATCCCCACACCTGCGGCAAGTCCCAGAAGTGAAAGGATGTTGATGGACAACCCCGCCGCATACATGGCGTTGAATGTGATAAGAATGGACACGGGGATGGAGATGACCACAACCATGGCGATGCGCCAGTTGCGCACAAAGACCATGAGCACAAAGAGTGAGAGCAGAGCGCCCATGATTGCCAGTTTGGTGATGTTGTGGAGCAGTTTTTCCAGCGCGGCTGCCTCGTCCGAGACGACTGTCAGGTCAAATCCCGCCGGCAGTTCCTTTTTGAGTTCTAAAATCCTCGCCCGCACAAGATTTGCCATGCGGATGGTGTTGCGGTCTTTCTCTTTTGTGATATTGACCCTGATGGCGTTTTTCCCGTTGAAGCGGTAGATGCTTTCCGCTTCCTCTGTCTGGCGGGCGGGAGTGACAAGAGTGCCCAGAGGGAAAATCCCCATGTCATCCAGACGGAGGTTCAGGAGCTCCTCAATAGTCCTGATTCTGGACTCAATGTGGACATCATGGGATTTTCGCCCCTCGCTCAGAGGCCCAAGCCAGGTTTTCTCCTGCGAGCCCTTGTTGATGGCGTCCACAAGTTTCCGGACATCCAGCCCATAGGCGGTGAGCTGGTCGCTTTCAGTCTCCAGCATGAAATTGGGGCGCATCTCACCTGAGATATCCACCTGTGCGATTCCATCGATGCTCCTGATTCTACGTCGGATGAGGTCGGCGCAGGCGGCAGTGCGGAACTCCTCTCCCACGGGGACGGAGAGGATGAGTTCCATCAGTTGTCCGGCTCTTTCGCTTGTGGAATAGGGGACGACCTGGGTCTGGATTTTCTCCCGGCGTCCTGCAGTCCATTTATTTATCCTATCCTGGAGTTCAATGACGCGGAAGCGCATATCCGTTCCGCGCTCAAAATTGGCATATCCCCAGAAGTAACCGGAGCCAGTTGAGGAATACATGTCCCGGACGCCCGGGAGCGAGGCGACCAATTTTTCAATCGTCCGTGTGAGTTCATCATTGGTCTTTTCAGCCGAATAATCCCCCTCTGTGAGGCGCGCGGAATAGAACATGGCGGGGAATGTGATATCCGGCAGGCGCTGGACGGGCAGTTCACGCCATGATATGATGCCAAGGAAGATGAGACCCAGTGAGAACATGAGTGTCAGGATGGGTCGGTTAATTGATATTTTTGTGATATGCATGGCTCACTTCTTTTCCGTTATTCCAATATTAAGTTTCATGTACGGCGCGGTTTCCCATGTCTTCATCTTTTCATTCCAGTAGGGTGCCATCATTATCCACTGGCCGGGGTCAACCTGCACCTGCATGGGGAGATTTTTGGTGGTTATCTTCCATGTGGCGGTCTCAGCCGGTCCCAGCCAGATTTTATCGTTGATTGGTTCTTTGGAGGTGGAGAGGCGAACCGGCACGGGCATGCGTCCGGTTCCGAGGTTGGCGATATCAATCTCCACGTTGTAGATGGTTTCATCCTCCTTTTCGCCCTCTGACATCCAGGCGCGATATCCTTTGACCCTGTAAGAGGGGAGACTGGCGCCGCTTTTCATCCAGTAATCAAAGAACCAGTCCATCGGGTCGCCGGTGATTTCGCGCACCGCCTCCTGGAGGACTTCGGGTGCAAGGAAATTTTTGTGGATTTTATTTTTGAAGCGCTGGAGCATTTTGAGCCAAGCATCATGCCCCAGGACGAGATAAAGCATCTGGAACACAGGAATATTGCGACTCTCCAGTAGTTCTTCGCGCGTTCTTTTTTCCATTTCCCTTGCCCTCTGGGGGTCGAGGCGCCAGGCGATTGGTTTAAATTCCCATGGCTCGAACTTCTGACTCATTGAAAGGTGGTGATTCAGCCCGTGGGTAATATTTATTTCCATGAAGGAATTAAGGTCCCAGATGGTGTAATCACCCTGGAGACTGGGACCGCGCAAGTCTTTCATGAAAACATTGCTCAGCATGTTGTGCTCTGTGGAATCGAGGGAATTGAAAAGCATATCAGACCACCAGGTGGCGCTCGCACCATATCGAATACAGCGCATCTGCATCTTTCTAACCTCTCTCAGCTCAGAGGAGTTCACGATGATTGTGAGCATTTTTCCCGGTGAGATTCCATACATGGCGCAGAACTCTTCAAGGACAGGCTCCGCCAGCTCCATCACTTCCCTGAAGACTTTCTCATTACTTTTCTCCGTGACAAAGCGGATTTTGAGCCGAGGATTTTTGAGAGTGAAGAATACATCCCGCCCTTCGCCAAAATAGTCAAACCAGACGGAGGATGATATGGTGTTCAGTTCTGCGGGGATATCAAAGACATAGGTAGTCAGGGCATTTCTGCCGCGCCCTGTTTTTTCCACCTTGATGGGTTGGACGGGCGCTTCCACGGGCGGGGTAGGGTATCTTACGGTGAGGGTGAGGCGGGTGTGCCAGAGATATCCTGGATAACTTTTGAAAGTCCAGAATTCCTGACCATTGTCGCCTGTGCGTCTGACTTTCTTTTCGATAAAGTAATAACCCTGGGTGTTGAATCGGAAGGCATATCCTTCGGTATAATGCCCGCCTTTTCTTTCAGGGGCGTGGATGATGAGGTGGTGGGGCGAGCCGTCAGAGAATGATTTGAATTCCCTTCCCTCTATGAAGAGTTCTGTGTCTCTCTTGACGAAAGGAATCCGGCGACCTTCCAGCAAGATTTCGTCAACAGTTTGACTCCATCGCGAGTAGGCACTGAGAATTGCAAGCGTGTCGCTTGTGTCGGCATTGCAGGTGAATGTGAGGTCGGATGTGAGTGAACCAGGCGTCCAGACCTGGTCATCGCGGAGGATTTTGATGGGGAGGATGAGGCGTTGCGGGATGTTCGCCGCCTCGTAGCGTTTTGGGTCGATGGGTGCGGAGCCATTTGCCGCCGCCCTTTTTTGCACCTCGCGGGAGGCAAGAAAGTTCTGCCAGTAAGGACGCGCAAGGGGCAAGCCCGTCTTGGCAATAATCAGAACGGCAAGGGTGATGAGGAAGGCATGACTTCGCCATGTGATATGGGGGTCAATCTTGAGGTCTGCCGCCATCTTCACGAAGGTGGGGGCATGATACCAGTGGCGCCCGTATGTGCCCAGCACCCTGCGCTGTGGCTCCGTCCGCCGCAGGTGATAGCAGGAAAGGACAAGAAAGACGTTGCAGTAAATGAGTGAAAGGAGGAGATTGAACCAGTCGCCCTTTTGTGTGAACACAATATGTGGGCTACTTTCCATAGTTCGGATCTTTCCCCAGTAGTTGCTGGAGAACTGGGAGACGAGGGGGACAAAATTATGGTATTTTCTATCCGGCGTATGGATGTTCAGAAGATGACTGTTCGCCAGAACTCCCATGCCGGCAAATATGAACCCCAGGATGATAAGCGCCATGAGGTTATTCTTGAAGCAGGTCCGTATCCAGATGGTGATGGAGAGGACGCTTATGAGACCCGGGGCGAAGTAGAAGAGGAGGGTATAAAGGATAAACGCGGCGGGGAAATCCATATCAAACTGTAGGTGGAGGATGAAACCTGCGGGGAAGAAGTAAAGAAAGGCAAGAATCATAAGGGATAAAAAGGCGGCGACCATCTGTCCGAGGGCGAGAAAATATGTGGGAATGGGGCGGGTCATGAGGATTGAATGCATTCCTGTCTTGCGGATGCGTCCCATGGAGAAAAGTCCCGCCATGATTGCCACCAGCCAGTAAAAAATCGCCATATCGATGCTTATATAGGTGTTTGTGGGGTTGATTTCCTGTTGTTGGAGACCTACCTGATAGATGGCGAAGTTGAAGAAGAATGCGAGGACGCATAATCCCTTGAAGCGCATGGATTTGACCTGCATCCGGAATTCGTAGTAAATTATGGAGAGCAGTTTGCGCATGGGCGCCGACCTGTCCGTAGTTAATGAGGTTTTTTACCGCCCGAAAATCTGAGCCTCTTAATGAAAGCAATGCCATCCTCAACAATGAGATACAGCACCGGCATAATCCAGAGGGTGAGAAGAGTGGAGGAGGTGAGCCCCCCGATGACGGCGATTGCCATGGGACGGCGGAGCTCGGCGCCCTGACCGAATCCCATGGCGAGAGGCACCAGGGCAATGATGGTGGTCAGTGAGGTCATGAGAATCGGTCTGAGCCTTTGTCTCCCCGCCAGCACCACAGCATCGAAGACGGACGCACCGGCGCCACCCATGTCCCTTATCTGTTGGATGCGGTCCAGAAGGACAATGGCATTGTTCACCACGATGCCTGTCAGCATCACGATGCCGATATAACCCATCAGGTTCAGCGAGATGCCGGTCATTAGGAATGAAGCCACGACGCCGGCGCCCGCCAGTGGCACGGAAAGCATGATGGTCAGCGGGTGGATGATGGATTCGAGGATGGCGGCGATGACCATATAAACAAGGACAATGGCGATGATGAGTGCGAAGAAGAGATTATCAAACGACTCGCGTCGGCGCACCTCCTCGCCGCTCATATTCCAGCTTGAGCCGCTTTGCCGCCAGGGCATGGAATCAAGCGCATGCCTCACACGCTTGACGGCTTCCTGGTAGCTTGTGCCATCGAGGTCTGCCATGGCGATGAGAGTCCGTTCCTGATTCACGCGCATGATTTCCCGCACGCCGCGTTCCTTTTTCAGTGTGGCGAGGTTTTTCAATTTTTCCCGTCCGCCCTGTGGCGAGATGATTTCCAGATTTAAAAGCCCCTCAAGTCCCTCGCGTTCCGAGCGGGGATTCTTGACAAGGATGCCCATCTCACCCTGGTCAAGTTTCACCTGTTCGGAACGTTCCCCGCGCAGATAAGCCTGAATCTGGGCGGAGAGGTCAGAGACCTTGTATTGTCCGCGGAGGAGGGCGTCATGGTCCGGGGTAAGGAGATATTCCTCCTCGCCGAGGATGAGATTTGTCCGGATATTGGCAATTCCGGGAATCCCATTCAGGGTATTGGCAACGGCGCTGGCGGAATCGCGCAGGTCTCTTAATTTTTCCGCGTGAACCTCCATCACCACATCCCCCCTGTCGCGTCCCACAATCTGCTGAATAAACTCATTGCGTGATTCAAAGTTATATTTCAGATTGGGGATTTTTGCCGCCTCGGAGCGCAAGAGACGGATGACATCATCGGCGGAGAGTTCGCGCAGGAGAGTGGGATTTATGACAATCTCCATGCGCGCCGTGTTCGGACCCAGAATCCGCTCCCCGGCCGCCAGAAGGCTCTCGGATTCCATGCCCACCGTAGTTGTGATGGATTGGATGACAATCTGCGGTTCAAGCATTGCCGAGATGCGTTTCACGAAATGGAGGCGGGCTTTTTCCGCCTCATCAGACTGGAGGAATTTTTCCATGATGCCATCCCACTCGCGGGGGAAGAGATTTTTTTTCAGCTCTGGCAGGAGGGGGTGTCCGGGGTGATTTTTTTCGATGTCCCGGAGCGCTGAGGATGCCATTATTAAGAAACGCTTCAGGTCGCCGGATATTTTCCAGACCTCATAAGCCTGAATCAGCGGGGCAAGGGTTTTATCGCGATAGCGGAGTTTAAGGAGTGGCTCCTCAAGGCGGCGAGTCACGCGCTCAGTCTGTTCCAGCGATGTGCCCGACGGCATCTCCGTCAGGAGAGAAATCTGTCCCCCGACCGCCTCGGGGAAGAAACGGCTCGGGATGTCCCTCGCCTTCAGCCATGTGAATGCCATCATGAGGAGGAACAGGATAAGAAGGAGCCAGCGCCTTTTAAGTGAGTCTGCAAGGAACCGACCGTAAAACCTGTCCAGCAGTCCCTCACTTGTGGAGGCGGGACAGGGGGCGATGCGCGAGGCAAGCATCGGAAGCAGAACAAGCGCCACAAGGAGTGAAATCATGAGGGAATACACCACCGTGAGCGCCTGGTCTTTGAATAAAATCCCCGCAATCCCGTGGACATACACAAGGGGGACAAAGACAACAACGGTGGTCAGTGTGGAGGCTGTGATTGCCATTGCCACCTCGCGCGTCCCGATGACGGCGGCGTCGGCGGGGGCGGGATTTGTCTTCCGGTGCCGGAAGATATTTTCGATGACCACGATGCTGTTATCCACAAGCATGCCCGCGCCCAGGGCAAGACCGCCCAGCGTCATGATGTTGAGGGACAATCCCTGGAAATACATGAGGCTGAATGTGGCGATGATGGAGATGGGGATGGAGATGCCTGTGACGATGGTTGCCATGACATTGCGCAGAAAGAGCCACAGGATGATGATTGCCAGCGCCATGCCGGCGATGACGTTCCCCACGACCTCCCCGATGGCGGTTTTCACCTCGACAGAGCGGTCCATGGCGATTTTCAAACCATAATCATTCTGGCTGTTCAGGCGTTCCACAAGCTCTCGCACCCGCTGGGCTGTCTGGATGGTGTTGGCATCGGGTTCGCGGAAGATGTCCAGCGTGACAGTCTCAATGCCGTCCTGGCGTATGATGACTTCATCGCGGGACGGGCTGATTTTCAGCTCCCCGATATCTTCAAGATGGATGGGATGGTCTTCGATGATGGTGACGACACAGTGGCGGATATCATTCACATCGCGGAAGCGACTGACAAACTTCAGGGTCACCTGCTCGTTGCCCTCGATGATGACGCCGCCGGGGACACTGACATTCTGTGAGCGAATCGCCTGAATAATATTATCCGTTGTGAGGTCATATTGAGTCATGATGTCCCCGTTGACGAGGATGGCGACCTCGCGGCGGCTGATGCCGCCCGCCTTCACATAAGCCACCCCCTTGATGGTCTCGAGTCTCGGCTTTAAGGTGTTTTCAACAAGGTTTGTAAGCTGGACCCGGTCCACGGATGTGGTGATGGAGTCAATGGAGGTTGGCGTTCCCGCATTCGGGTTGGGCACGGGGGTGAAGGCAAGCGTTATAAGCGGCGCCGCATTGGGGTCAAAGCGATAGACCTCCACACTCTTGACATTTTCATTAGTTTCGAGCATTCCGACATTCTTCTTAACATCGAGATAGGCGAATTCCATGTGCTGGTCCCAGTGAAAGTCCACATGGATGACGATGCTCCCTTCACGGGAGTAGCTTGTGATGTTTGCCACTCCCTTGATGGAGGTGAGTTGTCTTTCGAAGTCAATGGTGAGGCGCCGTTCCGTTTCCTCCGGCGTCATGCCCTTTGTGGTTGCCACGACGGTGATGCGGGGTGTCTGGATGTTTGGGAACAGGTTCAGCGGGAGCCTGCGCAGGGAAAGATAGCCCATAAGCGCCATTGCCAGAAACAGCATGATGACCTTGATTGGATTATCCACAAAGCTTTTGAAGTTCATTCACATACCCCTGTTTGAGATGAGATATAAGACGCGCCTTCAGGCTCAGGATTCCGGCGCTTTATGTCCGCCTGAGGCGGGTGCACTCCTTGAATAATAGTTTCATACAATCCATTTCTCCGTTTTCCGGAGCCTGCGATAGAGCCACCAGTAAAGATGCGCCGCAACACACAAAAGGAACAGCCGGTTGACAATGAGCATTATGGCGAGGCGTTTGTGCGACCAGTCCTTGAGGAGCGACTCCTTCATTGGAAAGATAAATATTTGGAAATATTCCCCCGCTGGCAGGTGCCTGAACGATGATATCATTGTCAGGATGATTGTGACGATTATAGCCGTGGGCAGGCCGCGTTTCACAAAGGATGAAACCACACAGGTGAAGAGGGCTACAAAGACTGCCACTGTCATCAGGAAGAGAAGATAGAGGAGTTCTCTCCACAAGGGAATGGTGAGGAACCACATGAAACCGAGGGAAAAAGGGAGTAGCAGGAGAAAATTCCATAGCAGGCTCACTCGCATCTTGAACCATATAAGCCGGTTCACACCGGGGATGCGCATGATGAGTAGTTCAAAAGTCCTCCCCTCACGCTCCGTCTCCCACAGATTCATGTGCAGGAGGATGGCAAGGGCGGTTGACTGGAGGATGAGATATCTGAAGGCATCCCCTTCTTTGAAAATCTCTTCCTTGATGGTTGCCCATGTGAAGATGGCGAACATGGCGACAACCATCAGGATAAGCGTGCGTGAAAAAAGAATCCGCGTCTGTATCCAGAATTGGGCAAGCCAGTCTATCACCTTCAGGGACAGATGTCTTTCCATGAGACGGCGCACTTTTTTCGCCAGCCCACGCGGGATGATGCTCGACATGGCAACTTTTTCAGACGACTTCTTCATCAAGGAGCTCCTCCTCCCCGCACTGGCGTATGAAGTCCACGTAAGCATCTTCGACATTGACGCGCACCGGCTGCGCCCCGGGGATTTCGCGCACGCCATTTGAGGCGATGAATCGGACGGTGACCTCTTTTCCCCGTTCCTGAATTGCGATGACGCATTGCTCCTTTGAAAATTTTGCGAATCCCTCGAATGGGATAAGAGTCTCGAAGACCCGACCCTCCACGCGTTTCATGAACTCGACGGGTTCACCCGTGAAGCGCTGGACGCCATCATAAAGGAGTGACATCTGATGGCAGGAAAATTCCACATCCTTGACGATATGGGTGGAGAGTAGCACCACGCAGGAACGTCCGAGGTCAAAGAGCATGTTGCGGAAGGCGACGCGCTCACCCGGGTCAAGACCGGTTGTGGGCTCGTCAATCACGAGGATTTGGGGTGAGTGCAGGAGGCTCTGGGCAATGGCAAGGCGCTGGCGCATCCCGCCGGAGAAAGTCCCGACTTTTCGTTTTACATCATTGCCCAGTCCCATAACCTCCAGCACCTCGCCGATGCGCCTTTTCAGCCGGCGACCGTGAAGACCGTGCAAACGTCCCATGTAATCCAGAATCTGCCATGTTTTCAGTTCGGGATAGAAGCCGTAGCTCTGGGGCAGGTAGCCAAGGATGCGACGAAAGGCGTTTGGTTTTTTCTGGATGTCCCAGCCGTCCCAGAGGACCCTGCCGGATGTGGGCATCAGACCGAGTGAGAGGATTTCAAGGAGGGTTGATTTTCCCGCGCCATTGGGTCCGAGCAAGCCATAGATGCCCCTTTCCAGCTCCCAGTTAAAGCCATCCAGGGCAGTCTTGCCGTCCTGATAAACCTTACTGAGGTTCTGGATTGAGAGATGCATCTTTCAGTTATGCTCTTCACTTTTAAAAAATCAGGGGCTTTTAACCCGGCATATCAGATAGTTTCTCGCAGAGGGCGCAGTCGCTTACGCGCCATAGCTTCAGCGACGGAGCGAGAACGCCGAAAACGGGATTTGATTATGGAGTAACTTCCTCAACCTTTTCCTTCTTCAATTCAACCGGTTTTACCGCCTGGTCGCGGTTGAGGACCTTATCAGAGGCGACAATAAGGTCTCCCGGGGCAAGCCCGGTTTTTACCTCAATATTTCCCCCGCTGGCGATGCCCGTTGTGACAATCACATCGGTTATGACATCATTTTTCACCACTTGGACAAACTGATTGTTGTCCCGTTCCTTCACGTATTCCTTGGGGATAACGACATTGCCCGCGCTCCGCTCCAGCTCGATATTGGCTCGGACGAAGAGCCCGCTGGTGAACGATTTGTCCATTTTCTCTATTTTAAGCCAGACCTTGTATGCGTGGGATTTTTGTTCCTGGAGCTGGGCTATCTTGGCCACCTCACCCGGCACGACGACCGCCTTGTGTGAGATGACGGTGATGGACGCCTTCTGCCCCACCTTGATATGCGCCTTGTCTTTGCTATTGACCTGGCAGAGGGCAATGAATCCATCCTGGCTGACAATGCCGAATAGCTCGGTTCCCATTCCCACCATAGTTCCATCCAGCGCCATGATTTCCTCATTGAGGAGGTCGGAGACGCCAGTCCTGTTGGTGAGATGGCTTGCGAGGACGACCATGCCGCTGATGGGCGCCTTTATGGGCACCTTTTCCCGCTTGCGCAGGGATTTCTGGAGTTTATTTTCCTCCTGTTCCAGGCGGAGACGGCTCTGGCGGAGTGCGATTTCGGCGCGGCGGAGGTCCTGCTCGGTTTTTTGCAGTTCATTTTCATTCATGAATCCCTCAGAAACAAGTGTGCGGTCAAATACGAGGTCTTTCTGTTTCCGGGTGAGTTCACTGTCATCAAGCTGGAGCGCTTCCTTGCTGATGGCTATCTGGCGCTTCTGCTGTTCGATTTCATCTTCTATATCCCGGTCGTCTATTTTAGCGAGCAGTTCGCCCTCATTCACCATGTCTCCCACCTTGATGGGGCGCACAAAGGAGATGGTGCCGTCCATAAGCGGTTTTACGATGATGGATTTGATGGGCGTCAGTTCCCCCGTTATGGAGAGTTCGGCGCTGATGGTGTCTGTTGTGGCTTTCAGGGTGGGGACCTCAATCCGCCCGGAGAGACCGCGCAGATTTTCAACCTGCTCACGCAGGGAGGTGTTTTTTTTGACATCGGCGCCTTCCGGTTTTTTGAGGGTGGGCTTTCCTTTGCAGCTTAAGGGGCAGCAGATGAGAGCCATTCCCAGAAGCAAGGCGAGAGCGCATTGTTTCCTCATGAGGTTATCTCCCATTTTTCATATTTGATATTATGATGATATTCGCCGGATTCATTTTTCCTGCCACATTCCTTTTTCATCAATGGTTAATCGTTCAATAGAGTTCCAGAACCTGAGCCGCTGGATGGTGTGTCGGACGAGTGCGTTGGTGAGGGCGTTGCGCGATAACAGGAGCGTATCCTGCGCATCAAGGAGGTCGCGGGCTGTGGCGCGTCCGCTCTGAAGGAATAGCGAGGTGCTTTTCACGCGGCGCTCCGTAAGCCGCACACTCTCCACCTGGATTCTGTAGTCCGTGCGGGAATCTTCAAGTTCCCGCCAGTTGTCCCGGACTTCGAGGACGAGTTGTTCGCGGGATTGCTCAAGGGAGCGTTTTGCCTGGTCGGCGCTGATGAGGGCGCGGCGATAGTCATTGCGGCGCGGTGTCCAGTCAAAGGGGAGTCCAAGGTTGAGGGAGAAGGCATTCGTATTGTCACGGAAGTCCAGTCTAACACGGTCTTTATCATCCCCTGTGGATGTGGAGTAATTATATCCGGCGTTGAGGTTGGGGAGGAAATTCTGGAGGGCGATTTTGACGGCGCGTTCGCTGTCCTCCACGGTATCATGGGTATTTTTCAGGTCGAGGCGTTCCTTCAGGGCGATGTCGATGGCTTGCGAAAGGGTCATATCCGGGCGGAGGAGACCGCGTTCGGCGATGCGGTTTAGTTCTGCGGGGTCGGGTCCGATGTCAAGTGTCAGCGGGATGCCGAGGAAGATTTTGAATTGGTCAAGCTGCCGCCCGTAAGCCTTCCGGGTGCTTGAGAGACTGCTTTCCGCCTCAAGGACTTTCTGACGCGCCTGGTCAACCTCGATGCCGGATTTGCGTCCTGCGGAGGCGAGTCTTTGCAGGTAGTGCAGGTTATCGGTTGTGCTTTTATAATTCTTCTGGGCATTGACCAGCTGGTCCCGCGCGCTCAAAAGACCGTAATACCCCTCCGCCACGGTAATTATGAACCCCTGCTGGTAGCGGCGGAAGTCCCGCGCTGAGTAAATCATGCTCCGCTCAGCCTGGCGCAGGCTTTCAAGGGCGACGAGCGAGCCGGCGCCGCGCAGGAGCGGCTGAACGATGGAAAAGGACAGGTTGTTGGAGGCTGAAGGGCGCGGGTCATGGGTGAAGAAGCGGACAAAGCTGTGGGAGAAGTCTAATGTGATATTTGCGCCTGTGGCGAGAACTTTTGAAACGCCCGCCGAGAATCCGCGCGCGCCGAACCGTTCAACGGTGGGTCCATACTCGGTGTCGTGTCCCTGCTCGGTGCGTGTGAGCGACCCGTTTGCGGAGGCGGTATAAAGAAACTGATAGTTGCGGCGTGTTTCAATAAGGGCAAGCGCCTGGCTGTAAAATGACTCCCTCCGGCTTTTGTAATCACGGTTATTGGCGATGGCGATTGCCATGGTGTCGTCAAGGGACAGCGTGTATGCGGGGGTTGTGAAGGTGTCATTTGCAATGTTCAGCCGCGGCGACTCGGTCAGGACCCTGCTTGTGGTTTCATCATTCATGGGAGCGATGGAAAATTCATCCGCTCTGCCCAGCGCCGCATACTGCTTTGCGGCGATGACTTTATAAGCGTCCTTATCGGCATGTTCCCTTGCATAATTTCCCAACCTTGCGCAGGAGGATATGGCAGACAGGAGGCATAGAAAAAAGAAAAGAGAGTAGAATTGAAATAACCGGCGGGGGAGTGAGGCGTCAGACGGCAATCCTGCCGGTTTCGTGAAGTGCGAGTTGTTTTTCATGAACCTCCCTTTCATAGTGATGTCCCACCGATGTTTTTCTTCTCGCATGGGGCGTATGACACAAAAACACCCCAACTATTTTAATAAATTCCTGATATTTAAGACGGAGTATCTGTTAAAAGGTTGCCCATTTCTTTTTTTTCACCCATTTTTTCAGCAAAGCAGATACACTTTTATCTCCGGTGGAACCCCAGTTCAACTTATTTCGTAGAGTCAGTAACAAGATGAAATCTATTCACCACAAAGTCACAAAGGACACAGAGAATTCTTTATCCACGAATTGACACGAATCTTCACGAATTATCATCATTCGTCCGCCTAAGGCGGATGGTGAATCTTCATTATTAATTTCCCCATTGACGCGCAAAATAAACTACTTATATAAAAAATCTTCAAAAGCTTATTGGTGTTATATAGACTCAAAATTGCTATGATAAAGGTCTTATATAGACCGGTCTAATTATTGTTCGGCGCAAAGGGGACATGAGAATTGGAACGCTTCATAGATAAAGATGGTCAAGAGATTAGTTTGTCAGATGAACGGAAGCATCACATTGAATCTGAACATCCTGAAATGGTTGGGCAGTTTGTCCGTGTCGCCGAGACACTGCGTCAGCCGCACACGATTGTGAGGTCCAGAGTGGACGAAGAGGTAGAACTGCACTACAGGCTTTATGAAACGAGTCCTGTCACGCAGAAATATCTGTGTGTAGTTGTCAAAGATGTCCCAGATAACCCCTTCATTATTACAGCCTTCTACACCGATACAGTCAAGAAAGGAGATGTGCTATGGGAGATAGAGTAACAATATGGTACGACCGAGAGGGTGATTACTTAGAAGTGTTGTTTGCGAGAAGGAAAGGCTACTTCCGAGAAACTGATTCCGATGCGGTCATGGAGAAGGTTGACACGAAAGGAAACGTGATTGGTTTTTCCATTCTTAAGGTAAGCGCTCTGAAAGGAAAGAAGCCGCTTTCGGTCGCGTTGCAAACAAAGGGCGCATAACAACGTGATGAAGCCGACAGAGCCCCCACATGGCGGCTCATCGCGGATGTTGCGGGCAAATACAATGGACAGGATATTCAGGATTTGTATCATTAAATATCCTGCCCATTCCGCCTGAGGCGGATGGTGAATCTTCATTATTAATTTACCCATTGACATGCAAAATAAACTACTTATATAAAAATCTCCAAGAGCCTATTGGTATTATATAGACTCAAAATTTCTATGCTATGAGGTCTTATATAGACCAGTCTAATTGTTGTTAGGCAAAAAAATTGAGGAAATGCAAAATGGAATACAATGAAAATGTACTGGAAGAAATCGAACAAAAAGCACTTCCATTTAAGAGTTGGGTTGTGCTTGCATGGGCGTTGTTTTGGAGAGGATTAATAATTATGATAGGAGCTGCCCTTTCCGGTGCTCTTATTGGAGGTGTCTTAGGGTTTATAGTTGGTTTGGTATGCAGAATTGCAGAATATCCAATCGATTCAATAATGATTCCATTTCGAATATTTTGTTTTATATTGGGTTTAGGAATTGGATTTCTATTTATTATTCTTCAATTGAAATGGTTCTTCAAAGCCAATTTTCATGATTTTAGAATCGCAATAATAAAAAAGAATGTCTAACGACGCATTCAAGCCGACTCGCAACGCTCGCGGCTTAATTCTACGTTACGCAACAAATTTTGAGCGGAGTGGCAGACGCAAATATACCGTTTGCAGACTTGTGTCATTTCGGGATTGGGCGGGATGGCGTCAGCCGCCAAGGTAGGAGGACTTTACTGTGGGGTTGCCGAGGAGTTCATGGCATGGTCCGGAAAGAACGATTCTGCCGGTTTCAAGGACGTAGGCGCGGGAGGCGGTTTTCAGCGCCATGAAGGCGTTCTGTTCCACCAGCAGGATGGTTGTGCCGGCTTTGTTGATTTCCAACATGATGCGGAAGATGTCACGCACCAGAACCGGCGAAAGTCCCATGGAGGGTTCATCAAGGAGCATGAGGCGTCCGCGGCTCATGAGTGAGCGGGCGACGGCAAGCATCTGCTGTTCGCCTCCGGAGAGGGTTCCCGCCGGCTGTTTTTTCCGCTCGGCAAGGCGCGGGAAGATTGAGAAGACGCGCTCGTAGTCCGATTTGATTTTCGCAGTGTCCTTCCTTCCCCATGTGGCGAGCATGAGATTTTCCATAGCGGTGAGATTGCCGAAGATGCCCCGCCCCTCCGGCACGTGTGTGATACCCATCCGCACGAGTCGGTCTGCACGAATCCTTTTCAGATTGCGCCCCGCCAGTGTAACCTCGCCGCTGTATGGAATCATCCCTGATATTGCCCGGAGGATAGAGGACTTGCCCGCACCGTTTGCGCCGATGAGTGTCACAATCTCATTTTCGCCGACACTGAATGAGACATCCCGCACCGCCTGGATGGCGCCATAAAAGATGGAGAGTCCCTTCACGGACAAAAGGATTTTTCCCTCGCTCAAACCGCCGCCTCCTGTCCCAGATATGCCTCAAGGACTTTTGGATTATTCTGGATTTCCTCCGGTGTGCCCTCGGCAATAGTCGCGCCAAAATCCAGCACCATGATGCGCTCACAAACCCCCATTACAAGTCTCATCTGGTGCTCAATAAGAATGATGGTCAGAGAAAATTCCTTCCTGATAATACGGACGAAGTCAATGAGCCTGTGAACCTCGCTGGGGTTCATCCCCGCGGCGGGCTCATCCAGCAGCAGGAGCAGGGGCTTTGTGGCGAGGGCGCGGACAATCTCCAGACGTCTTTGCATCCCGTAGGGGAGATTTCTTGCCTCCGTCTCCGCCAGCTCGGAGATATTGAACCGGTCAAGGAGTTCCAGTGAGCTTTCACTGATGCGCTCCTCCTCCCTGCCGAACCGCCCGATGTGTAAAATCCCCTCAAGCGGCGTGTATTTCATTCCGGCGTAGTGGGCGATGCGGACGTTATCCAGCACGGATAGATTGTTGAAGAGTCGGATGTTTTGAAAAGTGCGGGCGATGCCGCGCACCGTGATGGCGGCGGGGCGAAGTCCCGTCAGGTCTTTACCCTTGAATCTGACGACCCCTTTTGTGGGGCGGTAGATGCCTGTGATGAGGTTGAAGATGGTGGTCTTCCCCGCGCCGTTGGGACCGATGATGCCGATCAGTTCGCCCGCATCGAGAGCGAGATTGAAGTCGGAGACGGCGCAGAGACCGCCGAAATAGTGCGTCAGGTTTTTGACCTCAAGACACGGCATCGTATTTCTTCCGTTTCAGTCGCCATCGGGCGACAGCCTTGCGGTATTGTTCAGGCACGAACAGGCGGAGTTCCCTGAGCCCCATGATTCCCCTCGGGCGGAAGAGCATCAGGAAGATGAGCACAAGCGGCATTATCACCATCCGCCAGACCTGCAGTGGTCTCAGGATTTCAAGGAGGACGGTGAAGATGGTCGCCCCGAGGATGGAGCCGATAATAGAGCCAACGCCGCCCAGATACACCATTATCAGGATGTCCGTGGATTTTAAGATATTAAAGGAGTTCGGATTAATGAACTGGAGGAGATGTGCGAATAGTCCGCCTGCCACGCCCGCAAAAAAGGAGGAAATCACAAATGTCAACACCTTCACGCGCCGCGTGTGAACCCCCATCAGCTCGCTTGCGACCTCGTCCTCGCGGATGGATAGCACACCGCGACCGTAATTGGAATAGATGAAATTTCGGATAATCCACAGGGTAAGGACGGTCCAGATGAAAATCCAGGGGAGGGTTGTCAGCCTGTGCATCCCCAGAAATCCGCGCGGGCCGCCAATGGCGTCAATATTCTCAATGGCGGACTTGACAATCATATTGAACGCGAGGGTTACGATGGCAAGATAGTCGCCGCGTGTCTTGAATGAGGGGATTGCCACAATCATCCCGACAAGACCCGCTCCCATTCCGCCGGCAATAAGCGCCAGGGGGAAAAACCACTGGGCGTACTGCGCCGAAAACACCCGCACCGTCAGGATGGAGGAGACATAAGCCCCCACAGCCATGAACCCCGCATGACCAACGGAAAATTCCCCCATGTATCCGTTTATGAGATTAAGACTCGCTGTCAGGATGATATTGATTCCCACATACATCATCACCATCAGGATATAGGGGTTTATGAGTTTGTAGCGCTGGATGATACAGCATGCGAGAAGTCCGGCGAGTGCGGATAAAAAGAATGATGAGCCTGTCATCATTCTCCGTTTGGCGCTTTTGGTTTCAGACTTACTTATCATATTGTATTTTAAAGGAGTCCGGACTCCAGTCTCTATTAAATCTTTTGCGCATGCGGCTTTCCAAGGATGCCATGAGGGCGGAGTATCAAAAGGATAAGGAGCAGGGCGAAGGCAACAAAGTCGCGATATGTTGAGGGCAGAAAGGCGGCAACAAAGATTTCCACACCGCCAAGGATGAATCCTCCCAGCATGGCGCCTCTGATGTTGCCGATGCCCCCAATCACTGCGGAGATGAAAGCCTTCCATCCCACCATCACGCCGATATATGGGTCTATCACGGGATATGCAAGTGCATACATGGTTCCTGCGGCGCCGCCCAGTCCCGCCCCCAGGGCAAACGTCACGGAGATGATAAGATTCACCGGCACTCCCATGAGCGGGACGATGGTCTTGTCCCAGGAGATTGCCCGCATGGCGACTCCCACCATCGTCCGCCGCACGATGAAATCGAGGAGAAACATCAGACCAAGGGAAAGGGCGATGATGAGTATCTGAAGGGTGGAGATGGAGACGCCCAGCCATTCGTAGGTTTTGTTGGTCATGAGGGCAGGGACGTGCTGAGGATAAGGGGTGAGCGCAAGGGTGAAACTTTCCAGAAAAATGCCGACCCCAAGGGCGGTGATGATGGCAGATACGCGCGGTGCGCGGCGCAGGGGTTTATATGCCAGTTGCTCAATCAGGACACCAAGGACTGCCACTCCGAGTATGGAGATGAGGAGGGCAGGGACGAAAGGAAATCCTAAGTAAGTTGCCGCCAGAAAGCAAAAGAAAGCCCCCACCATGAACAGGTCGCCGTGGGCGAAATTAATCATGGTCAGGATGCCATAGACCATGGTGTAACCCAGGGCGATGAGGGCGTAAATGCTTCCCAGCTGAAGGGCATTAAGTCCCTGTTGGAGGAAGTAGCTCATTTAAAGACCAATTGATAATGGACAATTGAAAATTGATAATTTGAGATTATGCGGTCATCATTCATTGTCAATTGTCCATTATCAATTGACAATTATTTATTCAGATTCCTTTTGCTTGTATTTATAATCGCAGTTATAAGTTTAATGATTTCATGGCAGTCAATTATAATTGAATTCGCCGGTTTGGCTTCTATAATTTGACTATCCTTTAGAAGTTTAAGCCAATAAAGCGTTTCGTTTGCTTCCTTATTGGCGATGGATAATTTGTGGATAAAATCCGTTTTCGATTCCGCCTGATTTGCCTCCTCTATTAAGGCGCCGATGGCTGTTCCACTCCTTAAAACCTGTTTACTCAGCACATATTCACTTTTTTCTTTAACGACATGCCTGTATAATTTAATAATTCTCAGCGCAAATTTATAGCTCTTCTCCTTTATGATATTCTCGCTTTTCATTGTCAATTGTCCATTATCAATTGTCAATTGATTCACGTGTCAATTGATTCACGGATTGGCATTTGCAAAGAATTTGAACTTCCCATCCTTGACCTGCAGGATGACGCAGCTCTTGATGGGGTCGCCGGAGCCCTCCTTGAACTGCATGACGCCGGTAACGCCGTTGTATTGCGGAATGCGTGCAAGGGCGTTGCGGATGGCGGGGCGGTCTGCCTTGCCGGCATTGCGGATGGCAGTCCAGAGGAGACCGAAGGAGTCATAGGTCAGGGCTGACACATCGTCGGGAGATTTTCCATACATTTTTTTATAGGATTCAATGAACTTTTTCGCCTCTGGCGTGGCGGATTCGGCGGAGTAATGGGTGCTGAAGTAGAACCCCTCGCAATCGCCGCCGCAGAGGGTTAAAAGTTCCGGACTGCCCCAGGAATCGCTCCCCAGAAAGGGGACATTTATTCCAAGGCGATGCGCCTGCTGAACCTGTAAGGGGACCTCGCTGTAATAATTGGGCAGGAAGATGATATCCGGCGCGGTGTTTTTTATCTTGGTCAGCTGGGCGGAGAAATCCTTGTCATTTGTCGTGTAAGTCTCGAATGCCACAATTACGCCGCCGATTTCCTCAAAGGTCTTTTTAAAAAACTCGGCGATGCCTTTATTATACTCCGATGCAACGTCATACAGCACCGCCGCATTTTTTGCCTTGAGCTGCTCACGGGCGAATTTCGCCAGAACCCGTCCCTGGAAGGGGTCGATGAAGCAGGCGCGGAAGACATATTTTTTGGGCTGGTTCGTCCTTGCATCGAGGGTGGTTTTGGGGTTTGTTGACCACGGGGTGATGAGGATGACCTGAGAACTCTCGGCAATCTCCGAGGCGGGAATGGCATAACGGCTGGCGTTGGGTCCGATGATGGCGACCACGTTATTCTGTGCGATGAGTTTCTGCGCCGCGGCGGCGGACTGGTCGGGTTTCCCGGCATTATCCTCAATAAGGAGCCTCACCTTGCGCTTTTTGCCATCGATAAGGAAACCGCCCGCATCGTTGACCTCCTTGACCGCCATCTCGGCGGCGCTTTTGCAGGAGGCTCCCACGGCGGGCATGTCGCCCGTCATCTCCGCCACCACACCAACATTAATTACCTCCTCTCCGCCTCTCCCTCCACCGCCCCCGCCGCATGAGACAAGGCAGGCGGAAGCAAACACAGCAAGCGCAAAATGGTAAAATATTGATGATATCTTCATTGTATCCTCCCGATGAACGATTGGCGAAATGGTGAAGTTTCAAGCAGATTGAAGAAACTAAGGAAACAGTAAGAGATTCAGTAGGAAAGTCAATTTAAAATAATGGCAGATGGAGTTCAGGATTCGCGATTAAAGACAGTTTACCACGAAGACACCAAGTCACGAAAACATGATTTGGGCGCAACTTTTTACTTTATTCTGGTAACAGAATCAAGATGTGCCCATGACTTCACTATTGATACATATTCCATGAAGGATTTGCCTCGGTTATCTGCGGAGGGACGAAGGCAAGGGCGGAAACAGAACCGGGAGTATGAGGATAGTCCTTTTCGGGAAGGTATTGGAATTTTCCACCGTCTAATATGCGAACCACCTGAAAATTAAAAATTCCCGTGATGACATATTTCCCGTCCGGGGTAATTGCCATATACTCTCCCGGTCTATGTGGCAGAGTGATTCTATCAGTCTCTGTCAGATGGGAATCCTGTTCAATTCTATAAATTCTCATATCGTAGAAGCATGTAATAACGGCGTATTGCGAATCCGGCGTGAAATCCACTTCATCGGCATAACTGGTAGTATTAAATTGTTCCACGAGTTCAAACCCACCCTCCGCATGAATGTGGAGAACAGTCACAAAATAATGTATGGAGCTTAAAACAATACATGTGCGGCCATCAGGACTGACTTTGATGTCCTCAGAACCACTTGAGGGGTCTATAGATAATTTGAATCCTGTAGCAGTCGTGATCCCATCTTCTGCTAATTTACATTCAACGATTTGCTTATAAGAATCTCCAACATATAGTTGATTGTTTAATACAGAAAAGGAGGCTTCATAATTTGCCATAATAGTATTATTTGTCGAGATAACATTATATATACCATCACCATAATAACGTAGAGTTTTCAAGTCAGAGCCATAAATGCCAAATTTTGAATCTGGCGATATGGCTAGAAGCCAGCCACGATCATTATTGAAGACATAATCCAAAACATTAATCAATCCATTGTTATCGATTTCCAGCAAAGTTGTCCACTGAGTAGGCAGCCAGTCTGTAGTCCAGCACCCGACCATACCCCAATGGCCGTTGGGTGAAAAGACTATTGAGTCTGGCTCTCCTCCTGGAGTAACTGTCATACTATACCAAAGACTGATATCCCCCTCATCGCTGACCTTATAGACGTATGCCACGGGACTACCATAATACGTGCACATCATGGTATAATCGGCAAAGAGGGCGTCTGGCTGCCCTAAAAGGAGCAGCCAGACAATTGTAACAAATAAGAGCGTATTCTTCATCAATTAAGGCTCCAATTGCTGAATCATAATTTTGGCGTCATCGCCGTAGTATTGTAAATAGGAACCATATATTTCCGTTCGATTTTCCCTGTTTGTGGTTAATTTCAAAGCCTTTGCACCTATCGTTTCCCTGTCATTGAGAATATAATTATCCAGATAAACCATGTCGTTATATCTCCAGATATGCTTCGTGTTTCCAAATGCACGATAGGTCAAGGAGGTATCGTCGTGACTTGCCGATTGATTTTGATTCACCTGGACAGGATTATACCAGACATCGACACTATTTATAACATTGCAATCATTCTGTTTTATACTGCTTCCCAGTGCGTATCCCGCAAACGCCTCATAAGTGTTGCTCATATTGAGGCCGGGCAGCGAGGGACGATTTACAACCACAACAGGATTCATGGCGCTATAACTGCTGGAACCGGAAATCGGATTTTCATAATCGTATATAATCATTCCATCAGGTTGTCCATCAAGATCAAATGTCACCCAGCCTGGCCATATCACGGCTTTATTGTTAATAAACTCCTGCCATACCACACGCGCTGTTTGAACACCAGTGTGCGGGTCCCAATCCGCGCTGAGCATAGATAATACATTCTCATCATTTACACGCCAGAAATCCATCATCCCTGTTGCAAAACCGCTGTCATAACTTATCGTTGAAGCATTCTCAATGCGATATCCGCATATACTACTTTGCAGCACTTCATCATTTAGGGTCCAAAAGACGATCACGTCATCCCCATCAACCGTCAGGGAGACATCCATATAACCCTGTTTCGATATACCGCAATCGTATAATTCAGAATATTTTGCCGCGATTTTATGCCATTTTTCATTCGCATTATCCGGTTGATAACGATACACGTTGATCTGATAACGCCCAAACAAGCTATTATCATACCAGGTTATCAATGCTGCCAGATAAGTTGGTTCACCTTCGCTTGTCGCCAACGCCACAGAGCCAAGAGAGGGCGAAAACCAAACTTCATCATCCGTGTATGACATGAACATTTCAATCTGTGGATTAAAGTTCTGGGAATCATCACGGAATCGGGTATAGCATAACATTATATATTCGTAATCGTTTGAACTAACATCAATGTGTACCCTGTTCGTCGCGAAACAGGCGATAGTTTCTTCCTTATTGTTATGGATATTAGATGATACGGCTAATTTCTTATAGGGAATATTGCCGAGTTCAAGAGGCTCCACACTAGGATGAAAATCCCTATAATAATTTACATTATCTATTGTTATCATAACGTTTTCGATTTTTCCAAAGGCTTGTTTCGGATGGCGCAGGGTAACAGCTTTTGCTGTTAAACTATTATCTACTGTGAATTCATCATCTTCGTTGAAGCATGAACCCCAGTAATGATAGCCAATATCGATGTCATCGGCAGTGCCGGCTGTAATCCCACATCCCTCCCATGCAATAGGTTCATTGTTATTATTCGGGTCATAATTATCATACCCGCCGCGAATTGGCGGCGCAATATTATCCTGCTGATAATAGCCATATGCCAACTGAGAAACAGTTGTGCCACCATTGAGCCAATCCTTCGAACCTGCATCCACCGCGGGAGAATCGACCTCGGTTTCGTGTCCTTCGCCGCCAGCCATATAAAGACGTGCGTCATAGGCGCTCATCGCCGGCGTTCCTTCATACCAGCGGATGGCATACCAGGGGTCCATATTACAACTATCCCACCAATTCATGTCCATCCAATAAGTTGAGCCATCCTCCGCAACCCAAAATGCGATCGATCCGCTATCACAATACTCGACATATGGCAGCCAAATCTTGAATGACATTCCATTTTCAAAAGTCAATGTTAAGGAGGCGATTTCTGCCGGATAAATTACTCCATCACATTCAGTCTCAGGCAAACCAATTTGCATACATTCTCCATTTGTTGTTCTTAATTGAACGTAGAGCGGACCCTCGGAATCTTGAGTGCCATGCCCCGATGTAAAAGTATTTTGTTCTGGACATCAGAGGGTCAGACCCCTATGAAAATGTATAAAATTGCACAATCAAAGTTGATTCAATCTTCCACTTAAATATCATTTAATTATAGTCATATTATGAGAATATAGTCAACAATTACATGCAATCTTTCACATTTTGTTGACGACTTCGCTGAAGAGTTGATACTAAGTTTGGATTTCTGGCTTTAGCCGGAATAATGACCACCTGAAGACGGAACTCCCAACTTTTTCCTTTATTCTGGTAACGGAATCGAGATGCTTCCACATAATTCCACGAGGCGGGTATTCACTTGACACTAAGAAATAACCTGTGCATTGTGAGATTTTTATGTGATGATGAAAATTGGTTAAAAGGAATTACGGTATGAGAAGCTTTTTGTGCCTGCTCATGTGTTTGTTACTCGGTTGCGTCCTTGCGGCTGGAAACCAGCCAGCCTCGCGCGGCATGACGAAGACAGTTTCAAAACCGCTTGACCACGCCCTCGGAGAGCATAAGAAAAAATCAGCCCTTCTCTGGTATGATGCGAAATATCTCCTCATTGAGGGAAAGGGTTGGAAGGACACGGAGCATCTTTTTGAGAGACTGCCGGTCCATGCGAGGGATAAAGTCACCACTGTGGTCTGGAACTTGAGCAAAAACACGGCGGGGATAGCGGTGCGCTTTGTGACGGATTCAAAGGTAATCGGGGCTTACTGGGACGGCGGCGCAGCGATGAACCACATGGCAGCCACAGGCAACAGCGGACTCGACCTTTATGTGCGCCGGAATGACAAGTGGGAATTCTGCGGAGTTGGACGTCCTAATATCACCACCACAACTGCCACTCTGGTGAATAATCTCCCTGGCAAGCCGGCGGAATATCTCCTTTATCTGCCACTTTACAATAAGGTTAAGGATTTGAAGGTGGGCGTGTCGCCGGAGGCATTTCTTGCCCCTGCGTCCGAACGCCCTGCGGAAAAGCGCCCTCTCGTTTTTTATGGCACCTCCATAACCCAGGGGGGATGCGCCTCCCGCGCCGGCATGTGCCATGCGGCAATCCTGGGGCGATGGCTGGACCGCGAGGTCATCAATCTGGGCTTTTCCGGCGCAGGTAAGATGGAACCTGCTCTCGCAGATTTACTGAGCGAGATATCCCCGAGCGTTTATATCCTTGAATCCCTTCCGAACATGACTACCGACATGGTGAAGGAGCGCGTGAAGCCCTTTGTCCGCACCCTGCGCCACGCACATCCTGAGACCCCCATACTTCTTGTGGAAAATCTTCTTCTTCACCGGGACAATCCTCAAAACCGCGCACTCAAAACGGCTTATAAGAATCTGCAGAAGGATGGAGTGAAATATTTATATTACATGCGTGGGGATAACCAGCTCGCCGGACGTGAAAACGGCACTGTGGATGGTGTTCACCCGACAGACCTTGGATTTTTCCGCATGGCAACTGCCTATGCGCCTGCGCTGGGGGCAATACTGAAAAAGACCGGTCATGGGAGGTAGGAGGACCGGACTGACAGGGGGGGGATAGATATAATTGAGGAAAGAAACATCCTTATTATTGATGATGAGAGCCCGACCTCCCGCTGGTCACAGGTGATGAAAACCTCCTGTTTCGCGCAATTGGAAATGTGCTGAATAATGCGGCGAAATACACCCCCGACGAGGGCGAGATTGAAGTGAAGACAATGTCCATCTCCGCTGAGGATTCCCTGCTGGAAAAGCCCTCGGTGGGACTGGTGGTGAGAAATACGGGACCCGGGATTCCACCACAGGAACTTCCCGGCATTTTTGACCGCTTTCAGCGTGCATGCCATGTGGGCAGGATTGAGGGGAGCGGACTCGGTCTTTATGTGGTCAGGCATGTTGTGAGCGCCCACAGGGAGCTTGTCACCGCCGAAAGCATCCCCGCCCAGTCCACAACCTTCACAATTTATCTGCCGCTGGAAATCAGTTGACCCGCAGGCGGGGGTGACTGAGAAATTTTCATTTGGGCAGTGTAAGATGGAGGCGCGCGCCGCCGGATGCGTTTTCCGCCCAGATGCGCCCGCCGTGAGCCTCGGCAATCTGCCGCGCAATCGGCAAACCGAATCCCGAGCCGCCGGGTTTGGTGGTGAAAAACACCTCAAAACACTTTTCAGGATTGACTTTCCCGAATCCCTGACCTGTGTCCGTGAGGGTCAGGTGACAGAACCTTCCATCGTGTGACAGTTCGAAGAGGAGCGCCCTTTTGACCTGTTTTTCCACTGCCTGGATGGCGTTCAGTATCAGGTTCAGCAGGAGTTGTTTAAGGGAGGACGGGTCTGCCTGCAGTGGACAAGTCTCGGGAAGGCGCAAATCAACTGTGAATTTTTTCAGACTGAATTCTGCCGAGAAAAATTCAAGGATTTCACGAATAAGTTTCACAAGGTCAACGGGCTGTTTTTCAATCTTTCCCGGAATGGCGAACTTCATGAAATTGGAAAGCGTCTGATTGAGTTGCTGGATTTCCCGCTTCAGATTGATGAGGATTTCCGCCGCCTTTTTCTGCGAATCATCCCGCGGCTCTTCAATCTCCTCCCGGACGATGTCGATGTTGATATTCATGGCGTTGAGCGGGTTGCGGATTTCGTGAGCAAGTCCGGAGGCAAGCGTGCCGATGGCGGCGAGTTTGTCCAGCTGGTCACGCTCGCGCACCAGTTCTATATGCCGGGAGAAGATGCTCCAGAGGAGGAAATATGCGGTGGACAGGAGAAGGAAGAGGGCGATGAGGAGGACGCCCAGACTCCGTGTGATGAGGCGGCTGGCGCCGGAAATGCGGCGCAGGACGACATCCTCGGAGACGCTGAACTGGAGTTTGCCCAGCGTCTTTTCCCCCAGCATGACGGGGATATCCAGTTCACGCATGTGCTCACTGCGGTTGCGGAGGGTGATGTTCAGTTTGGTCTTGTCTGCGGGTGAGGAGAGCGGGGCGGAATAATTTCCGCCCGGCGCGATTATCGCCGTGCCGGATGTGAGACCATCCCGTCCCCTGAGACGCTGGATTATCATGGTTCCCCGCTCATCCACCAGCGCCGCCATCACGATGTTTTCATTCTGTTTGAGGAGGAGTTCAATGGAGGCATGGGCGCGGGGATTTTCACGAAGATGCTTCATCTCCTGGGAGAACCCCGTCTGAATAAGGGATGTAATCTCCCTGACGACATTCTGTCCGTGCTCTTCGGCAAGGGCAACGGCGCTCTGAATCATGCTTTTCTTCCAGTGATTGATGAGGACAGCCACAAGTACGGTGAGGGCGAAGCTGGTCAGAAGGAGCGAGGCAACATATACGAGGAGCGCCTGTGTGCGCATGGAAAAGATGAATTTCCTCATCGGGGCGGTTCCTTCTCCTTTTCTTTCATTATATCCTTCAACTCTTTATGGAGCTCTTTCAGGGAGCTGGCGGTGATTTCAGAGTGTTTGCGGAGGGCGTAGCGCGCCGTGTCCATGATATCCTTGATGAGAAGGATGAAGACGCATAGTATCAGGAGAAAATTCGCGCCGATATAGCCCATTTGCCAGAGCGGGCTGAAGAAATACTGCCGGTGAGGTCGCACGAACAGATTGCTCAGCACGATGAGGAGCAACATTCCCAGACCGAGGAGACGGCGCAAAAGACGCCTTGAATAATAAGCCTTCTCCCACCCTGTTACCTTCTGGTGATGGCAATAGATAACCTCCGCCGCGCCCAATAGCGTCAGGATAACCCCCACGACAGATAAAAAAATCGTGCCAATCATTGTCCGTTCACCACAGATGAGATTCTTGAATACAGTGGCGATAGATTTCAACTGCTTTCCTTGACAATTAAATTAGGAACTTTAAATAATACTCTTTGGACGTTATGAAAAATTGGTAGGAAATTGGTCAAAAAGGCGATTACGACACCGCGCAATTTTATACATTTTTATAGGGGTCTGACCCTCCGATATTCTCCGATATTCCATCTGTTCGAGTTCCACTTGAATCTGACGCTTCAATTTATTCGACACGGACCAGCTCTCCCTCTTCCTTGAGGTAGCGCGTGAAGGGATTATCCTCATCAAGGTCAATGAGGTCAACGGGACGATCCAGAATCTCGCGGGCGTCGCCCATTGCCTGAATGAATCGTTCGGGAGGCAGTCCCGACACGGCAAGATCAATATCGGAATGTTCTCTCAGGACTCCATTCGCCGCTGAGCCGAAGACAAAGACCTCTTTTGCCCCGCATGATTTCAGCGCATCCGCCGCCCTGCCGATTCTTGTTTTAATCTCTTCATTCATGACTATATTATCCCCAAAAAGTAAAGGGAGTATAATAGCTTTGGATGCCTTCTTGTCAATCATGAATCAAATCATAAGGGATATATCTATACCTTTGAGGGCGGGTTGTGAAAAATTCGTCAATGGCAGGGCTGTCTGCACTGTTTGAGACGCATATTTTTTATATGCATTTTTTTCTTGACGTCGTATGAATCAATATTCACGTTTTGAATTGATATTCATTTCGTTGTTTTAGAATTTTTGTCGGGAAAATTTTTATGAAGATGTCACGGAAAGAAAGGGAAACTGACCATCATTACAGGGAAATCTTAGAGGCGGCGGAGGCGGCATTCGCAGAAAAGGGGTTTGTCACCGTATCGATGGAGGAGGTGGCAAGTCGCGCGGAATTCGCCGTCGGCACTCTATATAAGTTTTTCCGGAGCAAGGATGAATTATTCAGGGAGATTCTCCGCAAAAAACTGGAATTATTCATCCCGCGGATTAATAATATTCTTTCCGGGAAGGCTAAGCCTCTGGAAAAGATAAGGGCTTATTTTTTCGAGTGTCTGGAACTTTTCTGGGAGTCGCCGCGGTTCTTTCGCCTGTTCTCTCATCAGACAATGGGCGTCATCTGTGACCACAGGGCTGGCTTTGCACCGGACATTCCGGAGCTTTATCATCGGATTTTGAAGAGTCTGGAGGAAGTATTCAAAAAAGGGATAGCGTCCGGGGTTTTTCAACCCTGTAGCCCGACGGTGCATGTCCTTATATTGGAGGGGATTCGTCATTACTATCTGGTGCACCTGACACACATGGAATCGCCCATTAGGAATAAGGATGAGGAACAGGCGCTCTGGGAATTTTTCACCCGCGGCGCTTTGGCATCTCTTCCCCAAAGAAGCGCAAGGTTATATAGAGGAGCATATCGAAAATGAGGAAACTTTTCAAAATCTTTGCATTGGTTCTTTTCGCCATTCTCGTTGTATATGGCGCATTTTACACAAGGCGGTTGGTGGAGATGCGTAGAGCCAGGGCATCTCAAAAGAAGGAGACTTCGCCGCCGCCAAAGGTTTATGTTCACAGGATTCAGAGAAAAACCCTTGAGAGAAATGAGGAAATCACGGGCAATGTCAAAGCCTTTGCCGAGGTGAATGTTGTGCCCAAAGTGACAGGGCGGTTGGAAAGACTGAGATTGCCCAACGGCAAGCTTCTGGAGGAAGGCGATGAGGTGAAAAAGGGCGATGTCATTGCCATCATTGAGCACAGCGCATTAGAGGCGGCTGTTCAACAATCCAGAGCCTCCATTGAAGTTGCCAAAGCCTCCCATGAGCGGGCAAAGGTCAATTTAGAGGATAGCGAGAGGGAAAAGAAGAGATGGGAGAGTGTTTATGAGAAAGGGGCAACATCGGAGCAGCAGCGCGATCAGGCGGTGATGGCTTACAAGCGGAGCCTTGCCGATGTATCCCTTTGCAAAAGCCAGATAGAACAGGCTCAGGCGGCTCTCTTCCAGGCTGATGTAAATTTAAAAGAGGCGACGATTGCCACTCCCACTTCCGGCACAATCAGCCAGAAATTTGTCGATGAGGGGAATATGGTCGGATTGGGAACCCCACTGGTGAAGATTTCTCAAATAGATACGGTAAAAGTGGTTGCCGATGTCAGCGAACGCCACCTTCCCTTTATTGTTCAGGGAAAGACGCCTGTGCGAATTGTGTCGGACTCTCTTCCCAACCAGGAGTTTACAGGAACGGTTTTCATGGTCGGGGTTAGTCTGGATGCGCACACGCGGACAGGGCAGATTGAGATTCGTGTTCCCAATCCCGAACGGAGGCTTCGTCCCGGAATGTTCACCCGGATGAATATTGTTTTAGAGAGGCACAAAGATGTGCCCGTTGTTCCGGATGCCGCCTTAATACGCAGGGGCGAGGACATTTTTACTTATGTTGTAAATAACTCCAGGATTCATTCAAGACGCCTTGTGCTTGGGATTTCTGAGGGCGATTATCATGAAGTTCTTGAGGGACTGCAACTCGGAGATACGGTTGTTGTCAGCGGACAAAGACTGCTCAAAGAGAATGACATGGTTGAGACAGCTGAGGAGGAACGTCAATGAATCTGCCAGCATATTCGGTCCGGAATCCGGTCACCACACTCATGACCTTTTTTGCCGTTTTGATGATTGGTATTGTCTGCATATGGCAGATACCCATTGACCAGATGCCCAAGATGGAACTGCCGATTATAACCGTCAGCACGACTTATGAGGGGGCTGCCCCGGAGGATGTCGAGAAAAAGGTTACAGAGCCGCTGGAACGCAACCTCAGCACGGTTCCCGATCTCAAACATATAACGTCCACCTCCAAAGAAGACTCTTCGGTTATTTCCCTGACATTCGAGTGGGGAACGAACCTCGATGCGCGCTCCAACGACGTCCGCGATGCCATTGGACGGGTAAAAAGGATGTTGCCCGAGGAAATTGATGAACCGCGCGTCTTGAAAATGGATTTTTCCCGTTTCCCGATTATAATCTTCGGCGTAACATCGAAGGAAAGTTATAGCCATCTGGAGAAGATTCTGGAAGACGACGTGGCGGACCCCTTGATGCGGCTGCCCGGCGTTGGTTCGGCATCCGTCATGGTCCCCCTGAACCGTCAGGTGAATGTGGATCTCGATCGGGAGCGGCTTGCCAGTTACAATCTCACACCCCAGGATGTGATTCACGCCATAGCGAGGGAAAACCAGGATACGCCGGCGGGGAATGTGAAAAAAGGTCTCACAGACTACCTTGTGCGGGTTCCAGGTGAGTTTGATGACGTGGCCCCGATGCGCCAGATCGTCGTCGCCTCGCGCGACGGCGCAACGGTCAGGCTCTCGGACATTGGAAATGTGGAAGATGGTTTTGAGGAAATCCGCCGCCAAATCACCATCAATAGCGAGAAAGCCGCCATGATTATGGTGCAAAAGCAGTCCGACGCTAACACCGTTCAAGTGGCGAATCTTGTCAAAAAGCGCATAGAAGAAGTCAAAAAACACCTGCCGCCGGATATAAAAATAATAAATGTCATGGATGGCTCGGAAGAGATTGTTAGCGCCATCCATGACCTCACCCGTAGTCTCATCCTCGGCGGCCTTCTCACCATGCTGACGGTGCTGATTTTCCTCCGGCAATGGCGTGCCACCCTGATTATCTGTCTGACGATCCCTTTCTCTCTTATCCTCGCCGTTATTGGGGTATATTTTCTCGGTTATACTATTAACATGATGACCCTGTTTGCGATGATTATCGCCGTCGGGATGATTGTGGACAATGCCATCGTGATTCTTGAAAACATCACCCGACACAGGGAGGAGGGGGAGCGACCCACGGAAGGGGCAATCTACGGCGCCTCCGAGGTCTCCATGCCTGTTGTTGCCTCCACCATCACCAATGTCTGCATCTTCTTTCCCATCTTGTTCGTAAAAGGTATCACCGGAGTCATTTTCTCCGAATTTGCCGTTATCACCATTGTGGTCATGATGGGTTCGCTCTTTTCAGCGCTCACCCTGACGCCCATGTTATCTTCCAGACTGTTGAAGAAGGCAAAATTCGGCAATGAGAGCAGCGGCTGGTTTTTTCGCCTCAGTGAAAAAATATTTCTGGCAATCGAAAAAAACTATGGCGACCTTGTCGCATGGGCGCTCCGGCACAGGGCGATGGTTATTCTGACCGCCATTCTTATCTTTGGCGGGACATTGTTCCTTATTCCTCTCTTAGGGACAGAGTATATGCCGGAGCAGGACAGCGCCAGGATTCAGGGCACTTTGTATCTTCCCGTCGGCACCCGTGTTGAGGAGACGGCGAGAGTCATGAGGACAATAGATCAGATTCTCAAAGAAGAGGTGCCCGAAAAGGAGCGAATTGCCGTCTTCACACGTTGCGGGGGCGGGGGCGGCATGGGCGGAGCGGAAGGGTCTCATGTCGGGTCTTTCGGCGTCAGGCTGATTCCAAGAGTGGAGCGTTCCCGCAATGTAAAGGAAATCGCCGCCGGCTTTCGACGGCGGATCAATAAAATTCAGGGACTGTTTGGTATTGAGAAATTCCGTCTTGATACCGGCGATCCCATGGCTGGCATGTTATTGGGAGGCGAGCGGCCGCTGACTGTGAACATCATCGGAAACGATCTGGATGTTACAGACGCGATTGCCGCTAAAATCAAGCAGATCGCCCTTAATACCCCGGGAACGGTTGATATCAATGTCTCGCGGGAAAAGGGAAGACCGGAACTCAGGGTCAGAGTGGACAGGGAAAAGGCATCCGCCATCGGTTTCAATGTTTCAGATGTGGGTGACATGGTAAGAGCCGCTATCTATGGAACTGAGGCAAGCAAGTATCGGATTCATGGCGATGAATATGTCATCTTTGTCCGGTATCGTGAGAAAGACCGGAGCGACATCAAAGACGTGCTCGCATCATCCTTGCGCCTCCCTTCGGGAGAGATGATGCGTGTGGATAATGTGGCAAATGTTGGTGTGGAATACGGGCCGGTCACAATTGACCGAAAAGACCGGGGGCGGATTGTGAATGTTACAGGGAGTGTTGACAATCGCTCCCTTGGCGATGTTGTGGCAGATATCGAAAAGGAGATTGCCAAATTGGACATCCCATCCGGTGTGGAGGTCATCATGTCGGGTCAGGCAACAGAGCAGCGGGAATCCTTTTTCTGGCTGACCCTCTCCCTCATTGTGGGCATTTTTCTTGTTTACATGATAATGGCATCCCAGTTCGAGTCCCTGCTTGACCCCCTCGTAGTCATGTTCTCCGTGCCTTTTGCCTTCACAGGGACCATCTGGGCAATATTCCTTGGGGGGCATCATATAAACATTGTTGTTTTCCTGGGACTCCTGATGCTGGTGGGCGTAGTTGTGAACAATGCCATTGTCCTTGTGGATTATACAAATCTTCTGCGGGCGCGCGGGCTGCCGCTTTTTGAGGCTGTCCCAAAGGCGTGCCGAACCCGGTTGCGTCCCGTGCTCATGACCTCCCTGACCACAATCGCCGGTCTGATACCCATGGCATTTGGCAAAGGGCAGGGGTCTGAGGTCTGGAACCCCATCGGGCTGACAGTCTTAGGTGGACTTCTTGTTTCCACATTTGTCACGCTTATGTTGGTCCCCACAGTTTATAGCATTTTAGAGACGCATGTGAAAAAAACCCATAATTAAAAGAGGGACGGGATATGAAGGCTATTATTATTGCTTATTATGAGGCGATGGATGACGAGGTTATGGACCTCCTTGAGAAAAACGGCGTTATGAATTACACCAAGTGGACAAAGGTATTGGGAAAGGGAAGCGGGGGCGGTGCGCACATGCTGACAAACGTCTGGCCCAAGGGAAACAACGTTCTTTTATGCGTGGTGGAAGATGAGGTTGCCGCCCCACTTCTTGAGAAACTTGGAGAGATTCGCAAGAAAAACCGTTCAGAGGGGCTGAAGGCGTTTCAGTTGCCCGTAGAGGCTGTGTTGTGAATTTATAGACAATTGGGTTTAGCCCCGCCAATTAGTTCAAATAAAATTTGCCCTGCTGTCATTAAATACGAGTTTAAATTTAATATCACTCGCCATAGCCCATCAATTTTCCGCGGTGGTCTGTGGCTCAGGTCGGATTATTTTTAAAGAAAATTCTTGCAATTGAATGGGGGCATTATTACTCATGCTGTCTTATTTTGAATCGTTAGAATGAAAAAAAAGGGTGAGAATATGTTTATCGGTCTGAGCATGTGGAGTTTTGAAAAGGATGCTTTTATGAGGAAACTCTCCGTGGCGGATTTTATCCGCTATGCCGCAAAGGAGGGCTATGCCGCTGTGGAACTCCTCGATTGTTTCCTGAGGGAGACTGATGAGGAGATTCTCGCCGTGAAAAAACTTGCGGCGGAATGCGGCATCCGAATCGGCTGTTATTCCATCGGGAATGATTTTGCCCAGAGGGATGAACCCGTCCGCAAGCAGCAGGTGGGATATGTGAAGAAGGGCATCCAGACGGCGGCGAAACTGGACGTACCGGTGTTGCGCGTCTTTGGCGGCTCCCAGAAGGATGGCATTACTTATGAACAAGCCCTTCCCTGGATTGTGGAGGGATTCCGCGCCTGCGTGCCGCTTGCAGAGGAGAAGAATATTGTCATGGCGATGGAGAATCACGGAACCTTGAGCGGCTCGGCGAGACAGGTGCTGGAGATTATTAAAAAGGTTGGTTCGTCCAAATTCGGCGCCGCTGTGGACCTGGGAAATTTCCTCCTTGTGGATGAGGCGTCTAACGAATCTGTGAAAAAGGTGCTGAGGTATGTGAAACATGTCCATTGCAAGGATTTTGCTCCTGCGCCGGCTGATGAGACGCGTGTTTTCACCTCGTTAGCGGGCAAGAAATATGCGGGGTGTGTGCTGGGGGAAGGGGTAGCCAATGTGGGGGCGAGTTTAAGGCTTTTGAAGAAGCAAAAATTTTCCGGCATGATTTCCATAGAATATGAGGGACTTGAACCTGCCAGCGCAGGCGTTCCCAGGAGCCTCGCTTTTGTGAAGAAAATCCGTATAGGAATTTAATCTATTTTACAGGCTAAATCACAGGCATAAAAAAAAGGGAAATGTTCCTGAGAACACTTCCCTTTTTTATTGCCAATAGATTGAGTTAGAATATTACCCAGTTATCAACACTGGTCGGGGGCGCCCAGCCATTAAGTATCTGGCCTAAACCCCAGGTTGCGTAAAAATGAACGGTTTTGCTGCCTGTGGCGGGAACGGTAAACTCGGTCTGAATCACAATTGCGGAGTCCCTTCCGGCATCTGAAAGAAGGTCGCCGGTGGTGTCCAGCTCCAGTTTCCTGCTATAACCGGAATAAATCCCATGCGCGGAGTCCATCCCATTGGGATTATAGGGTGCGGTGTCCGACCACCAGTAGGAAGCGCCGGTATCGTTATTGAATCCGGCGAAATCCGTAATGGCGGTATCGCAATCAATTTTCACGCCCTTGTTCAGGTCAACCTTTCCCGTTCCGTCGTTTTCGCCCTGAGCCAGAGTAACTCTGTTATTGCCCGTGATAAAGTCGCTATCGCAGGCGGAAACGAGGTCGCTGGTATAGGAGGCATCAATATAGCTATCCACATCCGCGAAGAAAAGCATTTTCAAATCAATCGGTGATGCGTTGGCGTTGTTGAATGCGTATGTGTATGTCAATCTTGCCGTATCTCCAGGGGTGGGCTGGGATATGGTTACGGTCAAATTGGCGGTCAAGCCTGAAGAATTGGGAAATGTCATGCCCGTGTTGGTGAATGAAGTCGGCAGGGTGGCAGTGTTAATCGTTCCATCAACAGGTTTGTTGCTGGTATGATCGGTTCCGGTAAAACCAGCGTCCATGTAATAATACTTGGCGTTGGTTTTGTCATAGAGGAACAGGCAAATGTTCCAGATTGTGGTTCCATGAGTAAGGGCGTCGGGATAAAAATCCGCAGTGTCACCCCGGATGTTTCCGAATGAATAAATACCAGTAGGAGCGCTGGCGGTGATGGTGAGTGAGCCTGCGCCGGCGCCAATAGACATAGAGTAGGGTCCACTCTGGGCAAGAGCAAATGTGCTCAGAAGCCCCATCAAAATG